>Ga0075421_100003869_pt1 | contig 17992 bp, 17 predicted proteins | sample SoiMetdeltSBSDD5_FD_75292 | JGI IMG/M metagenome (GOLD analysis project Ga0075421, IMG submission 75292) | Bulk soil microbial communities from a Populus tree surrounding site in Tennessee, USA - Soil MetaG P. deltoides SBSDD5 | ecosystem: Environmental > Terrestrial > Soil > Tree plantation...
AGTTTTTGAATCGAATTTCCGATCAGCGGGTCGATCTCCAGTTTGCCCTTATCCGCATCGGCGCGGAGGTCCTTGTCGTTGAACACCCGGGCAAACGCAGTTTCGATGGCCTGCGCCCGATCAGCGGGAACACCGGGAGGCAGCACGTAGACTTTGCCGAAGTCGTTCGGCGTGCTGGTTCCATATTTCAGTAAAAGCCGTTGCTCTTCCGATCGAGAGATCATCTGGATCGTCGGCACATTGGGAACGATGAGATCTTTCATCGCCTTTTCGGTCATCTGGGCCAGCAACACCCATTCACCGCTTTTGATTTTATCGTAGGAGGTAATCTTCGAAGAGGTCCAGGTATTAAAGAAGCCGTCGACTTCGCCGCTATCGAGCGCTAGCCTGACGTCCGCCGTGCCCTTGTAACCGGAAACGACCTTTAGATTCAGGTGAAGCGCTTCTTTGACCAGAATCGGCGCGTGTTCGACCGTCGAACCCGGTATCGCGCCGAAGCTAACCTGTTTGCCCTTTTCACCGCGAAGCTCATCGAATTTAGTGACACCGGTTCGCTTGTGCACGATCATCAGGTAGCTCTCGCTTACCGGCACCGCCAAATAGCGAAATTTCGCTAGATCGAACTGAACCGAAGGCGCGCCGAACAATTGCTCGAGCACGATCGGTCCGGAAATATTGGCGACAATCGTGCCGTCCTTGGGTGCTGCGTTGAACAAGTGGTTGGCCGCGATAATGCTGCCCACCCCCGGCATGTTGTCGACGATCACCGCCGGATTGCCGGGAATGTATTTGGAGAGGTGACGCGCGATTAAACGGGAGTATTGATCATAGCCGCCGCCGGCCGAGAACCCGACCACGATGCGAACCGTCTTGCCTTGATAGAAATTGGCGACGGCCTTCTCATCAAATCCCGGCTTGGCTGTCTGAGCGGCGAAGCTCACGCCTGGCAGAACCCACAGAGCAAGCAAACTGATTGCAGAGAGCGATTTAAGTCTCATAGCGAGCGTTTTCCTCCGTTAAGCTTATCGCCCGGGTCGTTGCTGGTGCGCTAAACCGGCCATACTATCAGTTAGACGATGGGCAGGATCGAAACCTCAGCGCTCACAGTCCCGAATACGTCAAATATTCTCGAGCTTTTTTAATGTCGCGCCGTAGTCAGCGACCGCTTTTTCGATGGTATATTCGGGCTCATAGTCGAGCTGATCCTTGGCCCTGGAGAAGTCGCTGGCCAGTCGGGATTCGGGGTATGGCATCGGGTTGTTTCCTTTGATCAGCTCAATATTCGATCCCGGAAACACTTTGCGCACCGCGGTGACGATATCGTCCCCGCTCAGTGTGACACCATTGCCGATGTGGAAAAGAGTGTCTTTGAACTTATCCTTCAGGACTGCCAGGACCGCGCCCTTGGCGGCATCTTTGCCGTAGAGAATCTCCGCCGGTCCGTACGGCCAGCCGATTTTTCCCGACTCGCCTCTCACCGCCGCGCGGATCATTTGCTGGATCGCGATTTCCCGCGTCGCCTTGAGCGCCGCGGGCGAAGGTCCGTAGAGACCGCCGGTATAACGTAGGCAGATAAATTCAAATCCGTACCGTTTGGCGTACGCGCGACCCATGAACTCGCAGCTTGCCTTGGTCGCGGCATAAACCGATGGCGGATTCATCGGAATCGACTCGTCGATCTTGCCGAGTCCCTCGCCGAGCGATCCCAAGTACACCGTCCCGGAACTGGGAAAAATCACTCGCGCAACCTTTTCCAAGCGGGCGGCTTCGAAGACGTTGACCGTGCCCATGAAATTCAAGCGCACGCCGCTGTAGGGCCGGCGCTGAACTTCTTCCCCCAGGAAAGCCGCTAGATGAATGATGCGGTCGCAATCGTTATCGCGCAGAGCGGAGATTAACGCAGGCAAATCCATCATATCGCCGCGAATCAGAGTCACTTTCGCCGGATCGACGCCGACTGCGCTCAACAATAGCTCGTTAAGCGCGACGTCGAATACCACGGGCCGCTCACCGCGCTCGATCAGCATGCCAACAGCGTAAGCGCCGACCAGGCCCGTGCCGCCGGTGACAAGTATTCCCTTGTTCGCCATAAGGACGCCTCTTACTTAGAGACGTGCCTCTACTATATCAAATGGTATGTTGAGTCAACGTAGATAAGGGGTTTTGTCGCTCTTCAAGCGGGAAAGAAATGTCGCTTCGAAAGATGCGCCGAGGACGATCAATCGTTGGTTCAGACTCGGCCTCGTCTTGACCCAAATCATTTTTAGAGCAATATGTCACCCTGCCCGTCTAATATTGCTAGGAGGATACCGATCATGCGGACCCGATGGACATTTTCAATCCTCGCGCTCATCGCACTTTCAACCGCTAACTCGCCGGCGGTTGCACAGGAGCGGCTCAGGCTTGCATGGGCCGGTTTCAGTCCAACGAACAGCCCGATCTGGGTGATCGAAGATCGCAAACTGATGCAGAAACAGGGCGTCCAACCGGAAATCATCTCGATCAGCGCAAGTCCGACCGTGTTGCAAGCGCTGTTGGCCAACGAGATCGACGCCGCCAGCATTTCTGTGACCACGCTTACCAGTTCGCGCCTCGCGGGGGCAGATACCGTCATGATCGTCGGCGTTGTGCCGACGTTCGTCGACCACATTGTGTCGTTGTCGAACATCACCGCCGTCGAACAACTCAAAGGCAAAACGGCCGGCGTGAATCGCCTGGGCAGCACGTCCGATCTGGGACTACGGTTAGCCCTGAGAAAACTTGGCATCGACCCCGACAAGGATGTAAAAATCATTCCCACCGGCGGCACCGCGGAGCGATTCGCGGCGCTTTCAAAGGGTGTCACCCAGTTCACCATCATCCCGGAGCCCTTCTTGACCCAGGCGGAAAAACTCGGCTTCCGCAATCTCTACAACATCACCGATCTTAAAATTCCTTTTTGGTGGAACGGCATCCTGAGTCGCGAGGCGATCGTTAAAAACAAACGGCCGTTGATGCTCAAGCTCACCCGCGCGATGATCGAAGCGATTCATATTATCAAGACGGAAAAGGAATACGCCAAAGGGCTGATCAAGAAAAATTTGGGCGTGGCCGATCCCGACGGACTGGAGCGCGCCTATAAAGATTACTCGAACGTCTTTCCCGAAGTTCCCTACCCTACCGCGGACGGCGTGAAAACCATGCTCGACGACCTGGCGGTAAAAAACCCCAAGGCCGCCAGTGCCGACCCGAGGGCATTTGTCGATCTCAGCTTGGTCAAGGAAGTCGAAGCCACCGGTTTGATCAAGCAGCTGTACAAGAAATAAGCGCCGAGGATGGAGGATTGAAGATCGAGGATCGAGATAGGCGCGCGTAAGGCAAATTACCGCTGACTTGCTGAACGGCAGAAATCATCGGCGCGCTGGATCATACGATTGAGCATTGCCCCGATTTTTTGCCAGGCGTCGTCGAGCGATCGGTATTGAGCGCGGTCTAGATAGGCACAATCAATCGCGTGATCCAGCCACGCTTGCGTTTCCATGGCTTCACCCAATGACTCATCGATCTTGTTGATAAATGCCGCCGGGTATCGTCGTCGTGCCCAAGCTTCCGCAATCATCGCGTTAACAGCGCGCGACGAGCGGCGTATTTGATCAGTCAAAGAGAATCTTTCGTCGGCGGGAAATGTTTTGAAGAGCACAAAAATTCGTCTGGCCTGTTCTCTAGCCAGCTTATAAACATCCAGATCTCGAAAGCTCCTTATTTCGGCCATTATCATTCCCTCTGGATTCGACCAGCGCAGCTCCTGATCGATACTCTATTCTCAACCCTCCATCCTCGACCCGTCCAACCCATTTGGATTCCTTTCTCTACTAGGATAAGTGAATATTTTTCAACCACACTCCAGGAGCATGAAAATCAAGGAGGACAGAAATGGCGGAAATACTTGCCGACGAACATGCTCTATTGCGGCCCGGACTGGGCCGTCTCAAGGGCAAAGTGGCGATCATCACCGGAGCGAACAGCGGCATCGGCCGCGCCACGGCGCGGCTTTTCGGCCGCGAGGGCGCGAAGGTGGTCTGCTGCGATATTCAAGAAACCATCTCGCCGCGCATCGACCTGCTGATCAAGGAAAAAGAAGGCGGGGAAGCGCTATTCGTTCACTGCGACGTGACCAAACAGGAAGACTTGGACGGCGCCGTGAAAAGCGCCGTCGACCATTTCGGCCGCGTTGACATCCTTTACAATAACGCCGGCGCCGGCATTCGCAAAAAAATTCACGAGCACACCGACGAGGAGTGGAACTTTGTCTTGAACACCAATCTCAACGCCATGTTTCGCGGCGCCCGCGCGGTGATACCCCACTTCATCCAACAAAAGAGCGGCAACATGGTAACCACCGCTTCGACCTTCGGCCTGTTGGCCTCACCGGAATACCCCGGCTACTGCGCGACCAAGGCGGCTATCATCAACTTAACCCGCGAGATGGCGCTGGATTACGGCCCGCTGGGAATTCGAATCAATTGCGTCTGCCCGGGCGCCATCGAAACGCCGCGCTTTCGCGGTTTCCCGCCCAAACCGACCCTGGGCGAGGGCATGACCGATGAACAGCGCAAAACCATGGGCGCCAGCAACAAAGCGCTGCTGCGCATGGGACGCCCTGAAGAAATCGCCTACGGCGTTTTGTTTTTAGTTTCCGAGGAAGCGTCGTTCGTCACCGGGCACGCGCTGGTGGTCGACGGCGGCCAAACGATCGACGCGTAAGTCGCTGCGCGCAAAGCACCGAGGATGGAGGATTGAGGATAGAAAATCGCGATCGTCGATCCTCCATCCTCGATCCTCAACCCGTCTCTCTCTACTTTCCTACAACGTACCAGTTGTTTTGAATATCGTGAGCCAGCTCATTTTTTTCCACTGAACGAAAACCTGCCGTTTCCAGATACTCCCGCGTCTTTTCTTCGCCCCACATCGCGCCCAACCCTTCGCCGTCCTGCGCCAGCGATACGGTCATGCAGTGCATGCATGATACTGTATACAGCATTGGACCGAGCGGATGATCCAGGTTTTTGTGAATATGACTTGATCCTTTGATATCTTGCATCAGATAAACGCCCTCCGGTCGCAGCGTGCGGTGAATGCCGCGAAGCACGTTCAGCGGCTTGGCCTGATCGTGGATTGCATCGAACGTGGTGACGAAATCGAAGGCCTCGAACTCCGCGGTCTGATCGAAGCGGCTCAAGTCGGCGACGATAAATTCGACGTTGCGCAATTTTTTCCCGGCAGCTTCCTCCCACGCCGAGAGGACCGCCTCGCTGGAAAGGTCCATGCCGGTGAAGCGGCTGCGAGGATAAAGTTCCGCCAGTCGATTGATAATCCGGCCGCGGCCGCAGCCGACGTCGAGCATTTGAATTCCCGCCTCGAGTCGTTGCGCCAACTCCGGAACCAGCGGTACGATGTGCGATTCGAGCGACGACAATACCGACTGCCCGCTGTCTTCTGCCATGACGGCGTGAAAGCGTGGAAATTTAGCATAAGGAACGCCGCCGCCTTTTTTGAAACACTCCACAATGTCGTCTTCGACGCTGCCGAGCAGCGGAATGTATTGGGCGAACACGGAGAAGTTATCCGCGCCCGCGGGCCGGGAAATAAAGGCCGCGTGCTCCGCGGGCAATAAAAAGCGGCCCGTTGATGGATCGACTTCGACAATCCGTCCCGTAACCATCGCGCCCAGCCACTCGCGCACGTAACGTTCATTGAGATCCGCCTTCAGGGCGATTTCGGCGGACGTTGCCGGCGCCATTTCGCGCATCGCGTCGAATAATCCCGTGCGATGACCGACCGAGATCATCAGGCAGAGCGCGCCGTGGTTCAACGTCTCCAATAAACGCGCAGCGAAAGCGCCCGCCTTAACAGAATCAAACGATGCATCCTGAGCCATTTCACCTCACCTCCCGATTGATATAAAAGGTCCACGTTCATTTGTGGATCGCGTCGAGCGCCACAAAAGATCGATACGCTATTTTGGCCAAAATCACAGCTGAACTCCAGCCGCTGCAACAATGCAGGGCGAGTTATCTCATTCCCACGCCGGAAAACTCCCTTCCTCGGCCAGCTGTTTCATTCGTTCGTCGAGCTGACGCATATACGAGCGCCGTTCTCCCCTCCACGCTAACGGCTCGCCGATAATAATATCGCAGAAAAAGGGCACCAGCAGCGTCTCGCCTTTGGGCAGAGCCTTCCCTAGCCCGTGCAGAAAAACCGGGACCACCGGAACCGCCGGGTTGCTTTCGGCCAAGCGCGCAATGCCGCCCTTGAAGCTTTGTAGCTGCTCCGGCTCGCCGCGGCTTCCCTCGGGAAAAACGATCAGCATTTGCCCTTCGGCGAGCGCTTTATTGCACGGCGCCAGCGGATTGTCATCCCCGCGCGCGACGGTGCGTTTGATCGGTAGAATACCCACCACTTTCAGCGTGAACCAGGAAAACAGACGTGAAGTCATAAAGTAATCCATCGCCGCCACCGGATGGAGCTTTGGCAATAATCTTAATGGAAACAGGCTCATCAACACCATGGTATCGAGATGGCTGTTGTGATTGGCGACGATGATCGCCGGTCCGCCGCGCGGGAGCCGCTCGCGGTGGCGAACGTGGAGTCCGAGAACGATCAAGACCATCGACCGGATAAACACGCCGTAAAACAGCAATCGCAGCAACGAAGCCATCTCAGTAATAGAGATAATAAACGAAATGAAAGAACAGCGGCGCGGTGTAAGTGAGGCTGTCGATGCGGTCCAGGATGCCGCCATGCCCGGGCAACATGCTGCCGCTGTCTTTAAGGCCGATGTCGCGCTTCAAGGCCGATATCGTCACATCGCCGATGAAGCCGGCGACGCTGATCAGCAATCCGGCTGCCGCCGCGGCCTCAACGCGCAGCGGCGTTAACCAAGTCGCCAAAAGGATCGACAGCAACGTCGTTGTCGCCACGCCGCCGAGAAATCCTTCCCAGGTCTTGTTCGGGCTGACGTTGGGAATAATCTTGTGGCGGCCCAGCTTTTTTCCCCAGAGATACTGCGCGACATCGTTGAATTGGGTCAAAAACATCAGAAAAAAAACCAAACCCGCGCCCCCCGCGGCGGGATTTTTCGGCTCGGGCAGCACCAGCAAATACGCGATATGGCTGATGCCGAACACGAGCGTCATGATGCCCCAGTGCAGCGTACCGGCGGCGCGTAGAAACTCCTTGGTCTCGCCGATGGTCACCATCCGGAGCGGCAGCAGCAGAAACACATAGACCGGAATGAAAATGATGAACATGCCGTACCAGGCCTGGGCGACCCAGTAATACTGCACAGGAATAGCGAGGTAAGCCCAAAACAATACCCGGCGATCGGCGCGCCGCGTCGGAACAATTGAGAAATATTCCTTCAAAGCGAGAAAACTCACGAAGGCAAAAAAGACCACCGCAACGGTTCGGCTCATGACCATCGCCGCGGTAAATAGCGTAACGATAATCCACCACGAGCGGATGCGCTGCACCAACTCGGTGCGCTCCGTTTCCGGCGAGCGCCAGCGGAGGAGCGCAGCCCCTACCGAGGCGATGATGAGAATAATGTAGAGCCCGCCAAGCGCGATCAAAACGTTCGGAGCAACCTCGAATTGCATCAAGCAATTTCCTCCAAGGCCCGCCGCGCGCGGTTGATGATCGTGACCCCCAGCAAGACAACCATCATCACCATTACGCCATCAGCCCAATGGGCCGGATGAATGCCCATCCCCAGGAGCAAAGCGAGCAAGCCGAAAACAAAAGCCCGATCGCTCTTCCCCATCGGCCCGTCGTACCGCCGGGCTGCGCCGATCTGAACGGCGACAACCCCGGTCATCTCGCTGAGAATCGCGAGCACCACAACCATCACAACCCAGAAAGAATGCATCCCCGGCACCAAGGCCATGGGCAAGTAGAGCGCCGCATCGGACAGCACATCGCCGGTCTCGTTGAGAATCGCGCCAAGTGCGCTCTTCATGCCGTGCTCGCGCGCCAGCATGCCGTCGATCGCATTGAGCGCCATGCGAATAAACAGTGCGATGGGCATCAGCAACAGCGGCCACTTTGCCGTCGAATTAAGCGCGATCAAGCCGCCCATCAGCAACGAGAGCGCCACCGCGGTGATCGTGACGTGATTGGCGCTCACACCCCAGCCGGCGAGCCTCCGAACCGGCGGGCGCAGGAACGATTGAAAGCGCGGCTTGAGGTCGTAAATAGACGGCATCTATTTTTAAGGCTGGCCAACGGCTGACTCGCGCGCGCGGCTTTCTGCGAGCGGAAGGTATGCTTTGGCAAAGATCTCGATCGCCTCGGCTAAGTCGTTGGCGGTGTGCTCCAGATTGTTTCGGGAGCGAAGGTGGGTGCCGAATTCGAGCTGAATGGCATCGATGCGACTGCCGCGATGACTGCCGTATGTCCTTGTCGTGTAGCCGCCGGTGTAGCGGCGTTCGCTGTCGTTTGCCGCGCCGTCGGGTTCGATCTTATAACCTTTCGCCGCAAGCCGGCCCAATATGCTCTTCGGCCCGCTGATCGCCTCTCTGCCGAAACTTCGCTCCAGCGCGCTGACGCTCCTGCCGTTGTCCGTGCCGCGAAAAATCGTATCGACTGCCGCGCCTTGTCCGTGGATATCGAGCAGCAGTCCGGCGTTCCAGCTTTGACGAATTTTATGCGACGCGGCTTCGAGCGCCTGGTGATAGGCGTCGTAATACGGTTTGCCGTTGGCGGATTCGTAGGCGGCGCTTTCGGCGCGATTGGCGTCGATAGACTTTCGGTCGAATCGCGCAATGACGAGAAAAGGTTTCGCCGCCAATCGTTCGTTGATCTTGCCGGCAACCCGCTCCGCCAGCTCGGCGGTGTTGTTATCCCGCTCAACGGTGAACTGGGGCACGCCGATACCGCGGCGCGCGGCCACTCCCGGTATCCCCTGACGGCCGCCATGCGGCGCTGCAAGAATGATCGGCAAGATACCCGGCCAAACCGTGACAAAATCCGCGGGCTGATTTTTTTCCTGCGCGTCGAGCGGCGCGTGCAGCAGCGTGGCGAGCGCCACAAATCCCAGCTGAGACAACTTTTTCATTTATTCCCGCGCCTCTCCGTAGCGTGAAAATCCACCGAACCATGAACAGCGAACTCAATTTGTGTTTGGCGGACCGAGTTCTTCTATCACATATCCGTTCGGATAACTCGGATGGGCTATTTTCGTGCGCAGCCGGGGGCGGCGCCGGGCCGGAAGCAAGCCCGCGAAAGTGCCGCGTAATCTGAACAGCGCAAACTCGAGAGCCCGGGTCGTATCGAAAGGAAACTCGTAGCAGCAGGATAGAAAAACGATGCGTTGGTGATCTTTGACCGGGTCGAGCTTTTCAATCTCTTGCAAAATGGCCAGGCGGGACATGTTCTATGCGCAACGCTCGCACCCGGCGCCGAGCGGCGATTACTTGGGTTCAGGCGTCTTCGCCGCGAGTTTCTTGAGGAAATCCGGCGGAAAGGGCTCCGCGCGGTTTTCTCTCGCCTGCTTTACTTTTACCCAAGCCTCGGCATAGCGCTCTTGCTCGTACAGCGACATCGCCCACTCGCGCCAGCTCATCGCATAGCTGGGATCGTTCTCCAGGCTTTCGGTAAAGCGGCTATTGGCGAGGACAAAATGCTGGGCGCGTTCCAACTGGCGATCCGGCGGCAAACGCGCGGCGTATTCGGAATGAACCGTGCCGAGATCGCACAAGAGCGCGACCCGTTGCGCGGGGTCATCCACCAACTGGCGCGCCGTTTCCAGGTGTTCCAAAGCTTCAGCCAATTTGCCGCGCTCGCTCATGAGCGCGCCGAAACCCCAAAAAACCCGATAATTTTTTGGGTTTAGCAGCCACGCCTGATTAAACCGCTGCATGGCCACGTCGCCTTGCCTGGCGCGGAGCGCCGTCCAGCCCTGCGCGGCTAGAGTGTTACTACCCGCAATACGGTTGCCGAAGCGCAGCGTGCTGTCGCGAATAAAGTCGTCATCGGCTTTCTTGAGATTTTCCGGTCGAGCGATTTTGGGCTGGCCGAACATGGGGAGATTGTCCGCGCCGTCACCCTGTGCGGCGCCGGCGTTGACCGTCACAAAAATACCAGCCGCCGCATACACTATCGCGGCGATCAGAATGCTCGCCCTCCGCACATTTGTTGGCAATCGAGATTCTTTTGTCATTAACACTTCCACCATGGACGGAAGATACCGCGCTTTGTTAGCGCTGCTCTTGCGCTCACCTTGACACCTTAAAAGTACTAGGGGTATTTTGACGGCAAATCAACAATAGAGGAGCTGTTATGATCGAAGGATTGAAGGAAAAAGTCGTCATCGTAACCGGCGGCGGGCACGGGATAGGCCGGGCCTACTGCCACGGTTTCGCCGAAGCCGGCGCCAAAGTCGTAGTCGCCGACATCGACGCTCCCGCCGCCGAAAAGGTCGCCGCCGAAGTCGTGCAACAGTTTGACGGCAAGGCATTGGGCGCGAAAGTGGATGTTGCTAACGAAAGCTCGACCAGGGACATGGTCCAGCTCACGCTGGATAAGTTCGACCGCATTGACGTCCTGATCAACAACGCGGCGATCTTCGCGACGATTCCGATGAACCGCGGCGGCATCGACAGCATCGATCCGGCTGAATGGGACCGCATGATGGCGGTCAATCTGAAGGGTTTGTTTTTCTGTTGCCGCGCGGTGCTGCCCGCCATGCGCCGGCAGAAATCCGGCAAGATCATCAACATCTCGTCCGGCACGGCGCTCAACGGCAGCGCCGGCCGCATCCATTACGTGACTTCGAAAGCGGGCGTCATCGGTTTTACCCGCACGCTCGCCCGCGAAGTCGGCGATGACAATATCAACGTCAACGCCATCGCGCCCGGCTCGACTCTTTCGGAAGACAATCCGTCCGAGGAAGTGCTCAAGATGCGCGGCGCGCGGGTCGGCGATCGCTGTTTGAAACGCGTGCAATTGCCGAAGGATCTCGTCGGGACCATGCTTTTTCTCGCCTCGCCGCTCAGCGATTTCATGACCGGCCAGACCGTCGCCGTCGATGGCGGCGTGGCGTTTTTGTAATTTGACATGTTCACTTTACCGCAAAGAAATACTCACATAAAAAACCGAGCGCGGCCAAGCCGCAACCAGATAGCGGATTATCTCGCGCGAAGCTCGCAAAGACCGCCAAGTTAAGACATCCAGATTTTCCGGGGCCTTGGATTGGGCGGCCTTTGCGTGCTTGGCGTACTTGGCTCGAGAAATTTTGCTGTTTCGTTCGAAATCTTGAGGGAGTGGATCGATGGCCGGTTATCAACCCCGCACTATTCTTGTGAGCGACATCAAAACTCATTTTCTCGAGGCCGGCAGCGGCCCCGATCTGGTGCTGCTCCATGGCGGCGAATACGGCGCTTCGGCGGAAATCACCTGGCGCGCCAATATCGCCGCGCTGGCGGAAAACTTTCATGTCGTCGCGCCCGACATTCTCGGCTGGGGTCAAACCGACAAGCTCTATAGTTTCTCCGATCCCGCCGGTTTGCGCATCAAGCACTTGCAAAGATTTCTGGAAACGCTCGGCATCGGCAACGCTTACTTCGTCGGCAATTCCGCCGGCGGCGGTCTGATCCTCAGAAGCGCCGTGCGCAGCCCGGCGCCGTTGCAAATTCAAAAGATGGTCACCATCTGCGGCAATGCGAGCGTGTTCAAGACAACTTCGCAGGCAGACTTGGAAAACTACACGCCTTCGCTGGAGAACATGAAAAAAATCGTCGCCCTGCTTTATCATGATCCGAAGTGGCAATCGGAGGACAATATCCGCGAGCGTTATGAATGCTCGATTGTTCCCGGCGCCTGGGAGGCTCTCTCCGCCGCGCGCTTGCGCAGTCCCGTGCATCAAGTAAGGTCGACAACCGAGGAATTCGTCAAACAGCTTTCGCGGCTGACGATCCCTTTACTGATCATGTCCTGCGAACATGATCCGCTCAATCATATCGATTGGGACATCAACTTTCAGAAAATTGTGCCGGACTCGAAAGTGCATCGCTTCATGCACTCCGCGCATGAGCCGCAGATCGAAGAAACCGAAGAGTTTAACCGGGTACTGACGGAATTCTTGCTAGGCTAGGTCGTAAACGCCCTAAGGAACATTTCAATATCCAAGCGTCCAGAACAAAATCCGTCATACCCGCGAACGCGGGTATCCAGGCTCGTTAGGCAACGACCCAGTAAACCTGGATTCCCTCCGCGGGAACGACCGTCAGGGAGGAGTTGATGTTTCAGTATTGCACCGTACGTCTTATTTTCTTGATAGCGATCCTCCTCTATTTTTCCGATACTCCACCGGCCTTCGCCCAACTCATTCGCCTAAAGACTTCGTACAGCGCCCTGACCGCCAATATGGCGGCTTATTGGCTGGCGAAAGACGCAAAGATTTTTGAAAAGCACGGCTTGAGCGTCGATGTGGTTCTGATCGAAAGCGGGGTCACCACTGTACAGGCGCTCACCGCCGGCGAAACCCAAATCGCCATGGGCGGCGGCACGGTAGCGGTGAGCAGCAATCTCGCCGGCAGCGATATCGTCTCCATCGCCAGCATCGAGCCGCGCTTGCCTTATGCGCTGCTCGCTCAAAAGGAAATCAAATCGATCGATCAATTGAAGGGAAAAAAGCTCGCAATCTCCCGGTTCGGCAGCGCTTCGGATCTAGCGGCACGCCTCATCTTGCAGCGTTACGGCCTGGTGCCGGATAAAGACGTCACTATTCTTCAGACCGGCGGTACGAGCACGCGCCTCTCCGCCCTGAGCAAGCGCAGCATCGACACGACGGTTCTAACACCGGAGTTTTTCAACCTCGGCAAGAAAGCCGGATTCAGTATTCTCGTCGATCCGACGCAATACGATATTCCGTTCCCGCAGCTCGAAGTGATCACCACCCGGGCTTTTCTCAAGGCCCAGCCGGACCTCGCAACCCGCTATATGCGCGCCATCATCGAAGGCATCCATATGGTCAAGAATAATCCTGAAGCGAGCATTCGCGCCATGGGAAAGTATCTCCGCATCGATGACCGCGAAGCGCTGGAGGACGTCTATCGCCTCTATCGCGAGAGCTACCCGCAGATTCCCCATCCCTCGCCGGCGGCAATTCAGACCCAGCTGACCTGGATGGCGGAGAAAGACCCGCGCGCGAAAGCCGCCAAGCCGGAGCAGTTTTTTGACGGGACGATTTTGAAGGAAATCGAGAAGAGCGGGTTTGTCGCGAAGCTGTACCAGAAATAACCGAAAGGGCGCTCCAGTGCGGGTAGACGGGGCGCCTTCGCAAGCCGATCGAAATCGCGGATATCTATTTTGCTAACGGCTTGAGATAATTCTGCACGGCATATTGCCCGTTCTTCTTCCCCATCGCCGCGCCGACCTCGCCGGAGGTGCGGTAATGCACGCCGTCGTAAATCCTGGCGTTGACAACCTCCGTGACGTAGTCGGACAGTTTGGAAAATTTGCGCGTCACTCCGGGCGCGGTCGTGCTGGTCATCGTAAAAGTCGGCACGGCGTCGCCGAAAAACGTTTCGAGCACGCTGGCGGCGCTACCCTGAGCGTTACAATGGGCGCAGGGATATTCAGGGTGCATGGGCGTCGCGATAAACGGCTCCCAAGCTGGATCGCGTTCTGTGCCGTTATTCCCGTCGAGGTCGGCGTTGCGGATCGCCGTCACCGGGCGCCAGAAGTTGTAAGCGTATTTGGCATCGAAGATGGCGATACTCGCATCGGCCGTTGCCATGGAGAATAGCGCGAATAGTCGCGCGTTATCCAAAACATCGAGTCCTTTAGCCGCCGAAAGCTGACGCACCACCGGGTTGTACGTCGCTGGCCCTGTCAGTGCCCAAAAGCGGGCGATATCGGTCTGCTCCGCCGAGCGCCCGGAGCCGGTCTTTGCTCCCATCTTTTTTACTTCGCTGAAGTCCTTTGCCCACTGAGCACCTTTGATTGAATAAGGAGCCGGTGGCCGCAACTGGTTGCCGCTCTTAAGTGAAAAGGGTTTTACGCTCGCCGTGGTGAAACCAGTTGGCAAAACGGTCGGGACGTATTTTCCCGCAAGCGTGAACGGCCGGTAGCTGTTCGGTACATCCGAGCCATCGTCGCGCCGTTCGGCAACAATCGCCGCGCCCGCCTGTTGGCCGAGTTGAACGCCTTGTGTCTTGCCTATGCTGTCCAGCACAGCGGCCAGTGACGCTTGGAGCGCCTTATCCAGTTCCGCCGTTTGATCCGGATAAACTTTGACCAAAACGGTATGAGCGGCGCTGGCCGCAGCGGCGTCGCGTGACGCACCTGAATCCGCCGACAACCGGGCTCGATATGGGGTGTAACGTGGCTCGATTGAATTGACCGCCTCGAACATCGCCAAATGGACCATCGCAATGGCTCTAGCCGTTGGGAAATTGCCAACGCGCGCCTTATCCCCGGCCGTGACAGCCCTCTCATTCCAGTCTGAAATGACATCTCCGCGCGCCAATCCGCCCAATGCAACAAACAGAGAGACCGTTAGAATCGCACCTGTCAGGTTTCCCATCGTTTTCCCCCTTGCAAAATGTGAAAGTACCCGCGCCAGAACTCAGAGGATGCAATGAGTTACGACCGTAGCAATTGCAGTGCCTCGGGCGTAATGCCGAGATCTTCGGTCTTTATGAGGAATTTCTGCGCGGTCGAGTTTAACCGGGTAAGAATCAACCCATGTCTGTGTGGTTTATTACACAGGGGTGTATCGAAAATCTCCCCGACGCTTTGCGCATCTGAGGTTCAAGGGGCTAGCGATCGACGGCAAACGCCGGCCTGGTCTTACCAACACCGGTAGCCTGCTCGAAGGCGTGGGCAATTTGTAAAACGCTGAAGTCAGCGCGATAGCGGCCAACGATCTGGATACCGACGGGCAGGCCGTCCGGCGTAAAACCCGCCGGGACGGAGATCGCGGGGCAAAAGGTCGGCGTGATCCAGTAGGCGCTCTTCATCCACGAGAGATAGTTTTCCATCACGACGCCTTCAATCTCTCTTGGCCAGCGTAGCGTCGCTTCAAAAGGCGGCACCTGATTTACCGCGCAGACCAGAAATTCATATTGCTCCAGAAAGCGTCGGAAGCGCTCCATCAGCTCGCCGTGCCGCGCCATCGCATTGGCGACGTCGCTTCCCGCGAGCTTGCTGCCCGATTCGATCTGCCAAACTGCTTCGGCCTTCATTCCATGGCGATGTTTCTCCAGCAGCGCACCAAGCGTGTGCCAGTAGTTCCAGGCGCGCAGCGTGAGAAAAATCTCATCCGCGCCGCCAAGATCGGGGCAAGCGTCCTCGACTACGCAGCCGAGATCGATAAATGTTTTGCGCTGTATTTCCAAGACGGCTCTCACCCGGCGATCCAATGGCAGTCCGCCAAGATCGAGACACCAGGCAATGCGCGTGTTATTGAAATCCCGCTGCAGTGATTTGGCGAACACCGAAGGCTCGGCGGGATAACACGATGGATCGCGCAGATCGGCGCCCGCCATCGCGCTGAGTAGAAAAGCGACATCGGCAACAGACCGCGCCATCGGTCCTTTGACCGTAAACCCCAAGAACGGCAGCGCGGTCGGCGCAGACGGCACCAAGCCAACCGTCGGCCGAAGCGCCACGACGTTGTTGAAGTTTGCGGGGTTTCTCAGAGAGCCGCCGAGATCGCTGCCGCTCGCCAGAGGCAACAACCCCGCGGCGAGCGCCGCGCCCGCGCCGCCGCTCGACCCGCCCGCGCTCTTCGTTAGATCGTAGGGATTCAATGTCGTGCCGTACACCTCGTTGTAGGTGTGCGAACCCATGCCGAACTCGGAGACATTGGTCTTGCCGATCGGAATCACCCCGGCGCGCTTGAGCCGTTCGACCAGGACGGAATCTTCTGCCGGCATAAAATCCTTGAAGATCGGTGAACCGCGGGTCAGCGGAAAGCCGACCGCCGCATCCAGATCTTTGAAGGCGAACGGCAGGCCGTGCAGCGGCCCGATATCATCGCCCCGAGCCAATCGGCGATCTGCCTGGTCCGCAAGACTGAGGCATTCTTCATCATCCAACTTCGCGACAATGGCGTTGATCTGAGGATTCACCCGCCCGATTTGCGCCAGAAAAGCGGTCATGACTTCGCGCGCGGAGACACTCCGATCGCGAACTGCATTCGCCAGAGAGCGAGCGCTCATGAAACACAGTTCGTTATCGATGCTCATTGGAGATTACAGAGCGAGATGGGTTTAACGATCAACGACACACGAGATCGATCGCGGAATTGACATGGCGCAGATACGCCGGACTACTTTTTTTTCGGATCCAGGAAACTGAGTCGCTCGGCCATCGGCGTCTCGGGAAAAACATACCCGCAAGCGCGGCACGTGCGCAGCTTTTCATCGGCGTTGAATTCGCTATAAACAGCGGACACCTGAGACGGGATGTTTCCCTGATTTACAACACGCGACAACACCAACTCGTCGCACTTTTCGCAAAACCAGGCGAACTCCTCTTTCTCCTCGTCGCGCCGTTTGCGTTCGATGACGAGTCCCCAGGTATTTTCGAATCGCCGCGGTGAATGCGGCAAACCGCCAGGAACGACAAAGATTTCCCCTTCTTTGATTCTCACGACCTCGCGCCGTTCGCCTTCCGGTTTCAGATGCAGCTCCATTTCCCCTTCCACCTGATAAAAGAATTCATCTCCCGGCTCGATGTGAAAATCGAGCCGGGTATTCGGCCCGCGCAGCATCATGACGAGAAAATCTTTCTGATGAACAAGCAGTTGGTTGGTCCGAAACGGAGGATTGAAAAGATTCTTATTTTCCTCAATCCATTTTTTGAGATGATAAGTTGAAAGCAGTTCCATACAGATTCCCTTTGGAGCAATGGAGTATAGGAGTACTGGAGTGATGGGTTTTCGGATTGCTTCAACCCCGACTCTACTCCACCTTCCCGTACTCTTCGTTCAGTTCCTTGACGATCAGGCTATCGATCCAGTCTCCGTCGAGTTTCTTTTTTTCCAGACTCTCGACAAGCTTCAACAAACCATTCTCCAATTTATAGGCACGCTGGTCCAGCACCTCAAAATCCTCTTCAGTGACCTGTCCAGCAACACGATACGCGTGCAACCCTGATACACTCTCGCCTAGAGAACCTAATGCTATGTTAAGATAGTTCAAATACTCTCGAATCGATCTCCGACAATATCCCTCAGCGATGTTTCGATGAACAGAATCGCACGAAGCGATCGCTTGTAACGCGACCCGTTTCAATTCATAGGGCAGTTTCCGAAACACCTGGGCTATTAAGGCGATATAATTCGATGGCATCCTGCCAAACCCGAAGCTGCTGATACCCACGATTCTTGTTTCTCCGCGCCAATACTCCAGTACTCCTTTACTCCATCACTCCAATCTTATTCTTTCCATTACTCCACTACTCCAACACTCCATTACTCCAATCTTTTCAGCTTCGCCGCTTCCCGCGCGACGCCGTCGGTCAACGCCCACCAGATCGACAAACCTTTGCGGAGCGCTTTTAGCACGCGCACCTGCAACTCGTTGGTCGTCGCGAACTGTTCCACAAGCTCATAGCCGATGTTGCTGTGCTCGGTGTCGGCCTCGCCGTGCTCGGCGAAGAATTCGATATCATACGGCTTCAGGCCATAGTGATCTTTGAATGCTTTGAAAAACCTGCCGCCGGTCAGTTGATTGGAAAACTCGTTACAGCAGTTGGTCGATGCCACTTGCTCGAGAATGTGATTGCTCCTGAGCGCGATATCGAGCCAGCCGACGCGCGCCAGAACCGTCGTCGGCAGGAAATCTTCCTCGACCTCGCATCGTTCCAGCTCTTTGCCGGGTATGCCGATGCTTTCCCCAAAGCGGAGAAAGAGCGCTCGATGGCCCAAAACAGGGCGCGGCGAGTCTGCGAAATAGGTGTAGCCGACCTCGGAATGAATGACCTCGACGAATTTTTTATGAAT
>Ga0075421_100003872_pt1 | contig 17986 bp, 12 predicted proteins | sample SoiMetdeltSBSDD5_FD_75292 | JGI IMG/M metagenome (GOLD analysis project Ga0075421, IMG submission 75292) | Bulk soil microbial communities from a Populus tree surrounding site in Tennessee, USA - Soil MetaG P. deltoides SBSDD5 | ecosystem: Environmental > Terrestrial > Soil > Tree plantation...
ATCATTACAGGTAAGAATATTAAGCCCATCTTAAGGTCTGGTTTCAGCATGATACCTGCAAAGATCACTGCTGAAACAGCTCCTGATGCTCCGAGACTTCTATAATTTTCATTGTTTTTATTTTTGAAATAGGTTGGAAGCAGGCTTGCTATCAAAGCTAAGAGGTATAAGAGCAGGTATAGCACTTTACCTGCATTACCAAATATATACGCGAAGCCTTCTTCCACAAACTGTCCGAACATATAGAACGAGAACATGTTAAAGATCAGATGTGCATAATCCGCATGAATAAACCCACAGGTGATGAATCTGTAATACTGATTATTGTTGCTTACGGCGGGAGGATAGAAGATAAGATCGCCCATGATCTTCTGATTGCTGAATGCGGAAATGGAAATAAGAGCTGTAATGATGATAAGGATCACCGTTATCGACATCGTGTGCGTTTTGCATAAAGATATGGTGAAACGAATAATATCAGCCGTGGTGATATTTTTCGTTGCGCAAAATGGTACATGCGCGGTAGATCTGTTCAGCAAGAATAAGACGTACTAGTTGATGCGGAAAAGTTAAAGGCGACAACGACCATACAAGATTTGCGCGTTTCAACACAAGCGGATCCAAACCGTATGCGCCTCCTATTAAGAATAGAAGGTTTTTTGCGCTGTCGTTTGCCCGTTGCTGCAAAAATTGAGAGACCTGAAGTGAATTAAAAGTTTTCCCTTTTTCGTCGAGTGTTACGAGATAATCCTGTGAGTTCACCATTTTAAGTATGATCTCCGCTTCTTTTTTCTTCAGATCATTTTCTGTATGAAGAGATACATTCCTGGGCGTTGGGATAATTTTCCATGAAGCGGGAAAGTAGTTGTTGATTCGCCTGGTGAAATCGGAAATGCCTGAGTCGACATAAGGCTCATGATTTTTGCCGATAGTCCAGAACTGAATTTGCATTTCGCAAAGTACAACAAAACCCCCTTCGCGGGGGTTTTATAAATATCGTTTCATAAGATTAGAGCTAAAGCTTATACACCGGAGCCACGGATCAATCTCAACACTATCGCAATAACTGCGATAACGAGCAGGATATGAATAAGACCCCCGGCGTTATAACCTAAAAATCCTATCGCCCATGCGATTATTAGAATTACTGCGATCAAGTACAGAATGTTTCCCATGACATTACTTTTTTTATTGAATGATAGGTGTTACACAGTGTTCTCTTAAAAATTGCTTGCCATCCGCTTTGTGTTAATGCATTTTCGATTTTATTTTTTCTTGTGGAATCTTTTCTACAGTTTACCGTTATTTGCCTTTAATGCTGAAATTTATTTTCTATGCGGGTTCACTAGATTGATTTATAGCAATTACTGATTTTGGTATGTTTATTAATGTTATTCATCTACATATCGACTAATTCGTATTAATGAGCAAAACCATTATTGTTTCGAACAGGTTACCCTTGAAATTGGTTGAAAATAATGGAGAGTATTCGTTTACTCCGAGTGAAGGTGGATTGGCGACAGGATTAGGATCCATCTATCAGCAGTCAGGTAATATATGGGTAGGTTGGCCCGGGCTGCAAGTAACCGACGAGGAAGAAAGAAAAAAGATAACTCACGAACTGGAAATAAAAAATCTAAGACCTGTATTCTTATCGCAGGAGGAAATTAACCAGTATTACGAGGGATTTTCAAATGAAGTGCTGTGGCCGGTGTTTCATTATATGCAAACCTATGCGCGCTATCAGCAGTCGTATTGGGATTGTTACCTTCATGTAAACAATAAGTTCAGGGACGTAATTCTCGACATTGCAGAACCCGGCGACATCATCTGGATACACGATTACCAGCTTCTGTTACTGCCTGGCCTCGTACGTTCAGTGCTGCCCGACATTACAATCGGCTTTTTCCAGCACATTCCCTTTCCTTCGTACGAATTATTCCGGCTCATACCGTGGCGGCTCGAATTACTTGAAGGAATTCTTGGCGCTGACCTCATCGGTTTTCATACGTTCGATGACGCCAGGCACCTCGTGCAGTCTGCGCGCCGCCTGATGACATCAGTGATCTCCTCGTCGAATGAGATCAGCTTCAACAACAGGACCATTATTGCCGAAAGCTTTCCGATGGGCATCGACAGCCGGAAGTTTTATGACCTCGTTGAAACCGAAACTGTACAGGAACACCTGCGCACACTCGACAAAACACTGAATGGGTATAAAGTTATTTTATCTATCGACCGGCTCGACTATACCAAAGGAATATTACAGCGCCTCCAGGCATTCGAACTGTTTTTGCAACAGAATCCCGGTTATGTCGGAAACATGGTGCTTTACATGATTGTTGTTCCTTCCCGCGATAATGTTCAGCAATACCGTGAACTTAGAGATGAGATCGATAAATTTGTGGGAAGCATTAATGCCCGGTATCGCACGATTGAGTGGCAACCTGTGGTATATTTTTATCGCTCGTTTTCAGTTGAAGAGTTGTCGTCGTTATATGCGAAAGCGAACATCTGTCTCGTTACACCGATGCGCGATGGAATGAACCTGGTATGCAAAGAGTTTGTTGCAAGCCGCCATACTGATGACGGCGTGCTGATTTTAAGCGAAATGGCCGGGGCGTCAAAAGAGCTTGTGGATGCACTGATCGTTAACCCGAATAACATTGCTTCTATAGCCAATGCCATAAATGAAGCGCTAAATATGCCCCTGCACGAACAAAGCAGGAGGATGAAATTCATGAAAGAAATCGTAATGAAGTTCAATATATCACACTGGGTTAAATTATTCATGAACAGGCTTAACGAGGTAAAGCAGATGCAGCAGTCGATGTACGCAAAGCGTATCAACAGCTCTACCCGTTTCCTCATAAAAAAACAATACGCATCAACAAAAAGAAGGATAATATTTCTCGACTACGATGGAACACTTGTAGGATTTAAGGCCAATATTGAGCTCGCAGCACCCGATGAGGAGCTGTATCAGCTCCTGAAGCAACTTTCAACCGATCCGGCAAATAAGCTCGTATTGGTGAGCGGCCGGGCACCTTCATTTCTTGAAAAATGGTTTGGGGACCTCGATGTTGATGTAATTGCAGAACATGGCGCATGGAGCAAAACAAGACATAGCAACTGGCTAAGTATACCAGGATTAAATTTCGCGTGGAAGAAGGATATCTACCCTGTACTCGAATCGTTCACCGACCGTACTCCTGGCGCGTTCATAGAAGAAAAAGATTTTTCACTGGTCTGGCATTACCGTAAAGTAGAGGAAAGTCTTGGTGAGTTGCGTACAAGCGAGCTCATAAATACACTCAGGTACCTTGTGGAAGACAAAGGACTTCAGCTGCTACCGGGAAATAAAGTTGTTGAAATAAAGAATATCGAGATCAATAAAGGGAAGGCTGTGCTCACGTTCCTGCAGGAAGATGACTACGATTTTATCATGGCAATAGGCGACGACCACACTGATGAGGATATATTCAAGGCGGTTCCGCCTGGCGCGATCACAATTAAAGTGGGCAGCCACGTTTCTGCTGCCAACTACTACACCGGCAACTACGTTGACGTGCGCAATTTTCTTAAGGAACTTTCCACATATAACAACATGTCGAAAGATATTCCCGCCATCCGGCTTTAAAGAAAGATGGGTGTATCGAGCTTCATTGCTATCCGGTATGCCGCATTCATCAGGCCGACATGACTATACGCCTGCGGAAAGTTACCCCACTGGCTTCCCGTTTCTTCATCAACATCTTCGCTGAATAACAGCAGGTGATTGGAATACTGAAGCAGGTTTTCGAATTCGCGTATGGCATCGTCTATTCTGCCAACGCATGCCAACGCCTCAACATACCAGAATGCACATATAAGGAACGTTGTCTTAGGCTTGCCAAAGTCATCTGAATGAAGATAGCGGTAAAATAATCCTTTGGGTGTTCGCAGCTCTTTTTCGAGTGCTGAAAGATGATCGCGCGCCTTTTGCGATGAAGGATCAATAAAGTTCATCATGATGAGCTGAAGGGTAGACGCATCAAGATGCGGACTTCCCTTTGCATGCCGGTACACTCTACTTTCCGCATCATAGCAGCTTTCTATGTGGTCGGCGGCTTTTTCTTTGAGGATCACTGCGCGTTGCAGGAGGTCATCGTCGCCGATAAGGCGGGCCATTTTTTCGGCAGCATTGCAGCCGGCCCATTGAAACAGGTTACTGTAAGCGTGATAATGTGCCATGTTCCTGAACTCCCAGATGCCTGCATCTTTTTCATCAATCGTCATTTCAATTTTACTTAGAACGGTGTCGATCCATCTTGCCGAATCTTTTCTTTCACGAAACACAAAGCGATGGTCGGTATACAGCGGCAACAATGAAATAAGCACCTGTCCGTAAATATCATTTTGAATGTGTTCATATGCCTGGTTCCCGATGCGCACTGGCTGGTTGCCCAGGTAACCATTCAACTGCGGCAGGATGCGTTCCGTTAATTTGCGTTCGCCTGTGATCCCGTAGAGAGGCTGGTACCGGCTTTCTTCAGAAAAACATATGTCGGTCACATAATGAAAATATTTTTCCATTTCTTCAAAGTGGCCGATGTGATTGAGCGAAGTGATGACATAATAAGTGTCGCGCAACCAGCAGAAGCGGTAGTCCCAGTTTCTGCCGCTGCCGTCAAATTCGGGCAGGCTTGTGGTGCTTGCTGCGACGATCGCTCCCGTGTCTTCGTACTGATGAATCTTCAGGCACAATGCCGCACGTATAACAAACGGCTGATGAAAGCGCACGATGGATGAGTGTTTGATCCAGGTGCGCCAGTATAATGTGGTTTCACGCAAGAATGCTTCAGCTGTACTTTCCAGTGGCGCTTCCAGCGGCGCGCCATATGTAAGAAGTAAATAGCGTGCTTCGTTAAGGATGAAAAAATGTTCTTCGATAATATAGCTGATGGGAATATTCGTGGTAAGACGGATCTTATCCGGTCCTCCCTGGTATTCGATGTGGTTGCTTCCCCTTATAGGTTCAAGCTGTCTTTCCGCATATTCATAAACCGGCTTGCAGTTTATTCGTATTCGGGGCAAGCCATCTATAGGCTCTATTTTGCGTATAAGCATCAGCGGTTTGAAAAATCTGTCGAACTGCTTGAAGCGGGGCGCAAAATCTGTTATGCGGTATCGGCCCTCTTCACACGAAATTTCTGTGCACAGGATATTGGTGTTTTCCCGATAATATTGCTTAGATGTGTAGTCTGTTGCAGGAAGAATTGAAAATTCGCCACCCTTTTCCTGATCAAGCAGTCCCCCAAAAACAAATGAACTGTCGAACCGGGGCCAGCAGAGCCATGTAATATTTGTGTTGATGTTAACGTGGGCCAGGTATGAGCAGTTTCCTATCAAACCAGCCTGGTACGTATGTTTTTCCATGTGCTTATAATATCAAAAGCCGTTCCATCAGTTAGCGATTGCCTGGTCAATAAAATTAGGTATGACATGTGAATATGTCAAGCTTATCTTGTCAGGATCGTTAAGATGATCAATCATCGATTGCCACTTATCTATTCCATGATTTTCTATAACCATTTCTTTTTTATCATCGCGCTGAAGATACATTGTCATACCTTCTGCATCTGCTTCGGGATGAAATTGCGTACCAAGCATATACTCGTTGAAACGTAATGCCATCACCGCTCTTTCCAAAGGTACGTGAGGGCGGTCTTTTTCTATCGCAAGAACGCTCGCTCCGATATGTTCAATTTTTTGATAGTCGGGTTCTATCACCTGGTAATCTCTGCTGTCTACTGCATAAAATGGATCGGGCAGGCCACTGAAAACCGGTTCGGTCCTTCCATCATCAACTATATGAACAGGAAAAACTCCGAATGCTGTTGATTTTCTCTTTGAAACATTTCCTATTTCAAAATACCGGCATGCCATCTGAAAGGAATGACAGATAAACAACACATGTTTCTTTATTCTATTACTCGGGTCTGCATTGTAAGATTCAATGTTCCAGATCCATTTGAAATATTCCTGTTCCCATTCATCTTCTTCTTCACCCAGGGGCGAGCCGGGACCACCTGTTGAAATGTACACGTCGTAGCTGATATCTGGTATTTCTTTTTTCAACCGCACATCAAATTCATGTGAAATCAGTTCTATATTTTTTTCTTCTGCGTAGTGTTTAAGTATCTGTCTTATACAGCGCATCCCTTCATTAGCCACTCCTTCATACAGGTCGAGGATTGCAACTTTAACTTTGTTTTTTACATCGGGCATAGCGGCAAAAATACGACGAAAATAAAAATCAGAAATTCAGGTAAGAAACCACTTCTTCCAGATACTTCTTATCAGTTTCGTCATACTCATTATACTTCTCACTATCTACATCAAGTACAGCAACTACTTCGCCGTTGCGTATAACGGGAACAACTATTTCAGAAAGTGAAAGAGAGCTGCAGGCGATATGTCCGGGAAATGCATTGACATCGGGAACGATCATCGTTTGTTTTTTTGACCAGCTGGTGCCGCAAACTCCTTTTCCTTTACTAATGCGTGTGCATGCCAGAGGACCCTGAAACGGACCCAGTACCAGTTCATTGTTCTTAACAATATAAAATCCTACCCACAACCAATTGAATTGTTCTTTCAGGCAGGCGCACGTGTTTGCAAGGTTGGCAATAAGATCGGTCTCGCCCTCAACTACCGCTTTGATTTGCGGAAGCAGCGATTCGTATATCTCCTGCTTTGTGCCGGTAATTACATGAAGATCTTCAGACATAAATAAATTTTAAACATCCGTCAGAAACGAACCGTGTATATAATCCACTACACTCACAAGACTGTTCGTTTCTTCATATACTTTTAACTGCCTGTCGGCACCAGTGCCGATGTCCATCATTTTAGTAACGTAGTTTATCGCGTGGCGGCTGCCAAGATCATCGAGCACATCGTCTACAAAATCAAGCAGCTCGCTTATCAAAATTCTTGTGCCCACTTCCTGTTCTTTTCCAAAATCAATCAGCCTTCCATCGATTCCATACCTGCTTGCTCTCCACTTGTTTTCATTGATCAGCGACCGACTGTACTGTATAAAGTTGAGATTCTGCGAATGCAATTTGTAAATTTTTGCGCATACCGCCTGGAACAACGCAGCAATGGCTACAGTTTCATTTACCGTCATGGGCACATCGCAGATCCTGAATTCAACGGTATTGAAAAATGGATGAACACGAAGGTCCCACCATATCTTTTTTGCGTTGTCGATGCAGTTTGTTTTCACAAGAAGTTTTACATAGCTGTCGTAGGCTTCGATGCTTTCAAATGTGTCGGGTATGCCTGTGCGGGGGAATTTGTCGAACACCTTAGTGCGGAACGATTTATAGCCGGTGATCCTACCTTCCCAAAAAGGTGAATTAGTGCTTAGAGCATATATATGCGGAAGAAAGTATCGTGTTGAGTTTGCGATATGGTTTGCCATCCTTCTGTCGGCCATGCCTACATGCACATGCAAGCCGAAAATCAGGTTGCTTCTTGCTGCTTCCTGCAGTTCGTTAACAATCTCACTGTAACGAGCCTGATCAGTTATGAGCTGGCTTTGCCAGTGACTGAAAGGATGAGTTCCAGCTGCGCCAACCCAAAACCCGAATCCATCGGCTATATCAGAAATCGTTTTTCTTAAAAACGCTACATCCTTGTATGCTTCATCAACATTGGCGCATATATCTGTTCCAACTTCAACAACGGCCTGGTGCATCTCTGCCTTTACCTTGTCTTTAATTACTTTTTGTCCTTCATTTACAATTTTCTGTTCATGGCTTTTAAGCTCGCGCGATGAGGGATCCACTACCATGTATTCTTCTTCAATACCCAGAGTAAAGAGGTTGTTCGAAATATTCACCATATAAAAATAAGCGCCGGTATTTAATCTGACAATTGATCAGGTCAGGGCTTGCTTTAAAACAGATCTTTTTACGTATTCACCCCATGTTAAATTATCGCATCCGGGTTTTTGTTCTATTGCTCGTTCAATTGCATAGTTCGCTGCAGTTTCTACTACCCAGTCGAAATTGTCGTCGCCGACACTCGTTTTTTCAGCATCGGGAGCGGGGTTACAGAAGTCTATCGCATAAGGTACGCCATCGCGCACTGCAAGCTCAACCGTGTTGAAATCGTATCCGAGGTATCTGTTCAGCTTTATCACTATTTCTTCCATTTGCTTCAACAGTTCCTGCGCCGGCGTAAAGTCGATCTGGTAACGCAGGTGATGCGGATTGCGTGGTTCATAGTTCATGATGTGAACGTTCTTTCCACCAATGCAATAGCACCTGAAGTATTGCTCAAAAATTATCTCTTCCTGCAGCAGCATCACCAGTTGTCCCGTTTCATTATGCTTGTGGTAAAAGTCGTCCATATCTGTAAGCCGGTACACGTTTTTCCATCCGCCGCCTGCAAAAGGTTTCATGTAAGCCGGGAATCCAACATAATTAAAAATGCCTTCCCAGTCGAGAGGATAAGCAAGATTGCTGAATGAAAGATTGGATGTATCAGTCGGAATTTCTCGTGAAGGAAGTATAACCGTTTTGGGAACCGGCACGCCTATCTTAACTGCAAGCGCATTGTTGAAAAATTTTTCATCAGCGCTCCACCAGAACGGATTGTTGATAACGGCAGTACCGCTGATCGCTGCATTTTTTAGATACGCACGGTAAAAGGGTACGTCCTGCGAAATGCGGTCGATGATAACCGCGTATTCATCTGAATCGCCTTGCACAACTTTATCTATCCTTACTGGTTCAGCCGTAATACCTTCCACATTCTTGCTGTTCACCCGCTCGATAAAGGCCATTGGGAAGCTTCTTTCCTGTCCGAAAAGCACACCTATTTTTTTCATAATGAGAAGGATTTTTTGGTATGAATTTTTATAAAGTAGGTAGTAATCAAATTTATCGGAACAGGGTTGAATAAAAAAATTGAATATTGCATCCAAATGAGGACGAGGCCGTATGATCAAAGTTTACTAGAACATGGAAACAGACCAGATTGATGATTTGATAATTGAGAATGTAGAACTGCAATCACGGTACCTTAAACGGACCGTAACCATAGATCTGTATCACACTGATGCGCAAATGGAACTTTGCAGTCTGCTGTTGATAAATGATGGGCAGGACCTCGTGAAAATGGGCTTCAATAATATTCTTCGCCGGCTTAAACTGAGACCTCTTATAATAGCAGGAATTCATTGCGGCGACGACAGAAAAAATGAATATGGTATGTCTGCCGGTCCCGACTACAAAGGGTGGGGCTCAAAAGCAGGAGCATACGAAAAGTTCATAGTAAAGGAATTGATACCTTTTCTGCGAAGCCGGTTCAGCAATACCAGATTTGCTGACACGTCATTTGCCGGCTTCTCACTGGGAGGGCTAAGCGCTCTGGATATTTCGTGGAATCATCCTGAGATATTCGGCATGACAGCTATATTTTCAGGGTCGCTTTGGTGGAGGTCCATCGACAAGAACGACAAGGATTACGATCCATGGGCGCACCGTATGATGCATAAACAGATCAGGGAAAGTGAATTTCGCGAAGGGTTTAAATTCTTCTTTGAATGTGGCGAGCTCGACGAGCTTGAAGACAGAAATAAGAACGGTGTGATAGATTCGATCGACGACACCATCGATCTGATGAGGGTTCTGCTAAGGAAAGGGTATCGTGAAGGAAGCGATATCCGTTATCTGCAGATGGCCGACGGCCGTCATGACGTTCCCTCATGGGCAAAGGCGCTTCCGGTTTTTTTAAAATGGGCCTACGGCCATAAGCCGTAATCGACCCCCCGCCTCACGCCTCCCGCGTCACGCCTCACGCCTCCCATTCCCCCATCAAATGAAATCTAACTAACTTTGTATAAAATCAATAGATGCTCGATTCGATACAAAGTGCCATAGAAGACATCAAAGCGGGTAAGCTGGTGATAGTTGTTGACGACGAGGAACGTGAAAACGAAGGCGACTTCCTCACGGCCGCCAGGAATGTTACCCCAGAAATGGTGAATTTCATGAGTAAATATGGCCGGGGGTTAATTTGTGCACCATTAATCGAGGACAGGTGCGCTGAGCTGGAGCTCGACCTCATGGTTAACAATAACACGGCACTTCATGAAACCGCATTCACTGTTTCCGTAGACCTTTTGGGGCATGGCTGCACAACGGGTATTTCAGCGCACGACCGCGCCAAAACCATACAGGCATTAATTGATCCGCGTACCAGGCCCGAAGATCTCGGCAGGCCCGGACATATATTTCCTCTCCGTGCCAAAAAAGGAGGGGTATTAAGAAGAGCTGGTCATACCGAAGCAACTATCGATCTTGCCCGCCTCGCAGGGTTTGAACCCGCCGGTGTGCTGGTTGAGATTATGAACGAAGACGGCACGATGGCCCGTTTGCCCGAACTGAGGAAGATTGCCGAAAGATTCGACCTCAAGCTCATTTCAATTAAAGAATTGATTGAATACAGGTTAAAGTCCGACACGCTTATTGAAGAAATCGTCCGTGTTGAAATGCCCACCAAATATGGCGATTTTAAACTGGTGGCTTTCAGTGAGAAAGGAACTGCTAATGAACATCTTGCTTTAATTAAAGGAACGTGGGAAAAAGACGAACCAATTCTGGTTCGGGTCCACTCTTCATGCTTCACCGGTGACATCCTGGGATCGCTCAGATGCGACTGCGGCGAGCAGCTACATTGCGCAATGTCGATGGTAGAAAAGGAGGGCAGGGGAGCGATTCTCTATATGAACCAGGAGGGAAGGGGTATAGGCCTCGTAAATAAGCTGAAGGCCTATAAGCTCCAGGAAAACGGTATGGATACCGTTGAGGCAAATCTGCATCTGGGGTTCCCGATGGATAAAAGAGATTATGGTATAGGAGCACAAATGCTCCGGCATCTTAATATTACCAAGCTGAGATTGATGAGCAATAATCCTAAAAAACGTGCTGCGCTGTTAGGATATGGTATCGAAATAGTGGATGCGGTGCCTCTTGAAATAGTGCCGAACCCTCATAATGAAAAATATCTGATTACAAAGAGGGATAAGCTGGGGCATGAAATTCTGAGGGATTGAGAGAGAGGGGAGCGGTTGTGATTCGAGAACCGAGAATCGAGAGACGAGAATCGAGAATCGAGAGTGAAGAGTCGAGCTAAAATTTACTCTCGACTCTCGACTGTCGACTCTCGATCGACACTCGTCTCTCGCCCGACACTCTTCTCTCGCTCTCCCTCACTGCTTCGCAGAAACCGGCGCAGGTACGGTGGGCTTAATGGTTTTTTTCTTCTTCCACAATTCACCTGTATGATCAAATTCGCGGCGGTAACTTATGCTCGCACCTGATCGGTTTTCTCTGGCGCCGAGGCGTGTATAATTATATGTGTCCCTGTAAAAGAAAGTAAGCGCCAGCTTACCGTCGGGAGTTATTTTCCATTCAGCAGTTATATCTGGCAGAAAAGGAAGATTACGGGTAGTGGTGGACTGTGTGGAAGTGATGCCAAAATCAGCGGCACTACCAAAAGTGAAGGTGAGCCTTTCGTTAAACAGACTCTTACCTATAGAAAGATTAAGATTAGTTCTATCGGGAATAAACGTCGTTCTGTTGAAATCGTTGAAAGCATTCGAACCGGAATAGAACTGCGCATTAAAGTTTACCCTGATGCTCTTATCGTTAAAAATCTTCTGGAATATCGCAGAGAACTGCTTATTAAGCATATTCGACAAAACGCCTGAAATACTTCCCACCACAATACCTTCAAACGCCGTATTTGCGAGAGATCCCTGGTTAGCCGAAGTGGATAATGGTCCGAAGCTGTTGAACACCACAAGGAATGCAACCTGTTTGTTCAATTCATTTTCGTCGTTTTGTATCAGGGCCAGGATACGTGCAGCTTCTACGTCGTTTTTAAGAGGACTGTTACTCGGCAGCTCAATCTGAAACTTGATCACAGGGGACAAAAGTTTTTCGGTGAGACTAGCCACAACAAGCACCTTTCCTCTTGTACGAAGAACATTTGAATTGAAGTTTGTTCCAGAAATCTGCGTTTGCAATCCAAGATCACTGAAGCGCACATTCTCTGCTTCATATTCCGCATCTACTTTAATAGTGGCGTCGTTCGGGTCGCCGGTCCACTGAATGTAATTACCAACTCCCTCCCTGAGCCTAAACGGTTTTCTCAGTAACGATTCAAAATTGAAATTATAGTTACCACGGTCAATGTCGTATCTGCCAGTTATATAAAACTCACCATTGGTTGTTGCCTGTATTTTCAAGTTGCCCCTTCCATTCGCCTGTATAATGTCACCGGTAAGTTCATCCAGGATCACATACATATTGGCGTAATTGTTTGCGGTAACATCGAGGTTCACGGTCAGGTTACTCTCACCAGCCAGGCGCTTGGTTTCCATTTCACGTCCATACACTTTCCACACGATGAAATCTGCTACGCCGCTTTCCTTTCCTGAATTCGTTTTGATATATAATGATGAACTGTCTGCCGGTGCCCCTTCAATATCCATCCGCATATCTTCGAGCGGACCAGTAAATGTCATCTTTGCCCTGGCGATCACATTACCATAGTACGGATCATTGCCGTTATTATTTGTAGACAGAACAGTGATCTTACTACTGTTCATCGCGAAATCAAAGGAAAGATTGTCGAAACCCTGGTGGTATAAAATTCCTTTTGTAATCTGCGCCCTGTTCTTCTTTTCATCTTCAACCATGAAGGACCCGAAATCGATTCTGTCGTCCTTCATCTCAATGTTAGCATTAGGTATCCGGTATAAAACATTGGTATACTTAACTCTAAGCATCGCATCAGCAAGCCAGATTGAGCCTGTATAATCAAGGTCTTTAGGCGGTCCGCTTATCCGCAGCACACCGGTGGCAAGGCCGGTAATATCTGTAAACACGCCGGAGAGATACTTCTTCAGCAGGTCTATCTTAGTGTTCTTAAGATTGGTGAATATGTCGAGGTTTTCACTTCTTACACTGTCGCCGAGATTATATATTCCCTGCAAGTCGAAATTGTAATTGGTGTTGACCGAGGTGGCGTTGAAAGTTACCTCCTTCAATGCTCCATAGTACTTTCCTTTAAGCGCTACCTTACCTATTGAGTCGTCGTCGAGCCGGAACTGCTCGGCCTCTGCATTCATATCGACGCGTATCTTTCCGAAAGGCTCAGAAATATTCACGGACCCGGAAAGCAGTCCCTCGATCCTGTTTGATTTTATTATGTAAGGCGTAAAATCGCCGATGTTAACTTTCTGTAACTGCAACCTCAGGTCGTTTCCCTTTCCCGAATTGGAGGGAACAGACGTCAGCTGAATTTCCTGCAAACCATTATACAGTTTGACTCCTTTGGCTGTTACAAGGCTGTCGGTGATCATCAGTTCTCCATTCTTTTCAATTATCCAGTTTTTGCCGTTCACGTCAAAGTTGCTTTCCTGGAATTTCACTTTAGCACCGCCCGGAAGCGTTTGCACCGTCGCAGATATATTCGCCGAATTCAGCGTTTGATTTGCGCTCGTTTTGATGTTGAAATCTGATATATCATTCGACGAGCGAAGCTTGAAAGATGTACCCGGAAAATTCAGGCTGTCGTTGATAAATACATTGGCTATATCGCCCTGAAGGGAAAGATTATCGTACGTACCGGTTGCCTTGAGCTTTACATCATTGAAAGCAAAATTGCCGTAATTGAACTGTGGCACCTCGGCATTCAGGTCGAGGAGGTTTTCTTTCGTGTTAATACGGCCGGTAATGGTACTGTAGTTAAAACCCTTAAGCTTTGGATGGATGAGACCAACGTATTCCTCCACGTTCTTTGTGGTGATCACAAAACTGAAGTTCTCATTGGTCAGTTTCTTTTTTGATGGCTTAATATACGACGGGTAATACTTGTTAAGGAACGTTTGAAATGCCGCAGGCAAATCGTTTATTGAAAATTCGCCTGCTATCGCCGCATCGAACTCATTGCTGATCGCGGTGATCACTTTGTTGCTGTCAAGGATCTTCGATTCGATATACAATGAATCGAACGAAATACGCTTACCACTTTTCAGCAAAGAAGCATCGTAAACACGGGCAGTACCAAGAAAGTTATCAATATTATTTCCGGTAAAATTGAATCGGAACTTTCCGTAAAAATCCACCTGGTCTTTCAGCAGGTTCAGTTTTTTAAGATCTGCCCTGGTAATGTTCGCGTCGAAATTAAACTGCGGAATGTCTTTGCTGAAATCGACCAGACCGTTCAGTGTGACCTGGAGGTTGGGGTCTGCTGCGATCAGTTCACCATTAAACAGTTTCTTTGCTACTTTACCCTTTACTGTTATTCCCTGGTAAGGATAATTATTGAATTCGAGTAGCTGTATGTTTCCGTCGAGCGCGGCGTTAAGCGTTGAAGCGCGCAATCCGCTACCATTTACTTTTCCCTGGAAAATTATTTTTCCTACCGATTTATTATCTATCAGCGATCCTAGTTCAAAGCTGTTTGTTTTTATGCTTCCTATGTATCTCGCAACTGCTTTGTCGGGCAGTTTCATGTTGAGATCCGTTACAACAGTTCCTAATTTCGTTTCAAGCGAGCCGTATGTTACGAAATCGTTGATGAAGCCGGTAAAGTTGCCGCGAAAGATCAGATACTGCAGGAGATCCAATCTGGGCTGCGTTACGCTTTTCAATTGAGGCACGAATGCGATGGCGTCGCTATAGGTGGTCCGGAAATTTTCGGCTTCGAAGTCGATATATGTTTTATTGATATCAGGCAGTCCTGCCATGCTGATGTTTCCCTTGAGGTAAGTGTCGGTTCCGGCTTGAATTACAATGTCTTTTGCATTGAGATTGTCGACTGTACCTTTAATATTCCCATTGATCTGGATTCTTTTCTTCCAGTCTGCAAGGTCAGGAGCGAAGTAGGCTATGTCGTCGCTGCTGATGGTGGCGTTATTAAAGTTGCCTTCCATTCGAACTTTTGAGATGAAATCGCTCATATCGTAGAAGGTCGCATAACGCATCGCAAAAAAGTCAGTCAGATGGCTTCTTGGTGTTTTCAGGTCGAGGTGGTGAAATTCCATCGCCTCGGGGTGCCATTTGAGTTCGGTGGAGATATTGTTAACAGTAAAGCCGCTTCTTTCTCTTGTTTTAAGCGAGACCTTGGTCATGATTGAATCCTTCACCACACGGAAATCGGTAAACGAACCAGTAATGTCGCCGAACATAATATGCTGTCCATCGAAACTGGCATCGGGCGGCCTTTCTGTTTTTTTGTCGGATCTGAAAAGTCCCCTGTCGATATTAATCTTGTCGATAATAACGTCCCACCCATCAGGGTTCCAGCGCAGGTGAAGAGGATCATTAACAATCACTTCCTCTTCTTCGTTCACAGGTGTTACTCTTGGTGGCCGGCGACCCGGGTAATCGTACAATGAGAAGAATGGCCTGTCGAGATCGAGGTTTGAAATGCGGATCAACTTTTTGTTAAAATTTATTTCGCGTGCATCAAGGTCCAAAGCCTTAATGAATGCGCTCATATCTTCGCCTCTCCATTGGTCTTTTTGTACGATCGTGATGTTATCGAATTCAATGTGGTTAAGATTGAGATCTATATTCCTTTGTTTCCGTTTTACGGGAGCAGGGGAACTGAAATAGTCAAGAATGAATTTGTAGTTCCACACCGAATCGGTACGGTTGAGATGAATGACAGCATCCTGCAGGCCGATGTATTTGAGTTCGATCTTGTCTTTGAAAAAGAACCAATCTGTAATGTTTACGTTTACTGATCCCGCATAAAGAAGTGTGTCTTTGTTTCTGTCAAGCACAAGCGTTCCTTCGAGAAGCATGCTGTTGAACAGCGCGAAGTCGACATGCTTGATCCTGACAGTTGTATTAAGATCGTTTGATATTGTTTTAGCAGCCTGTCGAACCAACAGATTCTGAAAAAAAGTTGTTTGTACGAGCAGCCATACCGATATGATCAATCCTATCAATATTAACAGTACGGTGCGGGATATTTTCCAGAATTTTCTCAGGCTGATGAAGTTGGTTGCAAAATTAACTATAAAGGTTCACGGCGCAAATTCAATACCATAGAGTTATAAAGTAATGATAAACATTTACAATATCTTCGCCGGCATGATAATAAGGGGCTGTTTAATAGCTTTTTTTTGTGTTTTTTCTAATACCATTTTATACGCGCAGGCTCCCCCTTCTTATAACTCGTCGGACATACTTCTTCGTATAAAGAAATTGAAAGTTCTGGGCTCGGTGTTGTATATCGCGGCCCACCCGGATGATGAGAATACTCGGCTTCTTGGATGGCTATCAAATGAAAAGCTCGTCAGGACAGGCTATCTCTCTATTACACGTGGAGATGGCGGGCAAAACCTGATAGGCGATGAACAGGGTATTGAGCTTGGTTTGATAAGAACGCAGGAACTGCTGGCTGCCAGAAGGCTCGACGGTGCAGAGCAGTTCTTTACTCGTGCCTTTGATTTTGGGTACAGCAAAAGCACTGAAGAAGCGCTGAAATTCTGGGTCAAAGACCAGGTGTTGTCGGACGTCGTATGGATAATCAGAAAGTTTCAACCAGATGTGATAATTACGCGGTTTCCACCCGATAACAGGGCCGGGCACGGGCAACATTCAGCATCTACCGTACTTGCTAATGAAGCTTACCGGGTAGCTGCGGATCCCAACGCTTTTGCGGAACAATTCAAATACGGCGTAAAACCATGGCAGGCCAAACGGATATTCTGGAACAGTTATCAGTTTGGTGACGTCGATTACACCAGTGAGGATCAGATGAAAATTGATGTGGGCGGATTCAACGCGTTGCTTGGTAAAGGATACGGTGAAATAGCTGCCGAAAGCAGGAGCCAGCACAAGAGCCAGGGATTTGGTGTTTCGGCAGGAAGAGGTGAGTGGCCCGAATATTTTTCGTTTACTGATGGCAGTAAGGCGGTGCACAGTCCCACAGAGGGAATAAATTTCGGATGGAGCAGAATAGGAGCAACAGGAATAACAACGTCAATAGATGCAATTCTAAAAAATTACCAGGCAGATCTTCCGGCCAGCTCGGTGCCAGCGTTGGTAGAATTATATAAAAGGATCAGCAAATTGCCCGATGGATACTGGCGCACACAAAAACTAAGAGAATTGCAGGAAATTATAGCTGCTGCATCGGGACTTTGGATGGAGGCTTATTGCAGCGATGCATTTGCGAAACAGGGAGATTCGCTTAAGCTGAGTATTGTTTTTAATAACCAGGAAGGCGCACCGGTAAAACTTGCGAGGATAGGTGTTGAGGGAAAGGATACGGTATTTAATGTCAGCGCTGTCAAAAACAAAAATTATAAATATTCACCAGGCTTTATTGTGTCGGCTGATAAGCTGGTGTCCCAGCCGTACTGGTTGCAAAATAAAATGCAAAAGGGCTTTTATGTGGTGAACGACCAGGAGCTTATTGGCAAGGCTGAATCTGATCCGGCATTTACCGCCTCGTTTGAAATATCAATAAACGGTCAGTCGTTTATTTATAAACGGCCCGTTCAGCATAAATTCACCGATCCTGTTAAAGGGGAGCTATATGAGCCGTTGATTGTTGTTCCACATAATGGCAACACTTCCAGATACGGTACGTTGCGCCACATCAACTACGATCACATCCCCGATGTGTATTACTTCAATAACGACACCGTAAAAATTGTTCTGAACGATGTAAAAACAGATGGCAAGAAGATCGGCTATATAGAAGGTGCCGGCGACAAAGTGTTGCCCGCGCTTCAATTGATGGGTTATGATGTTACAGTGATCCGTGAAAAAGACATCAACGCAAATTTCCTGCGACAGTTCGATGCAATAATTACTGGTGTGAGGGCGTATAATGTTCACCGTTATCTTTCAGACAAGAACGCCGAATTGAATGAGTATGTAAAAAATGGCGGTAA
>Ga0075421_100003874_pt1 | contig 17982 bp, 16 predicted proteins | sample SoiMetdeltSBSDD5_FD_75292 | JGI IMG/M metagenome (GOLD analysis project Ga0075421, IMG submission 75292) | Bulk soil microbial communities from a Populus tree surrounding site in Tennessee, USA - Soil MetaG P. deltoides SBSDD5 | ecosystem: Environmental > Terrestrial > Soil > Tree plantation...
CCCTGGCCGCCCTCGGCTGGACCGACGAGCTCGAGGCGGCCTTCACAACCCACTCCGAGCGAGGCTTCGAGCCAGCTCGCGTCGTCGCGGAGCACCGTGGCGGCTACTACGTCCGCGGTACCCGCGGCGACCGGCTTTCGCACGCTCGCGGCAAGCTCCGGGACGACGAGCTCTGGGGCGGCATGCCCGCGGTCGGCGACTGGGTCGCGATCTGCGACGCGCCCGGCGACGGGGCCGCGATCGAGGCGGTGCTTCCGCGGCGCACGAAGTTCTCGCGCAAGACGCCGTGGCTGAAGGCCGAGGAGCACATCCTCGTCGCGAACGTCGACACGCTCTTCCTCGTCGCCGGCCTCGATGGGGACTTCAACCCGCGCCGGCTCGAGCGGTACCTGCTCGCGGCCTGGGACAGCGGGGCCGACCCCGTCGTCGTGCTCACGAAGCTCGACGTCTGCGACGACCTGCGCAAGCTCGACGAGGCGGCCGCGGTCGCGGTCGGCGTGCCGGTGCTTGCGGTCAGCAACGTGACGGGCCACGGGATCGACGAGGTGCGTGCGTTCCTCCGTCCCGCGCGGACCTTCGCGCTGCTCGGGTCCTCCGGTACCGGCAAGTCGACGCTCGTGAACCGCCTCGCCGGCCGCACGCTGATGCCGACGGGCGACCTCCGGCGGGACGGCCGCGGGCGCCATACGACCCGGCACCGGCAGCTGCTCGTGCTCCGGGACGGCTCGATCCTCGTCGACACGCCCGGGCTCCGCGAGCTGCAGGTCTGGGAGGGCGACGTCGACAGCGCCTTCTCCGACGTCGCGGAGCTCGCGGCGCAGTGCCGGTTCAACGACTGCGCCCACGAGACGGAGCCCGGCTGCGCCATCCGGGAGGCGCTCGAGTCGGGCTCGCTCGACCGCGCCCGCTGGGCGAGCTATCTCAAGCTCCAGCGCGAGCTCCGCCACGTCGGCATGCGCAGAGGGTCCCGCGAGCACCGCGAGCTCAAGCGGCGCTGGCGCGCGCGTGCGCGCGAAACGCGGCGCGAGCGCCGCTACGGGGGGAAGCCGTAAGCCTGACTACTTCTTCAGCCGCGTCACCCAGTAGTCCGTCGTCGGCGTCGGCGGCGTCCCGAAGCGCGCATTCACCGCGTACAGGCGGGAGCCCTGCTCGGCGATCGTCGTCGGCACGCTGAAGCCGGGATTGGTGATCCTCGTCAGCACCCTCCCCGAGCGCAGGTTGGGCGCGAGGCGGATCTTCGCCACCTGATTGTTCTGGTTCTGGACGACGTACAGCGTCTTCCCGTCCAGCAGGATCCCGTCGCCGTTCGGCACGGTCTGACCTCCGGCGAGCGCGATCGCCCTCGTGACGCCGCCCGGCGTGACGGTGAACAGCTTTCCGGTCGCCGACTGGACGACGATCAGGGTCTTCCCATTGGGCGTCGCCGCGATGCCGTTCAGGTTGAACGCCCCGTTGACGTGCTGGTAGTCGCCCGTGAGGTCGACCGTCGTCACCGCGGACACTGCCCCGGGCCTGCCACCGGGACCCAGCGGCAGCCGGTACAGCGCGTCTCGCTGGGAGTCGGTGAACCACGCCGCCTGCCTCGTGACGACGACGTCGTTGACGAACGTCCCGCCGCTCGTCGGCAGCTCGTACGCCGCGATCGTCGCCCCCGTCCGTGCGTTGTAGACGTACGCGTCCCCGGTCGGCCCGCCGGCGACGAACAGCCGCCCACGGTCGACCTTCATCCCGATCGCCTGCCTGCCGGCGGGCGCGTCCACGAACAGCGACCCCTGACCCGTCCGGAGGCTGCCGCGGTAGACGTCGCCGGTCGGGATCGAGCCCACATAGAACTGCTGACCCGCCGTCGCGATGCCCTCCGGCTGGAAGCCGTCGGGCAGGTCGATACGGGCCGGGAATGCCTGGTTCGTCGCGGCGACGGCGGTGCCGACGAGCACCGACGCGGCCGCCAGCACGAGAAGTACGCGAATCATCGGAGTTCCCCCTCTCTCTCGATCTTGCTCACGGTAACTACCCACGTCCGCGGGCGGTCGGATTGAAGGGTGGTACGCTCGGCGCGTCGTCGATCGAGGGGAGGCGCCCATGAGGCGTGCTATTCGATTGATCGCGATCCTGACGGTGCTCGTGGCGGCGGTGACGGCCGCGTCGGCAGGCCCGGCGACGGCGGATTCGCCGCCCGGGTACTTCGTCGACGAGTCCAAGCTCCCGTTCGCCGCCCTGCCCGGCATCGCCACGACTCGCTACTGGGGGATCCAGAACGGCGCGGGCTACCGGATCGAGGTCCCGCAGAACTGGAACCACCGGCTCGTCATGTGGGCGCACGGGTTCCGCGGGAGCGGGCTCGAGCTCACGGTCGACAACCATCCGCTGCGGGCATTCCTCGCCGCGAACGGCTACGCCTGGGCGGCGTCCAGCTACTCGAGGAACGAGTACGACGTCGAGGCGGGCGTGAAGGACACCCACGCGCTCACGCAGCGGTTCAACGGGATCGTCGGGAAGCCGGAGCTGACGTACCTGACCGGCGCCTCGATGGGCGGCCACGTCACGGCGGCCGCGATCGAGCAGTACCCGCAGGCGTACGACGGCGCGATGCCGATCTGCGGGGTGCTCGGCGACCACGAGCTGTTCGACTTCTACCTCGACTACAACCTCGCCGCCGCCGCCCTCGCGGGCGTGCCGGCGACCTTCCCGCCGGATCCGGTCGCGTGGACGGCCGTCTCCGTGCCGCAGATCCAGGCGATCCTGGGAGCACCGTGGCCGTTCGCCCTCACGCCTGCCGGCCAGAACCTGAAGTCGCTGACCGAGTTGCGCTCGGGCGGCGACCGTCCGCTCTTCGACGCTGCCTTCCCGAGCTGGGCGAACTTCCTGTTCCAGTTCGGCGCTCTCGACGGGACGGTGCCGCGCTCGCCGGGCGTCGTCGTCGACAACACCGACGCCGTGTACCAGTTCGACACCGATCCCGCGCTCAGTCCCGCCGAGCAGGCGCTGAACGCATCCGTGCTGCGCGTGGCGCAGACTCCGGCGGGCCGCATCGAGCACGGGGTCGCGAACGTCCCCGTGGTGAACGGGACGCCACCCGTGCCGGTCCTGACGCTGCACGATCTCGGCGATCTGTTCGTGCCCTTCTCGATGGAGCAGGTCTACGCCCGGCGAGTCGCCGCGGCAGGCCTCTCCGACCGGGTCGTCCAGCGTGCGATCCGTGGCGTCGGTCACTGCGACTTCACGGCCGCGGAGATGGTGGCGGGGTTCACGGACCTCGTGCGCTGGGTCGAGGCGGGCGTGAAGCCGGCGGGCGACGACGTCCTCACCCCGTCCGTCGTCGCGGCGCCGACGTACGGCTGCCAGTTCACGACCGCGACGCGCAACCTGGGGCCGTTCACGGCGCCCTGCCCGTAGTCCGACGATCGGGAGGGCGGGCTCGCGCCCGCCCTCCCGACCCGTGTGTCTCGCCGGTGGCCCACTGATCGTGGCAAGATCGGCCCGTGGCTCGGGTGCCTCCGTCGAGCCTACGGGTGTGGGCGCGTGCGTCCGACGACCATGCCCTGATCGCAGGGCTCCGAGACGGGGACGAACGACTCTTCGCCGGGCTCGTCCGAAGGTGGAGCAGTGTGATGCTGGGAGTGGCCCGCGCACGGGTCGAGAGCCGCGCGGTCGCGGAGGAGGTCGTGCAGGAGGCCTGGCTCGTCGTCCTGCGCGACCTCGATCGGTTCGACGGTCGCTCCTCCCTGCGCACGTGGGTGCTCGGGATCGTCGTGAATCTCGCGCGCTCGCGGGCGCGCGCAGAACGGCGGTCCGTCCCGCTTCCCTTGGACGACGGCGGGCCGGTCGTCGATGGGGCACGGTTCCTCCCCTCGGACGCACGCTGGCCCGGACACTGGGCGCTCGGCCCGCTGCCGTGGCCTGGCCCGGAGGAAGCGCTGCTCGCGGCCGAGACGCGCGAGGTGATCCTCGGCGCGATCGTCGCGCTCCCGCCGGCGCAGCGCGAGGTTCTCGTCCTTCGCGACCTCGAAGGTCTCGACGCGGCGGACGCGTGCAGCGTCCTGGGCCTCACGGACACCAATCAGCGCGTACTGCTGCACCGGGCGCGCTCGCGGGTGCGAACGGCGATCGAGCAGCACGTGCACCAGGCGGAGCAGAGATGACCCAGGACATCGTGGCCGAGATGCCTTGCCGCGAGCTCGTCGAGCTCGTCACCGACTACGTCGAAGACCGGCTCGCGCCGCTCCACCGGGCGCGCTTCGAGGCACATCTGGCCGAGTGCGGCGAGTGCACGACGTATCTCGACCAGATGCGGCAGACGATCCGCCTGCTCGGCCGGCTACCGGAGGACTCGCTCTCGCCGGAGGCGGCGGAGACGCTCGCCGCAGCCTTCCGCGACTGGTCGCGCTGACGCGTCCCGGTCTGTAACAGCTGCGCGAGGTCCGGCACTCATCCACGAGGTCGAACTGCTCCGAGGAGGTGCACATGGCTGTGCAGCTGGACGAGTTCAAGACGCGGCAGCGCGAGGTGTGGGGCGCCGGGGACTACGCCACGCTCTCCGAGTACATCTCGGACATCGGTGCGCGGGTCGTCGAGGGTGCGGGAGTGGAGCCGGGCCTGGACGTCCTCGACGTCGCGTGCGGCACGGGGAACGCCGCTATCCAGGCGGCACGCGCAGGCGGGCGAGTGACTGCACTCGACCTCGTTCCGAAGCTGCTCGAGCAGGGTCGAGCGAAGGCGGCGGCGGCCGAGCTCGAGGTCGAGTGGGTCGAGGGCGACGCGGAGGAGCTGCCGTTCGAGGACGAATCCTTCGACCGCGTCCTCTCCACGGTCGGGCACATGTTCGCCCCGCGTCACCAGCGGGTCGCCGACGAGATGATCCGTGTGTGCCGCCACGGCGGGTCGATCGTGACCGCGAGCTGGACGCCGGACGGCGTCGCCGGGCAGACGCTCAGGGCAGGCGGCGAGTTCATGCCACCGCCGCCGGACTACGCATCACCGCCGATCCTCTGGGGCACCGAGGACTACGTGCAAGAGCGGTTCGGCGCCGCCGCGACCGGCTTCGACTTCCAGCGCCACGTCAACTGGATCGAGTGGGACTCGCTGGAGGGCTTCGTCGACCATTTCGTCGAGCGCATGGGCCCGATGGTCGTCGCGCACTCGCTGCTCGGCGAGCGCTTCGGAGAGTTGAGAGCGCGAATCGTCGAGATCTGGGCCGGGGCGAACCAGGCCGACGACGGCAGCCTCCGCCTGCCGCAGGAGTACCTGCTTTCGATCGTGCGACTCTGAGCGCCGCCGCTCGCCGTCGGAGTGGCCCCGGGAGGAGTCGAACCTCCGCACGCAGATTCGAAGTCTGCCGCTCTATCCACTGAGCTACGGGGCCCGGCGCCAGTATGCCCGGCCCTGGCGGGCGGTTACGAGCCCGGGCGTACGGGTACGCATCGACGCGTCAATCTCAGGAGGTACGCGATGGGAACCCTCGACTCGCTGATGCAGAAGTACGGTGACGACGTGAACGGGCTCGTCGAGAAGCTGCGGTCCTCAGGGCTCGGCGACAAGGTCGAGTCGTGGATCGGGACGGGGCAGAACGACCCGATCACGAAGGACGAGGTCAAGCAGGGCCTCGGGCAGGACGAGATCGACCGGATGGCGCAGGAGTCGGGCAAGTCGTCCGACGAGGTCGCCGACGAGCTCTCGCGGGAGCTTCCCCGCGCGGTCGACGAGAGGACCCCGAGCGGCCAGCTTCCGACGGCGGCCGGACGTCCGACGATCTAACGGTCCCGGGACGGCTCAGGCGGTCGGCACCCAGAGCAGCGTCAGCTGCATGACCCGGATGTCGGCCGCCTCGGCCCGGATCGACAGCGTCTCGACGTCCGCGGCGGCTTCCTGCCAGCGGGCGTCGATCTCCGCCACCTCGTCGAGCAGCTCCTGCTCGAGGTCGGCGAGCTCGGCCTCCTTCTGCTGCGCCTTCGCCTCGGCGGTCTGCTTGCGCTCCGCGGCGCGCGCGCTCACCCCGCGTCGCGAGGCCGCGCTTCCGACCGAGCTGGCGATCGAGCGCGTGCTTCGCTTCCCGCCGAGCAGCGCGCCGAGGATCGACCCGGCCCCGGCGACGAGCTCCGTCGTTCGGTGCGACTGGACGCTCGAGTCGAGCTCCTCGACGCGGCGGCGGGCCGTTTCCAGCGCGTCCTCGAGCCGGTCGCGCTTCGCTTCCAGGCGGTCGCGGATCTTCGCCGTCTCGCGGTCCGCCTCGATCTGCGCCGCCTGGTCGCAACGCTCGGCGAACTGCTCGGCTGTCTCTCCGGGGCGGGAGTAGAGCTTCAGCGAGCGGTTGCGCTGGATCTCGAGCGTCTGGTTGTCGACGAGCCGCCGCCGGATCTGCGTGGTGGCGTCGCGGAAGAAGCTCGCCTCGGCGACCGGAGCCTGCGGGAGCACGTAACCCCCGTTCGCCGGCGACTCGCTACCGAAGTCGCGGTCGTCGTAGTCGACCGGGGTCTCGCTCTCGAGGTCGAGCCCCTCGTCGAGCGGCCCGTACAGCGCCTCCCATTCCTCCGTGTGGTCGAGGTCGGCCTTCGCGTCGTCGAAGCGGAGCGAGACGCGCGCCGCGAGGTACGCGTGGAGGCGTCCCCCGTCGGGCGCGGCGCCGACCTCGCCCGCCCAGGGCACCGCGGGGTCGAGAAAGCGGACCGGGACGCCGTCCGCGACCGCCGGGGCGACGGTGCTCTCGTCCGCGGCCGCGGCGACGGGCTCTTGGGACGGCGCGGGAGCGGCCTCGGGCGCGGGTGACGGAGGCTGCTCGAGAGACTCGATCTGATCCTTGGTGAGCGGGCCGCGCAGGTACGACATCGCCCAGCGGGTCGTGAAGAGCGCCGGCGTGGAGCTCTTCGCGCTCACGACCAGGAACTGCCGCTTCTGTAGGCCACCGATCGCGACGTCGAGCGCGTCGACGTCCGCTCCGCCCGCCGCCGAGCGCAGGCCTTCGAGGACGCGGGCCTTGTCGCGCTCGGTCTGCAGCCGGCCGACGAGCCAGGTACCCGCGTTCGCCATCGCCTTGTAGTCGAGATCGACGGGGTTCTGCGTCGCCAGCACCATGCCGACTCCGAATGCCCGTCCCTGCTTGAGGATCGTCAGGATCGGCTTCTTGGCGGGCGGCATCGCCGTGGGCGGGACGAAGCCGAAGACCTCGTCCATGTACACGAGCGTGCCCAGGTCGGAGGTCCCGGGCTGGCCACGCATCCAGGTCACGAGCTTCGAGAGGAGGAGCGTGACGACGAACTGGCGTTCCGGGTCGGAGAGGTGCGCGAGGTAGACGATCGCACACCGCGGCTTGCGGTCGGCGGTGCGGAGCAACGTCGCCGGGTCGAGGGCCTGGCCGGCGCCCCACGCGGCGAACGAGGGAGAGGCGACGAGCGCGTTCAGCGTCAGCGCGAGCTCGGTTCGCTCCTTCGGCGGGAAGAACGCGTCGATCTCGAACACGCCGAGCTTCCGGATCGGCGGCGACTGGACCTGGCCGATGAGGGTGCCGAGATCGAGGCTCTGGCCCGAGCGCCACGCGTTCTCGACGAGGTTCGAGAGGAGCACGTGCTCGCGGCTCGAGAGCGGGTCGGCCGCGATGCCCACCAGCCCGAGCAGGCTGGTCACGGTGCCTTCGATCTCGTCGCGCAGCGTCTCCGCCTCGGTGTCCCACGACAGCGTCGGCGCCGCGAGCGAGCCGACCACGTTGAGGGCGATCCCGGACTCGGAGCCGGGGGTGTAGATCGCGAACTCCGCCGCGTCGCGAAGTGCGCGGATGCGGTCGGTGCCGATACCCGCGGCCTCGAGGCCCTGCTGCCAGATCGACGCCGTCCGCTGCGCGTACTCGTCGAGGGTGATGCCCTCGCGGCGCGCGTCGTCCTCGTTCACCCAGGGGCGGAAGCTGGCGCCGTCGAGCTCGGGGAACGTGAGCAGGAGGTTGCCCATGTCGCCCTTCGGGTCGAGCACGAGACAGGGAATGCCGGCGAGCAGGGCTTCCTCGATCAGCACGATTCCGAGCCCGGTCTTCCCGGAGCCCGTCATCCCGAGGATGGCGCCGTGCGTCGTCAGGTCGCCCGACTCGACGACGAGCCGGTCGGCGCCCGGCTTGCCGGCCGCGTCGAGGCGGAAGCCGAGGTGGAGGTTCGCCATTCGCGCCGAGTCTAGATTCACGATGAGCGGCACAGGCATCGGGGCCCGCGACGCGGACGCCTTCAGGGGTCTTCCCGCGGCCCGGAAGCCGAGCGGCCGGTTCCGGCCTTGCCGAGCGAGGCGTCGTCCGACGGCGGTCCTACCCTCGCCGCATGGCACTCGGGATCGTGGTGTTCGGCGCCGCGTTCCTCGTCGGGCTCGGGCTCGGCACGTACACCCGACGGCCCTTCTCGACGGCCTTCCTCGTCCTCGGCAGCTTCACCGCGCTCCTGGTGCTGTCGGCGACCGGGGAGGCGCTCGGCGCCGGCGCTGTCCTCGTCATCGTCTTCCTCCTCGGCCTCGTGGCCGAGAGCGTGCGCGAGACCTTCGCGCTGCTCGTCGGCCGCTACTAGCCGAGCGCGCCCTTCGAGCGCGGCCCGGAGGCGGGCCTATCCTGGGGACCACGCGGGCGTGGCGGAATGGCAGACGCGACGGGCTTAGGTCCCGTTGGGCCGCGAGGCCCTTGGAGGTTCGAGTCCTCCCGCCCGCACTCAGCTCGGGCTCGCCACGGGGAGGCCTACGGCCTCGGCCGCTTCGAGCTGTCGACGGTCGTAGCTGACGAACGCCGACAGGACCGCGCGGACTCGCAGTGCACTCGCGAGGTGAATCGAGTCGAGCGTGCGCACGCCGGCGGGATCCAGCAGAGCCGCGACGCGCAGCACATGGTCGCTCAGGAGGAGCAGGCTGACCCCGGAGAGCGCTCGCGCCGCGCTGGGCTCGAGTCGAGCATCGGCGCGCCGGACCGCACGGATCACCTCGACGACGACGATCCGGCTCGACGCTCGTCGCGGCCAGGCGCGCACAGCCTGGCGTAGCGCGTCGCTCTGCGGCTCGTCGCGGACGAGCTTGACGAGGGCAGACGCGTCGAGGTACGCGAGCTCAGATCCGGTCGGCGCGGAGCTCGTCGAGGATCTCCTCCGAGGACGGGCCTTCGACGCGTACCGGGGGCGGCAGATCGAGCAGGTCGCGGGAGGCCGGGGTCGCCTCGCCGATCGCGATCAGGTAGTCGAGGACGTCATCGTTCTCCGGCAACGGGCCGAGCACGGCGACCGGGCGCCTCCGCTCGGTCACGACGAGGCGCTCTCCCCCCTCGACGCGGCGCAGGTAGCGGCTCAGGTGCTGCCGTAGCTCGCGAACGCTCACGTGCTCCATCCCGCCCGAGAATGTAGCACTTATGTGTCACATTTCTGTGTCAGTCGAAGCGTCCGAGGCTCAGGAAGGCGGTGTCGTGGCGGGTCTCGCCGTCGAGCGCGAGGTCGGCCAGGATCTCGCCGACGACGGAGCAGAACTTGAACCCGTGGCCGGAGAAGCCGGCGCCGAGGACGGCGTGCGGCGCGTCGGGGTGGAGGTCGATCAGGAAGTGCTCGTCGGGCGACGGCTCGAACAGGCACGTCTTCACGGCGATCGCCGGCCCGGCACCCTCCGGGAAGTAGCGCGCGGCGAACGCGCGCAGCGGCGTCTCGTCCTCGGGCGTCGGCTCGCGCGCGATCGCGTCCGGGTCGCCCCCTTCGCCGAAGTGGTCGTAGCGGCCGAGCTTGAAGCCGGGGATGCCGAACGCGGGGAAGCCGTAGAAGTGCTCGCCGTCGAATGCGAGGTTGAACACGGGAAAGCGCGCGGGCTCGAAGAGCGACGGGTCCGACGGCTGGAGCCAAGCGAGCGCCTGGCGCACACCGCGCACCATCCCCGAAGGGAGGCGGGCGACGTCCTGCGACCATGCTCCCGCCGTCAGCACGAGCCGATCGGCCTCGACGATCGCTCGATCGGTCGTCACGCGGACGCCGCTCCCGGTGTCCTCCCACTCGAGGACGCGCTCGCGCGCGCGCACGACCGCGCCCGCGGCCAACGCGCCCGCGACATGGGCGACGATGCAGCGCTCGGGGAGCACGAAGCCGCCGTCCGGCTGGAACACGACCGGCAGCTCGGGCGGGAGCTGGTACGCAGGGAAGCGCGCCCCCACCTCGCGCCCGTCGATCGTCTCGTGCGGAAGGTCGTGCTCGTGGCACGCGCGCAGCGTCCCCTCGTAGATGCGCTCGCCGGCTTCGACGATCCCGGTCACGTGTAGGAGCTGCTCGCCGGCCTCCGCCTGGAGCTCGCGCCAGAGCTCGTACGCGCGGCGCATCAGCGGGACGTAGTCCGGATGCTCGAAGTACGCGAGGCGGATGATCCGCGTCAGGCCGTGCGAGGAGCCGTGCTCGTGCGGGACGTCGAAGCGCTCGAGGCCGAGCACGCGCTTCCCGCGCCGGGCAAGGTGGTACAGCGCGGCGCTGCCCATCCCGCCGACCCCGACGACGACGACGTCGTACCGCTCCATCCGCGCCTGACTCTATCCCCGGCTGGTTGAATGGCTCCGTGAGCACGACGACCGTCGAAGAGCTCGGCGAGAACCGCGTCCGCCTGCGGGTCGACGTCGACCCGGCCCAGGTCCAGCACGCGGTCGAGCACGCGATGTCCGACCTCGCCGAGAGCGCCAAGATCCCCGGGTTCCGCAAGGGCAAGGTGCCGACGCAGGTGCTCGTTTCTCGCCTCGGGAAGGACCGGATCTACGCCGAGGCGGTCGAGAGCCACATCGGCGGCTGGTTCTGGAGCGCTGCGGCGCGCAACCGCGTGCGCCCGGTCGCGGAGCCCGAGTACGAGTTCGAGCTCCCGGCGAACGCCGACGACGGGTGGAGCTTCGCGGCGACGGTCGAGGTGCAGCCCTTGCCCGAGCTGGTCGACTGGACGACGCTCGAGGTTCCGCGGGCCCAGGTCGACGTCCCGCAGGAGGCGGTGGAGGCCGAGCTCGAGGCGCTGCGCGAGTCGGTCGCGGAGCTCGCTCCCGCCGACGGCCGCGCGGCGCGGGAGGGCGACACGCTCGTGGTCGACCTCGTCGACCCGCAGGGCGAGGCGCAGCGCGACACGATCGTCGAGCTTGGCTCCGGCCGGCTCGCCGGCGAGCTGGAGGCGGCGCTTCTGGGCGCATCGGCGGGCGACACGAAGGAGATCGCTCTGGCTCGGCCGGACGGCACGTCCTCGACCGTCGAGGTCGTCGTGCGCGAGGTCCAGGAGAAGGTGCTGCCGCCGCTCGACGACGAGCTCGCGCGCGCCGCGAGCGAGTTCGACACGCTCGCCGACCTGCGGGGGTCGATCGAGGAGACGTTCCGCGCGCAGCTCGACGCCGAGATCGACTCCGCCTTCCGCATCGCGGCGGTCGACGAGCTCGTCCGCGCCTCCGAGGTGCAGCCTGCACTGCCGCTCGTGCGCACGCGCGCCACCGACCTCCTGACCGGCTTCGTTCGCTCGCTCGAGCGCCGAGGCGCGTCGCTCGAGGCGTACCTGGCGGCGAGTGGGACGAGCGCGGACGACCTCCAGCGCCAGATGGTCCTCGAGGCAGCCGTCTCGGTCGCACGCGAGCTCGCGCTCGAGGCGCTCGCTGTCAAGGCCGGGATCGAGGTGTCGGACGACGAGGTGCGCGCATACCTGCGCGAGGAGGCCGAGGTCGCGGGCGAGGAGGACCCGGACGGGCTCGTCGCGGACGTGTGGGCGCACGGCCAGCAGGAGTCGATCCGTGAGGACCTGCGCCTGCGCGCGGCGCTCGACCGGCTCGCAGCCGACGTCACGCCGATCGCGCCCGACCTCGCGGCCGCGAGGGAGAAGCTGTGGACCCCCGACAAGGAGAAGGCCGCAGGCGACACGAAGTTGTGGACCCCCGGCAGCAAGGAGCCCGACGCATGAGCCCACTGATCCCCATGGTCATCGAGCAGACCTCGCGCGGCGAGCGCTCGTTCGACATCTACTCGCGTCTGCTCAACGAGCGGATCATCTTCCTCGGCACCCCGATCGACGACCAGATCGCGAATCTGACCGTCGCCCAGCTCCTCCACCTCGAGTCGGAGGACCCCGACAAGGACATCTCGATCTACATCAACTCCCCGGGCGGCGTCGTCTACGCCGGCCTCGCCATCTACGACACGATGCAGTTCATCAAGCCGGACGTGCAGACCATCTGCGTCGGCATGGCGATGTCGATGGGCGCGGTCGTCCTCGCGGGCGGCACGTCCGGCAAGCGGAGCGCGCTGCCGCACTCGAAGATCCTCATCCACCAGGGGTCGGCCGGCTTCCACGGCCAGCCGACCGAGATCGAGATCCAGGCCCGGGAGGTAATCAGCCTCAAGCGGCTAATGGAGGAGATCATGGCCCGGCACACGGGCCAGGACATCGAGAAGGTCTCGAAGGACATGGACCGCGACTTCTACATGACCTCCCAGGAAGCCAAGGACTACGGGATCATCGACCGCGTGATCGAGCACAGGTAACGATGGAGTCCACGACGGCGCAGCGGCCGCGGAGCGGCCGCCTCCAGGGCTTGTCGCGGCCGCCATCCGCGCGGGCGGATCGCGGCCTTGCGCACGTGCAGCCCGGGGCTCCCCTTCCACTGACGGTGAAAACGGAGTAAAAGGAGACCGGGATGGCTCGGGCGAGCGAGGGAAACGAGCAGCTCCTCTGCAGCTTCTGCGGCAAGAGCCAGCGCCAGGTCAAGAAGCTGATCGCGGGACCTGGCGTCTACATCTGCGACGAGTGCATCGATCTCTGCAACGAGATCATCGACGAGGAGCTGACCTCTCCGACCCAGCTCGACCTCGACAACCTCCCGAAGCCGACCGACATCTACTCCGTGCTGAACGACTACGTCGTCTCGCAGGAGGAGTCGAAGCGCACACTCGCGGTGGCGGTCTACAACCACTACAAGCGCGTGCGCATGGGGCTCGAGGACGCGGACGTCGAGCTGCAGAAGTCGAACATCCTCCTCCTCGGCCCGACCGGCTGCGGGAAGACGCTGCTCGCGCAGACCCTCGCGCGCATCCTCAACGTCCCCTTCGCCATCGCGGATGCGACGGCCCTGACCGAGGCGGGCTACGTCGGCGAGGACGTCGAGAACATCCTCTTGAAGCTGATCCAGGCGGCCGACTTCGACATCAAGAAGGCCGAGACCGGGATCATCTACATCGACGAGGTCGACAAGATCGCGCGCAAGGCGGACAACCCGTCGATCACGCGCGACGTCTCGGGCGAGGGGGTCCAGCAGGCGCTGCTGAAGATCCTGGAAGGGACAGTCGCCTCCGTACCGCCTCAGGGTGGCCGGAAGCATCCGCACCAGGAGTTCCTCTCGATCGACACGACGAACATCCTGTTCATCTGCGGCGGTGCCTTCGCCGATCTCGACAAGATCATCGCCAAGCGGATCGGCAAGAACGCGGTCGGCTTCGGCGCCGACATCCGCTCGAAGAACTCGACGGAGGCCGCCGAGCTGCTCTCCGAAGTGATGCCCGAGGATCTGCTCTCGTACGGCTTGATTCCCGAGTTCATCGGCCGCCTGCCCGTCGTCTCGGCGGTGCACCAGCTCCAGCGTGAGGACCTCGTTCAGATCCTCACCGAGCCCAAGAACGCGCTCGTCAAGCAGTACCAGCGCTTCTTCGGCTACGACAACATCGAGCTCGTCTTCACGGACGACGCGCTCTGGGAAATCTCGGACAAGGCGCTCGAGCGCGAGACCGGTGCGCGGGGATTGCGCTCGATCATCGAGGCGGCGCTCCTGGACGTGATGTTCGAGCTGCCGTCGAGGAACGACGTCGTCAAGTGCGCGATCACGAAGGAGACGATCGCGAAGGAGCTCAAGCCGACGCTCGTGACGAGCGGGGCGGCCGCCGACGACGAGCCCGAAGAGCTCGCCGAAGAGTCGGCCTAAGCCCTTCCTCGCAATCCGCTGAGCCCTCAATCGACGTAGAAACGGTCGAAACGGCCGCACGTCGCGTTTGTTTCATTTATAAAGTGGCACCGCCGCATCAGCCAGGAGCGGCGAAGCATCGATCGCTTGGGGGGATCGAAAATGAGAAGGATGTGGGGAAGGAGGGCGCTGGCCGTATCGGCAGCGGCCTTGCTCGCGTGCCTCGGCCTTGTCGCCGCCGCGGCCGCTCGTGAGTCCGGCCCGGGCTCCGCTGCAGCAGGAAAGACCCTGACGGTGGGGCTGGCAGAGGATCCGGACGCGCTTGACCCGACGCTCGCCAGGACGTTCGTCGGCCGGATGGTCTTCTTGTCGATGTGCGAGAAGCTCTACGACATCAACAAGGACCTCCAGATCGTGCCGCAGCTCGCCGCGCGCATGCCGAAGGTCTCGAGCGACGGCAAGACGATGACGATCCGGCTGCGCGCCGGAATCAAGTTCAACGACGGCACGCCGCTGAATGCACAGGCGGTCAAGATCTCGCTCGACCGTGACCGGACACTCGCGCGATCGGCGCGGGCGAGCGAGCTGACGCCCGTCTCGAGTGTCACGACGAGCGGCTCGAGGACGGTCGTCCTCCACCTCTCTGCGCCGTTCGCGCCACTTACCTCGCTGCTGGCAGACCGCGCCGGAATGGTCATGTCGCCGACGCAGCTCAGCAAGCTTGGCAACAGCTTCGCGAGCAACCCGGTGTGTGTCGGGCCGTTCCAGTTCGTCAGCCGGACGGCCGGCGACCGGATCGTGTTGAAGAAGTCGAACGTCTACTACAACAAGAGCAAGGTCAAGCTCGGCGGAATCGTGTATCGGATCATCGACGAGCCGAACACGATGGCCGTCAACCTGCGCTCGCACGGGATCGACGTCGGCGACCGCCTCGCAGCGACCAGCCTGTCGTCGGTCCGGCACGACAGCAGTCTTCGGCTGATCAAGGCCATCACGATCGGCTACCAGGGCCTGACGCTCAACATCGGCAACAAGACGGGCCTCAGGCACCCCTACGCGAATGTCGGAACGCCGCTCGCCAAGCACTCGGGGCTACGCCGGGCCTTCGAGCTCTCGCTCGATCGAGGCACGATCAACCGGGTCGTCTTCAACAACCTGAACTTGCCCGACTGCAGCCCGATCTCGCCTGTTCTGAAAGCGTGGCGAGACCCGTCGTTCAAGTGCCCGAAGCACAATCTCGCCCTTGCGAAGAGGCTCGTTAAGGCTTCTGGCGAGAAGACGCCGATCTCGGTCAACCTGATGCTCGGAACGGACTCCGTGAACGCCAAGCTCGGCGCGGTGATCCAGTCCGAGGCGGGGAAAGCCGGCTTCAAGGTCAACCTGCAGCCGACGGAGTTCACGACGTCGCTCAACAGGGCGGACGCCGGCCAGTTCGACACGTTCGCCGTGGGGTTCTCGGGGCGCGTGGATCCCGACGGGACCACGTACGGCTTCATTCACACCGGCGGCTCGCTGAACGACAGTGGATACTCGAACAAAACCGTCGACCGGCTGATGGACGGGGCCCGGGCGTCGCGGAAGCTGGCGGCGCGCAAGGCGGCCTACTACAAGGCGTTCAAGATCGTCCAGAGGGACCGGCCGTTGATCTATTTGTGGCACCCGATCAACTACACGGGCGTCAGCAAGAAGATCTCGGGCGTCCAGGTATTCGGCGACGGCCTGATCCGCGTCGCGTTCGCAAGCAAGTAGGCGGCGGAGACAGGGGCGATCGTGGGCGGCTTCGTTCTGCGAAAGATCGGAGCCGCCCTGATCGTCCTGCTCATCGCGAGCTTCTTCGTTTTCCTCGGGATCCGGGCGCTCCCGGGCGATCCTGCTGTCGCGCTCGGCGGCGAGGACCGCGACCCGCAGGTGATCGCCCAGATCCGCCACGACTACGGGCTCGACAAGCCGCTGCCCGTCCAGTACGTCCGCTGGCTCGGCCACGCCCTGCGGGGTGATCTCGGCGAGGACCAGCGGTCGCTCTCCGTCTCACACACGATCATCACGAAGCTGCCGGTGACGCTGGAGCTTGCCGGGCTCAGCGTGCTGATCGCGATCCTGATCGGCATTCCGACCGGTGTGCTCGCGGCGGTGCGCCGCGGCAAGGTGACCGACTACGTCAGCACGACGATCGGGCTGATCGGGCTGTCGGTGCCGCATTTCTGGCTCGGCCTGATGCTGATCACCGTCTTCTCGGTCAACCTTCACTGGCTGCCGGCCGGCGACTACGTCCCGATCGCGCATCCCCTCTCAAACCTCGAGCACATGATCCTGCCGGCCATCGTCCTCGGCACCGGCTTCGCCGCCGTCCTGATGCGGCAGATGCGCTCGGCGATGCTCGAGTCGATGGGTTCCGACTACGTCCGCACCGCGCGGGCAAAGGGCCTCAGCGAGTTGAAGGTGGTCGGCTGGCACGCGTTCCGCAACAGCCTGATCACTGTGACGACCGTGATCGGGCTCCAGCTCGGTGCGCTCATCTCGGGGGCGGTGATCACCGAGCAGATCTTCGGCATCGCCGGCTTCGGGCGGTTGACGATCGAGAGCGTCCAGCAGCGCGACTACACGTTGATCCAGGGCATCGTCCTCGTCGCCGCTGCGGGCTACGTCCTGGTGAACCTCGCGGTCGACATTCTCTACTCGATCCTCAACCCGCGGATTCGCGTGTCCGGGAGGCCGACGTGAGCTACGTCGAGGTCGCGAGGCTGAGCCCTGCGGCCCGCCGCCGGCGAATCATGCGCCGGCGCTTCTTCCGCCGGCCGCTGGCGGTAATCGGGTTGTTCGTCTCGCTGACGTTCGTGACCGTCGCCGTTTTCGCGCCGCTGATCGCTCCCTACTCGTACAAGGAGACCGACTTCAACGCGATCCTCGCGCACCCGTCGCGCGAGCACCTCTTCGGCACGGACGCGCTCGGTCACGACATCTTCTCGCAGGTCGTCTACGGCGCGCGAGCCTCGATGGAGGCCGGCGTTCTGGCAACGCTCCTCGCGCTCGCCGTCGCCGTGCCGGTCGGGCTCGTCGCCGGGTACTACCGTGGTTGGATCGACCCGGTGATCGCGCGCCTGACCGACGCGCTGCTCGCCTTCCCGTTCCTGATCCTCGCCGTCGGGCTGGCGGCGATCCTGGGCCCGTCTCTGAAGAACGCGATCCTGGCGCTCGGGATCGGGGCGGTCCCGCAGCTGATCCGGATTGCCCGCGGCGAGGCGCTGTCGCTCCGCGAGGAGGATTACGTGCGCGCGGCGATCGCGAACGGGGCTTCCGACCTGACGATCCTGCGGCGGCACGTTCTCCCGAACATGATGAGCACGATCATCGTCCAGGCGACCTTGCTGATTCCGATTCTGATCATCGGCGAGGCGACGCTCTCGTTCCTGGGGCTCGGGGTCCAGCCGCCGGCGACCTCGTGGGGGGTGCAGCTGCGGGCAGCGCAGGACTACCTGTTCGATGCACCGCGGCTCGCGATCTACCCCGGGGTCGCGATCGTGGTCGCGACGCTCGCCTTCAACCTCTTCGGCGACGGGCTGCGGGACGTCCTCGATCCACGGACGCAGCGGTGACGGCGCCGCTGCTCGAGGTCACGGATCTCTCGGTCCGGTTCGACACCGACGACGGGTCCGTCCATGCCGTCGACCGCCTGAGCTACACGCTCGCGCTGGGCGAGGTGCTGGGGCTCGTCGGCGAGTCGGGCTGCGGAAAGAGCGTGAGCGCGCTCTCCCTGCTCGGGCTGTTGCCGCAGACCGCCACCGTGACCGGCAAGGCGTCCTTCGACGGGACTGATCTGCTCGAGGTCTCCGCCCGGCAGCTCCGCCGCATTCGCGGGAGGGAGATCTCGTTCGTGTTCCAGGAGCCGATGACCTCGCTGAACCCGGTCTTCACGGTCGGCAAGCAGATCTCGGAGGTGCTCCGGAGGCACCTCGACCTCTCCTCGCGGCAGGCCCGGCGGAGGACTATCGAGCTCCTGAAGCTCGTCCGCATCCCCGCCGCCGAGCGGCGTGTCGAGGAGTACCCCCACCAGCTCTCGGGCGGAATGAGGCAGCGCGTGATGATCGCCATGGCGCTTGCGTGCG
>Ga0075421_100003875_pt1 | contig 17979 bp, 15 predicted proteins | sample SoiMetdeltSBSDD5_FD_75292 | JGI IMG/M metagenome (GOLD analysis project Ga0075421, IMG submission 75292) | Bulk soil microbial communities from a Populus tree surrounding site in Tennessee, USA - Soil MetaG P. deltoides SBSDD5 | ecosystem: Environmental > Terrestrial > Soil > Tree plantation...
GTGTTGGTGCCGAGAAGCGCACCTAGGGGTGCGGCGCGATCGAGGCGCTCGAAGAGGCTTTTCTTGAGGCCCAGACTCTCGGGCACCGCTTCGATCACGATCTCTGCGTTCGCGACGCTGGCATCGAGATCGAGCGAGCCGTGCAAGCGAGCGAGGGCCTGGTCGCGATCGAGCGCGGTGACTTTTCCTTTCTGGACGCCTTGATCCAGGTTTCGACGAATCGCGGCCAGACCGCGCTCGAGCGGTTCGGCGTCTACGTCCACGAGCACGGTTGCAAAGCCGGACAGGGCGGCGACGTGCGCGATACCGTGTCCCATCGTTCCGGCTCCGATCACCACGACGCGTGGTCCCTCTATGCGTTCCTGCATGGCTCTCGTCCTCGTTTTGGTGGGGAAAGGACACCTATGAGACTACGGAATCCCCAAGCGCCACAAGAGCTTCCCCGATGTGGGCGATTTGACCGGCGGTCAAATTCAGGTCTTGGGTCACGCGCGCTCGGGGGCCGATAATCGAGAGACACCCCCGAAGCACTCGGGGAACAGGACATCCAGGATGATGCACCGGCACCTCACCCCAGCGACTCTGGCCGCACTCCTTTGCCTCGTGGCGGGAACCGCCCGTGGAACGTCTCCCGGCGTTCACCCGCTCGTTCCCCCGTCCGTGGTCGTTCCCATTCCCGGAACGCAGCCCTACTTTCACGTTCCGCTGGACTCGGTGTTCTTTCCCGCTCCGGACAGCCATCGTTCGCTGGCCCGCCTTCGTGCGCGCGAGTGCGGAATCTATGACTTGAATCGGGGGGCGTGGCTCTTTGCCAGAAACGTGAACGATCCCGTGCCGGTGGCCAGCTTGTCGAAGCTCGCGGCAGCACTCACGTTCGTGCGGTTGACCCACGACATGGATCAGCTCATCACGATCACCGAAGAGGATTGGTTGCACGCCGGACGCACGCGGCTGCGCGTAGGGGATCGTTTGCCCGCCCGCACTCTCCTGCGCCTCGCTCTTGTCGCATCGGATAATTGCGCGGTTCGCGCGCTCACCCATCCCTTCGGGATGGGTTGGCAAGCCTATGGTTACCTGATGGAGCAAACGGCCTGGAGCGTGGGCTGCCGCAATGCGCGCTTCGCGGAGCCGAGCGGGCTCGATGAGCGCAACGTGGCCAGCGCGCGCGATGTCGTGCTGCTCTTTCGCGCGGCCATGCGGCACCCGTTACTTCGCGAGTGCATGGGAACGAGCCAGTTCACGCTCGAGACGGCACGTGGGCCCCGCCCCATCTCGCATTCCTGCCGGCTCCTGCGTTGCCGCGAGGATGTGATGGCGGCCAAGACCGGCTACACCGACAAGGCCGGTTACTGCCTCGTGCAGTGCGTAGCAGACCCCGGAGGCGACTTCGTGACCATCGTGCTGGGCGAACCGTCGGAAGGGGCGCGCACCCGCGAATCGATGCGGCTCATCGAGTACACGCGCGAGGCACGCAAGAAGGAGCTTACGGCACGGGCAGATCCATGATCCGTAATGTTCCCCGGTTCAAATCGTCCCAACTCTTCCGCCGCTCCTCCAACCAGCGCTGAGCCAGTACCCCTGGCAGGCCGGCGGGATTCATGCCCAAGAGGGTGGCGAGAAATCCTTCCGGTTTCGGGTAGTGATCGAGGGTGACCTTCTCCGTGGAATCGATGCCGGCGGCCTGCTTCACCGCCGCCACCGCGCTGTCCAGGTTGCCGAGCCCGTCAATCAGCTTGCGATCGAGGGCTTGTCGTCCTGTCCACACGCGGCCGCGAGCTACCGAATCCACTGCGGCAACGTCCAGCTTGCGAAAGCGGGCGATGTTCTGGATCCAGGTGCGATACGCGATCCAATTGTTGGTGGTGACCTTCTGGAACTCGGGCGCGGTCCAGGCGCGATAATCCGAATAGAAATCGCCGTTGGGACCGAGTCCCGCTCCGTCCTTGGTAATCCCCAGTTTGTTGTAGAAATCGTGGGCGGAGAACTTGCCGGTGAATTCGCCGATCGATCCCGTGATCGTGTGGCCATCGGCAAGAATCTTCCGGGCGCGGTACGCAACGTTGTACCCGCCCGAAGCGGCCACGTCCACCATCGAGACCACGACCGGTTTCTTCTTGTCCACTACTTCGACCATGCGACTGATGCGGTCGCTGGTGATGGACTCGCCGCCACGGCTGTCCACCCGCAGGATCACGCCGGCCACGTCGTCATCATCCAGGGCGGCTTGAAGATCGTGGTTCACGGTCTTGTAGCCCATGATCGTACCCAGGAAGGGATCGCTGCCGCTTTCATCGCCCGCGATCGTCCCCTGCGCGTGAACAACCGCGATCTTCTTCTTGCCCTTCAGCCCCACTTTGTCCGCCGGCACGCGGTCGTAATCGGAAGCGGCGAGAAGCGTGGGCGCGTCTTTGCCCTTGGATCGCGGCAGCGCGTTCTTCATCTCGTCCCATTCCCGGGCGCCCTTGGCGAGGCGTAACGTGACCAAGTCCGAGGACGGCATGACCGCGCGCTCCATGGCGGATTCGACCGTCACCGCATCGGTACCGAGGCCCTTCGCGATCTCATCGACCACCCGGGGATAGATGTCGGCCAAAAGCCACCCTTCCATCTCCCGGTCCGCTGGCGACATATCCTTGCGGGTGAACATTTCCACCGCGGACTTGTAGCTCTCCACACGCGCGATCTGAGGCTCGATGCCAAGTTTCTCCAGTGTTCCCGCAATGTACATGCGCTCGACGTACATCCCGCCCAGGAAACAGTACCCGGTGGGATGCACGAAAAATGAATCGCAGACGGACGCGACATACAAGCTTTTCAAGTCGACATTGTCGGACCATGACCAGACGGGCTTGCCTGCGTCCCGCACCTTCTGGATGCCGGCTCGAATTTCTTCCAGGGTCGCGTAACCGGCCTGCGGTCGATCGAGGATGAGCAACACGCCGTTCACCCGGTCGTCGACGCTCGCTTTGGCGAGATCATCGAGCACCCCGTGCAGGGTAGGAACCGATTCGGCGAGGAGTCCGGACGTGTACCCACCGGGCGGATATTCGGGAAACGTGCCCTCCAGGGACACGACGAGGATGGATCCCTTTTCGACGCGCGGGGGTTCCCCCCATTTAACGTAGGCGATGCCGCCCGCGAGCAGGAAGAACACCGTGATTCCCACCACGACCGCCGCTACCATCCGAAAAAAACACATGGTCGCTCTTCTCCCGGTCTTTTAGGCGTTTGGGCGGGGTGACTATACTCCACATTCCGGACCGGCATTGCGTCCGGAACAATTGAGGAAGGAGTCGCTCATGGATGCAGAGCGCGTGTCATTTTCATCCAATGGTGAAACGACGGATGGTTTCCTGGCCGTGCCCGAAAGCGGGCGCGGGCCCGGCGTAGTGGTGATCCAGGAATGGTGGGGGCTCGTTCCCCACATCGAAAACGTGTGTCGATGGTTCGCCGAAGAGGATTTCGTGGCTCTGGCACCCGATCTCTATCACGGGCGCATCGCCAAATCGCCTGATGAAGCCGGAAAGCTCATGATGGCACTCGACATCGACCACGCGGAGAGGGATGTGCGTGGCGCGGTGACCTACTTGAAAACACTGCCCGCGATGACCTCCAAAGGCGTAGGGGTGGTCGGATTCTGCATGGGCGGGCAACTGGCTCTCTGCGCGGCCACCAAGAATCCGGACATCTTGGCCGCGGTCGATTTTTACGGTATCCATCCCGAGGTAAAGCTTGATTTCAAATCGATGCGAGCGGCCGTGCTCGGCCTGTTTGCCGAGAACGACAAGAGCGTGCCGCCGGCAGCGGTTCGCGAGCTGGAAACACAAATACGGGACGCCGGGAAGGATGTCGAGATGCACATCTACCCCCGAACCCAGCACGCCTTTTTCAACGATACCCGTCCGGAGGTGTACGACCCCAAGGCGGCCCAGGATGCCTGGACGCGCATGCTCGATTTTTTCAGGAAGCGATTGGCGTAATGAATCCCCTTCCGCGACTCCGACCTCTCGAGATTCTTCGGCTGCCGCAGAGTGACGGCGGCGAGACGTTTCTGCTTCGCGATCCGGAGGGATACGCGGAAGACGAGTTGGTCATGAGCGAGGCGGCGTTGTTCGTGGCCGCGCACGGCGACGGCGAGCATACGCTCGAGCAGCTCGGACAAAATTTCGCGCTCCGCTATGGACGGCCGATGGACGTGGATCAAGCGCGAGCGGTCTTCGATCGTCTTGAAAGCGCGTTCATGATCGAATCGCCCGCGTTCCTGGAGGAGCGGGAACGAGCCCGGCAGGCGTTTCTTGATGCAGCAATCCGGCCCGCCGCGCACGCGGGACGAAGCTACCCGGCCGATGTGGCGATGGCGCGCCAGGCCGTGGACGGTTTTTTCCGCGAAGCGGGGTCGATAGAAGAACCGGGAGAACGACCGCAGGGCCGTCTGGCCGGAATCGTGGCGCCCCACATCGATTTGCGCGTAGGTGGGGCTGCAACTGCCCTGGCCTATCGTTTGCTGGGGGAAGCGACATCGGTGACGACGGTCATCGTCCTGGGTACGGCTCACGGGTGCGCTCGGCCGGCGTGGATTGTGACCGACAAACCGTACGAAACCCCCCTCGGGACGGTACCGGTCGATGTGGACGCGTATCGGCAGCTTGCCCGCGCGGCGAAAACAGACCCGGAAGATGTGTACTTCCACCGCAAGGAACATTCGATCGAGTTTCAGACCGTCTTTCTCGCCGCCCTCCGCGAGCAGGGACGCAACGTGAACCTGGTGCCAGTGCTTTGCGGCTCGCGGAGGACATCCTCGGAACCTCTGTCCGATGATCCGTTTCTCGCGGAGCTTCGCCGTTTGCTGGAGGAGCGCGGGAACACAGCGATCGCGATCGCGGCCGCCGACCTAGCCCACGTCGGTCCCCGATTCGGGGACCCGGACGCGCTCACGCCGATTCAGCTGCAATTACTGGAAAAGAAAGACCGGGCAACGCTCGAGTTCGTGCGTCATGGCGACGCACGCGCCTTCATGGAGGGCGTACTCGAAGCCGGCGATCCTCGCCGCATTTGCGGCCTGGCCCCCATCTTCGGTCTTCTGGCCGCATTGGGCCGTGCGGATGGCAAGGTGCTTCGTTACGAGCAGGCGATCGACGACACGGGGACGGTCAGCTACGCCAGCGTCGGGCTTTGGAAGGCATGATTCAGGGGCGGCGGGCCGGCGCGTTGGACAGGCGCACGGCAAGAATGGCGGGCAGCGTGACCAGCGTTGCGACATCCGAGCCCGATCGATCGTTCTCGAACGATCGATAACGCACGCCGTTCGACTCCACGATCAGGCTCGCTTCGTTACCCCCGTCGAGCGCGAGGGCCTGGACGAGATCCCATCCCGATTCCCGAAGCAGTGCGCCCGTGTCCCACAGCGTATATGCACCTTCCGTAACCAGGAGAAGGATGCGCCCTTGCCGATCCAGAGCGACTGCGGATCGCCGCGCGATCCGGTCGGTTCGACGAACCCGAATGTCCCCCTTGCGATCGAACAGCATCATCGACTGAACGGCGGTTGCGTACTTGGTTTCCAGAGCGATGTCCTCGGGCGAGCTGAGATCGAGAAGCGCGGCCGGAGGTAACCCCGCCTCCCGAGGATCCAGCGCGAGGACGCCTTTCCAGCTCACATGGCGGCTCCCCCCCAAGTCGCGTCCCTGTCGTCGCAACGTGCCGAGATGCCGCCGATTCGTGTCGTAGAGACCCGCGTTCAAAACGACGGGGGCTTTGAGGCGTGCTTCCCAGTCGAGGATGGTCGCTTGATCGGAGAACTCGAGTTCGTGATAAGGCTCGAGGCGACAACGCGTCGGATCGAGTCTGACTACGGCGATGCCGACGCTGCCCAACCGGCAGTAACGCGTGGCTTCGACCCGGGCGAACGCCACCCCTCCCGCCAGTTCTTTCCACCGGGGCAGAGTGAGGCTCGGATCCGCATCGCCGGCCAGAGCCGGAGTCCCGGCCATGAGGAGAGACAGCGAAAAAAATCCGGGGTGGCGAAAGACGTGCGGGAACATGTTATCCTTCTCCCCGGTTCATTCCCGCTTCTCCGTTCAGTAGGTTCGGATAGTGAGGAAAACCCGCATGTTGTTGGTCGGGGAAAAAGCTCCGCTTTTTAGCGCCAAAGATCAGCACGGTAAGACGGTCAAGCTTTCGGATTTTTCCGGCAAGACCGTAGTGCTTTGGTTTTATCCCAAAGCCGACACCCCCGGGTGAACCATCGAAGGGAAAGGGTTCCGGGACGGAATCCAGGACTTCGAATCCAAGGGAATGGTCGTATTGGGGGTCAGCTTCGATTCGGTTGAGGAAAACCGGGCGTTCGCTCGGAAGTTCGACTTTCCGTTCCAGTTGCTTTCCGATCCTGAACGCCGTATAGGATTGGACTACCACGCTGCTTCCGATCCGGATCAGGGTTACGCCGATCGTATCACCTACGTGATCGGACCGGACGGCACGATCCTTCAGGCGTTCAACAAGGTTAATGTCCAAACGCATGCTGCGGACGTGCTCGCAAGCATGGCCTGACGCGAGGAACACCTGGGGTGTTCTATCTTGAGCGCAGACCCTCCGCGGAAAGACGGGAGTGTCGCCAGGCCATTTCGGGTAGAACACGGGACGTCAAACGGACGGCTTGGAGCCTCGATTTGCGTCGCCCTGGACGGCAAGTACTCCAAAAACCGGGGGCAGGTACTCCTAAAAGCGCCCCCGGCTGGGGACACTCCCAATTGCGATTACGGACGCAAGGATTCGCTGGACGAAGTGGCATTGCGAGGAGCATCCTAATGGGGTCCCAGGCGGCTGCCGATATGGAGGGTGGCAGCCTCGTCTTGAAGACGACCGATCCTTGCACCATGCCTTTGAAAGGCACGCCCTCGCGAGGATCTGGCCCGGTAGACCCCAGGCCCTGGCGCTCCGGACTCTGGTCCGTCGGGATCAGGGTCGGCGCAGCCAACCAGGCTTCCTGATGGCTCCAACCGGCAGCTCGTGGCCCGTTCGCCCGGCGCCGGGATATTGACTCACGCATTCGGGCGTCAATTTCGACGCCCGTGAAGTGCGGCGCGCCATACAGGGCGCCGCTTCCCCTCCGAGGAAAAAGGATAGAACCCAGAATGTTCGACGAGTTCATGGAACGCCGCCCCCGCCGGCTTCGCCGCCGACGCATGCGCAGCGAAACCGAAACCCGCCCCGGTACGGATCAAGGTCCGGCTGGAAACGACCCCCCCACCCAAGGCACGGAACCACCGCAACAGCACGTGCATCGCCCTCGCCCCGAGGGGCAGGAAGGAACTCGCCGAAATCCCGAGGGGTCACGAAATCCCGACGGACCACGAAATTCCGAGGGATCACGAAATCCCGATGGACCACGAAATTCCGAGGGATCACGAAATCCCGACGGACCACGAAATTCCGAGGGATCACGCTCTGATTTACATCCCCGGCTGAGACGGCCGCACCCCCGCCACCCCGATTCCAATGGATCGCGGGAAAACGGATCCGACCGCGGCATGCGCCGCCGCCGAGGGAGGCCCGAACCGCGGCGTTCCGGGGGCAATGAAGGCATCCGGGACACAACCGCACATCGCATCGCCGCCGCCGAAGCGCCGCCCCAGAGGCGGCCGGGTGGGCGGCCCATGCAGCGGCCGGGAGGTCCCGGTCGCGGTGGCCCAGCCGTGCGGCAGGAACGGCGCCGTGGCCTCGAAATATTGAAGTTGTTGCAACAGCAAATCAGCATCGATCCCCTCCAGCGGTATAACCTCGAAACGACCCCCGACGTGCTGTCGATGCGCGTGATGGACCTCATCGCTCCCATCGGACGCGGGCAGCGGGCGCTCATCGTGTCCCCGCCCAAGGCCGGGAAAACGACGCTGCTCATCCAGGTGTCGGAGGCGCTGCGCATCAATCATCCCGAGGTCAAGGTGTTCGCTTTGCTCGTGGATGAGCGCCCCGAGGAAGTGACGCATTTCCGCCGCAGCACGCACGCGACGATTTATGCCGCGTCCAGCGACATGTCCGCGCGGGACCACGTGATGATCGCCGAGGAATGCGTGAACACGATCGTGGAACCGGTTCTGGCCGGTGAGGACGTCGTGCTGCTCCTGGATTCGATCACCCGTCTCGCCCGGGCGTACAACCACGTCCAGGGCAATTCGGGACGCACGCTCTCGGGCGGGCTCGATGCGAGCACAATGCTGGCCCCGCGTCAGATCTTCGGGGCGGCGCGGAAGATCGAGGACGGCGGCAGCCTAACCACGTTGGGCACCGCGCTTGTCGATACGGGCTCGCGCATGGACGAGGTCATCTTCCAGGAGTTCAAGGGCACCGGTAACACCGAGCTCGTGCTCTCCCGGGATCTCTTCGAGAAACGCATCTTCCCTTCGGTGGACATCGGGAAGAGCGGCACGCGCAAGGAAGAAAAGCTGTACCCGCCGGATGTGGTCGCGCGGTTACACAAGCTGCGCCGGCTCGCCGCGTCGTACCCAGCCGACCAGGCCATGCTGGGGCTTTTGAAGCTGTTACAGCGCTATCCGACGAATGAGGAAGCGTTGAAGAGTTTGGCGGCGGCGGACGCCTAGGGCCCTACACCGCTCCAATCGCGCGCCAACATCCAGTTCTTGAGCGCCACGGGCTTGACGGGCGCGTCTTTGAGACCCCGGAGCGAAATCCAGTCCAGCACGTACGCATTTTCCGGGCTGTGACGCTCGGCCTCCGGGCCCCCTAGCACCGGCTCCCCGTCAGCTTCCAGCGCGTCAAAATAATATTCGCGCCGGTCCTCGTTCTCGAGAACAAGAACCGGCGCGCCCACACGGATCGTCAATCCCGTTTCTTCGGCGACCTCGCGAACGGCCGCCCCTTCGGGCGTCTCCCCCGTTTCGAGCTTGCCTCCGGGAATGGCGTCGTACGATTCGCCGCGTTTTCGGCGATGGATCACCAGGAGTTGGCCATCGCGCACGATGAACACTGCCGCACGATCGCGAGACCGCTGATTCAGCTCGTGCCCCCCTATCGGGTTAATTGCCGCTCTTGGCTGGCGGCGTGGCCGGCGTTTCGGGCTTGGGCGGCGCGTTCACGGCTTCGATGTTGAGCGTAATGTCCACGTCGTCACCCAACAGCGTTCCGCCGCTATCCAACGTCTTGTTCCACGTGATCCCGAAATCCTTGCGATTGATCTTGGTGCGCGCGCTGAACCCTGCCACTTGCCCGCCCTTGATCATCGGATGCGGGCCCGTGCCAAGTATCTCAACATCCAACACGACCGGCTTCGTGACTCCGTGCATGGTGAGATCGCCGGTCACCTTGAGACCCTTCTCCACCGTCTCCACTTTGGTGCTGGTGAAGCTGATCTCGGGGTACTTTGTCACATCGAAGAAATTTTCGCTCTTGAGATCGGCATCACGATGTTCGTTGTTGGTGTTAATGCTCGAGGCGATGATCTTCGTCTCGACCTTGCTCGCGGCCGGATTGGCGGGATCGTACTCGACCGTCCCGGAGAACTGAGTGAAATCTCCCTGCACCTTCGAGAACAAATGGCGAATCTCGAATCGGGTTGAGGAGTGATTGGGATCGATCTTCCAGGACGCAGCGTGGGCCATCGCGGGGAGGATCAAGAACGCCGCCAAAGAAAGCGCGGCTACGCGTCGCAACATGGGGGTCTCCTTTCGAGCGTGGCTCGAGATGAACGACTGAAGGGGTTCATGAGGTCTTGTTAAGTACCGGGGTAGGCTCGGTTGATTCCGCCGCGGTCTTCTTGGGGGAAAGCCAGCGGCTCAACCATTGTTCTACTTCGCCATACCAAAAGCGCGAGTTACGGGGCTTCATGATCCAGTGATTTTCGTCCGGGAAGACGACGAGCCGGGCCGGCACTCCCTTGGCCTTCAAGATGTTGTAGAGCTGCAAGCCCTGGTCGACCGGGACCCGGTAATCGCGCTCGCCATGGGTGATGAGCATTGGGGTACGAAAGTTCTTGGCCAAGCGGATGGGGTTCATGCGATCGACGCCTTCCAAACCATCCCAGGGTTCTCCACCCAGGTCCTTTCCCCAGCCATAGGTGACGTCGGAGGCGTATTCGGCCAGCGTATCGCCGACCCCGGCATGGTTGATGATGCAGGCGAATCGATCCGTTTGTCCGGCGATCCAGGTCACCAGGTAACCGCCGTAGGATGCTCCGGTGGCAGCCATGCGCGATTCGTCGATATATCCCTCGCGGATCACCGCATCGACGGCCGCCATGGCATCGCGATACGGGCGATCTCCCCAGCCACCCTGGATACACTCGGCAAAGCTTTGTCCCCAGCTCGTCGAGCCGTGAAAGTTCGGAGCGAGGACCACGTAACCGCGCGCGGCCAAGAGCTGCAAATTCCAGCGGAAGTGAAACTGATCCGGAGTGATGCCGTGCGGCCCACCGTGAAGCATTTCGATGAGCGGCCACTTGCGCGACGGATCGAATCCAGGAGGTAGAACGAGATAGGCCTGGATCTCGCGGTCTTCCGATCCTCGGAAATGGATGTCCTTCACCTCGCCCCAGGCAATTTGCCCGGTGAGTTCCGCGTTTTGGCGGGTGCGTTGCTTTTCTCCTGACCCATCGATGCGATAGAGCTCGGGCGGAGTGGCCACGGTGCTCTTGATGGCGAGCACGCTGCCGTCCGCCAGGGGATGGATGCCGTCATACGTGCCGCCACGCCGCACCAGGTCGGGGGCGTCTTCTTTGAGCGCGCCGCGGAAGAGTCCCGTGCGGCCCTCGTCTTCAGCGGCGAGCCAGTATTCATTCCGGCCGGGAATGAATTCCCAAGCACTCGCCGAGCGATCCCAGTTTTCGGTGAGGACGCGATGTCGGCGTGACTTGCGGTCGTAGGCAACCAGGCGCACGCGATCGGCATAAAAGTCGTTCCGGCGCTGCATGCCGTAGAGAATCGTGCTCCCGTCGGGGCTATAGCGCGGGCGCACGTCATCGGCGGGATTGTCCTCGGTGATATTGCGGACCGGCCCGCCTTTTGTGGACACGGTGAAGACGTCCCAATTCATGACCGGGTGATAGGGGGGCTCGACCGAGTTGGCGCTGAACGTGATTTCCTCGCCGTCGGGTGCAATGTCGTAATGGCCGGAAGGATCCATGAGATCGAAGAACCGTTTCGACTCGGGGGTGATATCCGTACATTTGCGCGATGCGACGTCGAGGACGAAAATGTGGAGCACGCGGCCCTCGGTAAGCCATCCATCCCAGAACCGGTAGACACGATCCTCGGTTGCGCGCGCCTTCATGGGCTCTTTTTCCCGCGTCTTCTGCAGCTCCCGGGTCTTTTCGGGAGTGAGGGCATCGGACAGGAGCCAGCCCAGGAACGCAATCCGCTTGCCATCGGGAAACCAGCGGGGATCGGTAATGCCGAAGGGAAAATCGGTCAGTACTTCGGATTCGCCGCCATCCAGGGCCAGAAGAGCAAGCTGTCCTTCTCCGCCCTGCGCCTTGCGCACGTAAGCGAGCCGCGTGCCGTCGGGAGAGATGGCCGGCTCGGCGGCATTGACTTCGGCCGAGGTAAGCGGCACCGCTTCGCCACTTTCCGGCATGCGGTAGAGGCGCGTTTTCCCCTCGTTTTGCTCCATGTCGTAAGTGGTCACGGGAAAGACAATGACGGAGCCGTCGGCCGAGGCCGCGGGAGCACCGAGCCGGCGAAATGCCCAGAGATCCTCCACGGTCATGGGACGGCGAGACGTTGGTTGCATGCTGCACCTCTTCGGTGGACGCCCGCTTGAGGGGACCGGCGAGCGATCCGGAAACGAAAGGCCGGAGCGATCCACGATCGCCCCGGCCGCCACACTCACGCCCGTAGCCCGGGCGTTTCAACCTACCAGCGGCGCTTGGGCCCGCCCTCTTCACGGGGCCTGGCGATGTTTACCCGCAAGTTGCGTCCGCCATAATCCTTCTGGTCAAGAGCTGCGATGGCGTCATTGGCGCCCTCGTTCATCTCCACGAAACCGAAACCGCGCGGTTGTCCGGTTTCGCGATCGGTCAAGATACTCACGGATTGCACCGTTCCATACTGCGCGAACAGCGCGCGGATATCGTCCTCGGTGGCGTTGTACGGAAGGTTGCCTACATAGATCCTCTTCATGGTTCCTCACTCTGCGCCTCCCAGAGAGGAGCGCTCAGGCTAACGGAAGCCGGTCCTCGGACCGGACGGTCAACCCTGCCCGGGAACACGGGGAGATTGGCGAGAGCTTGGGAAGGCGCGCGGAAGACTGCGTCAACTCCGAAGGACGATCACCGACACCCCGGTGCCCCAACCCCAACCCGGCGTGGAAATTAACACAGGGGGTCGACACCGGCAAGGGAGAGCCAACACGCGGGCTTGAAAAGGCGCGGCTAGGATGTAGACTCCCGTTTCCTGCGCCTTCGTTAGAACCCCCTTGGCCGGCCAGGCGCCGCTTCCCCGCGAGTCCAAGGCTCGTTGCGTTCACCTCTTAAAGGGACATTCACATGGAGTCCACCCTTCGGTTTTTGTGCGGGCTCGTTCTTTCCATGACGTCCGCAGTCACCACGCTTCCCGGCCATCCGGAGGATGACTACCGCGGCTTTGCGGCCGCGGATTCGGCAAAGGCGGATTCGGCAAAGGCCACCGCCGACACGTCGACCGCGAAGAAGGCCGACGAGGCATCGTGGTTCGTCACCGCCCCTCATGGCCCCGCCGAAACGGTGCGTTTCGACACCGATGAAGGCACGTGGATCTCGCTCGACGTATCACCGGACGGCAAGACGATCGTGTTCGACCTGCTCGGCGATCTGTATGCGATCCCCATTCAGGGCGGCGAGGCCCGCCGGCTCACTTCCGGGACCTCATACGACATGCAGCCGCGCTTCTCACCGGACGGCAAACGCCTCCTGTTCACGAGCGACCGCGGAGGAAGCGACAACCTGTGGACGCTGCTTTTGGACGGCAGCGATCCGCGTCCGGTGAGTGCCGACAAGGAGCACGTGATCAACACCGGCGACTGGAGTCCGGACGGCGATTACGTGGTCGGACGCAAGCGGCTCACCGATCAGAGCAGCATCGGCACGGTGGAGCTCTGGCTCTATCACCGCATGGGGGGGAACGGGGTTCAGGTTACGAAGAAAAGCGAGATTCCCGACGCCAACGATCCCACGTTTTCTCCGGATGGACGCTGGATTTATTTCGCGGCTCGCGACCGGCGCTACCAGTACAACCGGAACGTGTACGAAGGGATCTGGCAGATCCGCGGCTATGACCGGAAAACCGGCAATTTCCGCCCGCTTACGGACGGTTACGGCGGATCGGCACGGCCGCGAGTGGCCCCCGACGGAAAACAGATTGCCTTTATTCGCCGCGATCGTTCGCACACGTTGTTGATGACGCACGATCTCGCCACCGGGCGTGAGCACGTCGTCATGGACGGGCTCGACCACGACATGCAGGAGAACTTCGCCTGGACGGGAACGTACTCCGGTTACGCCTGGATGCCGGACGGCAAGAGCTTGGTTATTTCGTACGGGGGAAAGATTCATCGCGTAGAAGCTGCCAACGGCACGGCGCATGATATTCCCTTTACGGTTCACGTCGAGCAGGCGGTGACGCAAGCGCTGCGCTTCCCCCAGAACATCGCGCCCGAGAACGTACGCATTCGCATGCTGTCCTGGCCGCAGGTGTCGCCGGACGGTTCCACATTGCTCTTTTCCACTCTGGGTCGCCTGTACAAGCAACCATGGCCGAAGGGATCACCGGTTGTTTTAGCCAACCAAGGACCGCGCAGCTACTCCCCGGCGTTTTCCGTCGACGGCAAGCACATTGCCTATGTCAGCTGGAGTGACGTCAACGCGGGAGAGGTGTGGGTGATGAACGCAGGTGGCGGCAATGGGCGTCGCGTGACTTCGTCCCCGGGCCAGTATGCGAACCCGGCGTTCTCGAAGGACGGCAAGAAGGTGACGTTCCTCCGCGGAAGTGGCGCGACCGAGCGCGGGCGCGACCTGGACGAGGAGCTGTGGCTCGATCTCATGTGGGCACCGGTTTCGGGCGGCGAGCCGCAATACGTGGTCACGCTCGGCAATCGCGGCGCGGCCCGGCGCATGCCGCGCTTGTCCTGGACGCCCGATGGAACGCGCATCTTCTACTTCGAGGACAAGGGGTCAGGCGATGACGAGCGGACCGTGCTCGCGTCGATCCGCCCCGACGGCACCGATCGCCAGGAGCATTTCAAGATCAAGCATGGCGAGGAAATCATGGTCTCCCCCGACGGGCGCTGGGCGGCGTTCACCCGAGACTTCCAAGGATATTTGACCGCGCTGCCGGTTCTGGGGCGCGATCCGGTGGAGCTTTCGGGCGAAAGCGGACCGTTGCCGGCCTACCGGTTTGCTCAAGAGGGCGCGGACTGGATCACCTGGACCGCGGACGGCAAGGCGATCACCTGGAGCGAAGGGCCGATCGTGCACAGGGTGACGCTCGCGGATATTCAGAATTCGTGGGACAAGGAAAAGGACGAGGCGGGACAAAAAACGGATCCGGCATTCAAGGCGAAGACGCCCGAGGAAAAGAAGAAGGAGCCGCCGACCGTGCACCCGGATACGACGGAGGTTCGGTTATTTGTGCCGCGCGCTCATCCCACCGGCGTGGTGGCGTTCCGGGGAGCGCGCATCATCACCGAGAAGGGTGACGAGGTGATCTCGCAAGGAACGATCGTGGTGCAGGACGACAAGATTCTGGCCATTGGTCCCGAAGGCTCGGTGACGATTCCCGCCGGAGCGCGCGTCATCGATGCGGCGGGCAAGACCATCATGCCCGGCATGGTCGACGTGCACGCGCATCTGCACTACAACTCTTTGGACATCATCCCGGAAGCCATTTCGCCTTATTACGCAAATCTGGCGTATGGGGTCACGACGGTGCACGATCCCTCGGCCTCCAACTACACCGCGTTCTCGCAATCCGAGATGGTGTCGGCCGGGGTGACGGAAGGGCCGCGCGTGTTCTCGACGGGTTACATCCTGTATGGCGCGGAGTCGCCGGGCCGGGCCGAGATCCAGAGTCTCGACGACGCGAAGCGCCACATCCGCCGCATGAAGCGCCTGGGCGCCTTCACGGTGAAGAGCTACATGCAACCGCGCCGCGATCAACGGCAGTGGGTGCTGGCGGCGGCGCGCGACGAGAGCATCATGGTGGTGCCGGAGGGTGGCGGAAACCTCGAGATGAACATGTCCATGATCCTGGACGGGCATACAGGGATCGAACACGCGCTCCCGGTGACACCCATCTATAAGGACGTGGTTACGTTGTTCGCGAAGAGCCACACCGGGTACACGCCGACCTTGCTCGTGGCCTACGGCGGTTTGAGTGGAGAGCACTGGTTCTACCAGCACGACGACGTGTGGAAGAACGAAAAGCTGCTGCGATTCGTGCCCCGGGGCTGGCTGGACGCACGGTCCCGGCGGCGCGCGGTCATGGCCACCGATGACGACTGGCATCACATGGACGTGGCGGCGGGAGCCAAGAAAGTCATGGAGGCGGGTGGACACGTGCAGCTCGGCGCGCACGGTCAGCTGCAAGGATTGGGCGCTCACTGGGAGCTGTGGGGGCTGACGCAGGGTGGAATGACTCCCGCCGAAGCGTTGCGCGCGGCGACGATCATGGGCGCAGAGTACATTGGCTTGGACAAGTGGATCGGGTCTTTGGAGGCGGGCAAACTCGCCGATTTCGTCGTCCTGGACGCGAATCCGCTGGAAGACATTCATAACTCGAACACGGTGCGTTACGTAGTGAAAAACGGCGAAGTGTGGAATGGCGACAACATGGACCGCATTTGGCCGTCGCCCCGGACTCGACCCTTGTTCCCCTGGGAGTCACAAGGACAAATGCTCGAACCTCTGAACATGATGGGACATTGATCATGGCCATGCACGGACCGCCGGAAGCGGCTTGGATTCGTGATCCGAAGCTGCGGGCGAATTTCGAAGCGATTCTTAGGTCGCCGAGCTACATCCTAGCCGAGGAAGACCAGGCGCTACTGAAGCGCGACGAGCTGCGACCGATCCGGTTGCAGCTCGAGTACTTCAAGCCCGAGTTGATGCTGCAGGAGTACAACATCCGGACTACGATCGTGGTGTTCGGGAGCACGCGCATTCTTTCTCCGGAGCGGGCCGATGAGCAGGTGGAGAACCTGAAAAAGCTCTTGGAGCATGCACCGGAGGATGAGGTGCTGGCCAAGCGCCTGGCCATCGCAGAACGCATTCAGGCGAAGAGCACCTATTACGAGGAAGCTCGAAAGCTCGCCGGGCTCATTTCACGACTCTGTCAGGACGAGGATCGCCGTGATCTCGTGGTGGTTACGGGGGGCGGACCGGGAATCATGGAGGCGGCCAATCGTGGCGCAGCCGAAGTGGACAAGCAAAGCATTGGGCTCAATATCACATTGCCGATGGAACAGGAGCCGAACGCCTACATCACGCCTGACCTCTGCTTCCAGTTCCACTACTTTGCCTTGCGCAAGATGCATTTCTTGTTGCGAGCCAAGAGCCTGGTCGCCTTCCCGGGCGGCTTCGGAACAATGGACGAGTTGTTCGAAGCGCTGACGCTGTTGCAAACGCGCAAGATCAAGCCACTGCCGGTCATTCTGGTCGGGCGGAGCTACTGGGAAAGCGTGCTCGATTTCCAGAACTTCGTCGACGAGGGCACGATCGACGCCGATGATCTGTCGCTGTTTTCGTTCGCCGAGACCGCCGACGAAATCTGGGAGACAATTTGCCGCTTCCACGGCTTGGACCCGGAGCATCCGAAGCTGTGAGCGGGCTCTTGTCGCTCAGTGGCCAACATAGGCAGAGATCAACTGGTTTCAAAACCAGTCGCCCACTCAGTGGCCAACGTTGGCAGAGATCCCACTGGTTTTAAAACGAGTCGCCCGCTCGGTGGCCAACATTGGCACGAGCAACTGGCGCCAGCGCCAGTTACCTCCCACGCGACTCAGTAGCCAACGTTGGCATCCAATCGCCTCGGGGCGATTGGCATCAGCCCCACTTCGTGGCCACCTTGCTCAGTTTGCCAACGTTGGCAGAAACCGAACTCGTTCCAAAACGAGTTCCCGCTCCCTACGCAACCGCGGGGCCAAAGACGCATTGGCCCCTGAGGCCTTTAATCTATTGTCTAGCTATCAGTTAACCCCAATCTAGACGAGTCGCTATTATCTAATCATACGATTAGTACTACCGTCAACCCAAAAACTTTGTCTGAAGAAATTTCTGGCAGGCGTACCATTGAGGGTAGCCTTCGAGCGGGCCGACGCCCGCAGCCGCCGGACGGCCCGCCAACCGAGCCACACCCGGCACGATCTCCTCCGGGCTTAGGAGTGAGTCATGCATTCGTTCCGAGCCTCGAACTCATCCATCGCGCGTCCAGCCTTGGCACTTTCTCTCCTTCTCTTTCTCGTCGCGACGGGCGCGAACTTCTCTCCCAATAACGACGTCGATCCGCCTCCAACCGGCGACTCCTCACTCGTTGTGAGCGCCTCGGTCACCCCGACTTCCGCCCCCATCGGGCAGCCGTTCGATTTTCACGTAACCGTGACCAACACCGGCACCGAAACAAAACGTTTCTGGGTGGATGGCTGTCCGGTCTTTTACGTGATCGATCAGATCTATAGTCCAAATGTGCCCTGCCCCGCGCTAGCGCGCGAGATCGTCCTCGAACCAGGAGACAACATTACCTTTGGTCCGGAGAACGACCCTGTCTTGCACTTCGATCCGCATCATTTTCCGATCGGACCCGGAGAACACAGCGCCGATTTGACCGTGACCGGATTGTGGACGCGTGTTTCCGTCAGCTTCCATGTTCAAGCGCCCGCCACGGACCTGGCCTACGCGTCCGGGCGCGTGATGCGGGCCGATGGTTCGATACCGTCTGATTTCGGGGCCGACCTTGTCTCACGCAATTCCAACGGCGAGTCGGCGTATCACACCGCGGTTAC
>Ga0075421_100003878_pt1 | contig 17971 bp, 18 predicted proteins | sample SoiMetdeltSBSDD5_FD_75292 | JGI IMG/M metagenome (GOLD analysis project Ga0075421, IMG submission 75292) | Bulk soil microbial communities from a Populus tree surrounding site in Tennessee, USA - Soil MetaG P. deltoides SBSDD5 | ecosystem: Environmental > Terrestrial > Soil > Tree plantation...
CGTGGTCCATCACCTGCAGCAGGATGTTGTAGATGTCCGGGTGCGCCTTCTCGATCTCGTCGAGCAGCACCACCGAGTAGGGCTTCTTGGTGATCGCCTCGGTCAGCAGGCCCCCCTGCTCGAAGCCGACGTAGCCCGGCGGCGCGCCGATCAGGCGGCTCACCGCGTGGCGCTCCATGTACTCCGACATGTCGAACCTGATGAGCTCGATTCCCATGCAGTAGGCGAGCTGGCGCGCCACCTCGGTCTTGCCCACGCCGGTGGGGCCGGAGAACAGGAAATTGCCGATCGGCTTCTGCGGGTTGCCCAGGCCCGAGCGCGCCATCTTGATCGCCGCGGCGAGCGCGTCGATGGCCTGGTCCTGGCCGAACACCACCGCCTTCAGGTCGCGGTCCAGGTTGGCGAGCGCGCTGCGGTCGTCGCTCGACACGCTGCGCGGCGGGATGCGCGCGATCTTGGCGACGATGTCCTCGATCTCGGTCTTGCCGATGACCTTCTTCTGCTTGCCCTTGGGCGCGATGCGCTGCGCCGCGCCGGCCTCGTCGATCACGTCGATCGCCTTGTCCGGCAGGTGGCGGTCGTTGATGTAGCGCGCCGAGAGCTCGGCCGCCGAGCTGAGCGCGTTGGCCGTGTACTTGACGCTGTGGTGCGCCTCGAAGCGCGTCTTCAGCCCCTTGAGGATCTCCACCGTCTCGATCACCGAGGGCTCGACCACGTCGATCTTCTGGAAGCGGCGCGACAGGGCGTGGTCCTTCTCGAACACGCCGCGGTACTCGTTGTAGGTGGTGGCGCCGATGCACTTCAGCTGCCCGGTGGACAGCACCGGCTTCAACAGGTTGGAGGCGTCCAGCGTGCCGCCCGAGGCGGCGCCCGCGCCGATGACCGTGTGGATCTCGTCGATGAACAGGATGGCGTGCGGGTTGTCCGCCAGCTGCTTGAGCACCGCCTTCAGGCGCTGCTCGAAGTCGCCGCGGTACTTGGTGCCGGCGAGCAGGGCCCCCATGTCGAGCGCGTACACGGTGCTCTTGGCGAGCAGCTCGGGCACGCTGGCCTCGATGATGCGCCGCGCCAGGCCCTCGGCGATGGCGGTCTTGCCGACGCCCGCCTCGCCCACCAGCAGCGGGTTGTTCTTGCGCCGGCGGCACAGCGTCTGGATGACGCGCTCCAGCTCGGGCTCGCGGCCGATCAGCGGGTCGATCTTGCCGGCGAGCGCCAGCGCGTTCAGGTTCTGCGTGTAGTTGTCGAGCGGGCTGTTGGCGGGCTCCGCCGGCGCTTCCTCGCCGGCCTCCTGCTCGCCCTTGCCCTGGTGCTGCTGCGGCGTCTTGGTGATGCCGTGTGAGATGTAGTTGACCACGTCGAGGCGCGTCACGCCCTGCTGCTGCAGGAAGTACACCGCGTGCGAGTCCTTCTCGCCGAAGATCGCCACCAGCACGTTGGCGCCGGTGACCTCCTTCTTGCCGGAGGACTGCACGTGCAGGATGGCGCGCTGGATCACGCGCTGGAAGCCGAGCGTCGGCTGCGTGTCCACCTCGCGCTCGGCGGCGATGCGCGGCGTCTGCTCGGCGACGTGCTGGCCCAGGCTCTTGCGCAATTCGTCCAGGTTGGCGCCGCAGGCGCGCAGCACCTCGGCCGCGGTCGGGTTGTCGAGCAGCGCGAGCAGCAGGTGCTCGACGGTGATGAACTCGTGCCGCTTCTGGCGCGCCTCGACGAACGCCATGTGCAGGCTGACTTCGAGTTCCTGGGCGATCATCCTACGTTTCCTCCATCACGCACTGCAGCGGATGCTGGTGCCGCCGCGCGTACGCCGCGACCTGCTGCACCTTGGTGGAGGCGATGTCCTGCGGAAACACCCCGCACACGCCGATGCCCTCCTTGTGCACCTTCAGCATCACCTGCGTCGCGCGCTCGCGCGTCATGCCGAAGAACTTCTGCAGCACCACCACCACGAACTCCATCGGCGTGAAATCGTCGTTCAGCAGCATCACCTTGAACATCGGCGGCGGCCGCAGCTTGCTCCGCCGTGCCTCGAGCAGAGTGTCGTCCCTGGACTGCGCCATGCCGCGTGGTTGTCGCTGTCATCCTCGTCGCAGCTATCCTAATCAATGTATACCCGCCGTGCAACGCGGCTCCCGGGGGGTCTTGACTGGCTAATCGAAGGCGCGTACAAGCCGCCTTTTGTGCACCCGAGGGCAGCGGCGATGGCGACCGGCACCGTGAAGTGGTTCAACGACGCGAAGGGCTACGGCTTCATCACGCCGGACGACGGCAGCGAGGACCTGTTCGCGCACTTTTCCGCGATCCAGATGGCGGGCTTCAAGACCCTCAAGGAGGGCATGAAGGTCAGCTTCGACGTGGTGCAGGGACCCAAGGGCAAGCAGGCCTCGAACATCAACAAGGCCTGAACGCCTCCGCCGCGACGCAAAAAAAGCCGCCCGCGGGCGGCTTTTTCTTCGCCCGCGGGGCGCGCTACATGCGCTCGATCATCGCCTGGCCGAAGCCGGAGCAGGAGACCTGCCTGGCGCCCTGCATCAGGCGCGCGAAGTCGTAGGTCACCACCTTGTCGGCGATCGCCTTTTCCATCGACTTCACGATCGCGTCGGCCGCCGCCACCCAGCCCAGGTGGCGCAGCATCATCTCCGCCGACAGGATCTCCGAGCCCGGGTTGACGTAGTCCTTGCCGGCATACTTGGGCGCGGTGCCGTGGGTGGCCTCGAACATCGCGATCGAATCGCTCATGTTGGCCCCCGGCGCGATGCCGATGCCGCCGACCTGCGCGGCGAGCGCATCCGACACGTAGTCGCCGTTCAGGTTCAGCGTGGCGATCACGTCGTATTCCGCCGGGCGCAGCAGGATCTGCTGCAGGAAAGCGTCGGTGATCACGTCCTTCACCGCGATCTCGCGCCCGCTCTTCGGGTTCCTGAAGCTGCACCAGGGCCCGCCGTCGACCGGCTTGGCGCCGAACTCCTTCTGCGCCAGCGCATAGCCCCAGTCGCGGAACCCTCCCTCGGTGAACTTCTGGATGTTGCCCTTGTGCACCAGGGTCACCGACCTGCGGTCGTTGTCGACGGCGTACTGGAAGGCCTTGCGGATCAGGCGCTCCGAGCCCTGGATGGAGACCGGCTTGATGCCGATCGCCGAGGTGTCGGGGAAGCGGATCTTCTTCACCTTCATCTCGTCGATGAGGAACCTGACCACCTTCTGTGCCTCGGGGGTCTTCGCCGCCCACTCGATGCCGGCGTAGATGTCTTCCGCGTTCTCGCGGAAGATCACCATGTCGGTCTTCTCCGGCTCCTTCAGCGGCGAGGGCACGCCCTTGAAGTAGCGGATCGGCCGCAGGCAGACGTACAGGTCCAGTTCCTGGCGCAGCGCCACGTTGATCGAGCGGATGCCGCCGCCGACCGGCGTGGTGAGCGGTCCCTTGATCGACACCACGTACTCCTTCGCGGCGGCGAGCGTCTCCTCGGGCAGCCACACGTTCTCGCCGTAGACCCTGCAGGACTTCTCGCCCGCGTACATCTCCATCCACACGATCTTCTTCTTCGCGCCGTAGGCCTTCTTCACCGCCGCGTCCACCACCTTGATCATCACCGGCGTGATGTCCACCCCGGTGCCGTCGCCCTCGATGAAGGGAATGATGGGCTGGTCCGGCACCGCGAGCGAGTAGTCCTTGTTGACCCGGATCTTCTCGCCCGCCGAGGGGACCTTGATGTGCTGGTACGCCATGGATACTCCTGCGGCTTCGCGCCGAAAAGTGCGGATTATAAGAGCTTGAGGTCGAAAATCCGTTCCGCCATCCACGCCAGGGCGACGAGGGCGATGGCGGCCGAGCCGCCGGCGAGCACCAGGCGCCGGTAGGCCCAGTGCCGGCGCGCGGCGAAGGCCGCCGGCAGGAACAGGGCGACGATCGCCAGCTGGCCGGCTTCGACGCCGAGGTTGAAGCCGACCAGCGAGACGAGCAGCGCATCGCGCGGCAGGCCGAGGTCGGCGAGCACGCTGGCGAAGCCGAAGCCGTGCACCAGCCCGAAGCCGAACGCCACCGCCCAGCGCCTGGCCAGCACCACCGGCCAGAGGTTGTTGAGCGCCGCCAGGACCACCGACAGGGCGATCACCGATTCGACCAGCCGCGACGGCAGCGCGACCAGGCCGAGCGCCGCCACCGACAGCGTGATCGAGTGCGCGACGGTGAACGCGGTGACGATCTTGAATACGTCCCAGAACACCGGGGCGAAGCGCTCGGCCGGCGCCCAGGCGCGCGCGCCGTAGACCAGCACCGCCGGCAGCAGCAGCGACAGCAGGAACAGCACGTGGTCGATGCCGATCCAGATGTGCCAGACGCCCTCGCGCGCGTAGTCGAGGAACTGGGCGCGGCGCGAAGTCTCGCCCAGCGCCACCTCCAGGCGCGCGCGCTCCGGGCCGAGCACCGCGCTCGCCGTCGCGCCGCCGTGCTGCACGCGCACCAGGCCGCGGTGCGTGGGATCGAGGTCGGCGAACAGGCTGTAGCCGACCTCCAGGCGCCGCTGCGGCGCGGCGCCGCAATCCGCCGCGAAGCGCAGCACGGCATAGGCGCCGTCGCTGTGCGCATCCACCAGGTGCTCGCGCGCCCGGGTCGCGCAGGGACGGCCGTCGGCGGCGAGCGCGAGGCGCGCCAGCGCGTAGGCGGCGAGCTCGGCGTGGCGCGCGCGCAGCTCGCCCCAGGTGATGGCGCCGTCGCCGTCGGCGTCCAGGCCGATGGCGTGCTCCAGGTCGCGCAGGGCGATGTCCCACTGGCCGCGCAGCGCGCCGTCCTCGACGGCGAGCGCCAGGTAGCTGTCGCTCGGCTTGTGCGCCAGCGCCGGCGCGCAGGCGAGCGCCAGGGCGAGCAGCAGGGCGCGCCTCACCGCAGCGCCTCCGCCAGGCGGCGCAGGCGTTCATCCTCGAAGCGCGAGCGCGCCAGCCAGTCGAGCGCGGGGGCCGCCGCCGCCCGGTCCCCGGCGGCGCGGGCGGCCCGCAGCAGGACCAGCGCGTCGCGCGGCTCGCGCTGCGACTTCCAGTTCTCGGCGGCGGCGGCCACCGCCGCGCGCGCGTCGCCGCGCAGCTCGAGCAGGTAGCGCGCCTCCTCCGCGAGGTGCAGCCGGTCGCCGCGCAGCGCGGCGGCCGCGAAGCGCTCGCCCAGTTCCTGCGCATGGCGCGCGGCCCCGGGCAGGCCGAGCGCCCGTTCCGCCAGCGCGAGGCGCAGCAGCAGGGTGTCGGCGCGCGCCCAGTCCCTGAGCAGGGCGGCGGCCTCCGCGGGCCGGCCCCGCTCGAGCAGGAAGTCGGCGTATGCCGCGAGGAGGAAATTGTCGTCGCGGCCGAGCGCCAGCGCGGCGCGGAAGTGGCGCTCGGCCGCCGCCGGGTCCTGCAGGCGCGCCGCCATCTCCGCCAGGCGCGTCAGCACCCAGAGGCGCTCGCCCGGGTCCGCCCGCGGCGCGCGCTCGAGCGCGGCGCGCAGCCCCTGGTAGGCGGCGCGCGTGCCGCCCGTGGCGGCGGCGACGTAGGCGCTGCAGCCGGCGGCAAGCAGCGATTCGTCCAGCGCGGCGCACTCGCGCGCCGCCGCGGCGTAGTCGGCGCGCACCATGAAGATCGCCGCGCGCCAGGCGCGCGCCTCGGCGGACAGCGGGTCGCGCGCGAGCGCCAGCGCGAGGTCGGCGAGCGCGCCGTCGAAATCGTGCCGGTACTGGCGCAGGAGCGCGCGCTGCACCAGGACTTCCGCCGGGGCGTCCGCCGCGGCGCGCCAGGGCGCAAGCGCGGCCTCGGCATAGCCCACGTAGCGCGGGTCGCCCTCGGACTGGGCGAGCGCGAAATAGCGGCGCGCCAGGGGAACCACCGCCGCGGGATCCGCGGGCGCGGTGCGCGCCGCCTCGCGCAGCGCGCGCAGCTCGGCGGCCGCGGGGTCCGATCGGCGCAGGGGCAGGCGCTCGAGCACTTCCCGGTCCTCCGCCGGCAGGCGGGGCGCGGCCGTCGCCGGCGCTGCCGCAAGGCACAACAGGACGCTCAGCAGGAGCCGGGACAAGGCGGCAGGGTCTAGGGAAAACCCAATAATATCATTTGCTTAAATGATAGCTGGCGGGAGCCTGTCAACCGGTGCGGAAATGCCGCGTTAACGGTTACTGGAGCGTGGCGTTCCCGCTGCGCTACCTGTCTGGACACCTACTAGGAGATGAAAGAATGAACAAGTTCCTCACCGTAGTCGCCGCAGCGATGTTCGCGGCCGTCAGCGCCTCCGCCTTCGCCGCATCGCATGCGGGCGCGCCGATGAAGGACGGGGCGAAAGCCGAGAAGAAGGCGGACAAGAAAGCGGCGCCGAAAAAAGCGCCTGCCAAGAAGGCCGAGAAGAAGGACGAGAAGAAGAAGTAATCCGGCACTTCCGGAAACAGGGCAGGGAAGTTACCCTGCCCTTTTTTTTCGCCCATGCGCACCCTGACCCTCGCGCTGCTGCTGGGCGCCGCCCCGGCGCAGGCGCAGCAGCCGCCCCTGCCGACGGTGGAGCTGGGCGCGGGCATGCACCTGATCCGCGCCGAGCTCGCCGCCACGGACGCCGCGCGTGCGGCCGGGCTGATGCACCGCCGGTCGCTCGCCCCCAACGGCGGCATGCTGTTCGTGTTCGACGCGCCGGGCGCGTACTGCATGTGGATGAAGAACACGCCGCTGCCCCTGTCGGTCGCGTTCATCGACGCCGCGGGCGCCATCGTCAACATCGCCGACATGCAGCCGCACACCGAGCAGTCGCACTGCGCGGCTGGCCCGGTGCGCTACGCGCTGGAGATGCGCCAGGGCTGGTTCGCCGAGCGCGGCATCCGCGCCGGCGAGCGCCTGCGCGGGCTGGAAAAGCTCAAGCCGCGCTGATCACAGTCCGGCGTTCTGCTGCGCCACCATGCAGTACAGCATGGGGATCGACAGCATGGTGTTGGCGCGCGAAGTGAGCATCGCCATGCGCGCCGCCGCCGCCTTTTCCTCGGGCGTCACCTGCACCATGCCGAGCGCCTTCTTCTGGTTCGGCCAGATGATGAACCACACGTTGAAGGCCATCACCAGGCCCAGCCACATGCCGACGCCGATCGCCTGGTGCGGCGCCTGCAGGCTGAGCGCATTCACCAGGTAGCCCTTGTGCATGCCGGCGAGCAGCAGCCCGGTCACCACGGTGGCGAGCGCCGCCCAGCGGAACCAGAACAGCGCGGCGGGCGCGATCACCTTGCCGATCGCCGGCTTCTGCTCGTCCGGGATCTTGGGCATCGAGGGGATCTGCACGAAGTTGAAATACCACAGCAGGCCGATCCACATCACCGCCGACAGCACGTGCAGCCAGCGCATGAAGAACAGCCAGTAGCCGTGCTCGCCCATCCGGCCGAAGGTGCCGGCCACGCCGAGCATGATGACCACGAGAACGACCCCGGCGAGGACGGTGCGGCCGAGGGACTGGAAGATGGCGCCCATGATGTCTCCTTTGGTTGACTCTTATGGAGGACGAAAAAAGTCTAGCACAGCTAGTGCCCGAGGATCTGGCTGAGGAACACCCGCGCGCGCTCGGTCTTCGGCGCCTCGAAGAACTCGCGCGGCGCCGCGGTCTCGACGATCTCGCCGTGGTCCATGAAGCACACGCGGTCGGCCACCGTGCGGGCGAAGCCCATCTCGTGGGTCACCACCACCATGGTCATGCCCTCGCGCGCCAGCTCGACCATCACGTCGAGCACTTCCTTGATCATTTCCGGGTCGAGCGCCGAGGTCGGCTCGTCGAACAGCATGATCTTGGGCTTCATCGCCAGCGCGCGCGCGATCGCCACGCGCTGCTGCTGGCCGCCGGAGAGCTGCGCCGGGTACTTGTGCGCCTGCTCGCCGATGCGCACGCGCTCCAGCAGCTGCAGCGCCTGCGCCTCGGCGTCCTTCTTCGGCATGCGCCGCACCCAGATCGGCGCGAGCGTCAGGTTTTCCAGCGCGGTGAGGTGCGGGAACAGGTTGAAGCTCTGGAACACCATGCCGACCTCGAGGCGCACCGCCTCGATGGCGCGCGGGTCGTTGCCCAGCTCGACGCCGTCGACCACCACCTTGCCCGCCTGGTAGGGCTCCAGGCCGTTCACCAGGCGCACCAGGGTGGACTTGCCCGAGCCCGAAGGCCCGCACAGCACGATCTTCTCGCCCTGCGCCACGCCCAGCTCGACGTCCTTCAGCACCTGGAAGGCGCCGAACCACTTGCCCACGCCGCGCATCTCGATCATCGGCTTGCCGGCCATCTCATCCCCCCTTCAGCACGTGCGTGCGGCTGCGCTCCAGCTCGCGCTCCAGGTTCTGGCTGTAGCGCGACATGGCGTAGCAGAACACGAAATAGACCAGCGACGCGAACAGGTACGCCTCGACGCCGAACCCGCTCCAGGCCGGCTCGCCGAGCGCCACCTTGATCGAGCTGAGCAGGTCGAACAGGCCGATGATCACCACCAGCGAGGTATCCTTGAACAGGCCGATGAAGGTGTTCACCAGCGGCGGGATGGCGATGCGCAGCGCCTGCGGCAGCACCACCAGCAGCGTCTTGCGCCAGTAGCCCAGGCCGAGCGCGTCCGCGGCCTCGAGCTGCCCGTGCGGGATCGCCTGCAGGCCGCCGCGCACCACCTCGGCCAGGTAGGCGGCGGCGAACACGATCATGGCGATGAGCGCGCGCAGCAGCTTGTCGATGCTGACGCCCTCGGGCAGGAACAGCGGCAGCATCACCGAGGCCATGAACAGGAGCGAGATCAGCGGCACGCCGCGCACCAGCTCGATCCAGGCGACCGACAGCGCGCGCACCGCGGGCAGCTGCGAGCGGCGGCCGAGCGCGAGCAGGATGGAGATGGGAAAGGCGAACGCCAGGCCGAAGGTGGCGAGCAGCAGCGTGAGGACCAGGCCGCCCCAGCGCTCGTTCTCCACGTAGGGCAGGCCGGCGACCCCGCCCCACATCAGCACGCCGATGAGCGCGAGGCCCGCGATCCAGGCGAGCGCGAGCGCCGGGCGCCAGAAGCGGCGCAGCGCGCTCGCCGCGTACAGCGCGAACAGCAGCAGGATCGCCGCGCCGGGCCGCCAGTGCTGCTCGTAGGGGTAGGTGCCGAACAGGATGAAGCGGTGCTTCTCCGCGATCAGCGCCCAGCAGGCGCCCGCGCCGTCGGCGCGGCAGGGGCGCGAATCCGGGGCGATCCACACCGCCTTGAGGAACGCCCACTCGACGAACGGCGGCAGCAGCGTCCAGGCGAGCCACAGGATGGCGAGCGTGGCGAGCGCGCTCGCCCAGCTGCCGAACAGGTTCTCGCGCAGCCACCTCACCGCCGCGCCCCTTTCAGCGCGATGCGCGCGTTATACCAGTTCATCAGCGCCGAGATCGACAGGCTGATCGTCAGGTACACCGCCATGATGATGGCGATGCCCTCGATCGCCTGTCCGGTCTGGTTCATGGTGGTGTTGGCGATCGACACCAGGTCGGGATAGCCGATGGCCACCGCGAGCGAGCTGTTCTTGGTGAGGTTGAGGTACTGGCTGGTGAGCGGCGGCACGATGACGCGCAGCGCCTGCGGCAGGATCACCAGCCGCGTGGTGCGGCTGCGCGGCAGGCCGAGCGAGTAGGCGGCCTCGGACTGGCCGCGGTCCACCGCCTGCACGCCGGCGCGCACGATCTCGGCGATGAACGCGGCGGTGTACAGCGTGAGGCCGAAGAGCAGCGTGGCGAACTCGGGCGTGAGGATGGCGCCGCCGGCGAAGTTGAAGCCCTGCATCTCGGGACGCGCCAGCGCGAGTGGCGCGCCGGCGGCGAGGAACACGGCGAGCGGCAGCCCCAGCACCAGCGCCGCGCCGGCGCCGAGCACCGGGAAGGGCTGCCCCGTGCGCGCCTGCCGCGCGCGCGCCCAGCGCGCCAGCCCCCAGGCGAGCACGGCGCCCGCCAGCAGCGCGGCGAGCACCCAGGCGTGCGCCGCGTGCGGCGCCGGCAGGGGAAAGGCGATGCCGCGGTTGCTGAAGTACACCCCCGCCAGGGGGCTGAGCGCCTCGCGCGGCCCGGGCAGGTTCTCAGTGATCACCGCGTAGAGGAAGAACAGCTGCACCAGCAGCGGCACGTTGCGCACCACCTCGATGTAGCCCGCGGCGAACTTCGCCAGCAGCCAGTTGCGCGACAGGCGGGCGAGGCCGAGCACCATGCCGAGCAGCGTGGCGAGCGCGATGCCGATCACGGCGACGCGGAAGGTGTTGATCAGCCCGACGACGATCGCGCGCGCATAGCTGTCGGCCGCGCCGTAGGCGAGGAACGGCGCCTCGCCGATCTCGAACCCGGCCTCGCGCCCGAGGAACGCGAAGCCGCTCGCGATCTTGCGCGCCTCCAGGTTCGCCGCGGTGTTGCTGGCGAGGTACCACAGGACGAACGCCACCGCCGCCAGCAGTGCGAGCTGGACGGCGGCGGCGCGCGCGCGCACCGGGGCGCTTTAGCGCACGGGCGGCGCGTACATCAGGCCGCCCTTGGTCCACAGGTTGTTGATGCCGCGGTCGAAGCCGAGCGGCGTCAGGTTGGCCTCGAAGGACTCGCCGTAGTTGCCGACCTGCTTGACGATGTTGTAGGCCCAGCGGTTGTCCAGCGCCAGCATCTTGCCGATGTCGCCGGTGGCGCCGACGAAGCGCTGCACCGCGGGGTTGGTGCTCGAGGCGTTCTGGTCGATGTTCTTCGAGCTGAGGCCCAGTTCCTCGGCCTCGAGCATGGCGAACACGGCCCACTTGACGACGTCGAACCAGCGGTCGTCGCCGTGGCGCACCACCGGCCCGAGCGGCTCCTTGGAGATCACCTCGGGCAGGATCAGGTGGTCCGCCGGGTTGGCGGCGCGCGAGCCGCGCGTCGACACCAGGCCGGACACGTCGGTGGTGAACACGTCGCAGCGCCCGGCGAAGTAGGCGTTGGTGACCTCCTCCAGCTTCTCGATCACCACCGGCTTGAAGCTCATGCGGTTGGCGCGGAAGTAGTCGGCGAGGTTGAGCTCGGTGGTGGTGCCGGGCTGCACGCAGATGGTGGCGCCGTTCAGCTGCTTGGCGCTTTTCACGTTGAGCTTCTTCGGCACCATGAAGCCCTGGCCGTCGTAGTAGGTGACGGCGGCGAAGTTCAGGCCGAGGCTGGTGTCGCGGGTGATGGTCCAGGTGGTATTGCGCGACAGGATGTCGACTTCGCCCGACTGCAGCGCGGTGAAGCGCTGCTGCGCGGTGAGCGGCGTGTAGCGCACCTTCGCGTGGTCGCCGAACACGGCGGCGGCCACCGCGCGGCAGGTATCGACGTCCAGGCCCTTCCAGGCGCCGCGCGAATCCGGCTGCGAGAAGCCGGCGAGGCCGGTGTTGACGCCGCACTGCACGTAGCCCTTGGATTTCACCGCGTCGAGCGTCGATTGCGCGCAGAGCGCGCCGCTGAACAGGGCGGCGGCGGCGCCGGCGGCGATGCTGTGGACTGCTTTCATGGAAACCCTCCTCCGTTGTGTGGCAGGCAGTCTATGCCGGGCGCCGCGCTTCGCGCAACGGTGGCGCGCTTTCAGTGCGCGCCGCCGAACACGCCGGCCGCGGCCAGCGCCAGCACGGCGGCCTGCAGGAGGCCGATCAGGGCGAGTGCGCGCTCGCCCCGGACGAGGAGCGCCGGCAGCACCCGGAGCGTGCAGGCGAGCGAGGCCAGGGCGAGGAGCGCGATGCCGGCGAAATTCATGTAGTCGCCGTGGCGCAGGAGCGCCAGCCAGCCCCAGCCGGCCGGGGCGCCCACGGCGGCGCGGTACCGGTCCACCGGCAGCGACCAGGCGCGCGCCAGTTCCTCGAAAGGCACGAAGGGCGCGGCCAGCCCGAGCGCGTAGGCGGCGAAGCTGGCGACCAGCAGGGCGAGGCCTGCCCGCGTGGCCCAGTCGAGCCAGCGCGCGTACAGCAGCTGCTCCGGCGGCGTCACGGCGAGCGCCTCAATGCCATAGCCCCAATCCCTTGAGCAGCGCGCGCGCGCCGGCGGCGAGCAGCAGCACGATCACCACGCGGCGCACCACTGCGGCGCGCGTCACGCGCAGCAGGCGGCCGCCGATCTTCGCGCCCAGCATCACGCCGATGACGGAAGGCGCCACCAGGATCGGCAGCACCGCGCCGCGGTTGACGTAGACCCAGGCCGCCGCGGTGTCGACCACCGACAGGACGAAGCCGGAGGTGCCGACCGCGAGCTTGAGCGGCGCTCCCATCAGCAGGTTGAGCACAGGGACGTTGGCCCAGCCCGCCCCCAGGCCGAACAGGCCGGCGAGCAGCCCGATGCCGGCGAACGCGGCGAGGCCCGACGGGGTGCGATGCACGCGCCAGTGCACGTCGCGGGCAGCCGCCGGATCGTGGAACACGCCGTGCAGCCGCAATGCCGCGGCCAGCGCGTCGGGCGCCGGCACCTCCGGGTGCTCGGACTTCCTGGCGCGCCACAGCAGCAGCGCGATGGCGAGGATGGCGGCGCCGAGCGCGGTCTGCACCGTCTGGGTGGGCAGCGCGAGCCCCAGCATCGCGCCCGCGACCGAGGTGATCGAGCCGACCAGGGCGAGCGGCATGGCGAGGCGCATGCTCGCCAGGCCGCTGCGCAGCAGGCCCGGGGCGGCCGACAGCGCTCCCGAGAGCGCGAGCAGGAGTCCGGCGGCGCGCACGAAATCCAGGTGGAAGGGAAAAAAGCCGCTGACCAGCGGCACGAACAGCACGCCGCCGCCCACCCCGGCGAGCACGCCGACGATGCCGATGGCGAACGACACGGCGAACAGCGCCGCGGGCCAGGCCCACCAGGGCGCCGCGGCGGCGTCGGCGGCCGCGGCCGGGGCGGCGCAGGCGAGCGCGAGCAGGGCGAGGGCGATGCGGCTCAAGGCGCGATTCTCGCACGCACCGGCGGCGCCGCCCGAACCGGTTCGCGCTATCCTTGCCGCATGCCGAAGCTCGCCGCGAACCTGTCGCTGATGTTCCCGGACCTGCCGTTCCTCGAGCGCTTCGCCGCCGCGGCGAAGGCGGGCTTCCGCTACGTCGAGTACCAGTTTCCCTATGCCTTCGGCGGCGCGGCGCAGGTGGCGGAGCGCGCGCGCGCCGCGCAGGTCGAGGTGGTGCTGCACAACCTGCCGGCGGGCGACGCGGCCAAGGGCGACCGCGGCATCGCCTGCCAGCCGGCGCGCGTCGCCGAGTTCCGCGAAGGCGTGGAGCGCGCCATCGAGTACGCGCGCGCCGCCGGCTGCCCGCGCCTCAATGCGCTCGCCGGCATCGCGCCCGAGGGCGTGCCGCGCGGCAAGCTGTTCGACACGCTGGTGCAGAACCTGCGCTACGCCGCGGAGCGGCTGCAGGCGGCGGGCCTCACGCTGCTCACCGAGCCCGCCAACCCGCGCACCATCCCCGGGTTCTTCCTCACCACCTCGCAGCAGGGCATCGAGGCGATCGACGCCGCCGGCGCGCCCAACCTGATGCTGCAGTACGACATCTTCCACATGCAGATCGTCGAAGGCGACCTGGCGAAGACCATCGAGCGGCTGCTGCCGAAGATCGGCCACATGCAGCTCGCCGACGTGCCCGACCGGCACGAGCCGGGCACCGGCGAGATCAATTACGACTTCCTGCTGCCGCACATCGACCGCCTCGGCTACCGCGGCTGGATCGGCTGCGAGTACCTGCCGCGGGGCGACACGGTCGAGGGCCTGGCATGGGCGAAGCGCTACCTGTAGCGCGCGGCGACGCGGCGCGCCAGGCCGCGGTGGCGCGCGCGCTGCGCGCCTTCCTGCCCGCGCGCGCCGTGCTCTGGCAGGAGGAGGACACGCGGCCCTACGAGTGCGACGGGCTCACCGCCTACCGCCGGCTGCCGATGGTGGTCGCGCTGCCGGAGACCGCCGAGCAGGTGCAGCGCGTGCTGCGCAGCTGCCACGCGCTCGGCGTGCCGGTGGTGCCGCGCGGCGCGGGCACCGGGCTCTCGGGCGGGGCGCTGCCGCCCGGCGACGGCGTGCTGCTGTCGCTCGCCAAGTTCATGCGCGTGCTGCGCCTGGATCCCGCGGCGCGCCTGGCGGTGGTCGAGCCCGGCGTGCGCAACGCCGCGATCTCGGACGTCGCCGCGCCCTTCGGGCTGTACTACGCCCCGGATCCCTCGAGCCAGATCGCCTGCAGCATCGGCGGCAACGTGGCGGAGAATTCCGGCGGCGTGCATTGCCTGAAGTACGGGCTCACCGTGCACAACGTGCTGCGCGTGCGCGGCTACGCCATGGACGGCGAGCCGCTGGATTTCGGCGGCGAGGCGCTCGATGCGCCGGGCCTGGACCTGCTGGCGCTGGCGATCGGCTCCGAGGGGCTGCTGGCGGTGGCCACCGAGATCACGGTGCGGCTGCTGCCGAAGCCGCCGGCGGCGCGCGTGGTGATGGCCTCCTTCGACGACGTCGGCAAGGCGGGCGACGCGGTGGCCGCGGTGATCGCCGCCGGCATCATCCCGGCCGGGCTGGAGATGATGGACCGGCCGGCGACGCACGCGGTGGAGCAGTTCGCCGGCGCCGGCTACGACCTCGAGGCGGCGGCGATCCTGCTGTGCGAGTCCGACGGCATGGCCGAGGAGGTGGAGGAAGAGGTGGCGCGCGTGAAGGAAGTGTTCGCGCGCGCCGGCGCCACGCGCCTCACCGTGTCGCGCGACGAGGCCGAGCGGCTGCGCTTCTGGTCCGGGCGCAAGGCGGCGTTCCCGGCGGTGGGCCGCATCTCCCCCGACTACTACTGCATGGACGGCACCATCCCGCGCAAGCGCCTGGGCGAGGTGCTCGGCTTCATCGCCGCGATGGAGCAGAAGTACGGGCTGCGCTGCCCGAACGTGTTCCATGCCGGCGACGGCAACCTGCACCCGCTGATCCTGTTCGACGCCAACAGCGCGGACGAGCTGCGCCGCACCGAGGCCTTCGCCGGCGAGGTGCTGGAGAAATGCATCGCGGTGGGCGGCACCATCACCGGCGAGCACGGCGTGGGCGTGGAGAAGATCGACCAGATGTGCGCGCAGTTCGGCAGCGCCGAGCTCGAGCTGTTCCACGCGGTGAAGCGCGCCTTCGACCCGGCGGGGCTGCTCAACCCCGGCAAGGCGGTGCCCACGCTCGCGCGCTGCGCCGAGTTCGGCCGGCGCCACGTGCACGGCGGTCAGCTGCCGCACGCGGCGCTGCCGCGCTTCTGATGCTCGCCGCATTCCAGGACCGCATCCGCGACGCCGCGGCCCGCGGCGCGCCGCTGCGCCTGCGCGGCGGCGGCAGCAAGGACTTCTACGGCGGCGCGCTGGCGGGCGAGGTGCTCGACACGCGCGGCTACGCGGGCATCGTGGACTACGAGCCGAGCGAGCTGGTGGTGACGGCGCGCTGCGGCACGCCGCTCGCCGCTCTGGAGGCGGTGCTGGCGGGCGAGGGGCAGATGCTGGCCTTCGAGCCGCCGCACTTCGGCGGCGCGGCGACCCTCGGCGGCAGCGTCGCCGCCGGCCTGTCGGGACCGCGGCGCGCCTGCGCCGGCGCGCTGCGCGACTTCGTGCTCGGCACGCGCCTGCTCGACGGCCGCGCGCGCGACCTCGCCTTCGGCGGCCGCGTGATGAAGAACGTCGCCGGCTACGACCTGTCGCGCCTGCTGGCGGGCTCGCTCGGCGTGCTGGGGCTGATCCTGGAAGTGTCGCTCAAGGTGCTGCCGCGGCCGGCGGCGGAACGCACGCTGCGGCTGGAGCTGACCGAGGAGCGCGCGCTCGAAGCGCTCAACCGCTGGGCCGCGCGGCCGCTGCCGATCTCGGCGAGCGCCTGGCGCGACGGCCAGCTCACCCTGCGCCTGTCGGGCGCGGCGAGCGCGGTGCGCGCGGCGGCGGAGGACATCGGCGGCGACAGCGCGGCCGAGCCCTGGGCGGGGATCCGCGAGCACAGCGATCCCTGGTTCGCGGGCGAGGCGCCGCTGTGGCGCCTGTCCGTGCCCGCGCATGCCGCGCCGCTCGGCCTGCCGGGCGCCCAGCTGATCGAGTGGGGCGGCGCGCTGCGCTGGCTGCGCGGCGGCGATCCGGCCGCGGTACGCGGCGCCGCCGCGCGCGCCGGCGGCCATGCGACGCTGTTCCGCGGCGGCGAGCGCGCGGCCGGGGTGTTCGCGCCGCTCGCCCCGGCCAGCCTGCGCCTGCACCGGGAACTGAAATCGGCCTTCGACCCGGCGGGGATCTTCAACCCCGGCCGGCTGCATCCGGCGCTTTAAGCCTTGGGCAGCTTCTTTTCCTCGGCCTTCATGTTGCCGCGCACGAAGTCGGCGTACTGCGACTGCGGGTACTTGGCGAGCAGCGTGGCGTACAGCTTGAGCGCGTTCTGCGGCTGGCCGGCATCGCCCGCGCGCGAGGCCACCTCGACCAGGCGCTTCTGCGCGGCGACGAGGTCGCCCGCCAGCACCGCGCCGGCGTGCAGCGCCCAGGCCGCCTCCAGGTATGCGCTCTGCGCGAGCAGCGCTCGCCCGAGGCCTTCCCACAGCGGCGGCTCCAGCGTGAGCTTGGTGCGCTCCGCCAGCACCGCCAGGAACGCCTTGCAGGCGTCGGCGCCGCGCCCGGCGGCGAGCGCGGCCCGGATCGTCTCGGCGGCGGCCGCCAGCGGATCGACGGGCGCCGCGGGCCCCGCGGGCGCCGCGGGCGACGCGGCGGCGGGAGCGGCGGCGGGGGAGGCAGCGCGGGCCGCCTTGGCCGCCAGCATCTCGGCGACGAAGCTCGCCTCGCGCTGCCGCTCGAAGACCTTGCGCTCCTGGTACTTGCGCAGGGAGATGAAGATCCAGGCCGCGCCGCCCACGGCAGCGACCAGCGCCAACAGCCCGATGGCGAGCTTCATGCGGCGAGTATAGCGAGAGCCGATGCAGACCGAACTGGCCGGCTTCATCCGCGACACCCCCGAGGGGCGCGAGGCGGACGCCATCCTGCGCAAGTGCGTGCACTGCGGGTTCTGCTCGGCCACCTGCCCGACCTACCAGCTGCTCGGCGACGAGCTCGACAGCCCGCGCGGGCGCATCTACCTCATCAAGCAGGCGCTGGAGGGCGCGCCGGTCACGGCAAAGACCCAATTGCACCTGGACCGCTGCCTGACCTGCCGCGCCTGCGAGACCACCTGTCCCTCGGGGGTGCAGTACGGGCGCCTGGCCGACATCGGCCGCGCGCTGGTGGAGGAGAGGGTTCCGCGCGGGGCCTGGCAGCGCGCCAGGCGGGCCCTGCTCGCCTTCGCCCTGCCGCGGCGCGCCCTGTTCGCCGCGCTGCTCGGCCTGGGCCAGGCATTGCGCTTCCTGTTTCCGGCCCTGGTGCCGGCCCCGGCCGCGGCGCCGGGCGCCTGGCCCGCGCCGCGCCACGCGCGCCGCATGCTGGCGCTCGCCGGCTGCGTGCAGCCGGCGCTCGCGCCGCGCATCAACGCCGCCGCCGCGCGCGTGCTCGACCGGCGCGGCATCTCGCTGCTCGAGGCGCCGGGCGCGGGCTGCTGCGGCGCGCTGCGCTTCCACCTCAACGACCAGGACGCGGGGCGCGCGGACATGCGCGCGCTGATCGACGCCTGGTGGCCGATGGTGGAACGCGGCGAGGTGGAGGCCATCGTCATGACGGCGAGCGGCTGCGGCACGACCGTGAAGGAGTACGGCCACCTGCTGCGCGAGGAGGCCGCCTACCGCGACAAGGCGGCGCGCATCTCGGCGATCACCAGGGACCTGAGCGAGGTGGTCGAACCGGGCGGCGGCGGCGCGCAGGGCCGCGTCGCCTTCCACTCTCCCTGCAGCCTGCAGCATGGCCAGCAGCTGCGCGGCAGGGTCGAAATGCTGCTCGAGGCGGCGGGCTACGAGCTCACGCCGGTTCCCGATGCGCACCTGTGCTGCGGCTCGGCGGGCACCTACTCGATCCTGCAGCCGGAGCTTTCGCGGCAGCTGCGCGAGCGCAAGCTCGCCGCCCTGCAGGGCGGCGCGCCGGCCGCGATCGCCACCGCCAACATCGGCTGCCTCACGCAGCTGCAGG
>Ga0075421_100003882_pt1 | contig 17963 bp, 16 predicted proteins | sample SoiMetdeltSBSDD5_FD_75292 | JGI IMG/M metagenome (GOLD analysis project Ga0075421, IMG submission 75292) | Bulk soil microbial communities from a Populus tree surrounding site in Tennessee, USA - Soil MetaG P. deltoides SBSDD5 | ecosystem: Environmental > Terrestrial > Soil > Tree plantation...
AGCGAATAGAGATCCGAGCGCGGCCCGAGGTCGTGCCCCTGAACCTGCTCCGGAGACATGTAGGCCGGGCTTCCGGCCACGCCCTCGAGCAGCGACACGTTCGAATCGGCCACCAGCGCGATGCCGAAATCGACGATGCGCACATCGCCGTCCTGCGTGAGCAGGATGTTGGACGGCTTGATGTCGCGATGCACGACGCCGCGCGTGTGCGCGTAATGCAACGCCTTCGCGCACTTGTAGACGATGCTCACTACCTGGTCGACTGGCAGCAGGCTTCCATGCCGGCAATACGCCGACAGCGTACGCGCGCCGTGTACGTGCTCGGTCACCACATAGCGGCGCCCGTTCTCCTCGCCTGCGTCGTAGATCGGCACGATATTCGGGTGCTGCAGCTTGCCGATCATGTGGGCTTCGCCCATGAACATGCGGCGCGCATTGCGGCTTTCCGCGTCATCGCCGCCGGTCGCGTGATAGAGCTTGATCGCGACGTCGCGCCCGTAGAACGGGTCGTGTGACAGGTAGACCGTGCCCGAGCTGCCGCGGCCGACTTCGTGCACCACGTAGTACTTGCCGATGCGCTCGGGCGTCGAGATCGGCCCGGAAAGCATCGGTGCGGTTTCGACGTCGGCGTTGGCGTGCTGTAGTTGTGGTTGGTTCACGTTATGAAGCGGACGAGCAACAGGACGAGCGCGGCCAGAATCCCGGCCATGACGTCGTCGAGCATAATTCCCGCTCCACCGCGCATTGCGTGATCGATCTCGCGGATCGGCCACGGTTTGATTATGTCGAAGGCTCGGAACAGCGCGAATGCCAGAGCCGTCCAGCCCCAGCCCGGTGGCGTCGCGAGCATGACGATCATCATCCCGGCGATCTCGTCCCAGACGATCGCCGGATGATCGTGGACGCCGAGCCGTCGCGCGCCTTCGCCACAGATCCAGAAACCCGCCAGCACGACGATGGCGGTGCTCGCCGCAGCAATCAACGCGCCCCACTGCGCGGCCAACAGCGCGGCAGCGAGGCCGACCAGCGAGCCAGCCGTTCCCGGCGCTGCAGGCACGAGTCCCGAGCCGAAACCAAGCGCGAGCAGCCGCACCGGGTCGCGCAGGTCACGCCACGTCGGACGCGCTGCCCGGTGCTCAGCCGGCGAAGTGGTCATATCCCGCGATTTCCGCGTCGACAGGCCGGCCGTCGCGCAGACATCGTACGCCGTTGCCGCTCACGATCTCGCCGATGCGCGTGATACTGACTCCATCGGCGAGCGCAGTCTCGAGTCTCCGCCTCGCCGATGGCGGAACCGTGAAGACGAGCTCGTAATCGTCACCGCCGCCAAGCGCCAGCCGCTCCGCGGTGGCCGCGTCGAAGCGCGCGACCAGCGCCGCGGAGAGCGGCAGCCGCTCGAGCTGCACCAGCGCGCCGACGCCGCTCGCTGCGCAGAGCTTGCCGAGGTCACCGAGGAGTCCGTCCGACACGTCCATCGCCGCGCCCGCGATCGCGCGCAGCGCGATACCAAGCTCGAGTCGCGGCTCGGCAAATTGGTAGCGGCGCACCAGCGGCGAATCGGCGTCCGACGCGCCGCCACCGGCACCGCGCAGCAACTCGAGACCGGCGGCCGCGTCGCCGAGCGTGCCGGACACGTACACGCCGTCGCCCGGCCGCGCCCCCGCGCGCCGCAGCGCGAGCGCCGCGGGCACGAGCCCGAGCACCTGCATCGTGATCACCCGCGGGCCACGCACGGTGTCGCCGCCCACGAGCGCAACGCCCGTACGCTCGGCGAGCGCATGAAGTCCGCGCGCAAATCCCTCCAGCCACGCGGGCTCGGACGAGGGCAGCGACAGCGAGAGCAGCGCCCATGCCGGAGCCGCACCCATCGCCGCGAGATCGCTCAGGTTCACGGCGAGCGCCTGGTGGCCGACGGACTCGGGCGGCGCACCGGGGAGGAAATGACGTCCCTCGACCAGCGTGTCGGTCGCAGCGACGAGCACCTGTCCCGCGGGAACCTCGAGCAGCGCCGCGTCGTCGCCGACACCGAGCAGCACGTCCCGGCGCGCAACCGGCCGCGAGAAATACTTCGCGATCAGCTCGAACTCGCCGAGCGCCATTGGCGGCTCGCTCAGTGGCGGCCGCCGTTCGCCGCTGTCTGCTCCGCCGAGCGCAGCTCGCGCGCCGCGCGGTCGAGCACCGCATTGACGAACTTGTGGCCGTCGGTCGCGCCGAAGCGCTTGGCAAGCTCCACACCTTCGTTGATCACGACGCGGTACGGCACGTCCGGCCGGTGCAACAGCTCGAAAAGGCCGATCCAGAGAACCGCGCGCTCCACCGGATCGAGTTGCCCGAGCGGGCGGTCGATGAGCGGCTGCAGCGTCGAATCGAGCGAGACGACCGATGCGGTCACGCCGCCGACCAGCTCGGAAAAGTACTCCTGCTCAGCGTCGTCGTAGCCTTCCTCGGTTGCGAACTGGAGTCGCAGCTCGGACGCGCTCTGGCCGGCGAGTTGCCACTGATACAGCGCCTGCATCGCGAGCTTTCGCGACAGGCTGCGCGCACGGGTCGAGCGGTCGGCGCGCGGTCGCATGCTCAGACGTCCATCCGGCGCAGTAGATTGGCCAGCTCGAGCGCGGCGAGCGCCGCGTCGACGCCCTTGTTGCCCGCCTTGGTGCCGGAGCGCTCGACGGCCTGCTCGATCGTGTCGGTTGTGAGCACGCCGAAGGCGACCGGCACGCCGGTTTCCTCAGACGCGCGCGCGAGTCCGGCCGCGCACTGCCCTGCCACGAGGTCGAAATGCGGCGTGGCGCCGCGGATGACCGCGCCCAGCGCGATCACCGCGTCGAATCGGCGGCTGGCCGCTGCGCGCCGCACGATGAGCGGCAGATCGAATGCGCCGGGCACGCGGATGAGCTCGATCTGCTTCTCGCTCGCGCCGTGCCGCAGCAGCGCATCCACTGCGCCGCGCACGAGGTTCTCGACGATGCTGTCGTTGAAGCGCGCCGCCACCAGCGCGAACCGCAAGTCCCGCGCCAGCAGGTCCCCCTGCGTGATCTTGATGTTATCCATTCGCAGCCTCAGTCCGACTCGTCCACGTATTCGACCACCTCGAGCCCGAAGGCCGACAGTCCCTGCATCTGCAGCGGCGCGGACAGCACCCGCATCCGCGACAGGCCGAGATCGCGCAGGATCTGCGCGCCGATACCGTAGGTGCGCAGCACGCGGGCGCCCGGCACGCTCTGTTCGGCGGCGCCGGACCCGTTGGTCGTGCCGCGCACCGCCTCCGCGATCTCGAGCGGACTCTCGAAGGGACGCAGCAGCACGATCACGCCGTTGCCCTCTTCGGCGATCCGCTCCATGGCGCTGCGCAGCGTCCAGCTGTGCCCCGGCTCGCGGGCACCTACCAGGTCGCGGACGGTGTCCTCGATGTGCACACGGACCAGTGGCGCATGTGGCCCTTCGATCGTCCCGCGCGCGAGCGCCAGGTGCACGGTGCCATTCACATGGTCTTCGTAGCAATACAGCCGGAAGCGTCCGAAGTCCGTCTCGACTTCGCGTTCGGCGATCCGCTCGACCGAGCGCTCTTTCTCCAGGCGGTAGCGGATCAGGTCGGCGATCGTTCCGATTCCCAGGCCGTGTGTTGCGGCGAACTTCTCGAGATCCGGTCGTCGCGCCATCGAGCCGTCGTCGTTCAGGATCTCGACGATGACCGCGGCGGGCGACAGACCGGCGAGACGCGCAAGATCGCAGCCAGCCTCGGTGTGACCGGCGCGACTCAGGACGCCGCCCGGCCGCGCCATCAGCGGAAAAATGTGACCCGGTTGCCGAAGATCCTCTGCGCGCGCATCGAAGCGTACGGCTGCGCGGACGGTGTGCGCGCGGTCGTAGGCGGAGATGCCCGTCGTGACGCCCTCCGCCGCCTCGATCGACACGGTGAAGTTGGTTCGCCGGTCGAGATCCGTCTCACTCACCATCAGCGGCAGACGCAGCTGCCGGCACCGGTCACGCGTGAGCGTAAGGCAGATCAGGCCCCGCCCGTAACGCGCCATGAAATTGACGTCCTCCGGGCGCACGAGTTCGGCGGCCATCACGAGGTCGCCTTCGTTCTCGCGGTCCTCGTCGTCCATCACGATGACCATCCGCCCCCGGCGGATGTCCTCGAGCAGCTCGTCGATTGTATTCAGGGTCCCCATGCAGATTAATTCTTAAATGATTGATTTTACTTGTCTTTAGAGACGCCTGGAGCCGGCTCAAGCAAGCGTAACAGGGCAAGTCTAACAGGGGCTTCAGGACGGGTTCGCCAGCCGCTCGAGGTAGCGGGCGATCATGTCGACCTCGCAGTTCACGCGAGTACCGACCCGCCAGTCGCCTGCGTTGGTTGCCGAGAGCGTGTGCGGTATCAGGTTGACGCCGAAACTGTGCCCCCGAGTGTCGTTCACGGTAAGGCTGATACCGTCTATGCAGATCGAGCCTTTGCGGGCGACATAGCGTTCGAGACCCGGCGGGAGCTCGAACTCGATCCGCACCGAGCGTGCGTCATCGGCGCGCGCGGTCACGCGCGCTACGCCGTCCACGTGTCCGCTGACGTAGTGACCGCCGAGCGGATCACCGGCGCGGAGCGCCGTCTCCAGGTTGAGCGATGCTCCGGCGCTGAGCTCGCCGAGCGTCGTCAGACCCAGGGTCTCGCGCGAGGCATCGGCGGCGAAGGCCGCGGTCTCCAGTGCGGTGACCGTGAGGCAAACGCCATTCACGGCGATGCTGTCGCCGACGGCGACGCCGCCGAGCGGCAGACCGCCAGCGTCGATCACGAGCCGCGCATCGCCACCCGCCGATTCGGCTGCGCGCAGCCGGCCGACCGCCGCGACGATGCCGGTGAACATCAGCGATCCGCTCCTCGCGGTCGAAGCACGATCTTGAGATCGTGGCCAATGCGCGTCACGTCGTGCATGCGAAAGTCGTACCGTTCCGTCATGTGCTCCACTGCCGGCAGGCGGAGCATCGGCCGTGCGGTATCACCGAGCACACAGGGCGCGATGTAGAGCACGAGCTCGTCGACGAGCCCCGCCGCCAGAAAGGCGCCGACAAGCCCGGGGCCCGCCTCCACCAGCACCTCGTTGCATTCGAGGGCACCCAGCCGGTCGAGCACCGCCGCGAGGTCGACCCGGCCGTCGCGCGCCGGCAGCGTCTCGAGGCGGGCCTTGCCCGCCGACGGCGCGCCGGTAGTCGTCAGCCCCTCGGCGGCAAAGACGATCGACGGCGCCGCGTCATCGAGCACGCGCGCCTGGGCAGGGATGCGGCGGCGCGAATCGAGCACCACGCGCAGCGGCCGGCGGCCGAGCAGCTCGAGCCTCTGATCACGCACCGTGAGCGCCGGGTCGTCTGCGAGCGCGGTACCGATGCCGGTGACGATGGCCGATGCACGCGCGCGCAACCGCTGCACATCGGCGCGTGCGGCCTCGCCGGTGATCCAGCGACTCGTGCCATCTGCGAGCGCGGTGCGTCCGTCGAGGCTTGCGCCGATCTTGACGGTTACCCACGGCCTGCCGATCGACATGCGACGCAAAAAGCCGCGGTTGAGCTCGGCCGCTTCGGATTCGAGCAGACCGCTCTCGACCGCGACGCCGGCGCGGGCAAGCTCCTCCAGACCTGAGCCCGCAACGCGCGGATCGTGATCGCGCAGCGCGCAAACGACGCGCGTGACACCGGCCGCGAGCAGCGCCCTCGTGCAGGGCGGCGTGCGCCCGAAATGCGAGCAGGGTTCGAGACTCACGTAGGCCGTGGCGCCGCGCGCCGCCTCACCCGCAGCCTCGAGCGCGTGCACTTCGGCATGCGGCCCGCCGGTGCGGCGGTGATAGCCCTCGCCCACGACGCGACCGTCGCGCACCAGCACGCAACCCACGGCGGGATTCGGCGGTGTCGAGTAGATACCCAGCCGCGCGAGCTCGAGCGCCCTTGCCATGTGCGACCGGTCGGCGGCCTGCGACATGCGTCAGTCCCGCTTGCCCGAGGAGTCGTTGCCCGACCAGAGGGCGAGTTGCAGATCCTCGGCGCTTGTCGGTCGCCGTTGCCTCAGCCGCTCGATCTCCTCGCGGAACGCATCGACGTCCTGGAAGCTGCGGTAGACGGACGCGAAACGCACGAACGCCACCTCGTCGAGGCGGTGCAGTTCGTCCATCACCAGCTCGCCGATGAGCCGTGCCGGAACCTCGCGTTCGCCGAGGGTGCGCAGCTTGTGGCAGACGTGCGCGACCGCCGCATCGACCGCCTCGCTTGCTACCGGGCGCTTCTCCAGCGCCTTCAGCATGCCGGCGCGGAGTTTCCTCTCGTCGAACGGCTCGCGGTTTGCGTCGCTCTTGACGACGCGCGGCATCACGAGTTCCGCAGACTCGAAGGTCGTGAAGCGCTCTCCGCAGTCCAGGCACTCGCGGCGACGGCGTACCTGCAGTCCTTCGCCGGTCAGACGCGAATCGATCACCTTGGTTTCGCCCTTGCTGCAGAACGGGCAGTACATCGTCGCCGGTCAGCCGTAAACGGGATACCGCCGACAGAGATCGATCGCGCGCCGGCGCGTGCGCGTGAGCACCGCCTCGTCGCCGACGTCGGCCAGCACGTCGGCGATCCAGTTCGCGAGCTCGCGCACTTCGCCCTCGCCGAAGCCGCGCGTCGTGACCGCGGGCGTGCCGATCCGCAATCCGCTGGTGACGAATGGCGGGCGCGGATCGTTGGGCACGGCGTTCTTGTTTACCGTGATGTGGGCGCGACCGAGCGCGGCATCGGCGTCCTTCCCCGTGACGTCCTTGCCCGTAAGATCGAGAAGGAACAGGTGATTGTCCGTCCCGCCGGAGACGATGCGATATCCGCGGTCGATCAGCACGTCGACCATCGCACGAGCGTTGGTGAGGACCTGCTGCTGATAGGCCTTGAACCCGGGCTCGAGGGCCTCCTTGAGCGCGACCGCCTTCGCGGCGATCACGTGCATCAGCGGACCTCCCTGCGTGCCGGGGAAGATGAGCGAGTTCAGCTTCTTCGAGATCTCTTCGCTCCCGCTGGCAAGGATCAAACCGCCGCGCGGCCCGCGCAGTGTCTTGTGCGTCGTAGTGGTTACGACGTGCGCGTGCGGAATGGGATTCGGATAGAGGCCGACGGCGACCAGCCCGGCGACGTGCGCCATGTCGACCAGCAGGTAGGCACCGACGGTGTCCGCGATCGCGCGGAACCGCGCCCAGTCGATCACCCGCGAATATGCGGAGAACCCCGCTACGATCATCTTCGGCCGGTGCTCGGCAGCTAGACGTTCGACCTGTGAGTAGTCGATCTCGCCGGTCCCGGGATCGAGGCCGTACTGGATCGCGTTGAAGAGCTTGCCGGAGAAGTTGACCTTGGCGCCGTGAGTCAGGTGGCCGCCGTGGTCGAGACTCATCCCGAGTATCGTGTCGCCCGGCTTGACGAGTGCGAGATAGGCGGCGGCATTCGCCTGCGAGCCGGAATGCGGCTGGACGTTGGCGAAATCCGCGCCGAACAGTCTCTTCGCGCGGTCGATCGCGAGCTGCTCCGCGATATCGACGAACTCGCATCCGCCGTAGTAGCGCTTGCCGGGATAACCTTCCGCGTATTTGTTGGTGAGCACCGAGCCCTGCGCTTCGAGCACGCGGTGGCTGACGTAGTTCTCGGAGGCGATCAGCTCGATGTGCTCTTCCTGGCGCGTCCGCTCATGGTCGAGCGCCGCCGCGAGTTCGGGGTCGAACCCGGCGATGGTCTGGCTGGCGGGAAACATTGCGACTCCACGGTCGGGGGAGCGCAATTGTAGCCGATGCCGTTGACACCCTTCCGCGCCGCCGTGGCTCTCAGCTGGCGACGAGGGCCTCCACCACCCGGGTCCAGGCACGCGCCAGGTTGCGCCGGTTGTATCCGCCGCCGCCCATACCCAGCACTCGGCCATGACCCAGCTCATCGGCGATCCGACATACGGAGGCTGCGGCACGGGCATGCGCCTCCTCGCTGAACGCCATGTGCGTGATCGGGTCGCCCTCGAGACTGTCCGCGCCGCACTGGAACAGGATGAATTCCGGCCGGGTTGCACGCAGATACTCCTCGATGCGCGCCCACGCGGTGACGAAGTCCGCGTCGGTCGCACCGGGCAGCATCGGGAAGTTGAGCTTGGTGCCGACGGCCGCACCGGTGCCGGTCTCGCTCGCCGCGCCGGTGCCGGGATACAGATAGCGGCCGTCCTCGTGTATGTCCGCAAACAGCAGATCGGGATCGGACTCGTAGGCGTAGAAGACGCCGTCGCCGTGATGCGCATCGATGTCGACGTACGCAATGCGGCGCACTCCGTGGCGACGTCGCAGCATCTCGACGGCGACGCCGCAGTCGTTGAACACGCAGAATCCGGCGGCGTGCGCCCGCGACGCATGATGCAGGCCGCCGATGCCGATGAACGCGCGCTGTACGCTGCCCCGCATCAGTTCCTCGACCGCGAGCAGCGTGCCGCCGACCACCAGGCTCGTCGCCTCGAACACGCCGCGGAACGCCGGTGTGTCCCCGGCGTCGAGATAACCGCGGCCGTCGAGCGATCGCTCGATGACGAGGTCCACGTAGGCTGGGTCGTGGAAGAACTCGAGCTCGTCGCGCTCGGCGACGCGGGGTGTCAGTAGCTGCAGGCTGCTGTAGGCGGAGCTCTGGCGGAGCTCCCGCAGGAACGCCGCCTGCCGGTCCGGCCCGAAGGGATGGCCATGCGGAAACCCGTACCGGGACAGCGCATCCGCAGCGACGAGCGCGACCGTGGCCATGCCGGACAGACCTGGGGACGTCCCGAGGCGGGATCGCGGCCGAGCCTAGCACACGCTCGCCGGCGTGGCGCCCGGCCCGGGCTTGTCCCATAATCGCGCCCTTTTTCCCGTCCGGCGCTTCACGCCGGACATGCGAGCACCATGCCCCAGTTCATCTACACCATGAACCGCGTCGGGAAGGTCGTACCTCCCAAGCGGGTGATCCTGCGCGACATCTCCCTGAGCTTCTTTCCGGGCGCGAAGATCGGCGTGCTCGGCCTGAACGGGGCCGGCAAATCCACGCTGCTCCGGATCATGGGTGGCGTGGACAACGAGTTCGAAGGCGAGGCGCGGCCGCAGCCAGGGATCAAGATCGGCTTCCTGCCCCAGGAGCCGAGGCTCGACCCGGCCAAGGACGTCCGTGGCAATGTCGAAGAGGCGGTCAGCCACATCAAGGGCGCGCTCGCGCGGCTCGATCAGGTCTATGCCGCCTACGCCGAGCCCGACGTCGACTTCGACAAGATCGCCGCGGAACAGGCACAGCTCGAGGCCCTGCTCGCCGCGACAGATGGTCACAACCTGGAGCGCACGCTCGAGGTGGCGGCCGACGCGCTGCGGCTGCCGCCCTGGGACGCCGACGTGACCCGAATCTCCGGTGGCGAGCGGCGACGCGTCGCACTCTGCCAGCTGCTGCTGTCGAAGCCCGACATGCTGCTGCTCGACGAGCCCACCAATCACCTCGACGCCGAGTCGGTGCGCTGGCTGGAACACTTCCTCGAGAAATATCCGGGCACGGTCATCGCCGTCACCCACGACCGCTACTTTCTCGACAACGTGGCCGGCTGGATCCTCGAGCTCGACCGCGGTTACGGGATTCCCTGGCAGGGCAACTACACGTCGTGGCTGGAGCAGAAGGAGCAGCGGCTTCAGGTCGAGGAGCAGCAGCAGGCTGCGCTGAAGCGGATGCTCGAGCGCGAGCTCGAGTGGGTGCGCGCCAACCCAAAGGCCCGCCAGGCCAAGAGCAAGGCGCGTTTGCAGCGCTTCGAGGAACTGAGCTCGCGCGAGTTCCAGACCCGCAACGAAACCAACGAGATCTACATCCCGCCGGGGCCGCGTCTTGGCGAGCTGGTCGTGGAGGTGAACGGTCTCGCGAAGGCCTACGGCGAGAAGCTCCTGTTCGAGAACCTGAGCTTCAAGCTGCCGCAGGGCGGGATCGTTGGCATCATCGGTCCGAACGGCGCCGGCAAGACGACGCTGTTCCGGATCCTCACCGGCCAGGAAAAGGCGGACGCCGGCGAGGTCCGCATCGGCCCCACGGTGCAGATGGCTCATGTCGACCAGTCGCGCCACTCGCTCGACGACAAGAAGTCCGTCTGGGCGGAGATCTCCGGCGGGCTCGACGTGCTCAAGGTCGGTAACTACGAGACGCCCTCCCGCGCCTACGTCGGCCGCTTCAACTTCCGCGGCGCCCAACAGCAGCAGCTGATCGGCGAGCTGTCCGGCGGCGAGCGCAACCGCGTGCATCTCGCCAAGGTCCTGAGATCGGGGGGCAACCTGATCCTGCTGGACGAGCCGACCAACGACCTGGATGTCGAGACGCTCCGGGCGCTCGAGGAGGCGCTGCTCTCCTTCCCCGGCTGCGCGGTGGTCATCTCGCACGACCGCTGGTTCCTTGACCGGATCGCGACGCACATACTCGCCTTCGAGGGAGACAGCGAAGCAGTGTGGTTCGAGGGCAATTATTCCGAGTACGTCGCGGATCTGAAGCGGCGCCGCGGCGATGATGCCGAGCAGCCGCACCGCGTGCGTTACCGCAGCCTGCACGGCTGAGCACCCGAGCGAGGTCGAGATCGTGGTCACGACCGGAGCCGATTCGACGCTCACCATCGACGGAACGGGCCTGACACTGGCGCAGCTCCGCGACTACGAAGCCGTACGGCCGCTCGTTCGGCTCGCGGACGACGCGCGGCGGCGCATGCAGGCGTCGGTGGAGTCGGTCGAGCGTGTCCTCGCGCGCGGCGAGGTGACTTACGGCATCAACACCGGCTTCGGCGCGTTCGCGAGCAAGGTGATCCCCGCGACGCAGACACGCAAGCTGCAGCTCAATCTGATCCGAAGCCACACCTGTGGCACCGGCGCTCCCTTGCCCGCACCGATCGTGCGTCGGATGATGCTGCTCAAGGCCAACAGCCTCGCTGCCGGGTGCTCCGGTGTGCGGCCGATCGTGGTAGAGCTGCTGCTCGACCTTCTGAACGCGGGCGTCCTGCCGGTGATCCCCGAGCAGGGGTCGGTCGGCGCATCGGGCGATCTGGCACCGCTCGCGCACCTCGCGCTGGCCCTGATCGGCGAGGGAGAGGCCACCCGCGACGGCGCGCCGCTCGCCGACGCCGCGGTGCTGCAGGCCATCGGACGCGAGGCGCTCAAGCCCGCCGCCAAGGAGGGGCTGGCGCTGCTCAACGGCACGCAGCTCTCCCTCGCGCTCGCGGCGGAGGGGCTGTTCCGGGCCGAGCGGCTGCTCGATACCTCGATCGTCGCCGGAGCGCTCACTGTCGAGGGACTCGCAGGGAGCCACGCGCCGTTCGATGCGCGTATCCATGCCGCAAGCCGGCTTCCGGGCCAGATCGAGGTGGCGCGCCGCCTGCGGCTGCTCCTGACCGACAGCGAGATCCGTCGCAGCCACGAGGACTGTGAGCGCGTGCAGGACCCGTACGCCGTGCGGTGCATGCCGCAGGTCTACGGCGCCGTCGAGGACACTCTTGTTCATGCGCGCACGGTGTTGTCGGCGGCGATCAACGGCGTGTCCGACAATCCGCTGATCTTCGGCGATGACATCCTCTCGGGCGGCAATTTCCACGCCGAGCCCGTGGGCTTCATCAGCGACTTCCTCGCGATCGCGGTCGCCGAGCTGGCCAGCATCTCCGAGCGGCGGATCGATCTGCTCGATCGCCGCGTGAATCCGAACCTGAACATGTTCATGGCGGGCGAGCCGGGGCTCGAATCCGGATTCATGATCGCGCACGTGACCGCCGCGGCGCTCGTGTCCGAGAACAAGACGTACGCCCACCCGGCCTCGGTCGACAGCCTGCCCACCTCCGCCGGGCAGGAGGACCATGTCAGCATGGCGCCGTGGGCGGGCCGCAAGCTGCTCGCGATCTGTGAAAATACGGCGCGTGTGCTGGGTATCGAGCTCCTGGCCGGCGCCCACGCAATCGACAGCATGCGCCCGCTCGCCACGACGCCGGAGCTGCAGCGAGTGCACGCGCTCGTGCGCGAGCTCGTGCCGTATCAGCCGCAGGATCACCGGCTCGATCGCGACATGGCGGCGCTCGCGGCGCTGGCCGCCGACGGCCGGTTGGGCCACTTCCTGGATTGACGGTGCATGACGGCCGTAGCGTGGGTCTTCGGCCTGTTCGGTGCGCTCGCGATGCTCCTCGCGCTCTCGCGCGTCGCCGCCGGCGGGCACGTTGCCGCGGCTTGGCACGGTGCTCTCTCGGCGGCGCTGGTCGGTGCCGCCGTAGTCGTAGGCGGCCTCGCCGCCGATCTTGCGAGCTATGAGCCACGCGTCGGCGACCGACCGATCGCGGAGCTCTATTTCGAGCAGGTCGGAACACGACGCTACCGCGCGACGCTGACCCGCCTGCCCGGCGGGCGCATGCAGGTCTTCGAGCTCGTGGGCGACACCTGGCGCATCGACGCGCGCACCCTCGACTTCGGAGGCTGGGTGCGGGCGATCGGAGGGCGGCCGGGTTATCGCCTCGATAGGCTGGTCGCGCTCGAGCGGGCGCCCGGAGGAGGAGCCGCAGAGCCCTCCCCGACGGCGAGGTTCGCGCTCGGGACCCGCGACGGCTTCGACCTGTGGCGGGTGTCGCGAAGCAGCGGACGCTGGCGCGAGCTGGTGACCGCCAGCGACGCGCACAGCGAGGAACTGCCGATGAGCGGCAAGTCGCGGTTCGAGCTCACGCTCGCGGGCGACCGGATCGAGGTGCAGCCGACCGGCGACGCCGCCGAGGAGATGATCGCAGAAGAGTCGGCTGCTCCGGCGCGCTAGCCGGCGTCGCGGCGTGCCGTCGGCGCGGGCTTCCGCTACACTCGCGGCGACCTCGGGCGCGAGGACCGTCAATGTCCGTCTACGTCGACGCCAACAGCCGGCTGCACCACGACCAGGAACGCAGCCTCGCGCTCAATTGCCCGCACTGCCAGGTCTTCTCGCACATCACCGCGGTGTCCGTGCCGCAGTACGGCGAGCTGGTGGCGAGCCGGCCCAGCCAGGTCGGCGTGGTGTACCGCTGCGACTCGTGCAACGCGCCGATCTTCCTGAAGTACCCGGTCAAGATGTATGCATCGAACCGGGTGGAGCTCGCGAACAGCTTCGTCGAGCTCGAGCGCGCGCGCGAGAAGTTCAGCTTCACCTATCTGCCGGAAGAGGGCGAGAAGCTCCTCCGCGAGGCCCTGGCCTGTTATTCGGCCGGACTCTTCGCCGCGTTTGCATCGATGTGCCGACGCACCGCGCAGGCGGTGTTCCATGATCTCGGCGAGAACGGGCGTCTGCGGACCTTTGACCAGATCGCCGAAGCGCGAGAGATGGCCGAGATCGACACCGAGACGTTCGCCGTGGTGAAGAAAGTGCTGTTCGGCACCGATGCGGAAGCCTACCCTTCCCTGCCCGAGCTGGGTCCCGACGAGGCGAGCGTGCTGCTGGAGCTGGTCAAGGACATCCTCTACCAGGCGTACGTCCGCCGCGGCAAGCTGCAGCAGGCGACGATGGTGCGGCGTTTCTTCGTCGACGAGGGAGCCGAGAAAGTCACGACAATCGGACGCGTCGCCGGTCAGACCGTCGAGTGACGCCAGGCTCGGTCTAACCGAGCCAGACCCGCGCGTTGCGGAAGAAGCGCATCCAGCCGCTGTCCTCTCCCCATCCCGCCGGCAGCCAGGAGTTCTGCGCCGCGCGGAACACCCGCTCGGGATGCGGCATCAGGATCGTCGCGCGCCCGTCGGCGCTCGTGAGCCCGGTGAGCCCGCCGGGCGAGCCGTTCGGATTCGCCGGGTAGGACCCGGCCGCCCCCCCGTGATTGTCGACGTAGCGCAGGCTGACGAGGCCGCTTTCGAAGCAGGCGCGCTGCGCTGCCGCGTCGGCGAACTCGGCGCGTCCCTCACCGTGCGCGACGGCGACAGGCAGCACCGAACCCGCCATGCCAGTGAAGAAGAGCGAGGGCGTGGGCAACACCTCGACGAGCCCGAAGCGCCCCTCGAACTGCTCCGAGCGATTGCGGACGAAACGGGGCCAGTGAGCGGCACCGGGCACCAGCGACTTGAGCGCCGAGAGCATCTGGCAACCGTTGCAGACGCCGAGGGTGAAGCTGTCCGGCCGCTCGAAGAACGACACGAACTGCTCGCACAGGCCGGAGTTGAACAGGATCGACTTGGCCCAGCCTTCGCCCGCGCCCAGCACGTCGCCGTACGAAAAGCCGCCGCAGGCGACCAGTCCCTTGAATTCGGCCAGCCGCACGCGGCCGCCGATGAGGTCGGTCATGTGCACGTCGTGCGGCGCGAAGCCCGCGCGATGCAGCGCCGCGGCCATCTCCAGCTGGCTGTTGACGCCCTGCTCGCGCAACACGGCCACCCGCGGGCGCGCGCCGACGTTGACGAACGGCGCAGCGACGTCGTGCGCGGGATCGTAGGTGAGCCGCACGAACAAACCGGGATCGAGCGGGTCCGTCGCGAGTCTGTGCTCCTCGGCGGCGCAGTCCGGGTTGTCGCGGAGCGACTGCATGCGGAAGCTCGTCTCCGACCAGGCCGCGCGCAGGGCGGTGCGCGTCGCCGCGAGAATCACCCGTTCCGCCCGCCGGAACTCGATCCGCTCGTCGTCGACGACGCGACCGACCACGCTGGTGCAGCCGCCCAGGCCGGACGCCGCGAGGATCGCAAGCGCACGGTCGACCGCAGCTGCCTCGACCTGCAGCACGGCGCCCAGCTCCTCGGCGAAGAGCGCCGCAGCGTCGCGATCGTCATCCCCGGGCAGCGTCGCCACGAACCCACATCGCCCGGCGAAGGCCATTTCCACCAGCGTGGTGAACAGCCCGCCGTCCGACCGGTCGTGATACGCCAGCAGGAGGTCCGCATCCGCGAGCGCACGCACCGCGCCGAAGAACGCGCGCAGCAGCGCGGGGTCGTCGCAGTCGGGCGGCACGGCTCCGACGCGCCCGTACACCTGCGCAAGGCAGGAACCTCCGAGGCGGTTACGGCCTCGCCCGAGATCGACGAGCAGCAGGCACGTGTCACCGCGATCGAGCTGCAGCTGCGGAGTCAGCGTCCTTCTCACGTCGGCGACAGGCGCAAAGGCGGAGACGATCAGCGAAACGGGCGCCAGAACCCGACGCTCCACGCCGTTCTCACGCCACACGGTGCGCATCGACAGGGAATCCTTGCCGACGGGGATCGCCAGCCCAAGCGCCGGGCAGAACTCCTCGCCCACCGCATACACGGTGTCATGGAGATCCGCGTCCTCCCCTGGCTCGCCGCACGCCGCCATCCAGTTCGCGGACAGGCGGATGTCCTCGATGCGCCGCACGTCGGCCGCCGCGACGTTGGTCACCGCCTCCGCAACCGCCATGCGGCCCGACGCCGCCGGGTCCAGCAGGGCAAGCGGCGCGCGCTCGCCCATCGCCATCGCCTCGCCGCGCGTCGAGAAGTAGTCGCTGATCGTGACTGCGACGTCGCTCACCGGCACCTGCCACGGACCGACCATCTGGTCGCGGCTGATCATGCCGCCCACGGTTCGATCGCCGATCGTCACCAGGAAGGTCTTGTCTGCGACGGCAGGCAGGCGCAGCACGCGCTGGGCGGCCTCCGCGGCACCGAGCCCGCGGCCGTCGAAATCGTCGGCGGCATGCGCCAGACGCGTCACGTCGCGCGTCATTCGCGGCGGCTTGCCGAGGAGCGTCTCGAGCGGCATGTCGACCGGCTGCTCGTCGAAGAGTGGATCGGTGACCGTGAGCCGACCGTCGTCGGTGACCTCGCCGACCACGGCGAACGGGCAGCGCTCCCGGTCGCAGAGCGCGCCGAATGCGGGGAGCTGCGCGGCCGCGATCACCAGTACGTAGCGCTCCTGCGCCTCGTTGCACCACAGCTCGAGCGGCGACATGCCGGGCTCGTCGCTCGGCACGCGGCGCAGATCGATCCGACCGCCCGCACGACCCTGCGCAACCGACTCCGGCACCGCGTTCGACAGGCCGCCCGCGCCGACGTCATGAATCAGGAGAATCGGGTTGTCCTTGCCCATCGCCCAGCAGGCGTCGATCACCTCCTGCGCACGGCGCTGCATCTCGGGGTTGCCGCGCTGCACCGATGCAAAGTCCAGGTCCGTGCTGCTCGCCCCTGCGCCGACCGACGATGCAGCACCGCCGCCCAGACCGATCAGGAGCGCCGGGCCGCCCAGCACGACGATGCGGGCCCCGGCCGTCACTGGCGCCTTCTCGACGTGGCTGCGGCGGATGTTGCCGAGCCCGCCGGCGATCATGATCGGCTTGTGGTACCCGCGCAGCGGCGAACGGCCGGGGACCGGCACCGGCTGCTCGAAGCTGCGGAAATAGCCGGCGATCCCCGGTCGGCCGAATTCGTTGTTGAACGACGCGGCGCCGATCGGCCCTTCGAGCATGATGTCGAGTGCGGGGGCGATGCGGTCGGGACGTCCCAGGTCGGCTTCCCACGGCTGGATGAAGCCCGGTATCCGCAGGTTCGAGACACTGAATCCGGTGAGCCCTGCCTTGGGCTTGGCGCCGCGTCCCGTCGCGCCCTCGTCGCGAATCTCGCCACCCGAACCGGTGGCGGCACCCGGAAACGGCGAGATCGCCGTCGGGTGATTGTGCGTCTCGACTTTGAGCAGGATGTCGATGAGCTCGTCGTGACCGGCATAGGCTCCGCCGCCCGGTGCGGCGTACCAGCGCCGTCCTGGCGAGCCCTCGATCACGGCGGCGTTGTCCCGATACGCGGACAGCACACCCTGCGGGTTGAGCCGGTGCGTATTGCGGATCATCGCGAACAGGGACTTGTCGCTTCGCCGACCGTCGACGATCCAGTCGGCGTTGAAGATCTTGTGTCGGCAGTGCTCGGAATTGGCCTGCGCGAACATCATCAGCTCGACGTCGGTGGGGTCACGCCCCATCCGGCCGAAGGCGTCGGCGAGGTAGTCGATCTCGTCGTCCGACAGCGCAAGCCCGAGCGACGCGTTAGCGGCTTCGAGCGAACTGCGGTCCCGGACAATGCGCGTCATGGGGCGAGGCGCCGCGTGCGTCAGGAGATCGGCAGCCGCCGCGGTGTCCGTCGCCAGGCTCTGGGTCATGCGATCGTGCAGGACCGCGCCGGCCGCTGTGAGCTCTGACGCGCCGAGCGGCCGCGTCGTGCGCAGATACCAGGCGATGCCTCGCTCGATGCGCCGCACGGCGGCAAGTCCACAGACGTGCGCGATGTCGGTCGCCTTGCTCGACCACGGCGACACGGTGCCGACGCGGGGGAGCGCGAGGAGCAGACTGCCCGTCGGCGCAGCGTCGGAACCGGCTGGCCCGTAGCGCAGCAGCGACTCGAGGACCGCGCCCTCCTCCGGCGTCAGCGGCCGATCGACGTCGACGATGTGCAGGTAGCGGGAGTCGAGCCCCGTGAGACCCTCGATCCGTCCGCGGATCGAGGACTCGAGCTTGGCGAGCCGGAATTGCGAAAGTGCCGGCGCGCCGGTGAATAACAGCATTCGGGGCGGCCACCCGCGGTCTGGCAGGGGCGCGCAATGATACCGGAGCACCCCCGGCCGGACCAGCGCGGAGCTACTTGTTGCGCGAGCCTGGATCGCCCGGCGTGTACACCGGGTACGGGAACTGCGTGACGTTCGACCCCTCGACCGCCGACACCTTGCTCACACCGGACTTGCGCACTTCGTCGATGCGGATCACCGAGTGCAGCGGCAGGTAGGTGCGCTTCACGCCGGCGAACTCCGCCTGGATCTTCTCTTCCGATGGATCCACGACGACTGCGGACCGTTCGCCGAAGATGAGTTCCTCGACTTCGACGAACCCGAACAGCGAGCCGTGCCCGACCTTGCGGGCATAGATCTCGTAGATCCGACCCTGGTTGTGAAAGACGACCTTGAAAATGTGACTGGCCGCCATCTGGTCCGCCGTGCTTGCATGCTAGGGTCCGGGCATATTACAAGGGACACGCCGGAGC
>Ga0075421_100003883_pt1 | contig 17962 bp, 15 predicted proteins | sample SoiMetdeltSBSDD5_FD_75292 | JGI IMG/M metagenome (GOLD analysis project Ga0075421, IMG submission 75292) | Bulk soil microbial communities from a Populus tree surrounding site in Tennessee, USA - Soil MetaG P. deltoides SBSDD5 | ecosystem: Environmental > Terrestrial > Soil > Tree plantation...
ATGTTGCGGATAAGATCCTTAATCACCAGTCCGGCACGATTTCGGGTGCTGCGGCCGTATATCAACGGCACGAATTTCTGGCAGAGCGTCGGGCAGCCCTGGACTTGTGGGGCGCGCATGTCGGTCAGATTGTCAAAGAGATATTCTCCGATCGCCGAACGATCAAAAATTCGTCGCATGATCGTGGCCTTCCCGTTTCGACCCGGCGCCAAGAAGTCACACATCTCAACCTTTTGCGGCGATCGAATGTCGGGCCACGTCGGGACGCCGGCGCAAATGGCTGATAGTTGTACCTATTTTCGCCAACAGCGGTTTCGGACCCGACAAAATCGTTATTTGCCCTGCCGAGCCAGCAAATTCGATCCAAGCTAGGGACGAGTTGGGGACCAACCCGTCTCAGTCTCAATGCGCGAAATATCGATCAAGGCCTTGATCTCGTGCAGTGGGCGTCGCAAGTGAACGTTCGGGTAGTATTTCCTGACCACATCTGCTGTGGCTCGTCCTAGGCGATTGTTTGGATGTGCAGGCATATAAATGCGAAAGCCTGGCAGTGACGCGCGTAGAATTGCTGCAATAAGGTCGGCCGCATCGCTAAACGAGAGATAGCTAAAAACGCCGTCCACTTTTTTTTCGCGCCCGCTTTTGTGTTTATGAAAGTCGTGCTTGGCAGGATCGATAAGCCAAGGATACCGGATCGCGACACAGTTCATGTTAGCTCCGGCGAAATACTGCAACATTATTTCGCCCACCAGTTTGCTCAACGCATAGGCATTGTCGGGATTGGCAGGCGCATCACCGTCGAGGGGCAAGTATGGCAAAAAGGCGCGCGAAGGGCGCTCCGATGAACTGTGGCCCCCGAGCACTTGAATCGAGCTTGAGAAAACAATACTATGAACCCCGGTCTGTTGTGCCGCTTGGAACACATTCATATTTATTGCTACATTTTCGTTGAAGAGTTTTTGCGCATCACTGATTGCCATGTCGGAGTAGCCGGCCAGATGCACCACTGCGTCAGATGCCGCCACTAAGCGGTAGCAAGCGTCCCGATCCAGCAGATTCGCTAACTCCAGCCTTACGGGCACTTGACGACGATATATCTTGTCCGTTGCTCGCACGCTGAAGCCCGCACTTACGAGTGTGCGGCAAACATGAATGCCGAGTTTACCGGTAGCCCCTGTGACAATGACCTTCATTGGATTTGTCGTTGGATGTTGATGTTGGCCTAGTCCCGTTTTTATTTTCGCGAAACGCATGACGACGGAGTTTCCAAGCGTTAATCTTAGCAAAATTCACAAATGGCGCATGGCGGTGCCGAAAACTTCACCCAAGCGCTGGACAAGTGTGGCGCGAACCATCAACTTGCGGGCGAGAAGATGCGCGATCCAGCGCTCCAGAGCCTCGATCGAATCGAGTGCGCGGGGGCCCATCGGTCTCAGATAGAATAGACCGCAGAGCTGCTCTTCGCGGAACGAGGCATTCCGCACCAACCCTTCGTAAATCGACGCCGGGATGGCCTCCACCCGGGCCACGAAGGCGGCCAAATCTTCCAAGACTCCGGAGATTCGAGCTGTCGCTTCAATCAGCTCTGCACGCACTACGGAGACGCCAGTCTTGTTTTTTGCATCACACGCGGACGGCCAGTCTGTCATTGCCCGCTGATCGTCGATAAGGAAGGACCGATCCTGATCGATCGAGATGCAGTTGCCAAGTCCATCTATGATTACTTGGTTCCCATCGTTGTTTTCGACAATCCACTGCATCACGGCTTGGCAGAGCATTTGTGACGCGCGCCGCCGGCTGCCGCCGATCAAATGAATCAGATCATCCCTGGAGAGGGAGTCGAACCGCGCTACCGGCTGCGCCTTAATACAGGGTTGAACGGAACAAGGTTGTTGGTTACGCGGGTCATAATCAAGGAAAGAGGGGCATATCTCTGTACCAGGGCATCCACTTAGTCGCGCGAAAATGGAGGCGAGTACGGGGTTCATGAGAGTTTCCGGGCTGTAGTTAACCACCCAGAGGTTTCCGTCTCTGTCCTGACGCACCGACTTTTGCGTGCCTCCCGCTGTGACGCAACATGGGTTGGTCGTTTCACCCAGGTGCGCGACCACGCCCGCTTGCCAATCGATGCCGCACCGGCCCAGATGGTCACGCACTGCTTTCCACCCGCGCTCTCTCAGCTGCCAGAGCCGCGCTAGGCGGACTGCCGCTGTGTGGGACGAATACGGAGGGATCTGTGGAAAGCGCCGGTGCCGATAACGCCACAGGGCCGCCAGCACGCAGAGACACTTCGCGAGCCGGGAGTATCGGACGACGTTCCAATAGCAACTCTTGACCCCCAGCCGGTGGTCCAGCTCCGTCCACGCCAGACCGTCCTTTGCCAGGAGCAGTTGACGCTTGATCCGATGCTGGAGCCGCCGAGCTTCTGATCTCTCATTCGGCGGTTCTTCCAGACAGTGCTTGATCTCTCGGCTGGCACTTGCTTCACACTCTCGGATGCAATTCGGGTGTTGGGTAGCGAACTCCAGAACGTTTTTCAATGACCCGTGGGGATAGTCCAAGCCATAATCAATAGGTCTCTTCACTAACCCCCTTAAAAGCATTAACCCGCCTTCGGAAGCTGATCGCAAGGCGTTCATGATTGTCGCCGAGCCTCATTTGAAATAGGACTTTAAGCAAGCGAAGAACTCGCTCGCCTCTGTTGGAAACATATTTTGGAGGTCAGTCCCGAGTTCATAGTTCATCGCGTCCCATTCTGAATCCCGAAAGGCAAAGAGGGCCCAACTCCATTTGAACTCAGTAAACAGGTCGAGCACATCAATAAGATACCGCTGCGCACCAACAACCTCCCGGGAAACGCCGCACTCCCCGACGAAGATATTTTGGTCTGCGATCCCATGCTTGATCTGCCATTCTTTTACCTCTCCCAGAAAATTTCGAAGCGTTTGTTTGTCCCAGTGAATTGATTTCCCCCATTTTGAATCTGGCCAATTCTTAACTAAACCTGGATAAGCAAAACGTGAACGGTTTAATCCGCGCATCGTGTAGGCAGGAGGCGCATACATATGAAATGAGTAGATGATACCCGGGTCATCGTAAGACTGAAGGAGCTGGACCGTGCGCGGACTTGCCCAATAGGTGGATTCAAGAATGATCCGCGTCTGGGAATCCCATTCTCGAATTGCCGCGATAGTCCGTTGGTATAGAGCGCTGAGCGTCCCAGCGTACGTCGCCGGCATTTCGTCGAAGTATCCCTGGGCCACATCGTCCGGGGTGAACGGCTCATTCAGTAGATCGTAGCCCACCACGTTTTCGAAATGCCGAAGATATTTTGCCAGTCTGCTCCACAGGGCGACGAATCGGTCGCCATACTCCGCCGAGCTCCATAGGCGAAAGTCGTATTGTTCGGGTTCCAACGCAAAAATTCTCCCAGGGACGTGCCCCAGCGAAATGATAACCTTGATCCCATGATCGGCCGCACGCTGAATTCCGGCCGCCAGCCGATTAAGTGTCTTTCCGCACACTACGCCTTGCTCGCCGTCTTCGTCCACAAGGAAGCGAAAGTCCTGCGCATCTCCCACTCCGCCAAAACGAACGACGGTGACGCCCGCTTCGCGAGCCCTTTCGAAGTCCGAGTCATCGGCCTCCGAGAACATATTGATTCCGCCGAAACCGGAGTTCCAACAGGCATCTTTTTCGCTATGCCCGCCTGACGCCTCGGTCCTTCCAATTTTGCGGGGCTGCACAGCGAAGGGCCAACCTAGTCGCATGTGATGGATGTAAAAATTGATCCTTTGCTCAATAACCTTTGGATTATGGTAAAGCGCGATATTCAAATCGTCTGCGCACTCGGTGAACGAAACCGCCTCCGTTGCCTTGATCTTCCAGATCTGCACTTTTAGAATGTGGGACAAGACAAATGACAACCAGTAATCGTCGATCAGCCGAAACTCATAGCGCTCAATCGGATGGGCGAGCGCCCTTTGCATTAGGTGCTTTGGGATCAAACAGTTATCGGCATGTAGGAAGTGAACCTGCCGATCGCTTTTCGATTCATCGAAAAAACTTAGATACTCGTAATCGGTCCAAAACCGCTGCGGTTCTTCCTCATTCAAGGCATGTGGTTTGAAAACATGACCGCGGCAGCAAAGTACTGAGTTTGGTCCATACTCCTTAGCCTTGTCCATAAACGTAGTTATGTAGCTTGGCAGCGGCCTTACGTCGTCATCGCAGATAAGGATGAATTCGCTGCGAATGAGGCTAGCCATCGCTAACCTGATAACACAGTAAAAGTTTTCGGTCGAGTGGATGACGTTCAAGTCAATCCGCTCTCTGTATTTCACGTAAAGGTCGTCTATCTCTCGGCAAGCCTCGTAATTATTATTCCAAACAATGACTTCAAAACTTCCAGCAAAGTTTTGTTCAGAAAAAGCCTGCAGTAGCGCGTCCATATTATAGACGCGTTTATAGGAGCAAATCACCACCGAGACGTCATAATGCTTCCGCTGGCTGGCCGGCACTGGCAGAGAACGATAAATGGCCGAATTTTGCAGAGCCGCCAGGAACGATTTCCCGGTCAGCATCGCTTTCATCGGTGAACGGGTTAGATACAGCGAAGTTTCCTGGATCAGAGCAGGTTGCTGGAGTTTTGCTTCTGCTTCTTGGATTGAGGAATAATAGAAAGGATAATCTTCTCCAAGATATTCGACCACTCCAGGCAAGCGGTTGACAAGCAGTGGGGTGTTCCTGGCAATGCACTCCACAACGGTTGTGTTCGCCGGTGCGTCGAAAAGATTCAGAAAGACGACGCTGTCCTCCAAAAGAGAGTCATATTCATCATCCGTGATACGACCAAGCTGGACAACTGAATCATTCTGCACAATCGAGTCCCATCTAAATCCGTTATGCACCAGCAATTCCTTAGAATAGCCTGGCGCCTTCAAATCATAGTAAGGCTGAAAGTTGCGGAGAAATTCACCCCCGCTTATGATTCGTCTTGGGTAGCGGGCTAGGAAGCGCTCCAAGGAAAAGAGCCGTTGGGTGGGTTCCGCGGGATAGAAGATGCGGGCGATCGGGATCCGGCAGCCGGCGCTTTGCAGGTAATCCTTCACATAGGACGAGAGAACGAAAAGGCCGAGGCAATTCTGTGCGCTTGCCTTCCAATATTCGTCTTTCAGCAATCGCTCCAGATCCGGGAACCACCGCATATTGTGTTTCGGCACCTGGTGGATGAATCCTACCCACGGCTCCGAAACGATCCTACGTTCCGCTACCTCATCCTCTACTGAGCCGATAAATCGGACTCCATCTTCGCAATGCAGATGGTCAGCTATAAGACTGCAGACAAATTTCCAGCCTCCCCGATGGTGCGACCACGGAGTAAGGTTTCCCGCATTTAGTTTTCTCGCCGGAGTGTAATGGCCGAGGGTCAGCATGTGCAAAACGTATGTATATAGCTCAACGCGCGACCCCCATCTCTAACCGCCGTTGATATGCTCGTTTAATTTCGGAGACGTGCCGGTCATAATCATCGACGGTGAGATCGTATCGTCCTGGACGCCGCTTGTTGAATTTGATCATCAGCGGAGCTTGCGCGTCAATATCTTGGAGCAAATGAGCAAAATCCTGTCGCATGCTAAAATGGACTAAGTCGAGGCGCTCCTCGAACCAATGTTCTAGAGTATCCTGGCGTGACTGGACGAATACTCCATATAGCGCAAACTCGGTCCAGAATTCCGTGCTTAGCTCATCACAGTACCTGAGTAGGATGCGCACAATATTGTCACTGTACAAGGATTCAACATGGCGAATGAGTGCTTGGGCATTCTGCTTCGAAAAGATCTGGTTGGCGGCACGAAATCCGGCAAGGCGGCATGGCGTGCGCAAGCGAAGGAAATTTCGCGATTGCAATTCCCAGGCCACATCGCGGAAATCATTCACGGCGTATACAAACTTTCCATGGGAGAGAAAATACCGCTCGTCGAAATCGAACCCGATGAGTGTATTGGAGTCCAAAATCAGGTAGTACTCGTGGTCGATGATATTCGCAGCGACGATCTTAATGATTTGTTGCGTAAACCATGTATCCGAAAACTCGGCGGTGTATCCCGCAGCCCTAACCACCTCTTCCGCGGTCAAGAGGGTATTGCCATTCCCCACTACATCCATAAACTGGTCGAACTCATGACGAGGGACGATGATAAAAATCCGTCCGTGCAGGCGGCTGTGCCTCGCTAGATCCGTTTGCAGCTGGAGAAAGGGGACCAAGTCCAGCGCGCGAGTCTTGATTACGATATCCAACGGCTGTTCCATGGCGATCAGCTGCCGAATGCAATGCGTCACTCGGCGACCCTTTGATATCGAAAGGCCTTTGCGGACCCGCAAGGCTTGTGTAGCGGGACGAGTTCCAGAACCTTTTCCCGGCAAAACTCACGGACCGGACCGGCCGGAATATTTCCGAATTGGTTGAACACCACAATTGTGCGTCCGCTTTGAAAGCTTGGGCTGAAGACGCGCCACATTGCTTCATTCGAAGCGCGATCATGCGCGAAATCCATGACCAGAAGTCCAATCTGCCCTCCTCCCCATTCGAGAGCGGGAAGGGCAAACTGCTCTGTTCCTGTCTTCAAGGCCGACTGATGCACGTGGATCAAGTCTCGGTAGGGCTCGGCATAGCTCCAAAAATAGTGGAGGAAAGAGTCCCCGTCGCGAATGTTCGCGGCCAGTAGCTCCGGATCCTCCGTATAAGTCCTCATCCAATCGCGCCAGATGAATGAATCATACACATGAATCGTTTTGCGCTTCCGGCTAAGGTTTTGCATCAGCCCTTCGGCTAGGCATGCAGTGGTAGATCCCATCCAGCTCCCTAACTCTACGATGTCGCCCGGCCCCTCAAACGTTCTGGCTAGCCACTTGTAGTACCCCAGTGCTTCGTCGCAGAGCATCGTCGGAATCCGCCGCGCTACTTCCGATACCTCTTCGTCCTCCCCCCCGGGCGTCTGAAGCCACTCCGGCGGGGATGTCGCTTCAAGGTAGCGAACGCTTTCTTCGAAGAAACGTCGGATTTTCCGGTCGAGAAGCTTGGATTCCTCCATCGCATTGAGGACGTCGCGCAAATCATCCAGAAGAGCAGTTTTCTGATCCGGTCGCTCTTCGCGAAAATAGCGTTGGATGGCCCCGATCACGAGAAGGATGCGCATGTACATTGCGTCCAAGGCGTACTTGTCAAAAAAACTTCTGCCATCAATCACGTCATAGATCTGTTGGCAAAGACGACCCGCAAGCGCAGCCCCCTGCAATCCGGAGATTCCGACAATGATTTCCGGATCCGTTGCGGCCGCAGAAGTGCTAACGGCTTCGATCTCCGAGTCGTCTGTCGGATGACGGGTGTCGGGTTGATGCACGCAACTGGCCATTGTTTGCCCGTCGGCTACGCTTTAAGATACCAGTTTCCTCGTCGCTCACGGCCTGAAATATCATGTCCTCTCGCAGGGCGCTAGAGACGTCCCATAGCATGAGCCACGGCGACCGGCCGGAATTTGATCTCCACGAACTGATAGACGAGTATGGTCTGGGTACCGTCCGGAATGTATTCCGAGTCAAGGGCGGCACGGTTAACAAGAACTGGATCGTGCGCACGGCCAAGAAAAATGTGGTGGTACGAAGTGTGTCAAAGGAGTTGTCTCGCAGCGATATTAAGTTTGAGCATTCATTCATCGGGGCACTTGTCCGCGACGGTTTTCCGTATCTTTTGCCTCTACCCCTCCGCACGCGGACGGGCCGTACAGTCGTGATGAAGAATGGCGTTTATATTTGGCTATACAATTACATTGAAGGGTCTAATTCGCGGCCTTCCCGTGAAGAAGTCATTGCTCAGATTGCGCACGCCATGGCGATGGCACATAGGGCAGCCCGGCGTTTCTCTCTACCGCAAGTGAAAAAGAGTCCCATCGCTCTCCAAGACTTATGGCTTGTGCATATGCTCAGGCACTGGCAACTGAAGCTATGTGGTTCTTCGGACGGATGCTGCCGCTTCTTCGGGGCTCGCGTTCAAGAGTGCATCGGCATTCTTGAGCAACTCCGCTGTACAGATTATGACAGACTCCCTTGCCTTCCCATCCACGGCGATATGTGTCGGGCGAACGTTGTGTTTTCAGGTGGACGACTCACGGGGATAATCGACTTTGGCCATTGCTGCTCGGACGCCGCCATCCGCGATATTACAATCGCCCTGCGCTACGAGTGCGCGAGCAAGGAGCACAGCTTTAAACTGGATCTCGAAGCGGCGCGGCACTTCGTGCGCGTCTATCGAAAAGTCAATCCATTGTCGCCCGAGGAGATCGATTTGATTCCGGCAATTGCCGTGGCGGAGTCAGTGGATTTGTTTTGGTGGGGGGTCTTCCAAATTGCTAGCCAACGAACCAAGACCGCATCCATAGATACAGTGGAACATCCATTCAAAAGCTTGCAGTGGTATAACCGCCATCAAGAAGAGATCGCGCGAGCGTTGCGCATGTGAAAAGATAAATTCCCAGCCGACGCGCCTACCGACTCGCCGCCATCATCGCTCTCGGCGATGACCGCGCCTCCTGCTCGACTCTCCAGGCCCAATAGCCGACGCAACCGATTGACCTCGCCGCCTGACTCGGTACTCTAAGTTGCGGAGTTTCGGCGCCGCAACATAATACCTAGACGACGAGTAACGGCACTTGGCCGCGAAAGAACAAACGCTGAACGCGCGATGAGGTAAGCTGACGGCTTGGTGGGGGTTACGCAGTGCACGATTTAGCAGAGCGGGTCGTAATGGTCGCCGGAGGCGCCGGCTTTGTGGGATCGGCTATTGTAAGGGAGCTGCTCGGAAAACGCAGCATCGTCGTTTGCTATGATAATTACTTGCACGGACATCCTAATCACGTCGCCGGTCTCACAGGTCCTCTTACCGTCATTCATGGCGACGTGAGGGACGATTGGTCGTTGTTCAAAGCGCTTCGCGATCATAAGGTCGAATACATCATTGATTGCGTCGGCGACACATTCGTCCCTACTGCCTATATTATGCCTGAACGGTTTTTTGATATTAATGTCGGGGCCACGCTTCATCTCCTTAGGGCAGTGGAAGCGCTGTCGCTAAAGCGTATGGTTTACGTGTCTTCTACCGAAGTTTATGGCGACTCCGTTGACGCTAAGTGTAATGAAGATACTCGTCTTAATCCATTCAACACATACGCGGTTTCGAAAGCAGCCGCCGATCGGCTGTGCCACACGTACCATGTCGAGCACGGCGTTCCCGTTGTCATCGCGCGTATTTTCAATTGTTACGGACCGCGCGAAACCGAGCCCTATGTGATCCCAGAGATAATTTCGCAGCTACATCGTGGCCCGCGTATTGCACTGGGCAATATCAATGCCGAACGGGATTTCACTTTCGTGCACGATACTGCCGACGCCCTCATTTCATTGCTCGCGTCGGATGTGCCGAACGGAGAAGTGATAAACATCGGTTCCGATACCGCCTACACCGTTGAATGTTTAGCACACAAGCTGGCTGAGATCATGCAAGTTAGGTCATTTCAAATAGTTCCAGATCCGGCGAGGTTTCGGCGACGAGATGTTGAACGTTTCCGCTGTGACAATACGAAATTGCTGAAGTGCACCGATTGGAAACCGAAGGTTGGGATTGATAAAGGGCTCAAAATCACCGTTGAGTGGTTCCTTGCCAATGGCGCGCGCTGGAGCTGGGAAAGCTTTGTCGATGGAACCACAATGTACCGCTAAGAGATGAATAGGCCCAATGACCGCCCTCGTGCCTGTAAGTCGTCCTTACATTTGGGGTGAGGAGAAGGCTAGGTTGTGCGAGGCGATCGACGCAGGATGGGTATCGTCGAGAGGTCCATTTTTGGACCAGTTCGAAAAGCGGTTCGCGGAAAAAATCGGCGTAGGATACGCCGTAGCGACAAGCAGCGGCACGGCGGCGATCCATCTAGCGCTCAGTGTTCTCGATCTCCAAAGGCATGACGAGGTCATCGTCCCCGATTTTACAATGATTTCTCCGGTGCTTGCGGTTTTGGCTTGCGGGGCGATCCCAGTTCCGGTCGACGCGGATGAGACATGGAATATCGACCCGGATGGCATTGAGCGCGCGATAACAGAAAAGACACGTGCAATTGTCGTCGTGCACACCTATGGACACCCGGCCAGGATTGACCGTATCGTTGCCATAGCACGGCGCAATAAGCTTCGCGTCGTGGAGGATGCCGCCGAAGCATTGGGCGCTCGAGTTTTTGGCCGCGCGGTCGGATCGTTCGGCGACCTCGCAATATTCAGTTTTTACGCGAACAAAGTCCTGACGACCGGTGAAGGCGGTATGGTCGTCACGGAAGACCCCAGACTGTACGAACGCTTGAGAGCAAAGCGCAATCTCTGCTTTGGCGCTGACGAGGAGACCCGTTTTGTCCACAACGAAATCGGGTTCAACTATCGCATGACCAATCTCCAGGCGGCTATGGGCGTTGTCCAACTCCAACATCTTGATGAAGCGATTGAGGCGAAGATCGCAATCGCACTGGAGTACAACGCGCTACTTGCCAATGTTTCGGGCATCACCACTCCGCCGAACTTCGCGTGGGGACCGAATGTCTTTTGGGTCTATGCAGTGTTGGTCGAAGACGAATTTGGATTGGATCGTAAAACCGTTCAGTCGGAGCTGAAGCGCAACGGGATCGAAACCCGGCGGTTCTTTTACCCTCTACACCGGCAACCAATCATGCCGTCTGCAGGTATTAGAGAGGCATTTCCGAAATCAGTCAGCCTCTCCGAGAGAGGGTTATACCTTCCGTCGTTCATAGGGATGGGCTCGTCGACGATAAAACAGGTTGCCGGATGTCTGACGGCTCTCCGCGCATAGACGTGTGACGTCGGCGCGTGTCTTACAAGCTGGGGTGTCCTAGATGTATCGGCCCCGTTCTAGACCAAAGATTGAAGATGTTTTATGGACCGACCGATTTCCGTTCCAATTGAATTCGGACCTAGTGTGCGTGGTCGACGGTGAATGGGATCTGGCAGCAATCCCGAGCTGTCCTCCGCCGTCGAGGTGCTCGACGCGTTCACTTCCTGTCGCAATTGGCCGTGAGGGAGATTTGATTGCTGATTACCGTTCGCACTATACGGTTCATGAAGGCCGAGTGCCCGTCAGCGTGATAGGCCGTCATGCCATCTGGGATGCATTCAGAAGAGAGATTTTGGCGTACGCTGAACGTGAGGGTGGTGAAGCCTATGTTCCCCTTACCCATGTTGATCTTTCCGACATCCCCTTTTGGACGGGCCCGGAACGCGCGGAGCTTATCAAAGCAAACATTCAGCGTATCGGTTCTACTGTACTAGATATCGGAGCATTTTGGGGATATATGTGTGAGGAACTAGAGAAGGCGGGCCACAACTGTACAGCAGTTGAGATTGATGAAACGAACTATTATTTCATGACTCGATTGAGGAGAGCCCAACGTTTTTCTTATAGGGCGGTCTTAGGGGACATTTGTGAGTTTATAGAGAAGGAGCACAACTTCGATGTGGTTGTTGCTCTTGCTGTTTTTCACCATTTTACAAAGACTGAAAGGAGACATCATAGACTCGTAAGTTTATTGCGGAAGATCGAGACGAAGCAGATGTTTTTTTGGGCCCACCACACCTCAGACCGCCGAATGCATGGAGCATATAGAAACTACACCGCCGATGAATTTGTAGAATTTATTCTAAAGAATGCAAGCCTTAATAGACATCAGCTTCTTGATACTATAGATGGCCGACCATTGTATCTGCTCACATAAATGTCTGCCGTCAGCACTCATGAGACAGATGGGGTGGGTTGAGGAAGGGAGGATTTCTGGCTCATCGTAGCCCTCTCAAGGAGCGAAGACGAGACGGAAATCTGTGCCGGAGAAAGAGCCGGCGACACAAGTCGTAAAGAATATCCGGCGCGCGACGCGGCGACACTTCTCGGCCGAGGACAAGATCCGCATCGTACTGGAAGAGCCGCCCTTACTTTGCACTGCTCGCTGTCTCAAAAACTTTGATGACGGACAATCCAATCGTGTTCGGTCGTGCAGGCTATCACCAATGCGCATGGCAAGCACCGCACCGCAAGCTGGTGACGACGAACTGGCCGCTAACTCTTGGATCGATCTTGCGCCTTCGATGCGCGTCTTGAATCAATGTTGCTCGTGGTCCCCTCTCAAAACCCTTTTTCAACAGCATCGGTCGCCATAAACGGTGTCGCCCACAAGCCGCCCAGGCCGAAGATCGAAGCGATGCTTGACGCGGTCCACCATGGTCTGGGTGACAGCGATCTCGTCTTTGCGATTGGCACGGGTACCTTCGGCATCGATAATAATCCCAACCTTGTTGTCGATGAGGTAGTTCACATCATAGGCGAAGAACGGATCGACACCCTTCCTGGTCACCCACGCCGCCTGAGGATCGGTCAGTGAAACTTGCTTGGGAGTCTTGCCTCCACGGTTGCCGCTGTTTGATCCATCGCCGTCCCCATTACCATCGCTCTTTTCTTCACTGACTGCGGGCGGCATCCAAAGCAGCGAGGTACTCCCGAACCGCACGGGATGCTTCCGCCGCCTTCGGCCACGCGATCGGCTCGTCGCCAGGAACTGCGATGTCATTGTCTCGTCGGGACCTCCGGTTCTACGCGTCGACATTCCAATCGTGGCTTGTCGTGAGCAGAACGAGCTGAGCGCGGCTGCCGGTGAGCAATGCGTCGCCGCCACGGCACCAATCGCCGTCTCCTGAATGTGAGCCATCTTACACACTATCCAAGTGCAATCTGATAATTCCGATATTGCAGCTCTTGCAGGCGCGCTCGTCGGGTGGAGGCGAACATGCTCCTGAACGCCGAATTCGTAACGAGAATGCTGGTGGGCAACGTCTCGTATCTGCTGCTCGTCGTCTCCATGATGATGACGCGCATGTTGATGCTTCGAATCGTTGCGATCAGCTCGGGGGCTTCCGGCGCCGTGTATGCGTACTTTTGGCTGAACGATCCGGTGTGCACATTTTGGGAAACGGCCTTCACCATGGTCAACGTGGTCCAGATCGCGCTGATCACCTATCGAAACATGTTGGCCCGATTCAACGAAGATGAGCGGGCTTTTTACACGCAACTCGTGTCCGAGCTCGCGCCCCACCAAGTGCGCCGCCTGCTGCGACGCGGTTATTGGCTGGATGCCGCTGCCGGCACCCGGCTGACCCGCCAGGGCGAAGTCGTTTCTCATCTCATTTTCCTCAAGAGCGGGCGGGCCGACGTGCTGGTCGACAAAAGGCGGGTTGGCTCTTGCAACGCGGGCAGTCTCATCGGCGAGATCAGCATCCGCAGCGGGGCGCCTGCGACCGCCACGGTCGTCGCAACCGAGCCGATCCGCTATCTCTCCCTCGACCGCACGGGATTGCACACGATCATGAGGTCCGATCCGGAGATCGAGCGCGCAATCGACCGGGTCAGCCAACAAAGCCTCGAGTTCAAGCTTGTCCGGATGAACAAAGCTGCGCTGTATAGTTATTGATGCAGCCGCGCCGCATGCGCGCCGTCAGCGACCCGGCGGAGTTCGCGTCACCCATTCAGCGAGGCCTAGCGCGGGCTATGAAAGCCAGGTTCTCCGCTTCCTGGCTGGGCATGTGAGGGCTGGGCCATGTCGGCGATCTCCCGTCGCGACTTTCTCAATGGCGTGGCGCTCACCATTGCGGCGGGATTGTCACCGGCGACGCAGGTTGCGGCGCAACCGTTGCGGTATCCGCCGGCGCTCACCGGGATGCGCGGCCACCATGCGGGCTCGTTCGAGGTCGGCCATGATCTGCGCGTCGGCAAGAAGTTCGCGCTCGATGGATTGCCGATCGAGGCGAGCTACGACCTGATCGTGATCGGCGGCGGTATCAGCGGGCTTGCCGCGGCCTGGTTCTACCGCAAGGCCAACGCGCGGGCGCGCATCCTCATTCTCGACAACCATGACGACTTCGGCGGCCACGCGAAGCGCAACGAATTCCACCTCGACGGCCGGCTGATCCTCGGATATGGCGGCAGCGAGTCGCTGCAATCCCCCGCCGCGCTCTACAGCGGCGTCGCCAAGGGTCTGCTCGCCGACCTCGGCATCGACATCGCGCGCTTCGACACTGCGTTCGAGCGTTCGCTCTATCCTTCGCTCGGACTAGCACGCGGTGTGTTCTTTCCGCGCGAGACGTTCGGACGCGACGTGCTCGCAATCGGCGATCCGATGACCATGCTCGCCGACGATCTCGGCCCGAGCCTCCTCAACGCCAAGCCGGTGGCCGAGTTCGTCTCGCAATTCCCGATCTCGGCCGAGAGCAAGGCGCAACTGATCGCCCTCTACGAACAGAGTAGGGATCCGCTGGCCGGCAAGAGCAGGAAGCAGAAGCAGGAGCTGCTGGAGAAGACGAGCTACCGCAACTACCTCGTCAAGATCCTCGGCTGCAACGAGGAGATAGCCAACTGCTTCCAGGGGCGGACGCTGGACTTTTTCGCGCTCGGATGCGACGCGGTGCCGGCGAGCCAGGCCCGTTACGCCGGCTATCCGGGCTTCGACGGGCTCGGTCTGCCGCCGCCCGACAATCCCGAGAAGGACGATCCCTACATCTATCATTTCCCGGATGGCAATGCCTCGCTGGCGCGGCTTCTGGTGCGCTCGCTCGTGCCGGCCGTGGCGTCGGGGAACACGATGGACGATGTGGTGCTGGCGCCCTTCGACTACGGCAAGCTCGACCTCGCGGGCGCCCGCGTGCGCATCCGTCTCGACAGCACCTGCGTCAACGCTCGCAACGTGCGTGACGGCGTCGAGCTCGGCTACATCCGAGGCGGGAAGCTTTATCGCGTGGCAGGCAAGCATGCCGTGCTGGCCTGCTTCAACATGGTGATCCCCTACATCATGCCGGAATTGCCGCAGCCGCAGCGCGAGGCGCTGGCTAAGAACGTCAAGGCGCCGCTCGTCTACAATAAGGTGCTGGTGCGCAACTGGCACCCGTGGGTCAGGCTCGGCGTGCACGAGATTTCCGCGCCGATGTCGATCCATAGCCGGGTTAAGCTCGATTATCCGGTCGCGCTGGGCGGTTATCGTCATCCGCGCGATCCGTCCGAGCCGATGTGCCTGCACATGGTCTACGTGCCGGTCGAGGCCGGTCATGATGCGCGCACTCAGTTCATGCTCGGGCGTTCCAAGCTGATGTCGATGGAGTTTGCCGATTTCGAAAAGATCATTTGCGAAGAACTCGACCGCATGCTCGGTCCAGGCGGTTTTTCGAGTGCCCGCGACATCGCGGCGATCACCGTCAACCGCTGGTCGCACGGCTTCGCCTATACCGCCAACTCGCTGTTCGATAGCGACGATGCCGGTGAGATAGCCACCCGCGCGCGCCGTCTGTCTGGGCGGGTGGCGATCGCCAATTCGGACGCCGGCTGGGATGCCTACGCCCACACTGCGATCGACCAAGCCGAGCGCGCGGTGCGCGAACTGTTAGGTTGAGCGACCCCAGGACCTAGCACCTCAAAGAACGAGGCTTGAACGGTGTTCGACTGATCATCTCCGACCGCGGGGCGGACGAGATCGCCCGCGCCTTGACGGCCAATGTCGAAAAGCGGGCAGCGCCGGCAACGATTTATCACTACACGAACGCTGCCGGTCTCGCTGGCATTCTGGGCGAGCGGGCGCATCTGGCTTAGCGATGCCTTTTCACTGAATGACGCGTCGCCGTGCCGCCTTACAAATCGTCGGAAACGACGTGCTCGATGCGCAGTCGCTGCCCAAGATGAGGATGTCCGTTGTGTTGCAGTTGCGGCGATTGCGGAAATCTGCGCATCTTCTCATGCAAGGCAGAATCGCAGATGGCTCGACTCCGACGTTCCGGCGCGTCATTCTCGTCTCTCTATGAATACAAGATTACTTTAATGGAAGTGATCTCGGGCCTGGGATTTCGTCCGCTTTCAAAAAAAGCTGAGTCATTCGTCCGTTACAAGATGGGACGCGCTATCGGCGAATGGATCAGATCCGAAGGTGATTACCAAGCGAGCGATGCCAAGCTATACATTGACGCCAAGCTAGACATTGATCCCAAGCTAGACATTGAAGATATCCAGCAATCTCTCAATCGTCTCGCAACTCGATTGGATCAGGTCAACGATATTCTGTCTGCTGTAGAGGGGGGCATCCACCATATCCACTTCATTGAGTTAGCCGGCCAAATTACTTCAGCGCTTTCGGAAAATCCTGAAATCGGCTCGATAGAAGAAGCTCAAAAATTCCTTACTGATTTTCGAGATCGTGCGGGGACTGTTGCTCATGGCGCGAGGGTCGCAACGTGGCTGTTGAGCACGTTACCGAAGCGGCGGCCTGGTCGTATTCAGCAGGGGTGGCACGATGATTTTACCCGCGCAGTGACTCGCGTCTGCGAACTCAATGCTGTTCCAATTGTCCTTTCGACTAATCGCGATTCAGGGAAGCCGGAAGGTAGATTTTTCGACGCGGCAGCCGCTCTGGAGCAGTTACTGCCCCGGCGAATGCGCGCGCCAAGTGGGATGGCGCTTTTGAGACGGCTCGATCGCAGCAGGAAACGCATTAAGGCAAGCAGGGCGGCCAAATAACAAAACCCCCCCCTCGCCGAGGGGTGTTTGTGTTCATGTGACGATGGCCCCCTAGTCCCTCAGATTGACCGCCAATCCCGGCCGTTCGGCGCTGGGTGAACGGATACCTGAGGAACTACGCAATGGCACTTCGGAATTCTCTCCTCAATTCGGCAGCGCCGCAAAAGCCTGCCGGCACTCCCCTGAACCTGTTTAGCTCGAAGGAAGCTGCCAAGCTTCTGAAGCTGAGTCTCTCCTGGCTCGCCAATGCTCGGATGACCGGCGACGGTCCGCCTTACATCCGGATCGGACGCTCTATCAGATACAGCGAAGTCGCGCTCCTGCAGTGGCTCAAGTCCCGCCAGCGCCTCTCGACGAGCGAGCAGTAGTCATGGCGCTGCGTCACTCAGAAACGGGTCTCCCGATCGTGTGGGCAAGGCTCTCAGAAGTCTTGGCCCCAGCATGCGGAATGAACATCTATCGCTGTACATCAGTATACATCAACAGGAATGAAGTAGAACCGAGATTAGGAACGAATATAGCAGTATATGCGCGCAGTATTACGTTGACGTTTTCCCAAATTGAACTACAATATACTTGGGGCAATCCCCATCAATCTAGGACGCAGTCATGACGATCCCAATTCCGAGTCTTGAGACCCCGGTCCTGATCGAGACCTCCTTCGCCGACGCCATCACGATCATCGCCGGGGCGCAGGAGCTCACCGAGCAGACGCGCAGGCACTGGGCGACCTCCCTGCGGCAGATCGCCAAGGCGTTGGACAAGCCGTTGGAGGTGATCCCGGCCCGCTACAGCGCGGTGCGCGCTGATCTCGCGCAGCTGCACCACGCACCCGCTGGTCTGACCGTCAAAACGCTGCAGAACCACAAGAGCAACGCGAAAAGCGCGTTGCTATGGCTCGCTCGCGAAAAGGGCGTCCCCGAGCATGGGGCGCCGCTGACGCCTGCCTGGGAGCAATTGCGGACCAAGATCGGGGATTCCCTGGTCCGCTTTAGGCTCTCGGCCTTCATGCGGTTCTGCTCCGCCAGCAAGATCTTGCCGAGCGAGGTGAACGAGGCCGTGGTGGACCGCTTCATGGACTACCGGTCTAGGGCTGGGACGACCGCCGACGACGCATTTCGGCGCCTCCTTGTCCGCGCTTGGAATCTGAACAGCAGCCTTATCCAGGGTTGGCCGGCGCGCCGGCTCGTGGAGCCGCCGGTGAAGGCGGCCGTGGAGGTGGCATGGGAGGACTTCCCGGAAGGGTTCCGGCGCGATGTCGACCGATATCTTGAAAGTCTGACCCGCGTGCGCCGAAACCGGACCGGCCAACGT
>Ga0075421_100003888_pt1 | contig 17953 bp, 15 predicted proteins | sample SoiMetdeltSBSDD5_FD_75292 | JGI IMG/M metagenome (GOLD analysis project Ga0075421, IMG submission 75292) | Bulk soil microbial communities from a Populus tree surrounding site in Tennessee, USA - Soil MetaG P. deltoides SBSDD5 | ecosystem: Environmental > Terrestrial > Soil > Tree plantation...
TCGTGCGTTCGTCCTGGACATGGCGGGCTTGCGCGGCCGCGAGAACACGATGACCGCCGCCCTCTCAGCCGGGTGGCGACAGCGTCTGGCACTCGGCTGCGCGATTCTCCATGAACCGCCCATCGTGTTTCTCGACGAACCAACGGGCGGCGTGGACCCGTTGTCGCGGCGGCAGTTCTGGCGGCTCATCGACGATCTGTCCCGCTCCGGCGTCGCGGTGCTCGTCACCACGCACTACCTCGACGAAGCCGAGCACTGTCATCGAGTCGCCATCATTCAAGCCGGCCGGCTTGCCGCGCACGGTACGGTCAAGGAGCTGAAAAGCATCTTCGCGTCGCGTCCGATCCTCGAGCTGCGCGCCGCCGAGCCGGTCGCCGCCATGCGCGCGCTCGACGACATGCCGGAGGTCGAGAAGACGAGCATCTTCGGCACGGCGGTCCACGCCGTGCTTCGCTCACCCGAGACCACGCCCGAAATGATCGCCGAGCGCCTGGCCGCAGCCGGCATTCCTCCCTTGTCGTGCTCGCTCGTCGAGCCGTCGCTCGAGGACGTCTTCCTCGACGTGGCTGAACGGACGGCTGCATGACCTCCCTCAGAAAGACGCTGGCCGTGGCGCGCAAGGAGATGCGGCAGATCGGCCGCGATCGGCGCACGCTGCTGATCCTGCTGTTCGTTCCCGTGTTCTTCCTGCTCGTCTACGGCTACGCGCTCAATTTCGACATCCGTCACGTGCGCATCGGGGTGCAAGACAACGATCGCAGCACCGCCAGCCGTGAGGTGATCTCGAGCTTCGTCAACTCCGGGTATTTCGATCTCTACGGCGAGGTGGCCAACGGGACCGAGATCTCACGTGTCATCGATCGCGACGACGTACGCGCGGTGCTGGTGATCCCGGCACGGTTTGGTGCGGATGTCGCGGCCGGGCACCCAACCAGCGTCCAGTTCATTGTCAACGGCGACAACGCCAACACCGCGACCACCGTCGTGGGCTACGCGAGAGGTCTGCTCAGCGCGACATCGGCGCGTTACGAGGTACAGGCACGGCTCGGCTCGCCACAAGGTCCACTGCTCAGCGTCGAGCCGCGTGTCTTCTACAACCCCGAGCTGCGCAGCACGCTGTTTCTGGTGCCCGGCCTCATCGCCTACATCGCCATGCTCACGGCCGTCGTCTCCACGGCGCTCTCGATCGTGCGCGAAAAGGAAGTCGGGACCATGGAGCAGGTGCGCATGTCGCCGATCGGACCGGTGCCCTACATTCTCGGCAAGACCGCGCCCTACTTCGTCGTGTCGCTCGTCTCGGCCATGAGCATTGTCGGTGCGGCGATGGTGCTGTTCGACATGCCGATGCGAGGCTCGTGGCTGGTGCTCGTTGGCGTCGTCTCGCTGTTCCTGATTGGCGCCCTGGGCTTCGGGCTGCTGCTCTCGAGCATCGCCGAGACGCAGCAGGTCGCCTTTCAGCTCGCGCTGCTGACGTCGTTTCTGCCGACGCTCATGTTGTCGGGATTCATCTTTCCGATTACCAGCATGCCGGCATTCCTGCAGCTGGTCACACACATCGTTCCGGCGCGCTATTTCCTGGTGGCGCTCCGCGGCATCGTGCTCAAGGGCGTCGGTCCCGACGTGTTCTGGTCCGATCTCGCCGCACTCGCGATCTTTGCCGTCGTCATTCTCGGTCTCGCGTCGCTGAGGCTTCGACGTCAATGGGCATGAGCCGGCTGCTGCACGTGGTCCGCAAAGAGTTCCTGGAGCTCCGCCAGGATCCTCGCCTGTTCAGCATCGTCATCCTGGCGCCGATCGTTCAGCTGACGATGCTCGGCTACGCGGCGACGACGGACGTGCGCAATGTGCCGCTGGTGATCGTCGACCAAGATGGATCGAGCGAGAGCCGCGACCTGGTGAGCCGGTTCGAGGCGTCGCAGAGCTTCATGGTGGTCGATCGGCTGTCGTCGGTCGCAGAGATCGATTCGTATCTCGACAGCGGCCGCGCCTGGATGGCGTTGACGGTTCCCGCGAAATATGGCGCTCGCGTCCGCGCTGGAACGCCGACGACCGTGCAGGTTGTCGCCGATGGCACGGACGCGAACTCGACCAACGTCGCGCTCGGATATGCCGGGGCGCTGATTGCCGATTACGCGCGGGATCTGGCCGCGGCGGCCGGGTCGGCTCCGGGGCCGCCGCTCGTCGCCGCTGAAGTACGGGTGTGGTTCAACCCGCAGCTCGAGTCCCGCGATTTCATGATTCCGGGAATCCTCGCGTTGCTGCTGCTCGTGGTCACGACGAATCTGTCGTCGATGGCGATCGTGCGCGAGCGCGAGCTCGGGACGCTCGAGCAGCTGAACGTGACGCCGATCGCGCGGTGGGAGTTGATCCTGGGCAAGATGCTGCCGTACGCGTTGATCGGCCTCATCGACATCCTGCTGGTGGTGCTCGTCGCGGTCTTCTGGTTCGAGGTGCCGCTGCGTGGAAGCTTCACACTGCTGTTGGCCATGTGTCTCGTCTATCTGCTGACGACGCTCGGTCTGGGTCTGTTCGTCTCGACGATCTCCAGCACGCAGCAGCAGGCGATGATGACCTCGTCATTCTTCTTCTTGATCCCGATGGTATTCCTGTCGGGATTCGTCTTCCCGATCGAGAACATGCCAGCAGTCGTGCAGCCGGTGACCTATCTCATTCCCCTTCGATATTTCCTGACCATCCTGCGCGGGATCTTTCTGAAAGGCGTCGGGCTCGAGACGTTGTGGCCCGACGCGCTCGCGCTCCTCGGCTGGGGGATCGGGATTCTGACGCTGGCGACACTTCGCTCCAGCAAACGCACTGCGTAGATCACCCCGTCAATCACGCATGAGCCCGGTTGTGGACAGTGGATGTGTGTCACGCGTGTGGCAGGTGCCAAATGCCTTGAATATAGGGACTTTGGCGCATCCGGCGATCTGGCACGACGCTTGGAGCAATGGCGTGCAGAGCCCGAGACGGGCTGGTGACAAGGAGAAGAGCCCATGAAACGGATCGCCGCAGCAGCAGCAACGCTCGTACTGGGCGTGACGATGTATACCGGAACCGCGCAGGCAGAGGAGCGCGGGCGTTACACGACTGCGCTGCGACCCGTCGCGGCGCCTTCGATCGGCGCCCGCAACGAGCGAGGCGCGTCCTGGCAGAGTGAGCAGCGCGCTCAATCCGCGCGAGTGAAGAACCGCGGCATTGCCCGTTCGCAGCGGGAGAGGATTTATGACCGCGAGCGCGACGGAGTCTATGAAGGGGATCGGCGTGACGATCGCGAGTGGGGTGAGAGCGCGATGATCGTCGGCGGAACGGCCGCGGCCGGCGCCGGTGTCGGTGGTCTCATCGGAGGCACCAAGGGTGCGCTGATTGGCGCGGCGATTGGTGGTGGCGGCGCGGCGATCTACGAAGGGACTCGCCGGCGCTAAGGGTCGAGGCATACGCGCAGGGCGCGGGGCTCATGCCCCGGCCCTGCGTTCATTCGTAGCGAAGGGCGACGAGCGCGTCCACTCTGGACGCGCGGTACGCCGGCAGCCAGGTCGCCAGTGCAGCGACCACCGTGAGTCCGGCGAGGGCGCCTGCAAACGTAACCGGGTCGCCTGGCGACAGCCCATAGAGGCGCGCGGTGATGAGGCGAACCGCCGCGATCGACAGCAGGGCACCGCTGACCAATCCCATCAGCAACAGCCACCCCGTTTCGCGCGCGATCATTCGCATGAGCGTGCCGTTCTGCGCGCCAAGCGCCTTGCGTACGGCGATCTCGTTCGTCCGCCGCGAGATGCCGTACGACAGCACACCATAGAGGCCGATCGCGGCAAGCAGTGCCGCGACGATGCCGAACGCCGCGGAGAGCTGCGCAAGCAGACGATCCTGGACAACTCTGGCGTTCACCGCGGTGTTTACCGTCCTGGCATTCGTGATCGGCATGTTGGGCTCGGCGCGTTGCAGCGCTGCGCGCACGTCTGCGAGCACGGGCGCATCATTGCCGCGCGGCTTGATCAGGAACGTGACGCTATTCACCTGTGCGGCCGGTTCCGTGATCGGTGTGTAGAATCGGTGCTCGATCTCGCCGCGCAGGCGATTCTGGCGGGAGTTCCTGACGACGCCGACGATCTCGTAGGTGCGCCGCTCATCGGCGTACATCTGCGTGATGTGCATCCCCAGTGGGTTGCGGTTGGCAAAAAACCTCGCGGCGAATTGCTCGTTGATCACCGCGACCATGCGCCCCGCGGCGAGATCCTCTTCGCCGATCTCGCGCCCGAGGACGACCGGAATGCCGAGCGTCGAAAAGTAGGCCGGGCCGACCGCGTCATAGGCGGAGCCACGGTCGCCGCGTCCCGTCGCGGTATAGCCTTCAACCGAAATCTGGTCGCCATTGTCAGTGTTGCTGAACAGACCGTTGTTCGAATAGGTCGCCGCGCGTACGGACGGCAGTTCACGAATCCGCGCGAGCATGTCGGTGAAGGCTGCCGCCTGCCGTACGGGCTCATAGTCGGCGGTCTGTGCGTCGACGCGAACGCTGGCCAGGCCCTCTCTCTCATAGCCAAGATCGGTCTGCTGCAGATTGAACAGCGTGCGCACGAGCAGACCGGCGCCAATGAGCAACGGCAGTGAGAGCGCCAGCTGGCCAACCACAACCATCCTTCCGATTCGCAACCACGCCGCGGATCCAGCGATGCCACGCCCTTCACGCAGACCGAGCGCCACGTGTGTTTTCGTGATGCGCAGCGCAGGCAGCAAACCGAGGAGAAGCCCCACGACGAGAGTCAAGACAACAACAAAGCCGATCGTGCGGAGATCGCTCGCCGGCGGCAGGACGATCGCTCGGTCGGAGTCGGCCACGAGCCACAGCAGGCCGCTTCTCAAAAGGGCTGCGACGCCGATGCCGGCCAGACTGCCGGCGACCGCGAGGCACAGACTCTCGGTCACCAGCTGTCGTATCAGGCGGCCCCGGCTGGCGCCAAGAGCCAGGCGCGTCGTGATCTCGCGGACTCGCGCAGTCGTGCGCGCGAGCAGCAGGTTGCCAAGATTGGAGCACGCGATCAGCAGGACGAGGCCCGCGGCTCCAAGCATGACGGCGAGCGGTTCCGCAAAGGAGCCACGGACCGCCGATGCTCCGGTCGCCGCCGGCGTGGCGACCAGATGCTGCTTGCGATAACGCGTGCGTGTGTCAACATCGGCAACCGAGTCGTAATACGGGATCAGGCCCTGTTGGAACACCAGGTTCGCGCTCGCCTGTGCACGCTCCGGGGAGACGCCGGGCGCCAGGCGGCCGAACACATGCAGCCACATGATTTTTTCGACGCTGCCCGGCTCGTCGTGGAGCAGGTTGCGGCCCGGCAGGACTGTGCGCTGCATCGCCAGCGGAATCCATGCGTCGGGCTGGTCGCCGACGGTCTCGCCAAAAAACGACGCGGGCATCACGCCAACGATCGAGACGACACCGCCGCGAAAGATCATCGTGCGGCCGAGCGCATCGGAACGTCCGCCAAAACGGCGCTGCCAGTACTCGTGGCTGATCACGGCGTACGGCGCCGCCCCCTCGGCCGGCTCCTGCCGGGCCTCGAAGGTGCGACCGGCGAGCGCCGGCACGCCGAACGTCGAGAAATACGATGTCGAGACCAGACGGACCGTGACCGGCTCCGGCTCTCCGCCCGCGACGCGTGCCTCGAGTCGCTCCAGGCCGCTCTGTGAGGCCATCAGTGACGCGAAGGCGGACCTCTCGGCCTGCAACTGGAGGAACTCGTCGTAGGTAGCGAGCGAACGCCGGCCCTCTTGCATGCCCCTGCCCATGCCCCGTGCATTCGGATTCGTCAGGATCACCAGCTGCTGCGGATCTCGAACCGGGAGCGCGTGCATGACCACGCTGCTGAGCAAACTGAAGATCGCGGTGTTGGCGCCGATGCCGAGCGCGAGTGACAGAATGGCCGCCGCGGTGAACCCCGGGCTGGCGATGAGCACGCGAATGGCGTGACGAAGGTCTTGTCGAATCACGTGATGATGCTCACTCAAGGCGGTTGGAAGAAGGTCGATCAGCGCGCGGGTCCAGATGGCGGCGATCGCGAAGCCATTGTCGCTGCGGCGTGCGTCGCGCAGCTGCGCGACAAACGCGCCGGCCATCTCGTCTGCGTACTCGTGGCGGAATTGAGCGGGATAGCACCACAGGAGTGCCCGGTAGACGGTGGCGGCGCGCACGTCAGAGCTTTCGTGGAATCAGCTTGGTGGCGCGCGCGTGCTCCAACATGCTGCTGAGGCGGCGCGCCTCGGCCACCGCGACGTCGCGGCCAAGCTGCGTCAGCCCGTAGTAGCGGCGCCGTTCATCGGCGCTGGCCGGATCTGGACTGTCTCGCAGCTCCTCGATGAGCCCCTGCTCCAGCATGCGGCGGATCGCCGTGTAGAGCGTGCCGGCGCTCAGAGCGACCTTGCCCTCGGTGCGGGCGCCGACGTCCTGCATGATCGAATAGCCGTGCCGGTCGCGATCGGCCAGTGCCACCAGGATGTGAAACACCGCTGTCGGCAGCGGCAGGAATCCATCTACGTCGTCATCGGCAGGTGCGCGTCGAGGCATCTGTAACGATGCTCATTATATCGAGAATCGATATAGATGCAAGCAGGGACGGCGTAGGCGTCGTCCTTACGATGCCGGCACGATGCGCAGCACGCGATCGTCGCCCGACATCGCCGACCCGCGTCCGTCGCGGTTGTTGGTGCAGAAATACAGATTGCCGTCCGGACCCATGATCACGTCGCGCAGACGGCCGTAGGTTCCCTCGAACAGTCGTTCCTGCGCGGTCACGCGGCGCCCGGCAGTGTCGACGACCAGACGCAACAGGTGCCCACCGCGCAATGTTGCGACGAACAGGTTGTTGGCGAACTGCGGGATCCGTTGTCCTCGATAGAACGACGCGCCCGACGGCGCAATCGCCGGGTTGTAGAACGTCGCCGGCGTTTCCATGCCCGGAAGCGTGGCGGCACCCTCGATGCGCGGCCAGCCGAAATTCAAACCAGCGCGAATCGCGTTCACCTCGTCGTTGCCAACCGCGCCGTGCTCGACCGCCCAGAGGTCGCCGCTCGCCGGATGCCAGTCGAACCCCTGCGGATTGCGATGACCGTAGGTGTAGACCGGTGAGCTGAACCGATTGTCCGGTGGCGAGCTGCCGTCGCGATTGAGGCGAAGGATCTTGCCAGCGAGCGAGGCGGCATCCTGCGGCAGATTGCCGTCCGAAGCATCTCCGGCGGTCGCGTAGAGCAGACCGTCCGGACCGAAGCGCAGTCGCCCGCCGTCGTGAATAGTCCCGGCCGGGATGTTGTCGAGCAGCACGACTCGCTCGGCGAGTCGCGAGTTGACTTCTCGATACCGCACGATGCGGTTCACGGCGCCGCCCGGGATCGCCGCCGTGTAGTAGACGTAGACGAATCGATTCTGCGCGAACTGCGGATCGAGCGCGAGACCGAGCAGACCGGCTTCGCCTACCGCGTAGACGTCGTCGACGGTCAAGGCCAGTTCCGACGTGCCGCTCGTCGCGAAGATGCGAACACGGCCCGGCCGCTCGGTGACGAACACCCGACCGTCAGGCGCGAAATTCAGGGACCAGGGGATCTCGAGACCAGTGAATACCGTTTCGACGCGGATGCGCGCGCCGTCCTGCGTGGTGATGACGTCGCCGCCGGCTTGAGGCGTGGTGGGGCTGTCTTTGGGACAGGCCGTCTGCATCGTCTGAGTGGCGAGCACGACGGCCAGCATTCCTGCGCTCACGGCATGCCACATAGAGGCCGATCATGCCACGGCCAGACGGCAACCAACTCAGCCGGCCTGCCGGTCTGTCACGGCTACGGCGGCAATCTAGAACGCGTACTCGAGTCCGATGAGCGGCGAGATCTTGTCGCGCAGTCCCTCCGAGTTCAGACGCACCAGAAGGTTCAAATCCACGAGGAGTCTGCCGACGACATTGATCTTCAATCCAGCCGCGGCACTGATCTCGTTGAACGATCCCGAGGTGAACGTGATGTTGGGGAACACCGATCGGTTGTCGAGCGCATGAAAGTCTTCGCGGCGAAGACGCGGCGAGTCGATGATGTACCGGCCCAGCACGTCCACTGCGGCCGTGACGCGCGGATGCACCTCGATGACCGCACCGGCCGAATACAACGCGAGGTCGGGAAGGTCCCTGGCCTCGCCGCTGCCCGGTTCGCCGCCGAGAATGCTTTCGCCATTCCACTGATAACCCGCATTCAAATGCGGTGACAGCGCGCCGAAATTCCCCGACCAGGCAAGAAACGGGCTGACACCGGGCGCGCCGGTGCCGAGCAGGTTGCGTTCGTCGCCGGTCGGCAGCCGCAGGTCGGCGCCGAGCGCCAGACCCTGGCGTGCCCCTTTGTTCAATGTCCCCTTGAGGCGAACGGTCACGTCGCCAGGTCCGGATGCGTGACCAAACGCCGTGAACCGCCGCCGCGTGCCGACGGTGTCGTCCATCGATCGAAAGAAGTGGGTCTCCGGATTCGTCGTGCCGATCCGCTGAATCGTCGCGTCGGAGGTGACCACGAGATCCGCAGTGACGATCGGCAATGCGATCGAGACATCGAGGCGATTGGTGACACCGTAGCTGATCACGGCCGCCGATCGACTGACCTCCGCGTCGATCGCGTTGACCGTCGTCACGATGTCTTCGCGGCCGCCGAGCAACGCGGCATCGTCATGCGTGAAGACGGCTGGCACGCTGTTCAGATCGATGCCTTCGATCGAGTCAAAGGACAGTCGCTGATACGCGAACCCAATCGACACGCGCCGCGCGCCGATGGTCTCGGCGCGTTCGGAGAGAATCGGGCCGAAGCTCGTGGTCGTGCGCGAGAAGACGCCGAGGTTGGGATCGAACTGATAGGTGAACCCGGACGCGGGCGGCGGAATCGGCAGCGACACGATCTGGCTGGTGAGCGCAGTGCCGAACTGCGAGAACTCGCTCTCGAATCCGCTGTTGAAATGGCTCGAGTGTGTCGCGCCTGTCGGCAGCGGCACGTTGCTGTTCACGACCAGTCCGTTCGGTCCATAGAGGTCCTTGAAGATCCGCCACAGCTCGGTGACTTGCACCGCGACATTGATCGGTTCCTGTGCCGAAGCCGGCACGGCTGTTCCCATCAGAGCCACAAGTACCCCTACGATCGCGACGCGCATCGTTCCTCCACGGCGTTTTATTGCCCGATGATTGCTGTGATGATCCAGCCCGCAGCGGCCTTTTCCAGGCGCAGTGTCTGCCGGCTCGAGGCTGTCTGGCGGCGGCCGCCGCTCATGATCGTGTCACGCCTCGAGAGGCGGGCGGTGGCCGTGCGGCCGTCGATTCGCAGATCCTCGACGACGATGTCCACCTGCTGCGAATCGATCTGACTGAAGCTGGCGCGAAGCCGGCTCTCTTCCGCGGCGGAAAGGCCCGGCCACACTGAGCGGAACAGATCGACATTCTTCGTTTCGATCGCGCGCTCGTATGTGCGAATGACGCCGCGCACCAGCGCATCGTCGGATTCGACGGGCGAGGCTGGTGGACTGGCCGGCTGCGTCGGCGGCGGAGCAGCGGCGGCTGTGCGCGGCGGCGGCTGCGCGGCTGGCGGTTCGGCGGCCGGAGTGGGCTGCGGCTGTGCGGCGGCGGGCGACGGCGTTGGAACGGGAGTTGGTGTCACCGGCTCTGTCGCAGGCGGTGGCGTCTGCACCGTCGGACTCGGCGTCGGCGCCGGAACGCTGGCGGTGGCCGATGGCGATGCACCTCCGAGCGGTCTCTGCGGCGGCGGAGTCACCGACGGCTGCACTGTTTGCGGGCGCGGTCCGGGCGTCGGCTTTGCCTGCTGCTGTGGCTGCGATTGTGGCGGCGGCGCTCCGACCGGAGTCGCCGGTGGCTGTGTCACGGGTGACGCTGGCGCGGGCTCGGGCGCCGCCGGCGGTGGCGTCGGTGACGCTGTTTGAGGTGGAGTCGCGGTTGCCGTTGATGCCGGCGGCGTGTTGATGGCCACCTGTGACGATGAATCCGACCAGAGCTTGTATCCCGCCGCGGCGAGAGCGAGGAGCAGGGCCGCGGCGACTGTCAGCCAGATCCACGAACGTCGCGGCGGTTGTTCCGCCACTGCTGCGGACGTTGTCGCCGATCGACGTTCAGATGGCGGCAGGACGACTGTACGGCTCACGGCAGAAGCCATGAGCGAGCTCGACTCGATATCGCGCCGGATCCGTTTCAGCTCCGCTTCGAAGTCCGAGGCGTGCTGATGGCGCAGCTCTCGTTCCTTCTCGAGCGCCGTCGCGATCAACGCTTCGAGTCGGGGCGGTATCGCGGAGTTGACGTGGCTGATCGGTTGCGGCGTCCGATTGAGAATGGCATCGAAGACGATGGCCTGCGTGCTGCCGCCAAAGGCCTGCATGCCGGTCGCCATCTCGTAGAGCACCACGCCGAGAGAAAACAGGTCGGTTCGCGTGTCGACCTCTTCGCCTCGCGCCTGCTCGGGCGACATGTATGACACCGTGCCCAGCGCCGAACCGGGCATCGTCAATTCGCGATGCGTGCTGGCGTCGAGGGCGCGCGTCACGCCGCCGCTCGACGGCGACGCCGACGACTGCGTGAGCTTGGCCAGACCGAAGTCGAGAATCTTCGTACGGTTCTTGTCGCCGACGAAGATATTCGATGGCTTGATGTCGCGATGAATGATGCCTTGCGAGTGTGCCGCGTCCAGCGCATCGGCGAGTTGGATCGCGATCTCGAGCAGATCGGTGGTCTTGATCGGACCGCGATTGATGCGGTCGCGCAGGCTCTCGCCCTTGAGTGCCTCCATGACGATGTACGGAGTGCCCTCGGTCTCGCCAATGTCGAAGATGGCGCAGATGCCAGGATGGCTCAGCGAGCTGGCGGCTCTGGCTTCGACGCGGAAGCGCTCGAGCGCCTGACGATTGGTGACGGAGTCAGGCGGAAGGAACTTGAGCGCGACCTGACGTCCGAGCCGCTCGTCTTCGGCGAGATACACCACTCCCATCCCGCCGGAACCCAGCGTGCCGAGCACGCGGTAATGCGAGATGGCGCGGCCGATCATTCAGCCGGATCCGACCCTGACAAACGACGCATGGCGTGTAGTCATGGAGAATGGCGCAAATGCTTGAACCTGTCAAAGATACATAGCTAAAGCTGTGCTTCGGCCGCCGCCGCTTCCGCCTCGCCGGCCGCGACATCCACGCGGGTCAAGACAAGGGCGCCGAGGACGAAGAACACGATCACCGAGAGCACGGCCGCGCGGCTCGAGCCGAAGAGCGCAATCGAGCTGGCGAACACCGCCGGCCCGGCAATCCCGGCGAACTTCTCGAACACCGCGAAGAAGCCGAAGTACTCCGACGATTTGTGCTTCGGAATCATCCGGGCGAAGAGCGATCGGCTCAGCGCCTGGCTCCCGCCCTGGACGATGCCCACCAGAAAGGCGAGCGCAAAGAACTGCCACGTCGCCGTCATGAAGTAGCCGAGCACGCTGATGCACACGTACACGCACAGCGCGAAGAACAACGCCGTCTTCGCGCCGATGCGTCCGGCGACCGTGCCGAACGCGAACGAACAGGGAACGCCGACGAACTGGACGAGCACGAACGCCGCGATCTGTGCATTGCGGTCGATGCCGACCTCGATGCCGTAGATCGACGACATCCGGATCATCGTCTGGATGCCGTCGTTGTAGAGCAGAAACGCGATCAGCATCAGAAACGCGTTGCGGCTGCGGCGCAGCTCCAGCAGCGTCTTCCACGCTGCGGTAATACCGCCGGCGATCTGTTCGACGAGGCTGTCGCCGAGATCGCCAAGACGGACCTCCGGTTCCGGCACCCGGCGGAACAACGGGATCGAGAAGACCAGCCACCACACGCCGACACTCGCCAGCGAGAGCTTGAGGCCGGCGACCACATCCGGCAGCCCGAACAGCGTGGGCCGCAGAATCCACACCAGATTGATCAGCAGCAGCACGCCGCCGCCGATGAAACCCAGCGCAAAGCCGGCGGTCGAGACGCGATCCAGTTCGTCCTTTGCGGCGATGTGCGGCAGCAGCGAGTCGTAGAACACCAATGTCGAGGCGACGCCGATGTTGGCGATGACGAACAACGCGAGCGCGTACAGCCAGCCGCCCCGGTCGATCGTGGCCATCAGCAGCGTCGGGATGACACCGATGATCAGGAACACCGCGAGCATCTTCTTTTTCAACGCCCGGTGATCGGCGATGGCACCCAGGATTGGTGCCATGAGCGCGACGATCGTTACAGCGACCGTCGTTCCCCATGCGAAGCGCGACGTGGCCACGCCTTCTGGAAGCCCGGCCGCCGCGTACTCGCTGAAGAAGGGCGGAAACACCGCGACGATGACGGTGCACCAGAATGCCGAGTTGGCCCAGTCGTACATCGCCCAGGCGCGCAGCACCGGCCGGCCCAACCCGATCCGCCCCAGCAGCGTATCCATCAGAACGTCCTCCGTGCCACCCATTCACGGAGCAGAGAGTCGACGACGACGTAGCGGCTGCCTTCACGAAGCAGCAGGTCCTGCTTGACGAGCGCGGTCAGCGAAGTCTGCACGCTCGACGGTCCGCCCAGACGGTGGCGCGCGCGAGTATCCGCCGAGAGCAGCTCGCGTCCATCCTGCAGCACGACGGCTCTCAACACGCCGCGCTGGGCGAGCGTCAGCCGCTGCCAGACGGCCTCGAAGAGCGTCTCCTGCTCCGCGAGCAGGCGGGCCAGTGTCCCGTGCAGATTGTCCAGCGTCGCCTTCCGTCCGCTCGCGTTGCGGATGTCGTCCCAGGTTTCGTGCGCGAGCCGCTGCACGTCGTACGGCAGGTTGCCGGCGAGATCGACGATGGCGGCACCGAGGCCGGGCTCGGCACGCATTCCGCTCTTGCCGAAGCGCGTTTCGATGAACGCCGCGAACACGTCCGGAGGAATCTTGTCCAGACGCATGACGGGACCGGCCTTGTAGAACGGCCGCTTGGGTCCGATCATCTTCTCCATCAGGCTCGGCTCGGATCCCGCAAACACGTAGCCGACGCGCCGCTGATGCTGCGCCGCGGCACGCAAGGCGTGCTCGACGCTGCCGCCGTTGAAGGCATCGATGGCCTGGAACTCGTCGAGCGCCACGACGACGGTGCGCTTCCGCTCGGCCGACAACTGGCCGGGCAGCGCGAACACTTCGTTCGCCAGCCGGTTCACGTCGCGCTCGCTGTGGACCATCGGAAACGACACCGCCAGCCGCGCCGAACCGGTCATCCCCGGCTCGTAGCGCACCTCGGGCCGGGTCGAGGTGATCACGGTAGTCAGCCAGTTGCGCGCCCGCTCCCAGCGCGTCTCCACCGCGGCCAGGGCGCGGGCATATCCCTCGAGAAACGACAGATAGGAACTGTAGCTGCTGACCGTGACCTCGACCGTCAGCGCGCCGCGGCGGGTGACGGCGCTCAGCGCCTGGCGGATCAGCGACGACTTGCCATAGCGCCGCGGCGAGATCAGGAAGACCTTCTGGCCGGCCGAGAGATCCTCGACCAGGCGCTCCAGCTCGACCTCGCGATCGACGAACGCCTCGACGGGCACGACTTCGCCGTAGACGAATGGATTCTGCATTACGTTACTGAGCGTAATGGCTACGTCAATGAACGTAACACACAACCACTAACCGCGAGTAAGCGGCAACTGGCCGGTATAGATGGCCATGCCAACCACGGAGTCGACGCCGGCAGCGTCGAGACGGTCGATTTCGTCCCACGTCGTGATTCCGCCGGCCGCGGTGACGCGCCGGGAGGTGGCGCGGCGTACGGCCATGATCGCCTCCATGTCCGTGCCCTGCATGAGCCCTTCTTTGTCCACATGCGTGTAGAGGAACTCCGCGCAGTAGGGTTCGAGGGCGCGGACGGCGTCGACGGCGGTGATTGGCAGCACGGTCTTCCATCCGTGGATCACGACCTGTCCACCGCGGCTGTCCACTGCGGCGATGACGCGTTCGCCGCCAACCGCACCGGCAAGCGTGCGGGCGAAATCGAGATCGACGGCTCCGTCGCGAAAGAGGGCAGAGCTGGCAATCACCGCGTGTGCTCCCGAGGCGAGGACGTCGCGCGCGCGCTCGACGCTGCGGATGCCGCCGCCGACGCGGCAGGGGAGGCGCCCGCAGATCGTCCGCACGATGCCGGCGTTGTCGCCGCGGCCGCGGGCGGCATCGAGGTCGATCAGCTGCACCCGCGGGAATCGTGAGAAACGCTGGATCCACGGTTCGGCATCCGGTGCTTCAATCGCCAGCTTTTCACCCTGCACCAACTGGACGACGTGCCCGTTCTGGAGATCGATCGAAGGAATCAGCATGTCAAAGACGGACCGGGATGCCGTGCGCGCGAAGATGCCGCTTCAAGTCGGTGACGCTCGATTCGGCGTAGTGAAAGATCGACGCGGCGAGCGCCGCATCGGCATGCCCGCTGGTGAACACGTCCGTAAAGTGATCGAACGTGCCGGCGCCGCCCGAGGCGATCACCGGGATGTCCACCGCGTCCGATACCGCGGCGGTCATCTCGCAATCGAAGCCGGCCTTGGTGCCGTCGCGATCCATCGACGTCAGCAGAATCTCACCGGCTCCGCGCGACTCGGCCTCGCGCGCCCAGGCCACCGCGTCGCGCGCCGCGTCCGTCGTACCGCTCCGCACGTACACGGCGAAGCCGTCATCGCGGCGCTTGGCATCGATGGCGACGATCACCGCCTGGCTGCCGTAACGCCTGGCGAGCGTCGTAATGAGCTCGGGGCTGCGCAGTGCCGCGGTGTTGAGACTCACCTTGTCGGCGCCTGCGTCGACCGCCGCCGCCGCATCCTCTTCGGAGCGAATGCCGCCACCCACCGTCAGCGGCAGGAAGATCTCGCGTGCCACGGCGTGGATCGTGCGGGCCAGCGCCTGACGCTTTTCCAGTGTAGCGGTGATGTCGAGGATGACCACTTCGTCGATGCCCTCGACGTTGTAGCGCCGCGCCAGCTCACCGGGATCGCCGGCGTGGCGAAGCTGCTGGAACTGAACGCCCTTGACCACCTGGCCGTCGCGCACGTCGAGGCAGGCGATGATGCGCTTGGTCAGCATCAGCGTTGCGCGCCCGCGCCGGCGATCTCGAGGAAGTTGCGGAGGATCTGCAGCCCCGCGTTTCCCGACTTTTCTGGATGGAACTGCACGCCGAAGATGTTGTCGCGCTCGACCGCTGACGCGAACGTATTCGCGTGCGTCGTCTCGGCGGCGCAGTCGGTGGTGACCGGTGCCGCATACGAGTGCGTGAAGTAGACCTGCGCGCCGCGGTCGAGGCCGCGAAGCAGCCGGGCCGGGCGGGTGAAGTCCAGTGCGTTCCAGCCGACGTGCGGCACCTTGAGCCGCTTTTCGACATCGCCGTCGAGACGCGCGATCCGCCCTTTCATCAGGCCGAGCCCCGCGATTCCGGGCGCCTCGTCACTGCCTTCGAACAGCCACTGCATGCCGACACAGATGCCAAACAACGGCGTGCCCGCGGCCGCGGCGCGGCCGATCGCGTCGCGCCACTCCTCGTCGAGCGCACCGGTCGCCGCGAAATGGCCGACCCCTGGAACGATGACCGCGCGGACGTCCTCCAGTTGGTGTGGCGCCGTTGGCGTCATGAACTCGGCGCCCAGTGACGAGAGCGCCTTTCGTACCGACGTGAGATTGCCGGCGCCGTAGTCGACGAGCGCGATCACAACAGCCCCTTTGTGCTTGGCAGCATCTTCGCGAGACGTTTGTCCTTCGCGCAGGCGACGCGGAGCGCCCGGGCGAACGCCTTGAACACGGCTTCGATGTGATGGTGGCTCGAACGCCCGTACAGCACTTTGGCGTGGACGTTGGCTCGTGCGCCGGCCGCGAAGCCGTCGAAGAAGTCGTGGACCAGCTCGCTCTGCAGGTCGCCCACCATGCGCACCTTGACCTTCAGATCGACCACCGCGTGCGGACGGCCACTCAGGTCGACGGCGACGACGGCGAGCGTTTCGTCCATCGGCATCACGAAATAGCCGGCACGGTTGATCCCCTTGCGATCGCCGAGCGCCTGGAGCAGGGATTCACCGAGGACGATGCCGACGTCTTCGACGGTATGGTGCTGGTCGACGTCGAGATCGCCGGTGGCTTTCAGCGTCAGATCGAAGCCGCCGTGCCGCGTGAACAGCTCGAGCATGTGATCGAAGAATCGGATGCCGGTGCGCACGTCGTAGCGTCCACCGCCGTCGATCGTCAACGCGCCCGTGATCTGGGTCTCGGTCGTCTCGCGATTGAACCTCGCAGTTCGAGTCATCGCTGCCTCCCGGCGGCTACCGATTCGAGCGCCTCGATGGCTGCCGCGGTGTGGTCGAGCATGCCGGCCGTGATGCGGATACAGCCCGGCGTGGTCGGATCTTTCGAACGATCGCGGACATGGACACCACGAGCGGCGAGTGACTGCACGACGAGCGGAACGGCCTCGCCGACCTGCACGAGGACGAAGTTGGCGGCGCTTTCCCAGAACGTCAGTCCCAGCGCGCGGCAGGCCTCGTAGAGCCGCAGGCGCGACTCGGCCACCTGCGCCGCATAACGCGGCAGGAATTCCTCGTCCTCGAGCGCGGCGAGCGTCGCCGCCATCGCCACGCCGTTGATGTTGAAGGGCAGCGTGACGGCGCGCACCGCCTCGAGCGAGTGCCGCTGACCGATCACGACGCCGACGCGCATCCCGGCCAGGCCGTAGGCTTTTGAGAACGTCCGGCCGATCAGCACGTTCGGATAGTGCGGCAGGTCAGGCAGGAACGTCTGTCCGCCGAACTCGATGTACGCCTCGTCGACCAGAACGATGGCATGCGGAGCGGCCGCGGCGATGCGCCTGATATCGGCGAGCGGAATCAGCTGGCCGGTCGGGTTGTTCGGCGTGTTGAGGAAGATCATCTTGGTACGCGGCGTGATCGCCGCGATGACCTCGTCGACCTGGAAGACGTATCCCGGCCGCGGCGGAACTCGCACCGGCGTCGCGCCGACGGCAAGCGTGGCATTCGGATAGGGATCGAACGCGGGCAGCGGCACGATCGTCTCTGCGTCGAACGCCCGCGCGCGGGCGATGTGGCCGAGCGCCGCCATCAGGATGCCTTCGTCGAGACCGTTCGTCAGCAGCACCCAATCCGGATCGACGTCGAAGTGCTCGGCGCAGGCATGTACCAGGGTGGGATACGACGGGTAGGTGGCCACGTCGCTGGTCTGCACGCGGCGAATCGCTTCGAGGACGCGCAGTGAACAGCCGCCGGTATTCTCGTTGAGATGCAGCCGCAGCCCTTCGCCGGGATCGGGATAGCCTTGGATAATCATCGTAGTCGCACCGCGATCGATTCCGCGTGGGCCATCAATCCTTCGGCCGTCGCCAGATCGATGATGGCCGGTCCGATCTGTCGCAGTCCTTTCTGCGTCAGCCGTTGCACAGTGATCTGGCGCACGAAATCGGCCGCGGAAAGACCACCGCGAACGCGAGCGGCGCCAGCGGTAGGCAGCACGTGGTTCGAACCGATCGCATAGTCGCCGGCAACTTGTGCCGACCACGAGCCGACGAAGAGTGAGCCCGCGCAGCGCACGTTCTTCGCCATGTTGTCGTCTTCGACGACGAGGTGCTCGGCGGCGGCTTCATTGGCCAGCGCAATCGCCTCGGACTTCGAGCCGGTCACGATGATGCCGCCGTGTGCGCGAATCGACTCGGCCGCCGGACCCGTCGCCGGCATCGCCGCATTCACGGCGGCGCCCACCTTGCTGGCCAATGCGCGGCTGGTGGTGATCAGCACCGCACGCGCGTCGGGATCGTGTTCGGCCTGTGCGATCAGGTCCGCCGCGATCCACTCAGCCGGACCCTTGGTCGCGACAATGACGATCTCGGTGGGGCCGGCGTAGAAATCGATGCCGCAGTCGGCGGCAATCTGCGCCTTGGCCGCGGCGACGTAGCG
>Ga0075421_100003889_pt1 | contig 17949 bp, 15 predicted proteins | sample SoiMetdeltSBSDD5_FD_75292 | JGI IMG/M metagenome (GOLD analysis project Ga0075421, IMG submission 75292) | Bulk soil microbial communities from a Populus tree surrounding site in Tennessee, USA - Soil MetaG P. deltoides SBSDD5 | ecosystem: Environmental > Terrestrial > Soil > Tree plantation...
CCGCGCCGACGGCGCGCCGATCGGGGCCATCGTGATCCAGCGGCCGATGCCCGGGCCGTTCGCCGCGAGCCACGTGGAGCTGCTGAAGACGTTCGCCGACCAGGCGGTGATCGCCATCGAGAACGTGCGCCTGTTCACCGAACTGGAAGAGCGTAACGCCGAGCTGCGGGTCGCGCTGGAGCAGCAGACGGCGACCAGCGAGCTGCTCAAGGTCATCGGGCGGTCGACGTTCGACCTGCAGCCGGTGTTCGAGACGCTCGCCGAGAACGTCGTCCGACTGTGCCAGGCCGAGCGCGCGTTCATCTTTCGCTTCGACGGCCAGTTCTTGCGCAGCGTCGCCACGTACAACGCGTCTCCTGAGCTGAAGGCCTTCGTCGAACAGAACCCGATTGCCCCGGGGCGTCACAGCACCTCGGCGCGATGCGCGCTGGAGCGGCGGACGATCCACATGGCGGACGTCCTCGCCGATCCCGAGTACACTTACGGCGCCAAGCAGGTCGATCCGATCCGTACGGTGCTCACCGTCCCGATGCTCCGAAGCGGCGAACTCCTCGGTGTGCTCCTGACCTATCGGCTCGAGGTCCGTCCGTTCACCGACAGCCAGATCGCCCTCATGGAGACGTTCGCCGACCAGGCCGCCATCGCCATCGAGAACGCGCGACTGCTGACGGAGCTGCAGGTCAAGAACACGCAGCTCAGCGAGTCGCTGGAGCAGCAGACAGCGACGAGCGAGATTCTGCGCGTCATCTCCAGCTCGCCGACGGATGTTACGCCCGTGTTCGACGTCATCGTGGAGAACGCGTGCCGGTTGTGCGACGGTGTGTTCGCGAATGCCATTCGCTTCGACGGCGAACGGATGCATCTCATGGCCTACCAAGGCTTCACGCCCGAGGCCGAGGAGGTGCTCCGCGGTCTCTTTCCGTCACCGCCCACCCGCGAGACGATGTCCGGCCGCGCGATCCTCTCCGGTGCCGTGACATTCACGGAAGATGCGAGCGTTGACGCCGACACAACGGGCTCGCATCGCCTCGCGGCGGTGCTCGGCTTTCGCGGCCAGATCTCCGTCCCGATGCTGAGGGACGGAACCGCGGTCGGCACGATCACGGTTGCCCGCCGCCCGACCGGCCCGTTCCCAAAGCGTCAGGTCGAAATGCTGCGGGCATTCGCCGATCAGGCCGTCATCGCTATCGAGAACGTGAGGTTGTTCACCGAGCTGGAGGCGCGCAACAGCGAGCTGCGCGTGGCCCTTGAGCAGCAGACGGCCACGAGCGAGCTCCTGAAGGTCATCGGCCGATCCACGTTCGAGCTGCAGCCGGTGTTCGAGACGCTGGCCGAGAATGCCGTGCGATTGTGCGACGCCGAGCGGGGCTTCGTCTATCGCTTCGACGGAGAAATGCTGCGCCTCGTCGTCTCACACAACGCGTCTGCCGAGTTCATCGCCTTCATCGAGCAGCATCCATTTGGACTCGGGCGCCAGAACTGCGCCGCACGCACAGCGCTCGAGCGGCGAACGGTCCACATCCGGGACGCGTACGCCGACCCGGAGTTCACCTACGAAATCAATCACGTCGAGCCCGTCCACACAATCCTCGGGATCCCGATGCTCCGCGCGGGCGAGCTGCTCGGGGTGATCATCATCTACCGCCACGAGGTGCGGCCCTTCACCGACAGCCAGATCGCACTGATGGAGACCTTCGCGGACCAGGCGGCCATCGCCATCGAGAACGCGCGCCTGCTGAACGAACTCCAGGCGCGCACGGCGCAGCTCACGCGCTCGGTCCAGGAGCTGCAGGCGCTTGGCGAAGTCAGCCAGGTGCTGAGCTCCACGCTCAACCTCGAGACCGTGTTGAACACGATCGTCTCGCGCGCCAGCCAGCTGGCCGGCACCGACGCCTGCACCGTCTATGAGTACGACGAGCGCACGGCCGCGCTATACTTCCGCGCCACGCATAACCTCGACGAGGCGGTCGTCGAGGTTGCCCGGCGCGAGCCGGTGCGGCGCGGCGAAGGCGTCGCGGGCCGTATGACGCTGACGCTGCAGCCGGTTCAGATTCCCGACATCGCGGAACCGGGTGCGTACACGGGGCCGCTCCGCGATGTCCTCCTCCAGACCGGCACGCGGGCGCTGTTGAGCATCCCGTTGCTGCGCGAGGATCATCTGATCGGCGGACTCACGGTCAACAAGAAGACGCCCGGCGAGTTCTCCGGAGAGGTCATCGAGCTGCTCAAGACCTTCGCCAGCCAGTCCGCCGTCGCCATCCAGAACGCCCGGCTGTTCCGGGAGATCGAGGACAAGAGCCGGCAGCTCGAGACGGCCGACCGGCACAAGTCCGAGTTCCTCGCCAACATGTCGCACGAGCTGCGCACACCGTTGAACGCGATCATCGGCTACAGCGAGATGCTGCAGGAGGACGCCGCCGATCTCGGCGCCGAGCAGTTCACGGATGACCTGAAGAAAATCAATGCCGCCGGCAAGCATCTGCTGGAGCTCATCAACGCCGTGCTCGATCTCTCCAAGATCGAGGCCGGCAAGATGGAGCTCTATCTCGAGACGTTCGACGTGGCCGTGCTGATCAAGGACATCGCGGCCGTGATCCAGCCGCTGGCCGCGAAGAACGGCAATCGGCTGGACGTCCGGTGTCCTGACACGACAGGGACCATGCGCGCGGACCTCACCAAGGTCCGCCAGGCGCTGTTCAATCTGCTCAGCAATGCCTGCAAGTTCACCGAGCGGGGCACGATCACGCTCGCCGTCGCCCGCGAGGAGGTCGAAGACCGCCAGCACATCGTGTTCACGGTGCGCGATACGGGCATCGGCATGACGCCGGAGCAGCTCACACGGCTGTTCGAGGCATTCTCGCAAGCGGACGCCGCCACCACGCGGAAGTACGGCGGTACTGGGCTTGGTCTGGCGCTGAGCCGACGGCTCTGCCGGATGATGGGCGGCGACGTCAGCGTCGCAAGCGAGGCGGGGCGGGGCAGCACGTTCAAGATCAGCCTGCCGGTGGTCGTGGACGCTCCTCCCGAGAGCGCGGCCCCGGCCGCGCCCAGCGCCGACCCGCAGCTGTCGGTGGCGGGCACCGTGCTCGTCATCGATGACGAGGCCGCCGTCCGCGATTTGATGCAGCGGTTCCTGACAAAGGAAGGATTCCGCGTCGCTACCGCGCAGAGCGGCGAGGACGGCCTCCGGCGCGCCCGCGAGCTACGGCCCGATGCCATCACACTCGACGTCATGATGCCGGGGATGGACGGCTGGGCGGTGCTCTCCGCTCTCAAGGCCGACGCCGACCTCGCCGACATCCCGGTCATCATGCTGACCATCGTCGACGACCGGAACCTTGGCTATGCGCTCGGCGCCTCGGAATACCTGACGAAGCCCATCGACCGCGAGCGGCTCGTGGGCGCGCTGCGAAAGTACCGGCGCGATCTCCCCGTGCTGGTCGTCGATGACGACGCCGGCGTGCGGCAGCTCCTGCGGCGGATGCTCGAGCCAGAAGGGTACGTGGTCATCGAAGCGGAGAATGGACGCGCCGCGCTCGCGCGGCTGGGCGAGGTGTCGCCGAGCGCCGTCGTGCTCGATCTCATGATGCCGGAGATGGACGGCTTCGAGTTCGTCACCGAGTTCCGCCGCCATGAACGCTGGCGCGGCATTCCGATCGTCGTCATCACGGCAAAGGACCTGTCCCAGGACGACCGCGAGCGGCTCAACGGATACGTTCAGAAGATCCTCCAGAAAGGTACGCATGGGCGTGAGGACTTGCTGACCGAGGTGCGGGACCTGGTGGCCAGCAGCCTCGCTGAGCGGCAACGATCGGCAAGCTGATGCCCAAGATCCTGCTCGTCGAGGACAACGAGATGAATCGCGACATGCTGTCCCGACGCCTGATCAAGCGCGGCTACGACGTCAAGATCGCGCTCGACGGCGAGCAGGGCGTGGCCATGGCGCGCTCCGAGCTGCCTGCCCTCATCCTGATGGACATGAGCTTGCCGGGCCTGGACGGCTGGGACGCCACGCGGCAGCTGAAGTCGATGCCCGAAACGTGCGGCATTCCCGTGATCGCGCTGACCGCGCACGCCATGTCCGGCGACCGCGAGAAGGCCACCGCGGCCGGCTGCGACGATTTCGATACGAAGCCCGTGGAGCTCAGCCGGTTGATCGAGAAGATCGAAGCGCTCCTGGCCCGCACGGGCGGCGCGTGACCATCGATCCCGGCGCGCAGCTGCGGCACGAGCTTCGCACGCCGCTGAATCACATCATCGGCTACGCCGAGATGCTGCTCGAGGAGCTGCAGGACGGCGACAAGGCGGGCGTGGCCCCCGGCCTCGCGACGCTACGCGCCGATGCTCGTGAGCTCCTGACGCTGCTGAACGAGGTGCTCGCACGCGGTCAGGCAGGCGCTGCCGATCTCGTCGCGGCGCGCGATCGATTCCGCCCGCCGCTCCAGCGAATCCGCGCGTCGGCCGATGCGCTGCGACGGAAGGCCGCGGACGCGGGCGCCGAGGCGCTGCTCGCCGACCTCGATCGCATTCGCGCGGCGGCCGCGCGCCTGGACGAGCTGCTGCATCACGGCGGCCCGCGATCGGTCGAGGGGACCGAGCACGCAAGTGGCGCCGAGTCGCCGATGAAAGCGGGGCGCAGCACGATTCTCGTGGTCGACGACAACGAGGACAACCGCGACATGCTGGCCCGCCGGCTCCGCCGTCAGGGCTACGAAGTGCTGACAGCGGTCGGCGGCCGTTCGGCGCTCGAGACCCTCGCTCGCGCGCCGCTGGATCTCGTCCTGCTCGACGTGATGATGCCCGACCTCGACGGCTATTCCGTGCTCGAGCAGATGAAGCGCGACGCCACCCTCCGCGACATCCCGGTCCTGATGATCTCCGCGCTCGACGAGCTCGACAGCGTCGCGCGATGCATCCAGCTCGGCGCCGAGGATTACCTCGGCAAGCCGTTCGAGCCGATCCTCCTGCAGGCGCGTATCGGGGCCTGTCTCGAGAAGAAGCGGCTCCACGACCAGGAGATGCGCCATCGTCGCGAGCTGGCCGAGTGGAACCAGACGCTCGAGCGCCGCGTGGCCGAGCAGGTCGCGCAGCTGGAGCGCCTCGGGCGGCTCAAGCGCTTCTTCTCGCCGCAGCTTGCCGAGCTCATCGTGGCGGGCGGCGCCGATGATCCCCTCAAGACGCATCGCCGCGAGGTGACCGTCGTGTTTCTCGACCTGCGCGGGTTCACCGCATTTGCCGAGACGGCGGAACCGGAAGAGGTCATGGGCGTCTTGCGCGAGTACCACGCGGAGATGGGGCGACTGATCCTGGAGCACCAAGGCACCCTCGAGCGGTTCACCGGCGACGGCATGATGGTGTTCTTCAACGACCCGGTCGAGATTCCCAATCCCGCGGAGCACGCGATCCAGATGGCGGTCGCCATGCGCGACGTGGTCACGCGCCTGGCCGAGCGCTGGCGAAAGCGTGGCTGGGACCTGGCGCTCGGTGTCGGCATCGCGCAGGGCTACGCGACCATCGGCGCCATCGGCTTCGAGGGGCGGCTGGATTACGGCGCCATCGGCACCGTCACGAATCTCGCGGCGCGACTCTGCGGCGAGGCGGCGGCGGGGCAGATCCTGATCTCCGGCCGCGTGGCCGCGGCGACCGAGCATCTGATCGACGCCGACGACGTCGGCGCGCTCAGCCTCAAGGGCCTCGTCCGGCCTGTGCCGGTCTCGAACGTGCGCGGCTTGAAGCGCGCGTAGCGCGCGCCCACGGCGCCCGCATCGTGTATCCTCGCCGCACATGAAGCTCGGCCTGAGCATCGGCTACTCGGGTGCGGCGCTGCGGCTGCCCGTCGACAAGGTGCAGCTCGCCGAGCGGCTCGGCTTCGACTCGGTGTGGACGGCGGAGGCGTACGGCTCCGACGCGATCACGCCGCTCGCGTACCTGGCGGCGGTGACCACGCGCATCCGCCTCGGGACGGGCATCATGCAGCTCGCCGCGCGGACGCCGGCGGCCGCCGCGATGGCGGCCGGGACCGTCGATGCGCTCGCCGGTGGCGGCCGCGTCATCGCCGGGCTCGGCGTGTCGGGTCCGCAGATCGTCGAGGGCTGGTACGGACAGCCGTGGGGCAAGCCGTACTGGCGCATCCGCGACTACGTCGCCATCATGCGCAAGGTCTTCGAGCGCAAGGAGCCGGTGTCGCACGCGGGAAAGGAGATCTCGCTGCCGTACACGGGCCCAGGGGCGCTCGGGGTCGGCAAGCCACTCGTCTCGATCCTGCACATGAACCCGCGCCTGCCGATCTGGCTCGGCACCGGCACCGAGGCCAACGTGAAGCTCACGGCCGAGATCGCCGACGGCTGGCTGCCGCTCGGGTTCGTGCCTCGGCTGATGCCGATGCTGCGACCGTGGCTCGAGGAAGGATTCCGCCGCGCCGGGCGCGGTAAAGGCGTCCGCGATTTCGAGATCCAGCCGCGGGCCGAGGTGATCATCACCGACGACGTGCGCGCGGCGCTCGCGCGCCAGAAGCCGCGCGTCGCCCTCTACGTCGGCGGCATGGGGCATCGCGACAAGAACTTCCACAAGGAGATGATGGTGCGCCGCGGCTTCGGCGAGGCGGCCCAGAAGATCCAGGAGCTCTTCCTGGCCAAGCGCAAGGAGGAGGCGGTGGCGGCCGTGCCCGACGAGTTCTGCGACGAGATGTCGCTGGTCGGCCCCGTCGCACGCATTCGAGAGCGCTACCGGGCGTGGGCGGACAGCGGCATCACCGGCCTCACCATCGTCGCCGATCAGCCGGAGGCGATGGAGCTCATGGCGAATCTCGCGCGATGAGCCCGCTCGGCGATCCGAAGATCCAGCGCTTTCTCGACACCAAGGAGATGGTCGTGCTCGCGACCATCCAGCCCGACGGCGCCCCGCTGGCGACGGCGATGTGGTTCCTGCACGACCCGGCCGCGCTCACCATGATCAGCGTGGCCAATCTCCAGAAGGTCCGCAATCTCCGTCGCGATCCGCGCGTGTCCGTGGTGGCGGAAGCCGGCGGCGGAGGCAAGGCGGTCTGCGGCGTGGCCGTGCAGGGGCGAGCGGAGTTCCTCGCCGATGGGCCCGAGCGCCGCGCGCTCGTTGAGCGCTTCCATCGAAAGTACGCCGATCTCCAGGGATACTGGGGCGGCCTCGCCATGCCGTCCGATCGGGTGATGTTTCGCATCCTTCCCGCGCGAGTCCGTGAGTGGGGACTGTGAGATGAAGATCCGTCAGATCCATCCCGTGTTCGTGGGTGAGGTGTCCGACGTCGACATCACGCGGCCGCTGTCGGCGACGGAGGTGGCCGGGATCGAGGCCGGCATGAACGAGCACGCCGTGCTGGTCTTTCACGAGCAGCCGCTGACCGATGAGCAGCAGATGGCCTTCACGGTGAACTTCGGTCGCCTCGAAGACGCGCGCGGCGGCAACATCACCAAGCCGGAGGAGCGCCGCCTCGAGGTCGGGATGAACGACGTCTCGAACCTCGGCAAGGACAACCGGCCGCTCGAGCGCGACTCCCGCCAGCGCCTGTTCAACCTCGGCAACATGCTCTGGCACTCCGACAGCTCCTTCCGCGCCATCCCCGCCAGGTGGTCGCTGCTGAGCGCGCGGGTGGTGAATCCCGTCGGCGGCAACACCGAGTACGCCGACATGCGCGCGGCCTACGACGCGCTCGACGACGCCACGAAGAAGCTCATCGAGGATCTCGTGTGCGAGCATTCACTGATGTACTCCCGCGGCTCGCTGGGCATGCTCGACTACTCCGAGGAGGAGCGGGCGATGTTCAAGCCTGTCCGGCAGCGCCTCGTGCGGACGCATCCGGCCACCGGCCGCAAGTCGCTCTATCTCTCCTCGCATGCCGGCGCCATCATCGGGATGCCCATGGCGGAGGCGCGTATCCTGCTCCGCGATCTCACCGAGCACGCCACCCAGCCGCAGTTCGTGTACGTGCACCGCTGGCGGCCAGGGGACTTCGTCATGTGGGACAACCGCCGGACCATGCACCGCGTGCGCCGCTACGACGACGCCCACCCCCGCGACATGCGCCGCACGACGCTGGCCGGCGACGCGCCCACGGTCGCCCAGGTCTAAACGCGCGGCGGCGTGTCCGCCTTACCACCACGCCGCGACGCGGCGCGGCTGCCAGCGCTGGCTGCGGTGGGCGTCCACGTCCGCTGGACGCGCGAAGAGCTTGATGAGGATCACGCCGGCCAGGAAGCCGCCGACGTGGGCGCCGAAGGCGACGCCGCCCTCGTCCTGGGCGCCCATCATGCCGATGACTCCGCTGAGGAGCTGGAGGCCGGCCCAGTAGAGCAGCATCGTCCACGCCGGTAGCGCGATGGAGATGGGAAAGATCCCGATCGGCACCATCGTGAACACACGGACCCGCGGGTAGAGGATCAGATAGGCGCCCATGACGCCGCTGATGGCGCCGGAGGCGCCGACCATCGGGATGGGCGAGGCGGGGTTGAGGATCACCTGGGCGAGAGCGGCCGCGATCCCGCACGCCAGATAGAAGACGACGAAGCGGGCGTGGCCCATCGAGTCCTCGATGTTGTTGCCGAAGATCCACATGAACCACATGTTGCCGAGCACGTGCATCCACGAGCCGTGCAGGAACATCGAGGTCAGCACGTTGAGGACCTGCCGGCCGGGATCCGTCAGACACACGAGTCCCTCGCCCATCGGAAACGGCGTGCCCGGCGGCAGCCGGAGCGTGAGCTCCCCGGCGATGAGCCCGTAGTCGCAGACCGCGCGGGCCATCGCCAGCGTGGAGCCGGCGCCCTCGGCGACGATCCAGACCAGGAGGTTCAACGCAATGATCGCGTACGTGACGTACGGCGTGCGCAGCGCCTCGTTCTCGTCGTGGTAGGGAAACATTGCGTCCCGTCCTTCCTTGCACGTGTGGCAAGGGAAGTGCCGCCGATCAGCTCAGTGTGAACCCCGCGTACCCTGCCGCCGCGACCTCGTCGCACTTCTGCCGGTACACGCCGACGCCGCCGATGTACGGCATGAAGATCCGCGGCTTGCCCGGGACGTTGGCGCCCATGTACCAGGACTTCGCTTTCGGGTAGAGCGTCATGTGCCCCACCTCGTTCACGTGCGCGACCCACGCCTCCTCGGCCTCGGCGGTGGCCTCGATGCGCTGCCGCCGCTCCGCGCGCAGATGCGCGAGGCAGTCCGCGATCCAGTCCACGTGCTGCTCGATCGACACGATCATGTTGCTCAGCACGGACGGGCTGCCGGGCCCCGTGATCGTGAAGAAGTTCGGGAAGCCGGCGATGGCGAGGCCGAGATAGGTGCGCGGACCGGCCGCCCACCTGTCACGCAAGGCGACGCCGGCGCGGCCGCGGATGTCGATCTTGAGGAGCGCCCCCGTCATGGCGTCGAAGCCGGTGGCGAACACGAGGCTGTCCACCGCGTACTCGCCTGCCGTGGTCCGGACGCCCTGCGGCGTGATGGCCTCGATCGGGGTCTTGCGCAGATCGACCAGAATGACGTTGTCCCGGTTGAACGTCGCATAGTAGTCGGTGTCCACGCAGAGGCGCTTGGTGCCGAGGGGATAGTCGGTCGGCGTGAGCGCCGCCGCGAGCTCCGGATCCTTCACGATCGCGCGAATCTTGCGCCGGAAGAACTCCGCGGCCGTGTCGTTGGCTTCCTGGCTGGTGAGGATGTCGGCGTAGGCGGCGGAGAAGCCGAGGCCGCCCCGCTCCCAGCGCTGCTCGTACTCCCGCTCGCGCTCCTCGCGTGCCACCGCCAGCGCCGAGTCCCCGCTGCGCTCCACCACGAAGCCGACGCGCGACTCGCGCGCCTGACGGCGGAACTCGGCGTAGCGTGCCTTCACACGACGCTCGTACTCGCGGTCGAGCGGCGCGTTGTGGGCGGGCATGCTGTAGTTCGGCGTGCGCTGGAAGACGACGAGGCGCCGGGCCTGGCGCGCGATGATCGGGATCGACTGGATCGCCGAGGAGCCGGTGCCGATCACCCCGACGCGCTGGCCGCCGAAGTCGACGCCGGCGTGGGGCCACCGGCCGGTGTGGTACCACGGCCCGGCGAAGGTCTCGCGTCCTTCTATATGGGGTACCTGGGCGTCGGACAGGCAGCCGGTGGCCATGATGCAGAACCGGGCCGAGACGCACTCCCCGCGGTCGGTCTCGATCGTCCAGCGGCCGGTCGCCTCGTCGAAGATCGCCGCCGTCACGCGGGTCGCAAGCGTGATGTCACGGCGGAGCTCGAAGCGGTCGGCGACGTGGTTGATGTACGTCAAGATCTCCGGCTGGGCGGCGTAGCGCTCGGTCCACGTCCACTCCTGCTGCAGCTCCTCGGAGAACGAGTACGAGTAGTCCATGCTCTCCACGTCGCACCGCGCGCCCGGGTACCGGTTCCAGTACCACGTGCCGCCCACGCCGTCGCCGGCCTCGAACACGCGTGTGGCCAACCCGAGGCCGCGCAGGCGATGCAGCATGTAGAGGCCGGCGAACCCGGCGCCGACGACGACGGCGTCGAGCCTCTCCTCGGTGCTCATGGCTGTTCCGTCCCGCGCGTGATCATCGACGCCGGCAAGGGTAACACCGGGCGCGGACGGACGAGATCGGCGGCGGTGTTGGCCACGAGGGCGACGAGGATCAGCGCGCCGCCGATCAGCGCGGCGGTGTCGGCTCGCTCGTTCAGCACGAGCCAGACCCACACCGGCCCCAGCACGGTCTCCAGCATGCCGATGAGCGACGTCTGCGCGGCGGGGATCAGCCGCGCGCCGGCCATGAAGAGCAGGAAGCCGGCGCCGAACTGGCCGATGCCGAAGAACGCCAGGAGCAGCAGATCGCGGGGGGTCGTGGCGAGCGGCGTGGCCATCGGCAGCGCGAGCAAGAAGGTGAACGTCGTCGCCAGCGCGGCCGCGGGCGCCATCGGGATCCGAGGATGCCGCCGGATGAGCACGGTGGCGACGGCGAAGCTGGTGGCCATGACGACGGCCAGCAGGTCACCGAGCAGCCCTCCGCGGCCGTAGGAGCTCGAGACCATGACCACCGCTCCGGCCAGGGCGACGCCCATGGTGACCCACGTGCGCGGCAGCACCCGCTCGCCGAGCACGAGCCAGCCGAGCAGCCCCACCACGTACGGGCTCGTCGACATGAGCAGCAGCGTGTTGGCCACCGAGGTATGCGCGAGCGAGAAGATGAAGCAGGTGGATGCGAGCGCCATGCACGCGGCGACGGCGATGACCGGACGTCCGCCCTCGCGCCACTGCGCGACGATGCTCCGTCGGCCCGTGATCGACAGCAGCACGCCCAGGAACGCGGAGGCGAAGAGGCTGCGCCAGAGGTTCGTCGTCCACGGCGTCGTGGCCACCAGCCGCGCGATGAGGGCGCCGCTGCTCCAGACCACGGCGGCGCCGGTGACGAGCAGCGCACCGCGCCGGGCGGTGGCGGCACCGCCGCTCACGTCTGCAGATCGCCGACCGCCGACGCCAGCGCGTCGAGCTCCTTCCGCCACGACGCGGGCGCCACGACGGGCCGCACGACGAACTTCGAGAAGCCGACGGCGATGAACTGCTCGAGCGTCGCCCGCAGGGCGGGGAAGCCGATCGGCGTCAGCTCGAGCGCGCGCGGCCGCCGGGCCGCCAGCGTGCGCGCGGTGGCGGCGTCCAGCGGTGCGCTCGCGTAGCCGACGCTGACACCGAAGTGCTCGCGACTGATCGAGCGCCCGGCCCGTGCGGCCGCCGCGTCGATCACCGCGCGGCCGGCGGCCACCTCGGGCGGCGTGCACAGTGACGGCAGCCAGCCATCCGACAGTCGCCCGCAGCGCTCCAGGGCCGCCGGCGCCGTGCCGCCGAGCCAGACCTCGAGCGGCTGTTGCACCGGCCGCGGCGTGACCGTCACGTCGTGGAACATGCCGGCCGCGCCGTCATGACTCACACGCTCGCCGGCCCACAGCCGGCGCAGCAGCGGCAGCGTCTCATCGATGAGGGCGCCGCGGCGCCCGGGGTCGGCGCCGATCGCCTCGCGCTCCGGCGCATACGTGAGGCCGGGCACCAGCGTCACCAGCAGCCGGCCGCGGGAGACCACGTCCAGGCTGGCGAGCTGCTTGGCGAGCCGGATGACGTTGCGTCCCGGCAGCAGCATGGTCGTGCCGAGCTTCACCCGCGGGTTGCGCGCGGCCGCCCACGCGAGGCCGACGGCCGGATCGAGCACGGGGCCGGTGAGCACTTCCGACAGCCAGAGCGAGTCGAAGCCGCGCTCGTCCAGGCCGTCGACGATCTCGCCCAGCGCCTCGGGTGAGGTGGCGGCGACGGCCGCGCCCACGCCGATGCGGATCTTCACGGGGCGATGGCCCCCGGCAGCGCCGCCACGAGCTCGCGGAGGCACGTGCGGATCCGCGCGATGTTGGCCTCGGCCTTGTCCGGAATCTCACCCCGGCGCACCTGGGCGATGAACTCGTCGGCCGTGGTCGTGATGAGCAGCGCGGCATTGATCTCCAGCTGGAGCGCGTGCACGCGCCGGGCGCCGGGATCGCCGTAGGTGGCCACGATGTTGCCGCCGGTGTAGCCGCTGACGTCGCGGTGCACGGCGAAGCGGTGGCGCGTGAAGATCGTCTCCGCGGTGACGGCGAGCTCGGCGCCGCACGTGGCGCCGCGGCAGGTGCCGATGATCACCTCGTGCGCCTGCATGCGGCGCGGGCTGCCCGTGTGGCCATCGAGCAGAATGGCGTAGCCGAAGGCGGCGCGGATCTCGCCGAGCAGGCGGTCGAGCGCGGCGTAGTACGGATCGTAGAGCGACTGTAGCCGGGCCTCCAGGTCGCCCGGGGCCAGCGGGCGGGCGAAGATCGGCGCATCGCGCATGGTGTGGGTGCGGACCACGCCGCGGCGCGAGCGGACCTCGCCGTCGTGCTGCTCGAAGTCGTCGCGACGGCGATTGACGTCGACGAACATGCGCGAGAACGGGGTGGCCAGCACGGTGGCGCCGTGCTCGTGCAGATCGGCGTACAGGTCGCCCACGAAGGTATCGGCGAAGCCGTATGCGAACGTCTCGAACGACGGCTCCAGATAGTCGTCGCGCGTGATGTGGGGCAGCGGCTCGGTGCCGTAGTGCGGCACGCTCACGAGCACGGGCGTGCGCAGCCCGGCCTGCGGGCGACGCACGATGGGGAAGGCGTCGTGCATGGCGCTAAAGATAGCGTGGCGCAGCGCCAAACCCAAGTCTGCTACGCTGCCACCATCGTCCAGCTCGCGCTCTTTCGTCTCGGCGACTTCCGCTGCCTCGCCGCCTCGATCGTTCTGAACTCGGTCGGGATGATGGGCGAGGTGGTGGTGCTCGGCTGGCTCACGCTCGAGCTGACGAACTCGCCCTTCATCGTGGGCGCGGCCATGGGCACGCGCATGCTGCCGCTCTTCTTCGTGGGGGTGCCGGCCGGGGCGCTGGCCGATCGGTTCTCGCGCCGCCGCCTGCTCGTGCTGACCGGCGTGGGGCAGGCCCTCACCGCCGCGACGCTCGGCGCCTTCGCGCTCTCCGGTCGGGTGACGCTGGCGCACATCCTCGTGCTCACGCTCGCGGCCGGTGTCCTGCGCGCCGTCGAGCACGCGGCGCGCCAGGGTTACACGCACGACATCGTCGGCCCCGCCGCCCTCGTGCGCGGGCTGGCCATGCTGGGTGTCGCCATGCGCGGCGGCTGGCTGCTCGGCTCGCTCGGCGTCGGCGCCGTCATCGCGCGCTTCGGCTCCGGTGCGGCCTATCTCGCCGTCGCCCTCGGCTTCCTGGGCGGCGCGGTGGCCGTGTCGCTGGCGACGACGCCGGCGGCGGGCGGCTCCGCGGGCGCCGTCTCCGTCTGGCGCAGCGCGCTCGATTTTCTCCTCGCGCTCCGACACGACCGCGCCCTGCTCGTGCTCATGATGCTGACGGCGGGCGCTGAGATCCTCGGATTCGCCCACCAGGCGCTCCTGCCGAGCCTTGCGCGCGACGTGCTGCACACGGGGCCGGAGGGACTCGGCGCGCTGAGCGCGGCGCGGTCCGTCGGCGGCATGCTGGGTCTGGCGGCGGCGTTTCGCGGCGTCGCCAGCGGCGCGCGGTTTCTCGGCGTGCTGCTGACGTTCGGGCTGAGCCTGATCGTGCTGGCGGTGGCGCCCAGCGTGGTCGGCTTCGCCGGCGTGCTGGTGGTGCTGACGCTCGTGAACGCCGCCGGCGCGCTCGCCGATCTGCTCGCGCAGAGCCTGCTGCAGCTCGGCGTGCCGGCGGCGCTGCGCGGACGCGCCGGCGGCGCCTGGGTGGTGGCGATCGGCCTGGCGCCCCTCGGCCAGCTGCAGATCGGCGCCCTCGCCTCGCTCTTCGGTGTCGGCGTGGCGCTCGGCACGAGCGGACTGGCCCTCGCGCTGCTGGCCACGCTGACGGCCCTCGTCTTCCCGCGTGTGAAACGCATCTAGGGCGCGTCTATACTCGACGCCATGATCGCGCCCCCGCCGCCGGTGCTCGACGTCACCGAGCCCGATCCCTCGCTCGTCAAGCTCACGCACGTGATCTATGCGCTGCACGGGGTGAGCCTGCTGGTGGGCATCCTCGGCGCCGCCACCGTGGTCGGCGCGTTCCTGCTCGGCTGGCCGTCGCTGATCGCGGTGATCCTGAACTACGTCAAGCGGAGCGAGGCCCGCGGCACGTGGCTCGACTCCCACTTCCGCTGGCAGATCCGCACCTTCTGGTACGGGCTGCTGTGGGCCTCGCTCTGCATCCTGTTCATCGTCGTCACCCTCGGCGTCGGCATCCTCATCGCCTGGCTGCCGCTCGGGATCGTCGGGCTCTGGTTCATCTACCGCATCGCGCGCGGCTGGCTGGCGCTCGTCGACCGTCGGCCGATGTACGTCACGCCGTAGTCCTGTATCATCGAGCGCGCTCAGTCCCTCACGTTTCCAGGAGGCTCAGATGCCGCTCAGTCACGAGACTGCGACCGCGCTCGATCCGCAGGCCAAGGCCGTCATCGATCTCGTCATCAAATCGGGACGGCCGCCGTATCACCAGCTCGCGCCGAAGGACGCGCGGCAGCTGTTTCGCGACACGCGCCCGGCGGCCACACCGCCGGCGCCCGCAATCGGCGAGGTCAAGGACCTCCGCGCCGACGGGATCCCGTTCCGCCTCTATCGCCCGAAGGATGTCTCCGCGTCCACGGCGCTGCCGGCGCTCATCTTCTTTCACGGCGGCGGCTGGGTCATCGGTGACCTCGAGACGCACGACGTCCTCTGCCGGCAGCTGACCGCGGGCGCGGGCATCAACGTCGTGAACGTCGAGTACCGGCTGGCGCCGGAGCACAAATTCCCGGCGGCCGTCGACGACGCATGGGCGGCCACGCGCTGGGTGGCCGCGCACGCCGGCGAGCTCGGCATCGATGCCGCTCGCCTCGCCGTCGGTGGTGACAGCGCGGGTGGCAATCTCGCCGCGGTGGTCGCGCTCCTCGCGCGCGATCATGGCGGTCCCTCGCTGGCGCTGCAGGTGCTCACCTACCCGGTGACCGACGTGGCCGCGGAGTCGGCATCGTACGCGGAGTTCGCCGACGGCTTCATGCTGACGCGCGACTCGATGCGCTGGTTCATCGCCCACTATCTGACCAGCACGCAGGAGGCGCTCGACTGGCGCGTCTCGCCGTTGCGCGCGCCGTCGCTCGCCGGCGTCGCCCCCGCGCTGGTGGTCACCGCCGGCTTCGATCCGCTCCGCGACGAGGGCGAGGCGTACGCCAAGCGACTCCGCGAGGCCGGCGTGCGCGTCGACATGATCTGCTACGGCGGGATGATCCACGGCTTCGTGCCGATGGGCCGGCTCATCGACACGGGCAACCGCGCGGTCGCCCATGCCGCCGCCTCGCTGCGCCAGATCTTCGGCGTCGTCGGCTAGCGCGCGGTCAGGCGAGCTCGAGCCACTCGAACCAGACCGGGTGGTGCGCCTTGTACCACTCGAGCACGCCGCGGATCTTTGCCTGCTTGTCGGCGGAGAGCACGCGGTCGTTGATGCGCTCGAAGCGGACGCGGATGCGGTCGCCATCGTGCTCCAGCGCCTGCGGGATCATCGTCTGCAGCTCGTTGCGGATGCGTCCGGAATCGGAGACCTTGACCGGGCGCGTGGTGTGGTCGACGCCGGAGAGGAAGCGCACGAGCAGTGGACTGAAGACCTGGCGCGTCTCCTCGAAGGACTCCATCAACCGCAGCGTGAACGTGACGCGGCTCGACGCCTTGCGCGTGGCCAGCCGCGTGGTGACGCGGTAGATGTTCTCGGCCACCCGGGTGACGCCCGGCGTGCCCGTGTACGGATCGTCGCAGATGTACCCGACGCTCGCCAGCACGTGCCAGTCCTTCTCGGGCAGGAAGTCATCGGCATGCAACACCGGTTTGCCGAGCGGCATGTTCGACGTCGCCGCCTCGTTGATGGCCTCCGCGTAGCTCCGCACCTTGCCCGTCTCGAGCTGCTGCACGCCGATCAGCTGCGCCAGGCGCGCCGCGAAGTCGGGCGCGGCGGGGTCGAGCTGCATCAGTCGGCCCTCGACGTCCACCGGCAGCTCGAACGTCGGCGAGAAGAGCGACATCGTGCTGTGCACGTCCAGCACGTCGGAGAGGCTTGCCGCCTGCATCGCCTCGGCGGTCGCCGCGTAGCCGTCGCAAAGGAAGACGTGGGTCGCACCGGCGGCATCGCGCCAGCTGCCGACGAGGAACGTCGGTGCGTACGTCCCGGAGTCGGTGAACACGGCGAGGCCCGAGGGCGCCTTCCACCCGTCGTCGACCAGGTGCACGCCGACCCGCTCCCATTCCTCCCAGAGCTTGCCGAGCCGATGGATACGGCTCTTGCCGCGGAGCGTCCACACGTGGATGTGCTCGCGGCGGATGCCCGGATACGCCGCCTCGATGGCCTCGGCCACCTGCTTGCGCGGCGTGCGGTAGTCGAGCAGCACCGAGGTGTTGGCGGCGGCCTCCGCGACGCGCGCGGGCACGGTGAGGCAGCCCATGTACGACTCGTACGGCCGTGACAGTCGCAGCGGTGAGTCGAACAGATGGAAGACGGCCATCGGTCCCGTCGGCTTGCCGTCGGCGAAGCGCGACGTATTCTCGAGCGTGTCGACGGCGGCGCCCCACAGCGTGATGCCGCGGCCCTGCAGCCACTCGTAGAACTGCTCGAACGTGTGGCCCGGCTCGTTGAGCAGCCGCCGGACGCGGCGGTCGACGGTGCGCGCGAGCTCCGGCCGCGCGTAGACGCGGCCGAAGCCGAGCATCGGATTGGCGCCCATCTCCGGCGTCTCGCCGACCTTCGGCATGAGCCCTTCGCCCAGGCAGACCATGAGCGCGTGATTCTCCGGGAGCGTGCGGGTGAGGTGCCAGAGGCCTTCGCTCATCACGTAGGCGCTCACGGCGTCGGCGGCTTTCTTGACCTGGTTCACCGTGGCCTTGTCCTGGCCGGCGCCGGCGCCGAAGTCGCCGAAGAGCCGGGTCCCGAGCGCGGTGGCGGCGGAGGTCATGGCCAGACAGCGCGCGATACCGCGCGGGGCAAACGTGTGCGCCGAGACGGGCTCGGCCTGCGCCCGCTCGACGTCGACGTCCTCGAGCCACAGATGAAAGCGCAGCAGGACCGGGCGCGTGTCGAACGCCCACTGCGCGACCAGGTTGCGCTTGACGCTGTCGGTCATCCGGACCTCCCCACCGGGAGTGATTCTATCCGACCCCGCACGCTCTTGACGGGTTCCTGCGATCGCGCGACGCTCCTGCCGCGGTCACTCCCCCGATGGAGGCGATCATGAGCACCCAGACCCTCCTGCTCCTCATCCTGATCCTGTTGCTGCTGGGCGCGCTGCCGCTCTGGCCGTACAGCAGCGGCTGGGGCTACTACCCGAGCGGTGGCCTGGGGCTGCTGGTGGTCATCCTGATCGTGGTGCTGCTCGTGCGGCGTCCGTAGTCGCCGATGCGATGGGAGCGCACGGTCACGG
>Ga0075421_100003890_pt1 | contig 17948 bp, 16 predicted proteins | sample SoiMetdeltSBSDD5_FD_75292 | JGI IMG/M metagenome (GOLD analysis project Ga0075421, IMG submission 75292) | Bulk soil microbial communities from a Populus tree surrounding site in Tennessee, USA - Soil MetaG P. deltoides SBSDD5 | ecosystem: Environmental > Terrestrial > Soil > Tree plantation...
ATCGGGTACCTGTCCGCCTCGATCGAGTGGGCCCGCCGGTTCGGCGACACGCCCGAGGCCTGGCGCCACTGGTGGAGCGCGGACAGCGACGCCGGCGGCTACTACTTCATGGGCAAGGACAACATCACGTTCCACTCGCAGATCTGGCCGGCCGAGCTGCTCGCCTACAACCACGATCCGGGCGAGTATGGCAAGCTCGCCCTGCCCACCGAGTTGGTCTCCAGCGAGTTCCTGACCGTGCAGGGCAAGCAGTTCTCCACCTCGCGCCGCGTCGTCATCTATGTCCGCGACTTCCTGGAGCGCTACGGGCCCGATGCCCTGCGCTTCTACATCGCCGTGGCCGGGCCGGAGACGACCGACACCGACTTCACCTGGTCGGAGTTCTTGCGGCGCAACAACGACGAGCTGGTGGCGGGCTGGGGCAACCTTGTCAACCGCTCGCTCGCCTTGACCGCCAAGAACTTCGGGGAGATCCCGCCCGCGGGCGAGGTCACCGACGAGGACAAGGCCCTTCTGGCCAGCGTCAACGGCGCTTTCCGCACGGTCGGTGACCTGATCGAGAAGCATCGGCAGAAGGCGGCGATCAGCGAGGCGATGCGCGTGGTGGCCGAGGCCAACAAGTATCTTAGTGATCAAGCCCCCTGGAAGATCAAGGATGATCCGCAGCGGCTGGGAACGATTTTGCACACGGTGCTGCAGGCCATCAACGACCTCAACACCATCTTGACGCCGTTCCTGCCGCATGCTTGTCAAAAGATCTTTGAGCTCCTGGGGGGTACCGGTGTGCACGCCCCGTTGCCGGAGATCCATGAGGTGTCCGACCTGGACGGTGGCCCTGGCTACCCCATCCTCACCGGCGATTACACCGCTGGCGCCCGCTGGGAGTCGACACCGATCACGGTCGGGGCAAAGATCGACCCACCCACGCCGGTGTTCCGCAAGCTCGACCCGTCCATAGTGGACGAAGAGCTGAACAGGTTCACAACCGGTAGCTGACGCTGATGTCGCGCCCCTCTGCCACCTCCGGCAGGGGGGCCCAGGCCTCGTAGACGCCACGCTCGTAGCACTGCGCGCCCAGCCTCGCCACGTTCTCGGGATCGGGGCGGCAAAGCCGCAGCCGCGCCCAGTTCGCCTCCAACGCCAGCACCGTGCACAGCGCGCCGCGCCAGCGGGCGTAGTGCGTGCGCCGCGCCAGGCTGTCCACCTGATATCTGGCCGCCCGGGTCATGGCCAGCACCCGGAACTCGTCGGGCGGGTCGGCCACGGCGTCGTACTCCTCCCCGCGGAACGTCCCGACCAGGCGGGTGGTCTTGCTCAGCGACACCGGCAGGTACTCCTGCTCGGGGCTGATCTCGCGCACCGGGGCGAGCAGGTGCCGCCACTGCGGCCCGACCATGCGTACCCACCCGCGCTGCTCGGGCTGGTAGGCGTACAGCACGACCTCCGTCCCGTCCGGGGCGAAGGCCAGCAGGGAGGCGTTGGCGGGCATTGGCAGGTCGGCGAAGTCCGCGGTCACCCACTCGGGGATGAGCTCGCCGGCGCTCGGCACGAAACCCGTCCCCAGCACCGGCGCGCCGACGCGGTCGTGCGAGGGCATCGACACAAGCCCGGTGACCGCGGGGCCGATGGGCACGGCGTAGTCGTCGCCGTCGATCGCGCGCCAGCGCAGCATGTAGGCGACCTCGCCGGGCGCCTCACCGGTGAGGATCGACAGGTCCGCCGGGGTGCGCAGGTGGGCGACGTCCCACTCGCGGTAGCAGAACCCATGCGGCAGTTGGCCTTTGAGCACCGCCGTGACCCCGGCCGCGCTGAGCGGCCTGATCATCCTCGTGCCGCGGCGCACGGTGGCGCTGGAGCGCACGGCGCCGATCAGCTCCGCCGACTCGGGGTCGCGCGGTGGGATCTGGCTGAGCCGGTGCACCGACTCCCAGCTCATGCCGCGACGCACCGGTGCGTGCAGCACCGTCTCGACACCGTTGGCCCCCGACGGCACGAACCGGTGATAGGGGAATCGGCCAGGGTGGGCCAGGCGCAGAAAACCGGGCGCGGGCACCTCGCTGAAAACCTCGTATGCCGCGCCGTCAGCCACCGGCTCGGCCGGATAGGACACCCCGTCGATGGTGATGGCGCTCACGGGCTGTAACGGTATCGCCACGTCGTTCCGGCCGAGTGAACACTTCTTGAATAGTGGTGCAGTAATACCGGCTCCCGCTAACGCAAGTCGCGGCGAATCACCCGAAAGGCGATGCCTGTGCCGTCGGATCTTGAAAGCAGAGAGCGCACGTTCAAGATCCGACGATCCAAGCACCGCCGGCGATCCGCATGGGATCATGTGAGCTGTGATACCCGAGGGCCTCCCCGACTCGCCGGCTCCGCTGCCGTACCCCGTGATGGACAGCCATACGCACATCGACATCGTCGCCGGGCCGACCTGGGGTCCGGCCGAGCAGATCGTGGCGGCGGCGAAGGTGGGCGTCGACCGGCTGGTGCAGGTCGGGGTGGACGTCGCGTCGTCGCAGTGGGGGATCACGCTGGCGCAGGAGCACGATGCTGTCGTCACGACGGTCGCCCTGCACCCCAACGAGGCGCCCCGTCTGTCCAATCTGGACGATTCGTTGGGCCTCATCGACGCTATGGCCGAGCACGAGCGCGTGCGCGGCGTCGGCGAGACCGGCCTGGATTTCTTCCGCACCAAGGGAATGGAGGCCCAGGCCTTGCAGGAGCGCAGCTTCCGGCGGCACATCGCGATCGCCAAGCGGACCGGCAAAACGCTGGTGGTGCACGACCGCGACGCCCACGCCGACATCCTGCGCGTCCTCGACGACGAGGGCGCACCGGCCGATGTCGTGATGCACTGTTTCTCCGGGGATGCCGAGTTCGCGGTCGAGTGCGTGCGGCGCGGCTTCACGCTCTCCTTCGCCGGCACGGTCACCTTCAAGAACGCGCCGCAACTGCGGGAAGGGGCGGTGCGCACCCCGCTGCACCGGATCCTTGTCGAGACCGACGCGCCCTACCTCACCCCGATGCCGTACCGCGGGCGGCCCAATGCCAGCTACCTGATCCCGGTAACCGTCAGAGCCCTCGCCGATGCCAAGGGCGTCCCACTGGAGGAGATGTGCGCGGCCCTGTCCGCCAACGGCGAGCGGCTGTTCGGACCATGGCGATGAGGGCCCGGAGATGAGCAAACTCCTTGGCCCGGCCGAAATAAGAGACCTGGCGCGACAACTCGGCGTCACCCCGACCAAGAAGCGCGGGCAGAACTTCCTGCACGACCCCAACACCATCCGCCGCATCGTGGCCGCCGCCCACCTGCGCCCCGGCGATGTCGTCGTCGAGGTCGGTCCGGGGCTCGGGTCGCTCACGCTCGGTCTGGTCCCCGCGGCAAGTCACGTCCACGCCGTCGAGATCGATCCGAAGCTGGCCGCGGCGCTGCCCGAAACCGCGGGCCACCCGCCCAACCTGACCGTCCACCTCGCCGACGCCATGACGGTCACGACGCTTGATCCGCCCCCGACCGCGCTTGTAGCAAACCTGCCCTACAACGTGGCGGTCCCGGTCGTCCTGCACCTGCTTGCCGAGTTCCCGAGCATCGAGCACGGCCTGATCATGGTGCAGAAGGAGGTCGCCGACCGGCTCACCGCCGGCCCCGGCAGCCGGGTCTACGGCGTGCCGTCGGTGAAGCTGGCCTGGTACGCCGAGTCCCGCCAGGCGGGCCGCGTGCCGCCGGCCGTGTTCTGGCCCGTTCCCAACGTCGACTCGGGCCTTGTCGCCTTCACCCGCCACGACCCGCCCCGCGCCGACGTGCCGCGCGAGAAGGTCTTCAAGCTCGTCGACGCCGCCTTTGCCCAGCGCCGCAAGACGCTGCGGGCCGCGCTGGCCGGGTGGGCGGGCAGTGCCGCCGAGGCTGAGCGCTTGCTCAAAAACGCGGGCATCGACCCGGGGGCTCGCGGCGAGCAACTGGACGTGGCAGCATTCGCCGACCTGGCCGCGGAAGCTACTCTTAGCCGGTGACGGAGGCGTGGGCACTCGATCAGGACGGCCAGCTGGCGCTGGGACCCGTCCGGGTGCGCGCCCCCGCGAAAATCAATCTTCATCTCGGTGTGGGTGCGGTGCGCCCGGACGGGTACCACGAGATCCACACCGTCTACCACGCGATCTCCCTCTATGACGAGGTGACCGCGCGCAGCGGCGACTCGCTGACCCTGACCATGCTGGGCGAGGGCGTCGGCGAGCTGGATCTCGACGACGGCAACCTCGTCAATCGCGCTGCCCGCGCGCTGGCCACGGCCGCCAAGATCGAGCCCAAGGCCCGCCTGCACCTGCGCAAGCAGATCCCGCTCGCGGCCGGCCTCGCCGGGGGATCGGCCGATGCGGCGGCGACTTTGGTGGCTTGCGACTCTTTATGGGGTACCGGATACAGCCGCGGGGAGTTGGCCACGATCGCCGCGACGCTCGGTTCAGATGTGCCGTTCCTGCTTTTCGGCGGCACCGCCCTGGGCACGGGCCGGGGCGAGACGGTGAGCCCGGTGCTCGCCCGCGCCAGCAAATGGCACTGGGTCGCGGCGTTCTCCACCGGCGGGCTCTCCACACCGGAGGTCTACCGGGAGCTGGACAGGCTGCGCGCGGCGGGCAAGGCGCCCGACCCGATCACAAGCACCGATCCGCTGCTGGCCGCCCTGCGCCAGCGCGACCCTGCGGTGCTGGGCGCCGCGATCGGCAACGACCTGCAGGCCGCCGCGCTGTCGCTGATGCCGGAACTGGAGGCGACGCTGGCCGCCGGGCATGATGCTGGGGCGCATGCCGCGTTTGTCTCGGGCAGCGGCCCGACCTGTGTCTTCCTCGCCGGTGACGAGGCGCACGCCGACGAGATCGCCGCCGCCCTGAGCGAGGCCGGCGTGTGCCGGTCCGCCCATGCGGCGATCGGCCCGGTGCCTGGGGCGCGGGTCGCCACCGGCGCCTGGGGCGGCGGATCTTGAAGGCGCGCCCTTTGCTTTCAAGATTGCCGGCACAGGCGCCGTCTTCGGGGCGAGCCGCCCGCTCGTTTGCTTTGTCACAAGCAAATGAGCACAGGATCTCGTAATTATGGCCAACATCATCAATCTCGATCGGGTGAGCAAGGGGTACGGTCCGACCGGCCCGCTGCTCACCGACGTCTCGCTGGGCCTTGACGGCGCCGACAGTGTGGGCGTTGTCGGCCTCAACGGTGCCGGCAAGTCGACGCTGCTCAGGCTGCTGGCGCGGGAGGAGGAGCCCGACTCGGGCCGCGTCACCCACCGCCGTGACCTGCGCGTCGCCGTGCTGCCGCAGGGCCTCGCGTGGGAGCCTTCGCTCACCGTGCGCGACGTCGTGCTCGGAAACGCTTGGCTGTCAACGGCTTTCGACACCGAACACGAGTGGGCCGGTTCGGCCGGGATCCGTGAGGTGCTCGACGGCTTGGGCATGCGCGCCTCCGGCCGGCTCGCGGCCCAGCATGATGTGTTAGAGGTGCCGGTCGGGCCGATGTCGGGTGGCGAGCGCCGTCGTGTGGCATTGGCTGCCCTGCTGGTACGCCCGGCTGATCTTTTGATTTTGGATGAGCCGACCAACCACCTGGACATCGCGGGCGTCAACTGGCTGGCCGGATGGCTCAACCGCGCCTGGCGCGGCGCGCTGGCCGTGGTGACGCACGACCGGTGGTTCCTTGACGCGGTCTGCGACCACATCTGGGAGGTCGCCGACCTTCAAGTGCGTTCGTACGAGGGCGGATTCGCGGCCTGGACCCTCGCCCGCGCGGAGCGGGACCGAGTCGCCGCGACGGTCGAGGCGCGCCGGCAGAACCTGCTGCGCAAGGAGATCGCGTGGCTGCGCCGCGGCCCGCCCGCGCGCACGTCGAAGCCGAAGTTCCGCATCGACTCCGCGAATGCGTTGATCGCCGACGTCCCGCCGCCGCGCGACCAGGTGACCCTCGCCAAGCTCGCCACGACCCGCCTCGGGCGGCAGGTCTTCGACCTGGAGGAGGTGACCCTGCACGCCGGCCCCAAGCTCATCCTCGACCGCGTGACCTGGCATGTCGGGCCGGGCGACCGGCTCGCGATCCTCGGTGCCAACGGCGCGGGCAAGACCACACTGCTGCGCCTGCTCGCCGGGCCTTCTTCGAACGGTTTCACCGTGGGCAAGACGGTTCGGGTCGCGTTCCTGTCGCAAGAGCTGGCCGAGCTGCCGGGCGAGCTGCGCCTGCTGGAGGCGGTCGAGCAGGTCGCGAAGCGGGTCCGCCTCGGCGACCGGGAGCTGTCAGCGGCGCAGCTGGCGGAGGTCTTCGGGTTCACCGACCGTCGTGTTTGGACACCTGTCGCCGACCTGTCCGGCGGCGAGCAGCGGCGGTTGCAACTGTTGCGGCTCCTGGCAACCGAGCCCAATGTCCTGATCCTCGACGAGCCGACCAACGACCTCGACACCGACACCCTTGCCTCCCTTGAGGACCTGCTCGACACCTGGCCCGGCACGATGATCGTCGCCTCGCACGACAGGTATCTGGTGGAGCGCGTGTGCGACCAGGTCTACGCGTTGTTCGGCGATGGCAAGCTGCGCCATCTGCCTGGAGGGGTGGAGGAGTATCTGGCCTCGCTGTCATCCCCTCCGCCCGTTGCCGCCCCGCCCGTCAGGGCCGCGAAGGTCGACTCTCGGCAGGCCAAGAAGGACCTCGCCCGCGTCGAACGCGCCCTGGAGAAGCTGGCACAGCGGGAGCAGAAGCTGCACGGCGCGCTGGCCGAGCACGCCACCGACTTCGTGAAGGTGGCCGAACTCGACGCCGCGCTCAAGGACCTGGTGGCCGAGCGGGCGGCGCTCGAGGAGGAATGGCTGATCCTCGCCGATCAGGCCGGGTGAATCTGCGAAACTGAAACAATGCACCTACCGATCAACCATCGGCTCTCCGGCTTCTACCGGTTCCTCGCCGCCCTCGCCGGTATCTTCCTGCTCACTTTCGGCATCGTCGGCGCCGCACAAACGTGGGGCGATCCGTTCTTCGACCGGGGTGACGTGTCCGCGCTCGGCCTGCGCACCAACCTTGCCTTCTCCCTGCTGTCCGTTGTGGTGGGCGCCATCGTCCTGCTCGGTGCGCTGGTCGGCGGCAACATGCCGTACCACTTCAACCTGTTCGGCGGATCGGTCTTCTGGCTCGCCGGGCTGGTCATGCTCATGCTGCTGCATACAGATGCCAACCTCCTCAACTTCGAGGTCCCCACTTGCATCGTGTCCTTCCTCATCGGGACCGTGCTGTTCCTCGCCGGCCTTTACGGCAGGCGCGGTACCCCCGAAGAGGCGAGGGCCGAGGACGATTTCCGCCACAGCGGACGCGGACCGGCCGTCGCCAAGGTGACCACCCTGGACGAGAAACTGTCGGCGCACCCCGGCGTCAAGCACGGCGAAGAGGAGTAGCCCTACTTGCCCTTGCGGGTCACCAGCGTCGGCTTGGTGTGCAGGTGCGACAGCCCGTTCCAGGCCAGGTTGACCAGGTGCGCGGCCACGGTTTCCTTGCGTGGCTTGCGCACCTCCAGCCACCACCGGCCGGTCAGCGCCACCATGCCGACAAGCGCCTGCGAGTACAGCTCAGCGAGCTTGGGATCGTAGCCCCGAGACTTGAACTCGGCCCCGAGAATGTGCTCCACCTGGTGGGCAACGTCATTGAGCACCGAGGAGAAGTTGCCGCTCGCGGACATGACGGGAGACTCCCGCACCAGCACCCGGAATCCGTTGGTCTCCTGCTCGATGTAGTCCAGTAATGCCAATGCCGCCTGCTCGAGCAACTCGCGCGGGTGGCCGGCGGTCAGCGCGCTCGTGATCCGCTCCAGCAGCGAGTTCACCTCGCGGTCGACCACCACCGCATAGATGCCCTCCTTGCCGCCGAAATGCTCGTAGACAACCGGCTTGGAGACCTTGGCGCGCGCGGCGATCTCCTCGATCGAAGTGGCGTCGAAGCCCTTCTCCGCGAAAAGCTGCCGCCCCACGGAGATGAGCTGCTCGCGTCGCTGGGAGAAGCTCATCCGCACGCGGGCACGTTTTACCTCTGGCGCATCGTCCTGGGTCACGAAATCAGTTTGGACTTGATCCGATCGGGTTTGGGCCACCGGACGTTGCTCACCCAGCCCAGCTTCTCGAAGATCCAGATCAGCCTGGCCGACGAATCGATCTGCCCCCTGAGCACGCCGTGACGGGCGCTCGTCGGGTCGGCGTGGTGCAGGTTGTGCCAGCTCTCCCCAAACGACAGGATCGCCAGCGGCCAGAAGTTGGAGGCGCGGTCGCCGTCACGCATCGCGAACGGGCGCTCGCCGAACACGTGGCACACCGAGTTGATCGCCCAGGTGACGTGGTGCAGCAGCCCGATGCGGACCAGGCCCGCCCAGAAGAATGCGGTCAGCGCGCCCCTCCATGACATGGTCACCAGGCCACCCACGACCGCCGGGGAGACGACCGAGGTCAGCACCAGCAAGGGGAACAGCCGGTCCACCTTCTGGATGTCCTTGTCGGCCACGAGGTCGGGGGCGAAGCGCTCACGGTTGGACAGGTCACGGGCGAACAGCCAGCCCACATGGGCGTGGAAGAGCCCCTTGGTCAGCCCCCAGAACGACTCACCGAACCGCCAGGGCGAGTGGGGGTCACCCTCCAGGTCCGAATACTGGTGGTGGCGCCGGTGGTCGGCGACCCACTGCGTCGGCGAACCCTGGATCGCGAAGGACCCGGCCACCGCCATGGTCACGCGCAGCCAACGGGTCGCCTTGAAGGAGCTGTGGGTCAGGTACCGGTGGAACCCGACCGTGACCCCCATGCCCGACATCATGTAGAGCGGGACGAAGAGGGCTATGTCCGTCCAGCCCAGCCAGCCGCCCCAGGCGACGGGCACGGCGGCGATCAGGGCGACGAACGGCAGGATAACGAAACTCCAGAGCCCGGCCAGAATGCCAAAGCTCTGCTTTCCCTCGGTCAGCGGCTTGGGCCCCCGCTCCGGCGCCGCGGTGCCGACCGTGGTTTCAAATATCTTGGTGGCCATGGCACCTCACTGCTGAATGATGGGATGTTCTCGATCTTGAGCATCTCGCCTACGCTACCGTAACCTACGAAACCGTAGCCGAACAATGTTAATCAGCATCGACTTTTCACGACCCGCACTCTCATTACACCCCTGAACGAGGGCGAAGTTCGCCATCTCGGATAACGGGTAAGCATCCACGAGACATGCAACGCGGAGACGCCGCGGCGATGGTGGGAGGAACAGGTGGTTTCGCAGGCTGGTTGCCGACTGTTCATGCGATCCAGTTCAGGGCTAAGCTAGCCTCTTGTTTGGTGGCCGGGACGGGCAACATGTCCGGTTCGGCAGAAGTAGTCGGGCGTGGTGTAATTGGCAACACGTGGGCCTTTGGAGCCCATTTTTCAGGTTCGAGTCCTGACGCCCGAGCTGCGGAAAATTGTCCGTATCGATGATGGGTTTTCCTGGTGTCTCGAACGGTAATTGTGCTCGCGGCGGGCGAGGGCAAGCGCATGAAATCGGATCTACCCAAGGTGCTGCATCAGCTCATGGGTCGTTCCCTCGTGGGCCACGTGCTGCACGCCTCGACAGTTCTGTCCGCTGACCAGACGATAGTCGTGGTCGGCCATAAGGCCGACCAGGTGATCACACACTTGAGCGAGATCGCGCCGTCGGTCAAGACGGTGCTGCAGGCCGAGCAGAAGGGCACCGGCCACGCCGTGCGGGTGTCGCTTCCGCCTGGCATCAAGGGCACCGTGGTGGTGCTCAACGGCGATGTCCCGTTGCTGCGCGAGCAGACGCTCCAGTCGTTCGTCGAGACGCACGAGCGTAGCGGGGCCGCGGCGACGGTGCTCGCGGCCGAGCTGGTGGAGCCCAACGGGCTGGGCCGGATCGTGCGCAACGAGCACGGCGAGTTCGAGTGCATCGTGGAGGCGCGCGACGCGACCCCGGAGCAGCTGGCGATCCACGAGATCAACGCGGGGATCTATGCGTTTGACGCGGACGCTCTGGCCGACGCGCTTGGGCATCTGACGACGCACAACGATCAGGGCGAGGAGTACCTGACCGACGTTTTCGCGCTGTTGAAGGCGCAAGGCGCGCCGATCGCGGTGCATGTGGCCCCCGACGTGACGGAGACCATGGGCTGCAACGACCGTGCGGAGCTTGCCAACCTGCGGGCGCTGCTGCGTGACCGGGTCAACCTGGAGCTGATGCGTGACGGCGTGACGATCCTCGATCCGGCGACGGCGTGGATCGATGTGACGGTCGAGGTGGAGCGCGACGCCGTCATCGACTCCAACGTGCAGCTGCACGGCGCCACGAGGATCGGTTCGGGTGCGACCATCGGCCCTGAGGTGATGCTCCTCGACACCGTCGTGGGCAAGGAAGCCTTCGTGGTCAAGGCGCACGCGATCGGCGCCGAGGTCGGGCCGTCGTCAAGCGTTGGGCCATATGCGTACTTGCGCCCCGGCACGGTCATCGGCCGCTCGGCCAAGGTCGGCACGTTCGTCGAGGTGAAGAACTCGTCGCTGGGCGAGGGGACGAAGGTGCCGCATCTGTCCTATGTGGGCGATGGGACCATCGGTCAGCACACCAACATCGGCGCGGGCAACATTTTCGCCAACTACAGCGGGGCGGCGAAGAGCCGCACCACCATCGGCGACCACGTGAGGACCGGTTCGGCGACGACGTTTGTGGCGCCGGTCGAGGTGGGTGACGGTGCCTACACCGCGGCCGGTTCGGTGGTCACCAAGGATGTGCCGCCCGGTGCGCTTGCCGTGGCGCGTTCGCACCAGCGCAACATCGACGACTGGGTGGCCCGGTCGCGCGCTGGCTCGGCCGCCGACGAAGCCGCGAAACGCGCCAAAAAGGAAGCCGAGAAGGACGAGGACTAGCCCCGAGTTTCCCGCACTGCCGCCGCCGCTGCCCGCTCGTTGCCTTAGCACGAGCAAAGAGTTAGAGCCAGCCGCGCTTGGCGGCCTCGGCGCCGAGGGAGAACTGGTTTTTGGCGCCGGTGGCGGACTTGAGCGCGGCGATGTGCTCATAGACCGCGCGCTCGCTGAGGAAGACGAGCTTGGCGATGGTCGAGATGGTGAAGCCGGCGGCGAGGAGCAGGAGGATGCGCCGCTGGATCACCGGCGGCTCCGTTCTCTCCTCTTGGGACATGCAATGAAGGTAGCGCTCGACCGCCGCCCCCATCAAGGCGCCTTACGGAGTGGCCGGCGCGCAGCGGCGCAGCTGCGACCAAAGACCTGCCGGAGCGGCCGCTGCGCAGCGGGGCGCAGCTGCGACCAAAGACCTTCCGGAGCGGCCGGCGCACAGCGGGCGGAGCTGCGACCAAGGACCTTCCGGAGCGGCCGGCGCACAGCGGGGCGCAGCTGCGACCAATGACTCCGCCCCGGTGTTGGCGCGTGAGGTATCCCACGCAAGGATGGGCTTAAGAGCAGGTGACCAAATCGCCAGGGGAGGATGGCGAGCTGGGTGATACTGACCGCAGACCATCGCGTGAGAGGGCGGGCCGATGGGCAGCATCGTCGCGGAAAATAGAAAGAGCCTGATGCTCTTCTCGGGCCGGGCATACCCGGAGCTTGCCGAGGAGATCGGGCAGGTTTTGGGCGTCGACGTGACGCCGACGACCGCCTACGACTTCGCCGGCGGTGAGACTTTTGTCCGGTACACCGAGTCGGTCCGTGGTTCGGACGCCTTCGTCGTCCAGTCGATGACCCGGCCGGTGAACAAGTGGTTCATGGAGACGCTGCTGATGATCGATGCGGCGAAGCGCGGCTCGGCCAAGCGGATCACCGTGGTGCTGCCGTTCTACCCGTATGCGCGGCAGGACAAGAAGCACAGGGGACGCGAGCCCATCTCCGCCCGCCTGGTCGCGGATCTGCTGAAGACGGCCGGTGCGAACCGGATCCTGACGGTGGACCTGCACACGGCGCAGATCCAGGGGTTCTTCGACGGGCCGGTGGATCACCTGTTCGCCATGGACATCCTGGCCGGGTATGTCCACGGCCAGTATGGGGACCGGCCGCTGACGATGGTGGCGCCGGATTCGGGCCGGGTGCGGGTGGCGGAGCGCTGGGCCGACCGGCTGGGCGGTTGCCCGCTGGCGTTCATCCACAAGACCCGGGACATCAACCAGCCCAACCAGGTGGTGGCGAACCGGGTGATCGGTGAGGTGGCCGGGCGTACGTGCATCATCGTCGATGACATGATCGACACCGCGGGGACCATATGTAGGGCCGCCGATATCCTCTTCGACTCGGGCGCCTTGGACGTGATCGTGGCGACGACGCACGCCGTGCACTCCGATCCGGCGACCGAACGGTTGAAGAACAGCCGCATCCGGGAGGTCGTGGTGACCAACACGCTGCCGCTGCCGCCGGAGAAGCAGTTCGACAAGCTGACCGTGCTGTCGATCGCGCCGCTGCTGGCGCGTGCGATCCGGGAGGTCTTCGACGACGGCTCGGTGACGACGCTCTTCGGAGGGCTTAGCTGACGCTGCTAGAGTGGTTGGATTGCCACGGCGAGGGTGCGAGAGCACCGTTATCGACGCGGAGCTCTGGCTCTATGTCGGCCGCCCAAGAAACCATTGAGCCAGGAGTTCAAGAACATGTCTACAGGTGTGAAGATTAGCGCCGAGCCGCGCACCGAGTTCGGCAAGGGTTTTGCGCGCCGCACCCGCAAGGCGGGTCTGGTCCCGGCCGTGCTCTACGGCCACGGCGAGGCGCCGCGTCACATCGCGTTGCCGGCCAAGGAGTTCGCCGCCGCCATCCGCCACGGCGGCATGACCACCGTCTTCGACATCACGGTCTCCGACGGGCACAAGACGCTGGCGCTGCCCAAGGCGATCCAGCGTGACCCGCTGAAGGACACCTACAAGCACGTCGACCTGATCATCGTCAAGCGCGGCGAGCAGGTGACCGTCGATGTTCCGGTGCACATCGTCGGTGAGGCGGTGCGAGGCACGCTCGTCGTGACCGAGCACGACCGCATCTCCATCACCGCCGAGGCGCTGCACCTGCCCGATCAGCTTGAGGCGTCGATCGACGGCCTCGACGTGGGCGCGCACGTCACCGCGGCCGACGTCAAGCTTCCCAAGGGCGCCGTTCTGGCCAGCGACCCGGAAACGGTCATCGTCGTGGTCAGCCACGCCCCGACCGCCGAGGAGCTTGCGGGCCCGACCCCCGAGGTCGAGGCCGAGATCGAGGAGGCCGCCGAGGTCGAGGCCGAGACCGCCGGCGAGGCCACCCCCGCAGAGAACGAGTAAGCCGACACTCGCAGTCATGCCGTCGACGTTCGGGACTGATCATCTGGCAAACACGGGTTTCGCTTGCCAGATGATCAGGCACGAACGTCGGCTCCAAGGCAAGGACTGCCGCGACGCCGGAGGCGGCGCCATGTCAGGGCCGGAGGCGGCGCCATGTTAGTGGTCGGGCTCGGGAACCCGGGTTCCAAGTACGCCGGAAACCGCCACAACGTGGGTTTCATGGTGATCGATCTCCTGGCCAAACGCATCGGGGCGAGGTTCGGGCGGCACAAGCAGGCCGTGGCGGATGTGGCCGAGGGCAGGTTGGGCGTCGGGATTGACGCGCCCGCGCTGGTGCTCGCGAAACCCTTGACCTACATGAACCTTTCGGGCGGGCCGGTGGCGGGGCTGAGCCGGTTCTATAAGGTGCCGCCGGAGCAAATCATCGTCGTGCACGACGAGCTGGACATCCCGTTCGGCCAGCTGCGATTGAAGGTTGGCGGGGGCGAGGGCGGCCACAACGGGCTGCGCTCGATCAGCCCCTCACTGTCCACAACGGACTATATACGGGTGAGGTTCGGGATCGGGCGGCCGCCGGGGCGGCAGGACCCGGCCGACTTCGTGCTCAACGACTTCTCTTCGGCCGAGCGCAAGGAACTTGACTTTCTTATCGACCGGGCGGCGGACGCGGTGGAGACCGTTGTGACAAAGGGGCTCGCCGCGGCGCAGCAGATCTATCACACTGCGTGAACCGTTTAACCCGGTATGACAGATTTATGGCTGGTATCGGGCCGCTCGGACCTTCCCTGGGACGAGGCAGTGCGGTTGGATCTGCGGTATGTCGAGAATTGGTCGCTATCCCTGGATCGGGTCATCATGCTGCGGACATTGACGGCCATCGCACGCGGTTCGGGGGCGTACTGATGCCTCCGGCCTCCGACGGCGCCTTCGCGGCGTGGCTGGCCGAGCGCACCGGCCAGATGCTGCAAGGGCTGCGAGACGACATGGGCTTCGGCGACCCCGCGGCGCTGCGGGCCGCCGGCGACAAGAGCGCGCACGACCTGCTGGTCACCGAGCTGGGACGGTGGCGGGCAGCGGATGCGGTTCTTTCCGAGGAGGGGGTACCCGATGACCCCGCCCGCTTGAGCAACGAGCGGGTGTGGATCGTGGATCCCCTCGACGGTACCCGCGAGTTCGGCGAGCCGGGCCGGTCGGACTGGGCCGTGCATGTGGCGCTGTGGAGCCAGAAGGCCATGTCATTGGTGGCCGGCGCGGTCGCGCTGCCCGCCGCGAGCCTCGTGCTGTCCACGGATCCGGTGCCCTCCTACCCGCCGATGCACCCAAGCGTGGCGGCGGGCGGCCCGATCCGGATCGCGGTCAGCCGCACCCGCCCGCCTTCGTTCCTGTCGGAGCTGGCCGAAGAGGTCCACGCCGTTGCGGTACCCATGGGATCGGCCGGAGCGAAAATCGCCGCCGTCATCACCGGGGATGTAGACGCCTACATCCATGCCGGGGGGCAAAGCGAGTGGGATTCGGCGGCGCCGGTGGCCGTCGCGCTGAGCGCGGGCCTGCATGCCAGCCGCATCGACGGCAGTCGGTTGATTTACAACCGGCTCGACCCGAGCCTGCCCGATCTGATCGTGTGCCGGGCGGATCTCGCGCACCGGCTGCTGTCGGCCCTGTCACACAGGCGTTGAAGTGCGATGGTGGCCGGGGTAGGTTAATTCCCCAGTTAATGGCTAGGAAAGGTCTGGAAATGGGCTCGCCGGCAGCGTATCGCTTCTCCCATCTGGATGCTCTCGAAGCCGAGAGCATCTTTGTGATGCGCGAGGTCGTGGCGGAGTTCGAGCGCCCGGTGCTTCTCTTCAGCGGCGGCAAGGACTCGATCGTCATGCTGCGCCTGGCGGAGAAGGCGTTCCACCCGGGCCGCATCCCCTTCCCGGTGATGCACATCGACACGGGCCACAACTTCCCCGAGGTGATCGCGTACCGCGACGAGCGCGTGGAACAGCTTGGCCTGCAACTGATCGTGGCGAGCGTGCCCGAGGCGCTCGGCAAGGGTCTGGTGCAGGAGCCGGCCAACGGCTCGCGAAACCGGATCCAGACCCCTGTGCTGCTCGACGCGGTGGAGAAGTATCGTTTCGACGCCCTGTTCGGCGGGGCGCGCCGCGACGAGGAGAAGGCGCGCGCCAAGGAGCGGGTGTTCAGCTTCCGCGACGAGTTCGGCCAGTGGGATCCGAAGAACCAGCGGCCCGAGCTGTGGGCTCTCTACAACGGGCGGCACCACGCGGGCGAGTCGATCCGCGTGTTCCCCCTGTCCAACTGGACCGAGCTGGACATCTGGCACTACATCCAGCGCGACCGGATTCCCTTGCCCTCCATCTACTTCGCCCACGACCGCGAGGTGGTCTCGCGTGACGGCATGCTTTACGCCGTCAACGAGTTCATCCGTCCTCTGACGAATGAAGTGATCAGCAAGCAGCGCGTACGCTACCGCACGGTGGGCGACGCCAGCTGCACCGCGGCGATCGGCTCCGACGCCGACACCGTCGAGAAGGTGATCGAGGAGGTCGCCGCGACCCGCATCACCGAGCGCGGCGCCACCCGCGGCGACGACAAGGTCAGCGAGGCGGCTATGGAAGATCGCAAGCGGGAAGGGTACTTCTAATAATGTCTCAGGCCGACCTTCTACGATTTGCTACCGCGGGCAGCGTCGACGACGGCAAGTCGACGCTGATCGGGCGCCTGCTCTACGACACCAAGTCGCTATTCATCGACCAGCTGGAGGCGGTGGAGGCGGTCAGCGCGGCGCGCGGGGACGAGTACACCAACCTGGCGCTGCTCACCGACGGGCTGCGCGCCGAGCGCGAGCAGGGCATCACGATCGATGTGGCGTACCGCTACTTCGCCACCCCGCGGCGGAAGTTCATCATCGCCGACACCCCCGGCCACATCCAGTACACACGCAACATGGTGACCGGCGCGTCCACCGCCGACCTGGCTCTGGTGCTCATCGACGCGCGCAAGGGGATCGTGGAGCAGTCCCGCCGCCACGCCTTCCTCTGCTCGCTGCTGCGCGTGCCGCACCTTGTCCTGTGCGTCAACAAGATGGACCTCGTGGACTGGTCCCAGGAGGTGTACGAGCGCATCGTCGAGGAGTTCACCTCGTTCGCCGCCAAGCTCGACATCACCGACCTGGCGATCATCCCGGTCAGCGCGCTCAAGGGCGACAACATCGTGACCCGCTCGGCCAACATGCCGTGGTATGAGGGGCCTTCGCTGCTGCACCACCTCGAGCACGTGCACATCGCCTCCGACCGCAACCTGGTGGACGTGCGCTTCCCGGTGCAGTTCGTCGTCCGTCCACAATCGACAGTGGTGACCGACTATCGCGGCTACGCCGGGCAGGTCGCCTCCGGCGTGCTCAAGCCGGGCGACGAGGTGATGGTGCTGCCCAGCGGCTTCACCACCCGGATCAGCGCGATCGAGACCGCCGACGGCCCGGTGGCCGAGGCGTTCCCGCCGATGTCGGTGACGATCCGGCTCGAGGACGAGATCGACATCTCGCGCGGCGACATGATCTGCCGGCCCAACAACGCGCCCGCGGTGGCGCAGGACGTGGAGGCGCTGGTCTGCTGGATGGACGAGTCCAAGCCGCTCAGTGTCGGCGGCAAGTACACCCTCAAGCACACCACACGCAACGCACGGGCGATCGTGCGGCAGCTGCACTACCGCCTCGACGTCAACTCGCTGCATCGCGACGAGGCGGCGGACACGTTGACGCTCAACGAGATCGGGCGGGTGCGGCTGCGCACGACCGTGCCGCTGCTCGCCGACGAGTACAGGCGCAACCGCACCACCGGCGGGTTCATCATCATCGATGAGAACAGCAACCGCACCGTGGGCGCGGGCATGATCGTCGAAGCTGCGTGATCGTCTGGTCGCCTAACCGCTTCTGAGGGATCGAAGGGCGGTGACGGCGGCGGTCAGCTCGGCGATGATACCGGCGAGGGTGCTCGAGTCGGCGCCCGAGAGGTTGACCGTGCGTAGCTCCGCGGGCTTTGGCAGGCGCGAGACGATCTCGGGCAGGGAGGCGATGAGCCGGGCCTGGATCGCCTCGGCCGTCTGACCGTTGTTGATCTCCTGGCGCATGCGGGAGCGTTCGATCTCCATCAGCTTGATGGAGTTCTCGTTCTCGGCGCGGGCCGTCAGCGATGCCAGCTCATAATCGAGCTTCAATTGCTCCAGCATGTGCTCCATCTCCAGGCGCAACCGCCCGATCTCGACCTCCTGCGCGTGCCGTTCGGTCTCAAGGCGCAGCGTGTGCCCGCGCGTCTCGTCACGCTGCGAGGCCAGCTTCCGCGCGTCCTCCTGCTCGCGCTCGCCCCGGCGAAGCTGCTCCTGCGCCTGGCGGTCGAAGGCAGCCGTATCGTTCTTCGCCTGCCGAGCCGCGATGACCTCATCGGCCTCGAGCTCGGCCAGGCGCGCCTCCTGATTCTTGACGGCGCGATAGGGCTTCTGCAGGTTTTCCCACACCCGGGTGGAGGAGACCACCGCCTCCTTGATCTGCACGGTGACGATCCGCAGGCCCAGGTTGCCCTCGGCGACCGCGCGCAGCCGCGAGGTCAGCTCCTCGATGATGGGCTGCTTGTCGCTGAGCACCTCGAGCACGCTCATCGTCGCCACCTTGTCCTT
>Ga0075421_100003891_pt1 | contig 17947 bp, 16 predicted proteins | sample SoiMetdeltSBSDD5_FD_75292 | JGI IMG/M metagenome (GOLD analysis project Ga0075421, IMG submission 75292) | Bulk soil microbial communities from a Populus tree surrounding site in Tennessee, USA - Soil MetaG P. deltoides SBSDD5 | ecosystem: Environmental > Terrestrial > Soil > Tree plantation...
TTCCGCTGCGCATTGAGATTACCCTCCAGGATCGGATGGCGGCCATCCACGATGGACAACAACCCGCCTTCGTTAATCTCCGGAATTACACACAGATACCTCTTTGCAAACCGGGCTTTAGCAAACCCTAAGTCCAAATAGCCCAGTATCTGCACCCCCGACCTGAGTTCAGTTAGATATTCTCGAGTCCTTTCGGTTAGAGCTCGTAGTATGTTCCGAGTCTCCTCCTCGGCTTGTTCTTTAAGACGAACGAGCTGGTTGTTCAGTTCCAAAGTTTCTAAGGGCTCAAGAAAGACAGTAGCTCCGCTGGAACTTGTCCCGTGAACTACACCAGAGAGCTCCTTTCGACTCTCAATTCTCACCGGAATGACAAAGCGCTCGTTTCGGATGGTAATGACGTCGTCTTGAGTCGCTTGAGTCGAGGAGTGCCTCTGTAGAATCTTCCCCAATGCTTGATACAAACGGTTCCGCAAGATGCTGATTTCATTGCGCAATCGCTTCAAAAGGGGGCTGGCATGATCCTCGACTTCGCCAGCCGGACTGATCTTTCCCTGCAATGCGGACAGCAGGCCCTGAAAGTCCGGGATCTGTCTCCCCAAGACCAAAACTCTCTGGGCCTCGGAGCCCAAGCCGCTGAGCGACTTTTTCGTTGACTGGGCGCACAATGCAAGTCCCACCACCTGCAGAATCTCTTTGGGTTCAAGCGCCAGTCCGATAACAGAAAGCTTTTCAAAGATTTGCGAGTAGTCAATCAGCTCGCTAAACTGGAGCGCCAAGCCACGCTCGAGTAGGCGAATACACTCAGCCGAAGTTTCCAGCTCACGAACTACGTCGCTCCCGCTTTTAAATGGTAACAAATTGTGGACTTGTTCCAGACCGCCGGAAAACTGAGTGAAACTGCTTAGAATCTGCCTTAGTGTCTTGTAATCAAGAACTTCTAAACTCTTTGAGGTCATTCCATCGGCCCTCTAGGAGCCGTCAATCAAAAACCTCAGATTATAGATTCACATGACCATCTGGGTCAACACTCATATTAGTTTGCCCCAGAACAGTTGTCAAATTACCGACTGAGTCGTTGCTTATGTTTGCAAGGGCTGTGGAGAGCAGCGAAACGAGGAAATACCGATTGAGGAGTAGACTTGAGACCCCGTCGGGACCTAGGGTTGCCGACGGGTATGTGCTGAGACCGCTTTAGAAAAGCCTGTCTCGAATTTCCATCATTGTTATCAAGACCATGGCCACAAAGACCAAGGTCAAGAGGAGGCTGGGTTGCTTGCCGATCAGAGACTTCAGAAAATAGACTCCGGCGAAGCGGACTTCGCTGGCGAGAACGACAATGCCGAGGGTAAATAAGTGCTTCATAAGGGAGCCAGTTCAAATCCGACGCTGGCACTCAATTAATGACAGGAACTCATCTCTTGGTGTTGAAGGTTCACGTCTTCCAACTGGATCGTTGTATGTTCGATCTTGAAACGGCTGCGTACAATGTTGCTCAGCTTCTCCAGAATCTCGTGTCGGTCTTCTGCACCAAGCAAAACGGCGTGACAACTCATGGCATGAACTCCCGAGGTCAACGTCCAGATGTGTAAATCGTGAATTGACTCGACTCCCTCCACGTTGCGGAGGGCGCCTCGCACCGACTCGAGGTCGATATGGGCAGGTGTTCCTTCCAAAAGGATGTCTGCAGAATCTCTGACGAGATGCCATGCGCTATAGAGAATCAGCAACGCGACGAACACACTGATTAACGGATCGGCTACGTACCAGTTCCAGAAGAGCATCAGAAGGCTGGCGGTGATTGCGCCCACTGAGCCCAAGGCGTCTGACACAACGTGCAAAAAGGCGCCTCGCACGTTTAAGCTGGCGAGATGCGAGCGGTGCAGGAGGGCCGCACAGACAAGGTTGACAATGAGCCCAACGGAGGCGATCAGCAGCATGGCACCGCTTTTGATTTGCGGGGGATTCAGCACACGGTTATAGGCTTCATAGAAGATAATCAACGAAATGAGGACTAAAGCGACGCCATTCAAAAGCGCGGCCAGAATTTCCACTCTCAAGAAGCCATAAGTCTTCTTCGCCGTGGCCGGCCGGGACGAAAACCAGAGTGCAAACAGGCTGAGACTTAGAGCCGCAACGTCGGTGAGCATGTGTCCGCTATCGGCCAGCAGCGCGAGGCTGTTGGTGAACCAACCGCCCAGGAACTCAACGATCGTGAAGAAGCCAGTCAGAACCAGTGTGAGAATCAGAGCGGACCTTTGTTGGGCGTGACAACAACTTCGGATGCCGTTAGCTTGAGACAAACGAGGGTTCATGCGTGTTGGGATGAATCAAGAGAACTGGCAGAAGATCGAATCGCCGGAAATCGGGTCAGTTAGCTTCAACCGCATTGCGTGTCCGGTTCTTGACTCGATACATGGCTTGGTCAGCCAACCGAACCAGCTCGACTTTGGAAGTCGCATCGGTAGGAAAAGAGGCCACTCCGAAGCTGGCAGTGATACTGACCGTTACACTCTCCTCCAACTTGATGGAGGTACGATTGAGGAGATCGCATAGTCGTTGGGCTACAAAAAGGGCGGCTTCCTTGGTGGTTTGAGGCAGCATGAGGATGAATTCGTCGCCGCCGTATCGATAGGCCGTGTCAATATCTCGAAGATGTTGCTTAACCAGGTTCCCAATCTCGCGCAGTAGTCGGCTTCCACAAAGATGACCGTGGGTGTCGTTTACGAATTTGAAGCGGTCCAGGTCAAAGAAAACGAGAGCGAAATGATAGTTGTAGCGCTTCGATCGGCTCAGTTCTGCATCGATCATGTAATTGAAATACCGTGAGTTGTAGAGATTGGTGCAGTCGTCTGTGATCGTCAGCTCCTGGATGCGCTTGACGTACATGGCGTTCTCAATGGCAATGGCTGCATAGTCTGCCAAGGACGTCAGCATCGACAGGTCTTCAGGGGGAAAAGTTTCTTCGAAGCAATTGATTAACTCGATGACTCCGAGAGTATGCTCCTTACTCTTCATCGGAACACACACCACGCTCTTAATGTGCGGATGAATCAGGCCATCAATTTGAGGCGAAAACCGCGGATCTTGGGTCACGTCACTGACAATTGCGACCTCGCCAGATTGGGCCACCCAGCCCACCAGTCCGTCGCCTATCTTGACCCGAAGATCCTGAATCCTGCTGGCGTCCTTGCCAATCGCAATCTGAAAGTGCAGCTCCTGCCTCTTCTCGTCAGTCAACAACAGAGACCAGGTGCTGGGCTTCAGCAGTTCGCTGATCTTGCCCATGATCAAGGCCAATACCTCCTGGAGATCGAGGGTCGACGTCAAGGCCTTGCCGACCTGATGGAAAATCGAGAGCTCCTCGACTTTCTTTTCCAACTCCTTGATCTGGTCCTGGGTCAACATTGCACGAAAATGGTAATCAAAAAGAGGTCTTTAGTACAGACGATTTCCGGTTCAGAGCACCAAAAGCCGGTCGCGGGCTCCCAAGCAAGGCATATCGGTCCGAAACACAAACAATCTTAGTTCAATCACTTGCGGCGGGACAGGGACCATGCGTTTGTGGAAGTGCCGAATCCGGGTTCGAGGCTACGCTCAGAGTTAAGTCTGAGCTGCCGAAGAGCTGAAGAGGCAGTCATTTGTTATGCGCCGGGCCCGCGGGTCCGGTGAAAAGGCCTGGGGCGGTTGGCCGGAGGTCAGGTGAAGATTGCTGAGGCCGGCTCCGCAGCCGTTGCTCAGGGTAGCTCGGCCGCCAACGAGGGATTGAGAACTGTAAACCTTATTTCTTTACACCCGCAATCGGACTGGGCGATAGCAAAAGATTATATACTTTCAGCTGCCGCCGAAAACGTGAGGAATTCCCTTTCCGCTCCAAATGCTGAGGGTTGCAATCCGGCCGAAAGTGAAGGGCATCGCGACAGATCAGACCGAGGTTCTGCGAGCCTGCCGTAATTGCTGATCCAGGAGGGAATCCTTCCCAGCCGTCCTTCCACTCGCAGGAGCTAAAGCCCAACAGGGTCTCGATGTCTTCACGTCATTGTTCGGTGTACCCGCTTGTCATCGCCGGGGTGGTTCTCTTCACTGGTCAAGTCTCAGTTGCCCCGTTGAAAAGTGCGAACAAGTGTCGAGCGAGGTCAAGCGACCAGCAACTCCATTCTCCCGAGAGTTATTCATCCCACTCCAGGAAGAAAACCAGTTTCTTGGAAACGTTGGAACGCAGGTCAGTACTTTCGACAGAGAGCGTGATGGGGTTGCCTGACGGCCGCCAGTCGGAGATATCTTCCACGCTGGGACTAAACAGCCCCACCGTGGTCGCGCTGGACGAAGCAGGACAGTTCGATTGCCAAGCCAATGGAACACGTCCGCCGCCGCCATCAACTGCTGATTCTGCCAAATGGACTCTTGCTTTTTATCTCGGTGCAACAAGGACCGTCCCTTCGACTTTGGCGATCTCTCAGCCACAACGCAGAAACCGGATGACTTTTGATCCTGTTCACTTCAGCGGCAAATCGTTTGATGGTCCGGTCTACTACGGCGCTCGAGTGAGATATCAGTTTGGAGGGATTCCCTGGTTCGGCGTCGAGACAGAATTCATTCACTCGAAGGTCTACGCGGATACACGTCAATCCGTGCACGTTGCAGGTCAGAGAGACGGCCAACCGATCAGCCGCCGAGTGTTGCTGCAGGAAATTGTCCAACAGTATTCAATCTCTCATGGAGTGAAGCTGCTCTTGTTTAACGCTGCTTTTCAATACCCTCTTCGATCCCGGCAAGCGCCTCTCAACCTGTTTTCGTTTACTGGGCGAGTTGGCATTGGACCGACCGTCCCTCATACCGAGAGCAGCATAGAAGGTCGCCGGCAGGAACAGTACGAATGGGGGAGGGTAGCTTGGCAAGCATCAGGAGGCATCGAGATTCAGATTCACAGAGGGCTAATTGCGCTGATGGAGTACAAGTTCACACGGACAAACCAGCGCGGAAGCGTTTCTTTGGGTGTTGCCCGGTCCCTGCTTCGTACTCATCACGGCGTGTTTGGTTTGGGTTACCGGTTTTCGGGACCTTAGTTCCAGTTGTTGCCGGTGAAGCTCACAAAATGGTCAAATTCGCTGAGCGCCAAGAGAATTGTCTAGTACTCAATTGCAGAAGTTCGCGTAAGTTACCGTGGGCCTATTGCTCTGAAGTTACAAGGGTTCGCAATCGAGAATTACACCTCGCACTTTCGAAACTTAGTACTAGTCCGAATGACGCGCTTTCGGTGAGTCAGAGATTCGCTTTGGCCTTCACGTTCTTGGTGTGCTTGGCGGTTCAATACTATTCCTTCGGCGGTTCTGAGGGCGCTCGCTACTCCTAGTCCAACTTTTTTCGGAATCGCAACGCGCTCGCACTGAGGATGACCACGCCAAAAACTGACAAAGACAGAATCTGTGGCCAGAGGATCGCGGCACCTGTACCTTTCAAAAAGATACCACGAATGATTTCCATGAAGTAACGCAGCGGGTTCAGATAGGTCAGTAGCTGCACCGGCAAGGGCATGCTGTTAATGGGGAAGGAGAATCCACTGAGCAAAAACATGGGCATGAAAAGGAAGAAAAACGTCATCATGGACTGTTGCTGTGTATGTGAAACGGTCGAGATGAAAAGGCCTGCCCCTAAGGTCGTCATCAGGAAAAGCGCGGCGCAACCCAGCAGGAGGAGGAAGCTGCCGCGAAACGGCACTCCAAACACCAACAGTGCCAGCACAGTCATGAAGATAACCTGCCCCATCCCGATTGTCGCGAAGGGCAAGGTCTTTCCGAGCATCAGCTCGACAGGTCGGATCGGCGTCACCATCAGTTGCTCCATGGTGCCAATCTCCTTTTCCCGCACGATGCTCATGGCCGTCAGCATCACCGTTACCAGGGCCACGATATTCACCAGCACACCCGGCACAAAGTAGTTCCGGCTCTTCAGGTCGGGATTGAACCACACCCTCTGTCGAACATCCAACACCGGTATGCGGATATTCACCGGTCCTTCTGCTGCCAGAGTGAATTGAACTTGGCGCTGGCGCTGCTGTTCGGCGAGAGCCTGCCTGGCATAGCGTGAGACCACCTGGCCAGCGTAGCTCGCCACCAAAGAGGCTGTGTTCGAATTCGTGCCATCTACCAGGATCTGAATGGCGGAAGTCGAACCGCGTTTCACCTCCTTCCCGAACCCCGGCAGGACACGTACAATGGCCGCCACCTCACCGTGGTCCAGCAAGTTGCCCACCTCGGCTTCGTCCAGGACCGTCTTTGTCACAGTAAAGATCGTTGAGGCATCGAAGGACCTGCGAAGGTCCGCGCTTAACTGCGTCCGGTCCTGGTCCATCCAGGCCATCTTGGCGTTGGTTACGTCCAGGTTTACGGCGAAACCGAAAATGATGAGCTGAAGGACTGGAGGAACGAGCAGAACGATGCGCATGCGTGGCTCGCGCAACGCCTGGCGAAATTCCTTGATGACAATGACTCGAATCCGCTCCCACATAGCAGCTCTTCTGAGGCTCAATTCTCAAGCCAACCGGCTTCCCACCTTTCGGGTCGAGCCAAAAAATACCAGGGCACAGTAAAGCATCAGGAACGCAATCTCTACCCACAAGACGTAGGTTCCCACTCCCTTCAGGAAGATACCTTTTAGCAGGGTCACGAAATAGCGGGCCGGGACGATATGCGAAAGCACTTGAACGACGCGGGGCATGTTCTCGATCGAGAAAATGAACCCGGAAAGCAGAAAGGCCGGCAGAAACGAGCTGATGATACCCATCTGAAACGCCAGCAGTTGTGAACGGGCCAACGCGGAAAGTAGAATTCCCCAGCAGAGAGCGCCAAACAGGAACACGCAGGTTGTGGCAAACAGCAGCCAGAAACTGCCGCGCAACGGAACTCCGAAAACAAAGACGCCAATGGCAACGGCAATGAGCGCATCAACTAGTCCTACAGCGAAGAAAGCGCTCATCTTGCCCAATACGAGCTCTTCCGCCCGAAGAGGAGTGGAAAGAATCTGTTCCATCGTTCCCATTTCCCACTCGCGAGCAATCGTCAAAGAAGTGAGCAAGGCCGAGATGATCATCAGTATCACTGCGATTAGGCCCGGAACAATGTAGTTCTTCGACTTCAGCTCGCTGTTGTACCAAACACGCAGTTGCGGCTCCACGGACTGAGGCATCTCTGTCCCTGACCTCCGGTCCATGAACTGTTCCCGCAACTCAACGGCATAAGTCTGGACAACTGTGTCTGCATAGCCTACAGCGATGGAGGCGGTGTTCGAGTCGCTCCCATCGAAGAGCAACTGCACCTCAGCTTGTCTTCCAGTGAGAAGTTTTTCGGAATAGTCGTGTGCAATGACAATTCCCAGACCCACCTCGCCACGGTCCATACCGTGTTCGATCGCTCGCTGGCTGTCCGCCATCTCCACGATTTTGAAATAGCGAGAAGCCTGAAAGCGCTCGAGCAGTTCCCGGCTTTGGGGAGTTCGGTCCTGGTCAAGGACAGCGGTAGGAATCTGGTCTACATCCAAAGACAATGCGTAGCCAAACAGCAGAATCATCAACATTGGCATTGCCAACGCCAGAATCAAGCTGCGCGCATCCCGCAGGATATGGACAAACTCCTTTTTGGCTACCGCCCGTGTGCGACGCAGGTTCATGAGGCTTTCCGCTCTTCCTCCTCAATCATGGCAACGAAGACGTCTTCCATGGAGGGCTCAATGACTTCGAGGCGTTGAATCTCGATTTGGCGCTCAGCCAGGGCCTTCCGTACCAGAGATTCGGCAGCACCCGCATCCCGCACGGTAAGATGCAAGCCGCTGCCAAACACTGCTACCTCGCTGATGCCTTCCTTACCTTCGAGTGCTTTCATACTCTCCAGCAAGTGGGTCGAGTCGAGGTGCATCAGCGTGTGGGACTTCAGTGCTTCCTTGAGTTCCTTAGCCGGGCCTAAGGCGATCATCCGCCCTCGATGCATCAGGGCCAAACGATGGCAATACTCCGCTTCATCCATGTAATGAGTGGTGACGAAGACGGTGTGTCCTTCAGCGGAGAGCTGATAGATCAAGTCCCAGAAATGGCGGCGGGCGATCGGGTCGACACCCGAGGTCGGCTCGTCCAAAAACAGGATAGGTGGCTGATGCAGAATGGCGCATCCTAAAGCCAGACGTTGCTTCCAGCCACCAGGCAGAAGCCGGGTCATTGTCTTCGCCCGATCTCCCAGACCTGACATCTTCAGCACATATTGTTTTCGCTCCCGGCGCAACGCTGGAGCAACGCCGTAAACGCCGGTGAAGAAATCGATGTTTTCTTCGACTGACAGATCGTCGTAGAGCGAGAACTTTTGCGACATGTAACCAATCGTCTGTTTGATCTGCTCGGCCTGCGTAGCCAGGTCGAATCCGCCTACACGTGCGCTGCCGCTGGTTGGCGTCAAGAGTCCGCAGAGCATGCGAATAGTTGTCGTTTTGCCAGCTCCATTGGAGCCCAGGAATCCGAAGATTTCGCCGCGGTCAACCGAGAAGCTCACGTCATCCACAGCGATAAAGCTGGCGAATCGCTTGACCAGATGGTTGACTTCAACCGCAACGGCGTTTTGGTTCATAGAATTCAACAGTTGAAACGCAACGAAACCCCGGGAAGGACGGCAAAAACGGACTTCTATGCCAACTCGTGTCTCCCCTGGTTCAACACATCCAGGGCCCTTCGCTCAGCCTTGCGAACTTCCGCAATAAACACATCTTCCAGTGACGGGATGATTGAGCTGACGGTAGGCGTCAGTCCACGGTCGCGCAAGGCGTTCGTTAAGCTTTCCACTGAGTTTATCGTCGGCGCCAGAAACACGTGGAGCGTGGCGCCCGATGGCTCGACACTGATGACGCCTGGCACGGTTTGCAAGACACCTCGAGTCGCCCGCAGATCCGGCGAGATGACTTCGTAGCATTGCTCCTCCATGCCGTGCCTCAATCGGCTGGGCGAGTCACAACGAATCAGGCGGCCATCGAACATGAGTCCCACCCGATTACAGCGCTCGGCCTCATCCAGATAAGCAGTCGTTACAAAGACGGTGAGCCCATCCTTCACAAGCTGATAAAGGATGGCCCAGAAGTCGCGCCGCGACACGGGATCCACACCATTGGTGGGCTCATCCAGAATGAGAATTTCGGGACGATGCAGCAGGCTGCACATGAGTGCCAGCTTTTGTTTCATCCCGCCCGACAACCGCCCTGCCTGGCGTTGCCGGAAGGGTTCCATGCGCGTCATACGAAGAAGCCGGGTCATGAGCTCGTCGCGCGCTGAAATCGATACTCCAAACAGGTCGGCGTAAAAGACCAGGTTCTCCTCGACGGTCAAGTCCACGTACATCCCGAATCGCTGGGCCATATAGCCAATGCTATCCTTCACGGCCAGGGCTTCTTGGCGCGCATCGTGGCCAGCTACCCAGACCTCTCCTTCCGTCGGCTCGAGCAATCCGCAAAGCATTCGCAACGTCGTTGTCTTTCCAGCTCCGTCAGGGCCGACCAGCCCGAAGATCTCTCCCCTGGAAACCGTGAGATTGAGACGGTCGACGGCAGTCAACTCCCCGAAGCGACGCGTGCAGTTGCGCAGCGAAATCGCTGGTCTTTCTGGATCTTCGACACGATTCTCGTTACTCACGACTCATGACCGGCCAGGGGTATTTCGGCGTCGGCGGGCATGTTGGACTTTAACTCGCCGTTGGGGTTCTCGATTTCGATCTTGGTCCGGTAGACCAGCTTGACCCGTTCTTCCTGGGTTTGAATCTGCTTGGGGGTAAACTCTGCTTCGGAAGCGATAAATGTAAGCTTCCCTTTGTAGACTTTTCCAGGAAAGGAGTCTGTGGTGACCCTTACTTCAGTTCCCAGTCTGACCCTCCCCAGATCCGTTTCGTTGATGTAGGCGCGCAGCCACGGCTTGGCGACATTACCCAGCGTCACGACGGTAGTACCTGCTGCGAGGACCTCACCAGGCTCAGCCGATTTCGACAGGACCACGCCGTCCATTGGCGCCATTACCTCTGTGTCGCGAAGCTGTGTTTCGCTCACGCCGAGTTGAGCCTTTGCTTGCTGGATGTCGGCCTCACGGCTCACCTGTTCCTGCTGCATGCGCCTGAGCTCCAGCCGGGCGGCCTCAGCCAGCCTCAGATTGGCCTTGGCTCGCTCAAATTGTGCGCGACCTGCTTCAATGTCTTCCTTCCGAGGTCCCTCTTCAATCAAGTCAAGTTGTTGTTTGGCCTGCGTCCGCTGGGCTTTCGCGCTTTCGAAGCGAGCCCGAAAGTCGTCACACTGGGCGGTAGAGATGTCTTCATCCTTGTAGAGCGTTTGGGCGCGTTCCCAGTCACGTTCGGCGCGCGTGTGCTCAGTTTCAGCGCGGGTCAAGGCTGCACGCGCAGCTTCGATTTCCTGCTTTCGGGAGCCGTGGAGCAACTCCTGGAGCGCTGCTTCCGCCTGCTGCACCTCGGCCTGACTGCGGGCCAACTGTCCCTCCACCTGTTCCTTCTGGTAAGCGATGGCTGTGCGAAGCTGGTCGAGCCGGGATTCCGCAGACTGGACTGCAGCGGCAGCGCTATCACGCCGCAGCGAAATCTCCGACTGATCGAGAACCGCCACTAACGAACCTTTCTGAACTGTGTCTCCTTCGTTCACGGCAAGCTTGACAAGCTTGCCTGCCGACTTGAAGGCGATGTCGACCTCTGTCAGCTCGATGTTCCCAGAAACCCTGATGACGTGCCGTTCCCGATTCCCCCATCCTCCCCAACGCCACACTCCCAAGACGATCAACAGAAGAGTCAGTGAACTTACGACAATCAATCGCTTGCTACGCTGTTTCATGGAATCGAATCCTTGGTCTGTTGGGGGGCTACCCTTCCGCTCCCTTAGTTTTGCCGCCGGAGCCAGCCGTCGGACACTCTAAAAGAAAGGCGACCTCGTCTGTCCATGTACCTCGAGCCGGAAGACCGGATTGCCATGCCGATTAGCCGTTTTTGTCAGTCCCCCAACTGACCGCTCTCCACCATACTGCGAATGGTTCCCATGGCTTGGCCGAGCTCGATCTTGGCAGTGTTGAACTGGAACAGGGCACCAATCCGATTTTCTCGAGCCCGCTGCAGGCGGGTCTGTGCGTCGGTGACCTCGACAGTCGTAGTAATTCCAGAGCGGTAGCGTCGTTGCGCCTGCTCCAATTCTGCCGTAGCCAACTGCAGCCCTTCTTCGGCAACCTTCACCTGTGCCTCGGCCGACTGCAAGCTATCCAGGGACACACGAACTTCGAGCTGTATCTGCTCGCGCAAATCCTCAGATTTGATCCTTTCCTGATCAAACAGGGAAAGCACTTCGGCACGACGGGCATCGAGGCGGCCACCATCAAACACTGGTACTGTCACGGAAATTCCAATGGAGCGAGTGGGAAGAGAGTTGTTGATCCTCGTCCCCAGAGAACCGTAGTCTGCAAAACCATGCAGCGATGGAAGCCGCTCCCATTTTGCGGCGCTGCTCTGGAGTTTCACTCGTTCCTCCCTCTTCTTCTGCGCCTGAAAGTCAGGTCGGGAGCTCAACGCGACTTCGACTGCTTCCGCCAAAGAACCGACTGCAGTGGGCCTGTGCTCTAATTCCTGCCTGAGGGTGATCTCGGTCTCCAGGCCGAGTCCAATTGCTCGCAGCAACTCCAGATGGGCTCTCCGGCGCTCGTTCTCCGCAAGCAGAAGCTGTTGACGTTCGTTGGCCAACTGGACCTCGGCTCGGGTCACCTCGATACCGATTCCAGTGCCCGCCCTCTTTTGACTCAGGGTGAGATCGAGAAGCGTCTGAGCCAGATCGGCGTTGGCTCGAGCCGCGTGCAGTCGCGCATCAGCGCGGACTGACGCTAAATACCGTGCCGCCACCAGCGCTGTAACTTCGTTTCCAGTGGTCTCATTCTGAAGCTCCGCTACGCTGACTCCGGCTTTGGATGCCTGAAAGCGGCGGACGGCACTGAGGTCAAACAGCGTTTGAGTCGCTTTGACGCGCGCATCAAAGGTACCAAAAGGACCGATAAACCGCGGTGCATCGAATCCGGGAATGGGCACGTCAAACTGTATGCCCAAAGCTTCGAGATTGGTCGTGCGGCTCTGCTGGCTGACGCTGGCGTCAAGATTCGGAAGGAGAGCAGCCCGCTCCTGAGCTGACTGAGCCCGAGCCTGCCGGATCGCCTGCTCAGCCAACCGTACCTTTGCATTGCCATCCTTCTCCAGAGCGATTGCCACAGCTTGCTTGAGACTCAGCTCCAGGGCAGCCTGAGTGGGTGCGACCTGAGCGGGTTGCCTTGCCCTGACCGGGCTTGCCGCCAGACCGCAATCAAATTTGCCCAGCCAACAGCCGGCAAGGGCACTCAGTAGCAGTCCAAGACAACGGCCGCGCCACCTACTGCTGGCGGGCATGAACATCTCACTCTCGTTGGCTGAAGCGCTCCGCGCTTTTTCTGTGGTCATTTTTCCGTTTGCTGACACTGGCATCGTGTTTAGAGAAACGAATCAATTCCCCCGGACAGCAGGTGCTTTCATGCCCGCAGCGGTGTAGGCAATGAGCTTGCGAAGAATGCGTCGTATGTCGCGTTCGGCAAGATTTTCGTGAGTCGCTTCGGAGAGAATTTTCATGGGAATCCCGCCAAACAGCGCTTTTGCAGTGGCACCGATGGTGAAGTTAAGCCGCCAGGCGATCTCCTGCTTTGAAAGATAGGGAAGCGCCTGCTGGAAGGCCTGCAGAAAACGGGTGGCGATACACAAAAACTGGTCTCCCGCAGCCTTTTCGAGCAACTCGCTCGATTGGAGAAGAATGCGCCCCATCAACTGCATCAGCAGGTGGCCTTGGACCGAATGTTTCAACGCCAGATACAGTGGCGGGGCCAGAAAGGCTTCCAGGATCGCCTCTACCTGTGGGCCCCTCCCTCGAAACTTGCGCTGACATGCCTCCAACTGCCGAATTCGCTCCTCATTGATAGGAGCAAGACGTCGCCGCAACACGGCTCGGACAAGCCCTTCCTTACTTCGGAAGTGGTAGTGAATGGCGGCGAGATTCACCCCGGCATCAGCAATGATAGCTCTGAGCGAAGTTGCCTCGAACCCTTGCCGAGCGAAGAGCTTTTCGGCGGCATCCAGAATCTGCGTTTTCGTATCAGCCCTCATGCGCGTAGTTCTAGCAGATTGATCTATCGTGTGATTGAATCAGTCGATTAAATTTCATGTTTGAAAATACTACGCACCATTTCTAATCTGTCAAGGTCATTTTTAGCTTGAATGCACGGTGAGGTCAAAAGGCGATCAGGATGGCTGCTGGCTTCAACCCTTGCTTTCGTCGACTCTGACCAGCACGCGTAGCTTCGCCTCGAGGGAATCCCTCCGAACTCGATTGCTGCGGCAACGGAACGGAAGCTTTCTAGACAGGTTGCCCCAAAATTGCTAAGCTCCAAGGCGTTACTCAAGGCATTTTCTCAGGCGTCGTGTCTGTCGGCTAGGGTTGAGCAGGAGATCGCATTTGCTGCGTGCCGAAGAAGATTGCCGGTGAAGTGAACGACGACCGCTGCTTTCAAGGAACAAGGAGTCACTCGCGGGCCGGGTCCCCTGTCGTCGCTGTCAATATTTGTTGAATGTTGGAGCCGGGATGCTCACCTTCGCTTGGAGCCAAGTCGCGCAGGAACAACTTAACGAAAGGTTCTCGCGCAAGTTTATCTATGGTGAAAAAATCATGGTAGCGCAGATCTTCCTCAAACGAGGCTGCGTGGTTCCCGAACATAGCCACGAAAGTGAGCAGATGTGTCTGATCATAATGGGGTCGCTGCGGTTCAATATTGGCGGAGAGGAAAAGGTTCTGGAATCAAACCAGGCGGTGAATATCCCGTCTCACTTGAAACACTCTGTAGTGGCTTTGGAAGACACGCTCGCTTATGACATCTTTTCGCCGATCCGGCACGATTGGCTTGCTGGCGATGATGCTTACCTGAGAACCTCGTCTCCCGAAGCGATGCAGGAGAAACCGCTCCCGTGAGAGCGTCATAACCGTCGATCGACGATTTGCGATTGAGGAAAGCGATTCAACGTATCCAAACAGGAGGTTCTTATGGCTGCAGTCGTGTCTAAGGTCGTACTTGTTGTACTGCTCGTGAGTTTTACATCGAGCCTAGTTCTGGCTCAACGGAATCCTCGAGCGACAAGCAAGCTGGATCTGGCTGGAAAGTTTGTCATGGTTGAGTACGGGCGCCCGTCCCTCAAAGGGCGTGACGCACTTGCAATGGCTGAACCCGGGAAGGTGTGGAGAATGGGTGCGGATAAGTCCACAACGTTTACGTCGAACGGCAAAGTGTCATTCGGCAAGGTAACGATTCCTGAAGGAACTTACAGTCTTTGGCTCAAGAAGATCGGTGACAACGCGTTCGAGCTGGTTTTCAACAAGAAGAGTGGCCAGTGGGGTACTGAGCATGAATCGATTGATGACTTGGCTTCCGCGCCCATGAACTTCTCAGAAGGCGCCGAGAGCGCAGAGCTGTTTACGATCAATCTGAACAAAGACACGAAGGGCAATGGTGGCGTGCTGGAGTTACTTTGGGGTAAATCCGTCTTGAAAGTGCCTTTCACAGTCAAATGATTAGTTCCCGAACGGCAATCGTGAGGAAGCGGTAGTAGATCGCGACGACCCTGAAGAGGATAGAGGGTCGCAATGGCTCTCTGATACCTCGATTCCGGAGATCTCAACATGTCTCGATACTTCATCACCGGAGCTCAAGGGTGCATCGGAGCCTGGGTCGTCAAGAATTTGATCGATCGGCAGGAAGACGTCGCCGTCTACGATCTCGATCTACAGCCCAGACGGCTTGGTTTGCTGTTAGGCTCTGAAGAATTATCGCGTGTACAGTTCATTCAAGGAGATGTTTGCGACGCGGAAAGGCTTAAGGAGGAAATGCGGCTCGGGCAGACTACGCATGTCATTCACTTGGCAGGGCTCCAGGTTCCCACCTGCCGGGCAAATCCCCGGCTGGGCGCCATGGTGAACGTCGTGGGCACCATCAATGTCTTCGAAGCAGCCCGTGCCTTGGGAAGCCAGCTTCAGGGACTTGTCTACGCGAGTTCGGCAGCGGTCTTCGGTCCAGACGAGGATTATGGCGATAGTCCCTTGGACGAGAGCGCCCCACTCTTGCCAGAGACACACTATGGGGTTTTCAAGCAATGCAACGAAGGCAATGCCGGCGTCTACTTCAAAGACCACAAGCTCTCGAGTATTGGATTGCGGCCTTACGCAGTCTACGGCCCGGGACGTGACTTCGGTGTCACGTCCGGCCCGACGAAGGCCATCAAGGCTGTCGTTGCAGGACGGCCTTTCGAAATCAAGTTTGGAGGCCCAGTCTCGATGCAGTTTGTGGACGACACAGCGAAGACGTTTATTGCTTGCTGTGAAAGCCGCAGGCATGGGGCCCGCTCTTACAATATTCGCGGAGCAGTGGTGACGGTCGAAGCAGTCATCCAGGCTATTGAGGAGGTGTACCCGCTGGCAAGAGGGCTCATCCGGTGCACCTCGAACCATCTTGGAATTGCATCGAATTTGGCCGAGCAGGGCCTGAGAGAGGAGATTGGCGACGTTCCGGCCACTTCCCTGAGAGAGGGAATCGGCGCCACGATCGAAATCTTTCAGAAACTGCAACGGGAGCGCCGGTTAGACTTGTCGGATCTGGAGAGCTAGGCGGCGAGGGACAAGGTATGATCTCCAATCGGCGTTAGCGAGAGGAGTCTGGGCGTCGAGCGCCGGGTAACCCGCCGAGGAGCGCAATCGAGTATGCCTGGACACATGCAGGCCGCCGTTCTGGAAGCACCTTCAAAGATTGCCATTCGGGAAGTTCCCGTCCCCGAACCGGCTGCGAGTGACTTGCTGGTGCGAGTGGCGGCTGTTGGATTGTGTGGCACGGACATTCACATCTTCCGCGGCGAAGGGAATTACAATCTGGACCCGTTGGGTCGCGTGATTCCTCTGGAAGAGCAACCCCAGATTCTAGGTCATGAGTTCTGCGGGCAGGTGGTCGATTTAGGAAGCCGGGTGAAGGGTTTTCAGGCGGGGGACCGAGTCATGTTGGATCAGGGCTTGAGCTGCTACAGCTTCGGTCGCAACCCTGTTTGCGAATACTGTCAGACTGGCGATTCGCACCAATGCCTTTACTACCAGGAGCACGGAATCACCGGACTCCAGGGTGCGATGGCGGAGTATGTCGCCATACCAGCTGTGAACGCTGTGAGGCTTCCTCGCCACCTTTCGTTTCTGGAAGCAGCTATGTCGGAGCCGCTGGCCTGTATCCTACACTCGACTGAGATGCTGGAGAAGACATCGGCGCGCTATACCTTTGATGGGCCCCGAAGGATTCGATCGATTCTCATCTGCGGGTCTGGACCGGCGGGCCTGCTATTTACTCAATACCTGAGGAATGTTCGCCGTTTCGATGGTCAGGTGATCGTGGCCGACACACAGGAAAAGAAGCTGGCTTTGGCTGGCCGCTTTGGCGCCACGACGGTGAACGTCAGCCAGCAGCCACTTATTGAAACGATACGGGAACTAACAAACGGCGAACGGGTCGAGTGCCTGATCGATGCTTGCGGCAGCAGTCAGCTCTTTGAACAGGTACCCTGGTTACTTCGCAAGCAGGGCACCTTCCTGCTCTATGGACATGGACACAGAGGAAAGGACATCGGAATCCTGAACTTGGTTCAGTTCCTGGAACCAACACTGATCTCGCCTGTCGGTGCTTCCGGTGGCTTTTCTCCAGAAGGGAAACCGCTGACCTACTCCCGAGCGGTTGAGACGATTAGCGATGGAAAGGTGAATGTGCGGTCGATGATCACCCATTCCTACCCGTCCCTTGACTGGGTGCAACGGGCGTTGACTGAGGATTATCGGGAACCCGGTTACGTGAAGGGTGTCGTTGAACTCTTGAAGGAGTCCTAGCCTGATTTGAGGCCTACCGGTCCGCGGCCGCCTGCTGTTAGCGAGGGTGCTGCCCGGTACAAAATGCGGCTAGTTGATACGGCTGTTCTTGCTGTTCATGCTGGCAAAGGCAGCCAGGGCTCTGGCTTTCTCTTTGTCGAACAACACCACGGCTTTTTCCTCCCGTGCTCGCTGTGAAAGCGAATTTGCACTCGAAAGGTTCTCCAGGGTGGTTTCGGCTTGCCGCAAGCGGCGATCGATGTTGTTCAATGCGTTGGAGTAAGCAGTAATGGCGCTCTGAATGCGATCGAAGGATTTGTGGCTCTCTTCCCGGCACGCCTCCACGAGCGCCTGTCTTTCGTACGTATCTCGGACCTTAGCCATTAGGGTCTCCACCTGCTCCTGCGGCAATTGCAACCCATCCAAACGGTCGATGAGCCGACCAACTCGCGTCTTGAACTCTTCCGAAAGACTAAACTCCTGATTGAGCTGTCCCAGTAAGTCACGAAGCGGATTTTCCTTTGGCATCAGAATCCTCGGGAGCAAAGATATTTACTTCAAGGTGGTCAGTCAAGAATGTAGCCAGTCGTCTGTTCGAAGGCTACCGGAGAATTGCGTAACCCATTGAACGATTTGTGCTGAGATTCGCAAGCGGACTGCCAAAGAATCTCGCCGCCTCGCAGTGGATCCCCACGCCTGTTAAATTGGTCAGCTGAAAGAAGCTGAACAATAGACAGCGTGATGGAATTCCCGCGGCAAGGGGAAAGAAATCTCCACAAAGTGGCAGAGGTTAGGCTGTCGGGTGGACACTACATCAAGAGCCAAAAGAGACCTATCGGGTGGCCAAAGCATAAAAAGCATAATACGGGTGCCATGTGTGCTTTCTCTGAATCTCCTTTTGCAAGATCCTGACGGATCGATTAACCTTAGCGACGTTTCGCATGCTCTGGGACGGTAGGGGTTCACGGAATGCTGCGGAGGTAGGTTTCATGCA
>Ga0075421_100003892_pt1 | contig 17947 bp, 20 predicted proteins | sample SoiMetdeltSBSDD5_FD_75292 | JGI IMG/M metagenome (GOLD analysis project Ga0075421, IMG submission 75292) | Bulk soil microbial communities from a Populus tree surrounding site in Tennessee, USA - Soil MetaG P. deltoides SBSDD5 | ecosystem: Environmental > Terrestrial > Soil > Tree plantation...
CAGCAAGGGCGACTTCATTTTTCGCGATTTTGCTGAAGGCGGCGCGGAGATCGTCTCGATCATGTTCGACATGAAGAACGAGAGCGACACCAGCACTACGAAATGCAGAAACGAGGATTTCCTGAGCAAGCTCGATAAGGATCGCACTGAGAAAGAGTGCGAATATGCGGTGCTGGTCTCCCTGCTTGAACCTGAGAATGAACTCTATAACACCGGGATCGTCGACGTATTTCACCGTTACCCAAAGATGTACGTTGTCCGGCCACAGTTCTTTATCCCGATGATAACGCTTCTGCGAAATGCCGCGCTGAACTCGCTCAAATACAAGGCTGAGTTGGCGCTAGTTAAAGCCCAGAACGTCGACGTCGCGAACTTCGAGACCGAGCTTGAGGCATTCAAATCGGGATTCGCGAGAAACTATGACCTCGCCTCGAGGCGTTTCACTACAGCGATTGAGGAGATCGATAAGTCGATTAGTCATCTGCAGAAGACGAAGGAAGCCCTGCTCGGGTGCGATCGAAATCTTCGTCTTGCAAACGATAAGGCGCAGGACGTGACGATTAAGAAGCTAACTCGGGGCAATCCAACTATGGCGGCCAAGTTTGACGAGCTAAAGGGGAATTAGCCCCTATGCGCAGCCAATCCTATCAAGAAGGCTAAGCAATCACGTCCGCTTTGGGTCAACTCAGCTCATGTGCGGACAGTCCACTATCGGCCAGCCTCGGTCATCAGGAGTGAGCAGCTGGGCAGCCCTGGAATGGGGCCAGGTGCATCAAAATGCGTCAATATTCCGCCTCTCGTGAAGCAGAGAAGCTTAGGATGCGTCAAAACCGGTACGAAAAGCATGCAGGCGAGGCGCGGGGCCCAGCGCCGCGCGGCAGCAGTTCCATTGCGGCCGAGGGCACCGGTACCAAAAGCCGACCAGTTCCACGGCTTTCAGCCGAAATTGCTGCGGAATGGCCGAATTATCCACATAATGGAATCAATGACTTAGCAACAAAGTGCGGATCGCTTCGCCGGGATGGCGTGGTGCTTCGCGGCGCGTATTCCTGGCTCCAAGAATTGCCGAGGGCCGATAATCCTGTGTTTGCGAAGCTGGCAGTTCATGTGCGCCACCCCGTTCGCCAGCGTGATGTCCTAATGACCGCTTTCGACCCACTGCAGACGTTAGAAAGCGTGGCTTTTCGCGTAGAGCGCCGGTGACTGCTCCGAACAAGAGAACAATTGCGCATACGGATCCTCAATGGTGAACCACGTGGCCGCAGAGACGTATCGCAAACGGGCGACTTCGCCTTTCGCATTTCTAAGAACGAGAACGTTATCGTAGTCGTCGATGTGATTCTTCAGGTCATGGCCATCGAGGATCTGATCTGGCCACGTCGATCTCTGACGGGCGGAAATATCCTCTCACCCGCAGGGCCTAGCGCAGCACAAGTTTACGTCTGCTTTCGACCCATGACACTAGCGGCGAGAGGGAGCGAAAGGGGTATCACATGGTTACTCCAGTCAGGACGCCGGAGCGGAGGCACATGGCCGTGCGGCGGTGATGCTGTCGACCAGCCGCTTGCGTAGCTTCTCGGCTTCAAAGAACCCGAAATTGCTGAGTACTAACACGGTGGCATCGCGCTGGGGTAAATAGGCGAAATCGTTGTTGAAGCCGTTGGTCCCGCCGCTGTGCTGGAGTACGGTGCAGCCGCCACTTTTGCGATACATCAGGCCATAGCCATAGGCGACGGTTTCGCTGACCTTAAAGGCTTCGCTTGCCATACGCGCCTGGAGCGCGGGCGAGAGCACAGCGCCGGTTTTCAGTGCATGGGACCAGGATTCGAGATCGCTCGCGGTGCCGATCACTGCGCCTGCGCCCAGTTGCACGAAAGAATAACTCTCCGCCGGTTCCAGCTTGCCGGCTGTGCCGTTGTAGCCTTGGACCAGTCGCGCGACCGCCTGCGAGCCGTCGAGCCTCCCCTTTACCAAACGCGGCTTGGCCACCACCGTGTCGCGCATGCCTGCGGGGCGCAGCACCAACTGCTCCAACACCCGATCAAAAGGCTTGCCGGTCGCGGCTTGGCCGACCCGCGCAAGCAGTTCATAGCCGAAATTATTGTAGGCGAACTTCGTGCCGGGCTCGGAGGCGAGCGGCGGGTTGTTGCGCTCGGCATCGGCCAGCACGCGGTCGATCACCACCTGATGCGTCGTTTTGCCCTTCTTGAATTCGGCGAGCAGGTCGTTGGTGAGATCGGGGATGCCCGAAGTGTGCGTCAGGAGATGGCTGACCCGCACTTCGCGCCATGAGGACGGGAGATGCTTGAGGTAGAGGCTGATTTTGGCATTCGGATCGACCTGATCGCGTTCGATCAGCCGGGCGATGGCGGCGCCGGTGAACATCTTCGACATTGAAAAGAGCTTGAAGCGCGTGTCAGCCATGATCTGTGGGCTGCCCGGGGGTTGGCAACGGATATCGAGCAGCTTCTTGTTCCCCTGGAGTACGATAACCGTGCCAGAGAATCTGCCCGCCGAGCATTGCGACCGGAGTTCGGCACCAATGTCGTCCAGAACGGGCTCGGGTGGGCGTGGCACAAGTGCAGCGAGGGCGAGCAGCAGCGAAGTTATCGCCATATTCTTACTTTCAACGTTGGGTACCCGCCGAACATGCTGAAATGCTCCTTATGGTTGATCGGTGCGTTCAGTGTCGTAGCGTTAGCGAAATAAGTTGGTTTGTGAACCTGTTTCACCAAGCGCGGAACGGCGCGAAAGACCAATCCATTCTAAATCTCAGTGCCAATCCCTTTATGTGATCAACGTGGTAGGAAAGCGGCTCCCGTTGATCGGAGGCGAAATGTCCGCTTTCCACCCAAACCCGCCATTAGCCATTATGCTATCGCTAGGAGAGTCTCTGCCCCCTCGAAGAAGAACCGAAAGCGGGGTGGAGCAAGCTAATGCGTAACATATGACCCACTTGTCATTTCGTCCGTTGAACCTGGCCCACGCGCCCGCGGCGCTTGTCCTCATGCGTCGGGCCGAAGGCGGACTTGGCCGCTTGCCGGACGAGATGGACCTCCCTTGGATGGAAGAGGCCCTCGCATGCGCTCTAAATGGCGGCATTGCGATTGGCGCTTGGGACGGCTCGCGGCTAGTGGGCATCATAAAAGCAAGCCGAATGCCGTCCGTGCAGTTCCAACACGTGCTTTGGGATTTGACGGTCGCGGTCGACCCTGATTCCCAGGGTCTCGGCATCGGACGTCGCCTGTTTGAGGCACTGCTTGCGACCGCCGCGACCCTGACGCCAAAGGTCGAGCGCATCGAATTGGTGGTTAGGGAGGGCCTGACCCACGCAATCCGGCTCTACGAAGGTCTGGGCTTCCGCCTGGAAGGTCGATTTGAGCGGCGCTTTCGTCTCTCCAATGGGACCTACGAGGCGGATCTTCCAATGGCCCTGCTGCTTTAACAGGTCAAACTGGGTCGATTCCAATGTCCGCATTCCGCCCATTCCGGTCATGGCCGCTTTCGACCCAAAGCGGTCATAAAGTCACTGGGCCGTGTAGCCTCCGTCGACGGCTAGAACGGCACCCGTCACATAATTGGCCGCTGGGGAAGCCAGGAAAACAAAGGGAGCGGCAATCTCATCCACTGTCGCGCGGCGACCTAGCGGAGTGCATGTCCGTATCCGCCTTTCGGTCTCGGGGTCAGAATGAACTTGGACGCCAGCCATCACATTGTCGACGTAGCCTGGCGCCACCGCGTTCACCCGGATGCCGTGTTTCGACCACTCGACAGCCAAGTTTCGGACGAGCTGGTCAACACCGCCCTTGGAGGCTCCGTAGGGCGCCAAGCCCGAAATACCGGCCCTTGCGGCGATAGACGAGGTGAAAATGATTGACCCGCGCTGCCCGCCGCCAATCCAGACCTTTGCCGCCGCTTGTGCGGGCAGGAAGGCACCCCGCAAGTTCACCGAAAGGATACGATCCCATTCAATGGGCTCATAGTCGGTCGCTGGTTTGATGATGTCGATGCCCGCATTGCACACAACGGTATCAAGACGCCCGAACCGCTGAATGGCCAAACCTACGAGGCCATGCGCCGCCTCCGCTTGGCTAATGTCTCCGTCCAATCCGGCGACGAGGTTGGCGGAAAACTCGCCTGCAAGCGACTGAACGGCAGCTTCGGTTTCAGCTCTGTCGATGCCGCCGATGACTACACTAGCTCCGCTCGCCAGAAAGCGACGTGCTATCGCAAAGCCAATTCCTCGGCTGGCTCCGGTGACGACAACCGTAGTTCCGGAAACATCAAACAAATCCGTCATTGATGGACCTTGTAGAGAGGCGGGCAGGAGTGTGAGATATGGGACGCCAATGACCGCTTTCCACCCATTGCGGACGCTTCGATCTTAAGCCAAATTGCTCACAATGGTGCGCGAATAATTACCCGAATTTGGCTCAGAACTTTTGTGTCCGCTTCTCACCCATTGCGGTACCAATGCTCGCTGCGGTGCAATTGGACAAATGGCCACATTTCTAAATTCCGCCAACCCCCCAAAGTTGACGGACCTCATCGGCAAGGATGTCAGGCTCTTCTTCTGGCCAAAACAGCTTGCCTTTCGCGAGCCGGCGGACGCCTTTTGAATTGCCGAAGGTGGCGTCGAGGTAATCCGCATTCCTGGACGAAAATATAGTGTCCGCCATGCCCCACACTACGCGCATCGGAACCTTGCTCTGCTGCAGGCGTGAGCCAACGCCAATGAGGGGATTGTGCTCGGTAGCGATCGCGTAAGCGTGAAGCATTGCCCTACGTTGCCGCGTAGCCAGCAGCGGCGCAAGGTACATCTCGATCGCTTCATCGGTCGGATTTTGGGGGTCGGCGTAGCACATGCCGCCAATGCCGTTGGGCGATCGAGCTCTCTTAGGATCGCGTCGCCAAGGCGTTAGCCATTCGTCGGCAAATCTTCCTGCCTTTGCGAGCGCGATGACGGGAAGCATCGCCGGCGGCGGGCTTTGGATCTCAGTATCACAATTGGTAAGGAGCAGCGTACGAATGCGCTCGGGATGTCGGGTCAGGAGGATCTGGGCGATCGCGCCACCACTGTCGTTCGCAACGACATCAACCTGGCGTTCCGACAGCTGGTCGAGCAGCAAAGTCAACATCTCTACCTGATCGCTCGGGCCAACCCCCTGCCCCTCGGCGACTTCAGTATAGCCCAGGCCTAGGAAATCGGGCGCAATGCAGCGGCGATACATCGACAGTCGCTCGATCGCATGTCGCCATTGGAAGCTGTTTAGTGGAAATCCGTGCAGGAACAGGGCCGCAGGACCGGCGCCAGATTCGAAATAGGCAATATTGCCTGAAGGCAAGCTAGCGAAGCGCCGATTGCGCCGAAATTCTTCGGCGTGGAGTGAGTCCGCAGCCACAGGCTTAAGTGCAGCAAGCGCGGGATACAAATTGACCGTACTTGCAGCAGCCGCGCCGACGGTGACCTTGAGAAATGCCCTACGATTCATTTACTGCCCGATGTCCAATGCCACCCCACTGCTCGCGATTCTCGCCTGATGGCGGAGGATTGCTGTCGAGATTTTTAGTGATCGCAGCTAATGTCTGCCCAAAGGAGCGAAGCAGCATGTCTGAGCTGTCGGTTCATCTGCTGCATGAAACACCGGCGCTGGCTGTTCGGGACGTGCTGTGCAGCGGGAGTTGCCGTCACCGGAGCCCGACGGAATATGCCACGGCGACGCACCTGGCCTTTGCCTATCGCGGCGTATTTATGCGCCATGTCGGCAAGAGCGAGGCAGTCGGACAGGCCAACCAAATGATCTTCTTCAATAGCGACGAAGAATATTGCATTAGCCATCCAGTCGAAGGCGGCGATGCGTGCCTTTCATTGCGTGTCGCGGACGACTTGCTGTGCGAGCTCGCGCCTGCCCATCAGTTAGCCCGCGGAAGCGTAATCCGGTTTCGTCAACAGCATCGCGGCATCGATTCCCAATCGCAGGCGATGGCCGCCCTGCTCCGGCACCGTCTGGTTAGGGGAGTATCCGAGCCTCTCGAGTCCGAGACGTTGGCCTTTGCACTCATCAAGCGATCGCTTGGCGAGTGCCCTTCCCACGCGAGCGTCACCCGCATCGGATGTAAGAAGATTGTCGACCGCGCCAAACTCGTCCTGGCCGCGGATGTTTCGAGACGCTGGACACTTGCGGAAATTGGCCAGGAAGTTGGTGTCTCGCCGGTCTATCTCACTCAGCTCTTTCGTCAGGTCGAAGGCGTTCCGCTCTACCGCTATCATCTTCGGCTGAGGCTTTCCCAGGCGCTCCACATGCTTGGCTGCTATGACGACCTGACTGCACTTGGCCTCGATCTCGGCTTTTCCAGTCACAGCCACTTCAGCGCCGCTTTTCGCCAAGCTTATGGCCAGAGCCCACTCTCCTTTCAGCGCTCCGCTGGATTGCGCTGAGCAGCCGCATTCCGACTGAGCTAGAATTACGAACCTTTTGGTGCGGCAAAGGTCAGGCTGGAGAATATTGTCTCGAAATCCGTGTCGCCTCCGGGCGGTCGCGGTTTGGTCCAAACGACATTGAGCAGCCAATTTCCTGCCCGTGGGATAGCGAATGTTGTTTGGCCGGAATTATCGGTTCGTTGTGCTGCAATGGGCGCGGCATCATTCTCAAGGTCGGTCAATTTTACAAGCGCGCCAGCCAGTGGACTGCCCTCGTAGAAGACCCGGACGGGTAGCAACGACGAGGAAGACAGATCGTAAGGGCTGACCTCCGGCACGATTTCCAAAGCGAGTCCTATCGGTCGCGTCACTTGACTCTGCTGGCTGGGGTCAGGCGAGCCGACCAAGATAATAGACTTGGCCCGTCGACTATAAGTTTCTGCCCCGTCCGTCTGCATTCTGCCCATTCGGCGACGAAGCTCCAGCGCCGGAGTCAAACCTTCGTCCTCAAGGTAGCGATTGAAACGGTCGGCCGGCAGATGGCTCTGGGCCCGGTTGTCCGTTTCGAGGACCAGCAGGTAGACGCCGGGATTCGTAAGTCGAATTGTACCGTCGGCCGTACTGCCGCCTAGATCGAGGTTGCTGCGCAGGTCAATTTCCCGACCGGTCGGATCGATTGCGGCAAAGCGGGTAATTCGGCTTTCGGAAATGCGCGAACGTTGGCGATCCTTTCCATGCCCGACTTGCAAAGTCATCGCGATTGACGACTCAGGAGAGTTACGAAACCGCTCCGGCTGCGCCCAAAAATCATGAGCTGATGCCGCCGACGCCGCCGCCATGTTCATAGCGGCAAACAGCAACCCACAACGGTAAGCCGGCCGCCAGCAACTCATCGCCGATACTCCGCGGCGGGCGCCACGAGGAACGGAAACTGTGCGTCGGAATGTTTCTGCTCGTCTTGCTCGACCCCATCGTCGACGCTGTCATTCGTGGCATTGGTAAGCAGCGAACGATAAACCATCACCGCTTTATAGTTGGGCGTCCGGCCACCGCAGTCGCTCTTAAGGGTTTTCCGACCAGCGAGCGCCGCAAGTTCGACGGCAAACAATTGCGTGCAAGTCGTTGCCCGAGTGTTGATCCACAGCCGGTCATCGGCAAGCAACCGCGCGAGCGGCATGTACCGCGAGGCAGGGGCGACTGCCCGATCGACCAACAACTGATTGCCGCATTCCCCGTCGAACCCATCATAGAGACCGAGATTCTTGGCAATCTCAGCCGCAAAGCGCTCGCCGTCTGCCGGCGTCGCGGCGTTATAGTCTTCTTTCATCCCATCGCTCACTGGGGCCGTGTCGAGCGTGCCGAGCAAGGCGTTCCCGGTCAGAGGCCGCGCAGCGCGATCGACTTGTCGCTCGGCAGATCGTGTTGATGCCCACGCCGCCAGGATCGGACCCCCGCGCGTCACCAGTTTGAGGTCGATGGAAATCACGATTGACGCCGGGGTCCAACCCGCAAGGAAATTCTTCCCCGGCCCGCCGTCGGTTTGTCGCCACTGGTCGAGGATAGAACGAGACGTCGCTCGATCGAAATGAGGACAGCGTGCTCCGTCTACCGGCGCGCCGCCCTCGATCGCATTTTGCGCAACATTGTAAGCGGCACGCGTGCCCCTGACATTGTTGAAAAACGGATCGTCCCTAAGTCCGGCAAAAATGCGGAAATGGCCGCGGCGACTCGCGAGCCCAGCCGGATTGGACGGATCGCCTTCGGCCTGGTCGACATCGCCGGCACGGCATTGCACGTGAGAAGCAGCAGTAAATCGGCAACTGATAGCGATCGACTTTGGGGTCGTCGCAAAGCGCGGGCCGCTGTCGATGTGGAAGGAATAATCAAGCCGATCCGAAAAAGAATGACCAACAATCGTCATCACAACATTAAGATGCCGGCCGTCGGGCGCGGTCCAAGCATAAAAGTCACCGATGTCGGCGCGCGGATCCACAATCACGCTTGGGGTGTCCAGATGATCGGATGCACCTGCTGGCGCCGCCAAGCTGGCAGCAATTAACGCACATGCCGCACAATCCAATGTGACGACCAGCTGCTTTCGGCGGATCCGCATTCGGTATCGAGTCCTTAGGTTCGACCCAAGAAACTCGAATGATCGATCTTGCGCTGTCAGAAATTTTAGTGACTAGGCGAAGCACCAAGAGCCTCAAACTTGGTGAGGCACTTAGGGGGCGCGCGATTGTCCGCCCTTTGCTGGGCCAGTTGTGTCTCAATCGCCATTCCAACGCAGAACTGCAACGTTCGGCGACGTTTTCGAAGTTGGGATGCAATTTTCGACGTGTCGGCTGCAAGCGCCTTCAAACCTTTGGGCCCCTGAAGAATCTGCGCGGTCGAGTGTTGGCGGCACCGGTGCGGGTGCACTGGCGCCGATCGTTTGGGACCACTGGCCGAGAGCACGGTGACCTTCGCTGAAACAGATCGATTCAAGATGAGGGAAGGCCCGCGGCGCAAATCTCCACCGAGTTCCCATATCTGTCAGTTCGCGACGAGGGGAGAAGCCGCGAGGAGGGATGCCGAGGAACAGCCCCCATGTCCTCGGCCTCCTTTTTAGCAAATTGCTAATTGTGGGCGACCGTGTTCGTTGTCTGACATCAATAATTCGTCTATTGCCACAATGTGGATGCCGACGAAGACGATGACGTCGATGTTTCGACGATTGCCGCGGCGATCGGCGAGCCAGCACGCGCGCGTATGCTTTATTGCCTCATGGACGGCCATGCGCGCACCAGCACCGAATTGTCCGTAGTCGCCAACGTCAGCCCGTCAACCGCAAGTGCGCATCTCAATCGACTCAAGGCGGCGAACCTCGTCAAGGTCGCGGTCCAGGGGAAGCATCGCTATTACCATTTGGCGGGAGGTGATGTCGCGACTGCGCTTGAGGGGCTGAGTGTCCTTGCTGGCGAGACCCGCCGTGCTTTCGTCCCGACCGCTCCGAGCCGCTTGCGATCCGCGCGCAAATGCTACGATCACATGGCGGGCGCGGTCGGCGTGTCGATCCACGACCGCCTCATGGCACTCAGTTGGCTTTCAGCCAGCTCGGCCGAAGATGATATGAACTATGAATTGACGCCCGACGGTACCGAGGCCCTTGCGTCCCTTGGCGTCGATGTTGAGGCGGCAAAATCGTTGCGCCGCAAATTTGCTTACGGCTGCCTGGATTGGAGCGAGCGGCGGCCTCACCTGGGAGGAGCACTTGGAGCGGCCTTGTTGAAGTTCGCCCTGAGGCGCAAATGGGTCGTTCAGGACCTCGACAGCAGGGCATTGAGCGTCACCGCAATTGGTCGTCGCGAGATGAAGTCGCTGCTCGGCATCGACGGGTGAACTATAGCGGTGATCTAAGAGTGCTTGTCGAGCTCACTTACTGCCCGCATGCATTCATAATGTCATAATCAACGAAGTATGGATGTCATACGGCGGGTAAAGTCGCCACATGACATCGCGCTGGCTCGCCTTCGCTCCGCTGAATCGGCGAGCAGCGGCCAAGTTATTGGCGATGGCAAGCGCCGCGCTTGCGCTAACCGGTCGTGCCAGTGCGATCGCGCCATCGAGGAGGCAGCGAATGAAATTAACCTGTTTCATCCGATATCAGATCGACCCATTCCAGACGGAGGATTTCAGGACCTACGCAGAAAATTGGGGCCGCATCATCCCGCGATGCGGCGGCCACCTCGTCGGCTATTTCCTTCCCGCGGAGGGGACAAATGATGTTGCCTGGGGCCTGATCGTGTTCGACAGTCTTGCAGCGTACGAGGCTTATCGCGCCTGCTTAAGAACTGATCCCGAAGCGCGAGAAAATTTCACTTTCGCCCAAAGCAGGCGGCTTATCCTCCGCGAAGAGCGCAACTTCGTGGAAGTCGTCAATGGCACGTTCGGTGTTCCGCCGACGTCCGGGTGAGTCATGCTGAACCAGGCAGATAAAGCGCGGGCGTTTCGAGCGCTGCACGAGCGCAGCGCCGCCTTCATCATTCCCAATCCGTGGGACGCCGGCAGCGCGAGACTATTGGCGGGGTTCGGTTTTGAAGCGCTGGCCACGACCAGCGCCGGCTACGCCTTTTCCTTGGGCCGGCGGGACAACATGGTCGGGCGCGACGAAGTGCTCCAACACTTGTCCGCGATCGTTTCTGCAACGAATCTGCCAGTCAGCGCCGACCTTGAGGATGGATTCGGCGGTGGGCCGCAGAATGTCGCGGAGACTATTCGCCTCGCAGCGGCGGCCGGCGTCGTTGGCGGCTCGATCGAAGATGCGACCGGAAGGCCTGAACAGCCGCTCTACGATCAGGACGCGGCGGTCGAGCGTATCCGCGCAGCCTCGGAAGCGGCGCGCGAGCTCTCCTTTCCTTTCACGCTGACCGTGCGCGCCGAAAACTACCTGGTCGGTCGGCCGCACCTTCACGATACGATCAAGCGGCTGCAGGCTTATCAAGAAGCTGGGGCTGATGTTCTGTATGCACCGGGGCTGACCAGCGCGGCGGATATCGAGGCGATTGTCAGTTCGGTAGATCGACCTGTCAACGTCCTTATGGGCCTCCAAGGGGTTCGCCTCAGCCTGGCCGAACTGTCATCGATCGGGGTCAAGCGGGTCAGCGTAGGCAGCGCACTTTCGCGCCTGGCTTACGGGGCTTTGGTGCGGGCGGCGCTAGAGATGAAACAACATGGCACATTTGCATTCGCGGATAACGCCATCCCTTATCGCAAACTCAGCGAGTTGTTTCCCGCGGATAGCGCTCGACATGCAGCCAAGCCGCTCCAATGAAGAAGATCGGAATCGTGGGCGGCGTCGCGTGGTCTTCTACCATGGACTATTACTCGGGCATTTGCCGTCTAAGCGAACGGAAGCATCTCGAACAAGGTGCATCGGGAGTGCCCTCGATGCCGGAAATGAGCATCGAATCCTTGGATCTCGCCAGGGCCATCTCGTACATAGGAACTGACGAGGACGACGAGTCCTGGTCGCAGTTCGACGATTATCACCGGGCCGCGCTGCAACGCCTGGAAGCGAGCGGGGCCGAAGTCGCGGTCATTGCGAGCAACACGCCCCATCACCGCTTCGAAGCAATCGTGCGCGGCGTCGGCATTCCGGTCATCAACATCTTCGACGCGGCGGCGCGCGAGACTGCCCGGACCGGCGCTGGTCGCGTTTTGATACTAGGCACGCCAGTGACTATGAAGTCGCAGAAGATCCGTGAGGCCTTTGCCAACCACGGGATTGACGCCACGGGTTTGGATGACGACAGCGCCATTGCAAGCACGGTCGCCCTTATCGAGGATCTTCAACGCGGCAAATGCGATGACGCGTTCGAGAGATTGGCGCAAATTGCAATCGCTGCATTCGATCGGCAGGGCTTGGCGGAGCGGATCGTCTGCCTTGCATGCACGGAGTTGCGTATGGGACTGCACGCCCAAGGCGACATGCCTGTGAGCGAGCGTGGCGGCGTTACATATGTCGATACAACGGCGGCTCACATACGGGCGCTTCTTGACCAGGCGCTTGGATGAGCTCGGAGCGCAAATTTTGTTGAGAGACCCAAATCAATCGGCTCGCGGCGAGGGGAGAAGCCGTGAGGAAGGAGGCCGAGGAGTAGCCCCCCATGTCCTCGGCCTCCTTTTTGGCGAATTGTTGAATTAGGACCATCTCCCGATCGCAACCACCTGACGCGCACATCGCCCGATCAGGTGACAAATTATGTTTGCCACCTCCGATGAGTTTTGGCCGCCTTCCCGGTCTTAGGAGTGAGTGGATGACGATTGTCGCCACCATGACAAATGCTCTGAAACGATTCCAAGGAGGTTACCATGTTGCTACTTACCGGAGCGACCGGCACGGCGGGTTCATTCATCGTGAACGAATTCATTCAAAACCAAGTACCGGTACGAGTCCTCGTCCGCGACCGGGCGAAGGCCACCAGGCTCGAAAATATTCCGACCGTGGAAATCGTCGAAGGCGACATGTCCCAACCGCGCAGTCTGGCCACTGCATTGGATGGAGTCGAGCGGGCACTGATGGTTTCAGGTCCCACGATGGACATGGTGGGGACGCAGCGTGCTTTCATCGATGCGAGCAAAGCAGCCGGCGTTCGCCACCTGATCAAATTCTCGGGTCTCGACGCGAGAACCGAGACTACCTTCCCATTCGGCCTCATGCACAAGGAAATTGAGGAATATCTGGAGGGATCGGGCCTCGCCTGGACACATTTGCGCCCGACAGGCTTCATGCAGGAATATTTGCGCGAGGCGCCGAGCATCATCAGCAACGGCGCGCTCTACCTGGCACTGGGCGAGGTGAGGCTCAATCCGGTCGACCTGATCGATGTGGGGAGGGCCGGATTCTTGCTCTTGCGTGAGGGCGGCCATGAAGGCGTCCGGCTCGCCATGACCGGACCCCAAGCGCTGACCATGGCGGAAATCGCGGAGCGTATCTCAATCGCTACCGGACGGCGCGTCCCGTACGTTGCGGTGACCCCGGAACAGCGCCGGGAAGCCCTCATCTCTTACGGCATCCCACCGGAATTTGCCGACGCTCTGGACATGCAGGTCCACGAGCGACTGAAGGGCGGACCGGAGTCGCAGGTCGACCTTTCCACCCACGAATTGCTCAACATCCGGCCGACGTCGTTCCTCGAGTTCGCTTTGAGGAACGCCGATGCATTCCGCGGAGCGCCATCGGCGTTGAGAAACAGCCGTCCAAGTGTTTCGCTTGAGCCCCTGGCTGCGGCCGCGCGCGGCTGAACGAACGAGGAGAACAAGCCATGACCGACAAGGATATGCGCTCATTGGCAGGGAAGAAGATGGTCGTCATCGGCGGCAGTCGAGGGGTCGGGCGGCGGATTGTCGAAGCCGGCATTCGCGGCGGCGCCCAGGTGCTCGCCGTCGCCCGGCAGGATGGCCCCCTGAGGGCCTTGGCCAAGACTGTACCCGGCGTCGAATACCTGTCGCTCGATGCAACCCATGAAGCAGCACCGGCCAGGGTATTCGACGTCCTCCAGCCCGACATATTGGTGCTGTGCGCCGGTGCGTTTCCGCCCGCCGCCCCGCTCCATGAGTTGAGCTGGCGGGAGTTTGCAACAAACTGGGAGACTGACGTCAAGATCGCGTTTCACTTCCTAAAAGCCGTGCTGTCGCGGCCGCTGCCTGCAGGATCTCTTGTCATTCTAATCTCTAGCGGCGCGGCTCTCGCAGGTTCGCCAAATACGGGCGGGTATGCGGGAGCCAAGCGCACACAGCTGTTCATGGCAAATTACAGCCAGAAAGAATCCGATCGCCTTGGGCTAGGCCTTCGCTTTGTGGCGCTTGCTCCGCGCATCATGCCCGAGACCGAGCTTGGGAAGCACGCGGTGGCCGGCTATGCTCGTTATCTGGGTGTTTCCGAGGCAGACTTCATTCAAGGCATGGATGCCGCGCCCACCGCATCTGATGTCGCGAGCGCCGTTATCGAAGTGGCAACCAATCACGATCGTACGAATGGCCAGCTGTTCGTTGTATCCGGAAACGGCCTTGAGGCCGCGCCCTCATGATTAAGCCGTGAGGGGATCGACGGAGGTTCGAAGCGAATGTCATGAGGGCGGCGAAACCATCACATCGGCTGCAAGTCGCCGAACGCACAAGCCAGGCGTTCGAGGCCCTCGCCGGACCGCTCCGCCGCGAACTCAAAGTGCATTGTTACCGCATGCTTGGCTCGCTGCACGAGGCCGAGGACGCGGTGCAGGAGACTTATTTGCGCGCATGGCGCAGCTTCGCGAAATTCGACGGACGCGGGTCATTTCGCGCATGGCTATATCGGATCGCCACCAACGCCTGCCTCGATGCAATCGCCAGTCGCAAGCATGAGCAGCGAATCCTGCCTGACGAACGCGCTTCCGCAACCACGGAAATGCCGGATGGCACGCCTGCGACGGATGTGATGTGGCTGGAACCTTACCCAGACTCAGAACTGGAAGGCATCGCTGACGAAGCGCCGAATCCTGAGGCGCGGTATACGTCGCGACAGTCGGTACAGCTTGCCTTTGTCGCCGTGATCCAGAAGTTGCCGCCACGCCAGCGCGCGGTGCTGTTGCTGCGCGATGTCCTCGGGTGGTCCGCTGCGGAGGTCGCGACATTGCTCGGCGGATCGATCGCCTCGGTCAATAGTGCGTTGCAGCGGTCGCGCGAAACGCTTGCGAAGAGCTATGGCGGAGAACCAGCGCCGATGTCACACGCTCCGCCGGACGCCGCGCAGCAGGAGTTGCTTGGGCGCTATCTGCGCGCCTGGGAAAGACTCGACCTGGATAGTTTCGTTTCCACGCTGAAAGAGGATGCGACCTATACGATGCCACCGCTGCCGCAATGGTACGCGGGGCGCGCGGCGATCCGCACCTTCTTTGAATGGGCCTGGAAGCTGTATGACGGCTTCCTTCTGGTGCACATAGCAGCCAATCGGCAACCTGCGTTCGCCGCATATTCTCGATCCAATGCGGACGAGCCCTGGACAGCGCATTCGATCCAGCTGCTTTCGCTTGAGCGGAATGGCATTGCCAGGCTGACGCTCTTCACCAAACCGGACGGCCCGGCCCTGTTCGGCGCCTTTGGTCTTCCGCTTACTCTTTCGGACGCTGCAAGGGCCGAATTAATGGCGAGGCCGAGCTCATAGGGCATGGCGCCGGGCCGTGCGAAAAAACGACGCGCTTGTTTGTGATCATACTAGCAGCGAGGTGACTTTACAGATGCCGAGGATTGCTCCGCGCGAGCCGCCATACACGGAAGAAATCCAAAGGGACTTTGATGCCGTCATGCGCGGCGCGCCGCCACTGGTGCTATTTCGCACGTTGGCAACATCCGAGCGTGCCTGGGCCAAGTTCAAAGGTGGCTCGCTGCTGGATCGGGGCCCATTGGGTCTGCGCGAACGGGAGCTGGTCATTAACCGGACCTGCGTGCTCGCCGGCTGCGAATATGAATGGGGCGTGCATATTGCCACCTTTGCTTCAGCCGCCCGACTGACTGCTGAGGAGATCGCTGCGACCATTCATGGCGGCGCAAGCGCTCCAATCTGGACCCCGGCAGAGAGCGTCTTGCTTATGGCCGTTGACGCACTCCACCTGCGAGCCCGTCTTGATGACGCTGAGTTCGCGGCACTCATCGTCCATTATGATCAGGCCCAAGTGTTGGAGATTATGATGCTATGTGGGTTCTATCGCACCGTCGCCTACATCTGCGGTGGGCTCGACTTGCCGTTGGAGCAAGGCGTTCCGCGATTTGCTGATTTCCATTAGTATTTTCCCAATTGCGGCGTTCGCTTGAACAGTCCGGTCAATGTCACGGTCGACAAGTTTTCCAAGTCGGTTACGGCACAACGTCCATGACTGCACGCCCGCTCGGAAATTCGACAGGCAGTGAGATATGTTCGTGCGTGATCAACCACCGGTCACCTGACCGCCTGCAGCTAACGGTCGCGCGCACCCAGTATCCGACCTCGCGCCCGGTCTTCAGCGTTCCGCTGGCTCGGATAAGCATGTATGCGACCGCGATATCACCGCTCGCAGAGACAAACAGGTCGCGGATTTCCTGGCCGATCGCGCTCGTCCAGCCATCAAACTACCGCAAGAAATTAGCCCGCACCGCAACGGATCCGATGATTTGGAGGGGGGGTACGAGGTCGAAATAGACAGCATCGGGAGCATACAGCGACATGAGTCGATCAATGTCCATCCTCCGAATAGCCTCGGACCAATCATCCAAGAGCGCCCTAACAGCGGACGGAGTCGAAGCCATTGGGTCATCCATTTCGGGAGCCGCAACCAAACCACAGCGCGACAATGTGGCGACGGCTCCCACCAGCGTGGTCACTCGCCGGGCAACGTCGAATGTCACGATGCGTTCCCACGCAGAGGCGGTGGAGGTCGACACTCTTCATGAGCGATGCGCGGTAAAAGCGTTCGGCATCGGCTCAGGCGAAGCTCCGCGCCGGACCCTGTCCCACGATGACTTGCAGTCGCTCCTTTTTGAAGAGGCAGCAGCGCCCTCTGCTGCTTGTTTCTGCCGTGTGAAAAAGGAGGCCGAGGACATCGGGGGCTACTCCTCGGCCTCCTTCCTCGCGGCTTCTCCCCTTGCCGCGATACCGACCATTTGTCGGACCCGTCTTGCGCTTTCGCTCATCGTGCCGCCCGGGCGTTCAAATCTCCCCAATTTCGCTGACGGCATAATGGTTGAGCTGCAGCAGCGAAATTACGTGGATTATAATCCACGCCGGAACAGCGAAGGTCGGTATGATACTGAGCGGCAGCAGTTGGAATGCGTCTGTCGTCACGTCTCCGCGCAACACGCCAAGCGGATTGTTGCCACTGAGTACGCCAAAGCCAATCGCGCCGACGAAATCGAGTAGTCCAAGGATGTTCAGCCAGCGCAGGTGGCTGCGCCATCCTGGCGACCGTCGCACCAGCACCATCACCACGAATGGCGCATAAAGACCTACGATCATGTCGCCGACACCCGCCGGCCACGCGAATATCCCCGGCACCAACCGATAGGTCATCAGGACCAGGAACATGGCGCCGATCACCCGCCATCCCTGGGCGGCGGTCAGCAAGACCAAATCCAAGCCGAGCACATAGCATTTGACCCGGTTTGAAAGCCCATAAAGAATGCCGAACAGAGTCGGCGGCCCCGCTACTGCGGCCATGAGCGTGTACGGCGGGGCGTCTGGGCTGTTCTGGAAGTTTCCCTGGCTTGCAAGGTAGATCGACAGCGCGCCCCATATGATCAGGATGGTTACGGCGGGAAGCAGACTGGATTTATTCGGCATGATTTCTACCTCCGTTAGCTTGACATCTTCACATGTCCGAAACGGAAGGCGCCGTCCATTTGCGTATCCGGTATGGAGGTTGGACGGTGCTATGCAGTTGTCGCGGCATGCCATGAGCCCCTTGCTTCAGCTTTTCGGCCCGAAAGTCAGGGTCAGCATGGCCCTCACTGTTCGGGGCGCGATCGGATTGAGGAGGCCGGATGGCGTGACAAGATAGCCCTCGGCCCCGAGGAGATTCGAACCCAGGACACGCACGTCGGCTGGGCGGCCGCCGAGCATGAAGCGATTGCGCAGGCCCAGGCTTAGTGTCGTCACGGCCGGCGCCTTGAAGCTGTTGGCGGTGTCGGCCCAGCGCTCGCCTGTGTAGTTGATTGTCGTGTCCAGCGACCAGTCTCGTCCGAACCGGCGCACGATGCTGGCGGTTGCGACGAGCTGAGAGACGCCTACGTCATGCGAACCGACCAGGCCGGCATCCACAAGCGTGCCTGTGAGCTCGGACTCGAAGGCGACGGCGCCCGCCAAGATGCTGGTGTTGGGGGTGAGCTCCCCCGCGATCGAGACTTCGAAGCCGCGATGGCGAACCTCCCCGACGATGCCGAACGACCGGTCGAGACGAAATCCCTGGCTGGGTTTCGAAACGTCGAAGAGCGCGGCGATCAAGGTCAGCTTCGGGGAAAGGGCGTAGCGCGCGCCCA
>Ga0075421_100003894_pt1 | contig 17946 bp, 14 predicted proteins | sample SoiMetdeltSBSDD5_FD_75292 | JGI IMG/M metagenome (GOLD analysis project Ga0075421, IMG submission 75292) | Bulk soil microbial communities from a Populus tree surrounding site in Tennessee, USA - Soil MetaG P. deltoides SBSDD5 | ecosystem: Environmental > Terrestrial > Soil > Tree plantation...
CATGGGGGCGGCGGGGATTTTCGAGAACCTGACGTTGTAAAGGCGGAAACAGAGATCAGACACAAGAAAGGACGAACGACGATGGTGGCACCAGAGAAGGAAGTACTCAAAGGCGGAAGTTTCTTGGTCTCGGAGACGGTGCCGGAGCGGGTCTTCTCGCCCGAGGACTTCACCGAGGAACAGCGGATGATCGCGCAGACGACGGCGGAGTTCACGGCCAAGGAGGTCGTCCCGCGCCACGCCGAGATCGAGGATAAGGACTACGAGCTGCAGCGCCGCCTGCTCCGGCAGGCGGGGGAACTGGGGCTCCTCGCGGCGAGCATCCCGGAGGCCTACGGCGGGCTGGCGCTCGACCACGTCTCGTCGATGCTCATCGCCGAGGAGATGTCGGGTGAGGCCTCCTTCGCCTCGACCTTCGGGGCGTCGAGCAGCATCGGGACGCTGCCGATCGTCTACTTCGGGACCGAGGAGCAGAAGGCAAAGTACCTGCCCCGGCTCGCCTCGGGCGAGTGGGTCGGGGCCTACTGCCTGAGCGAGTCGGGCTCGGGCTCCGACGCGCTTGCGGCCAAGACCACGGCGCGGCTCAATCCCGAGGGGACGCACTGGATACTCAACGGCGAGAAGATGTGGATCACCAACGGGGCCTTCGCCGACGTCTACATCGTCTTCGCCAAGGTCGACGGCGAGAAGTTCTCGGCCTTCATCGTCGAGCGCAACTTCCCCGGCGTGAGCCACGGCCAGGAGGAGCACAAGATGGGGCAGCGCGGGGCCTCGACCACGCCGCTCCTGCTCCAGGACGCGCGGGTGCCGAAGGAAAATCTACTCGGCGAGATAGGCCGGGGACACATCATCGCTTTTAACATCCTCAACGTCGGCCGCTTCAAGCTCGGCGCGGGCGCCATCGGCGGGAGCAAGAAGGTACTCGGGTACGCGGCCCGCTACGCCGCCGAGCGCCGCCAGTTCGGCGTCCCGATCGCGACTTTCGGGGCGATCAAGTACAAGCTCGCCGAGATGCTGACGCGCCTCTACGTCGGCGAGTCGGCCGTCTACCGCAGCGCCGGGCTGATCGAGGAGCGCGAGAGCACGGTCGACCGCAACAACCCGGCCGAGGTCCTCGCGGCGATCGAGGAGTACGCCGTCGAGTGCTCGATCATCAAGGTCGCCGGGAGCGAGATTCTCGACTACTGCGTCGACGAGGGCGTGCAGATCTACGGGGGCAACGGCTTCACCAGCAGCTACCCGGTCGAGTCCGCCTACCGCGACTCGCGCGTCAACCGCATCTACGAGGGGACGAACGAGATCAACCGGCTGCTCATCCCGGGGATGTTGCTCAAGCGGGCCTTGAAGGGGCAGCTCCCGCTGCTCGCCGCGGCGCAGAAGCTTCAGGAGGAGATCCTCGCCGGGCCGTCCTTCGACGCGGAAGAAGACGAAGCGCCGCTCGCCGAGGAGCGCCGGCTGGCGGCGGGCGCCAAGAAGGTCGCGCTCATGGTGCTCGGGTCGGCGGCACAGAAGTACATGGCCGCGCTCGAAAAACAGCAGATGATCCTCACCTGGGCGGCGGACATCATCATCGACACTTACCTCATGGACAGCGCCATCGGGCGCGCGGCGAAGCTCGCCGGGCGCGACGGGGCCGAGAGGCACCGCATGGCGATCGACGCGACGCGGCTCTTCGTCCACGACGCGCTCGGGCGGATCGACCTCGCGGCGCGCAACGCGCTGGCGGCGATCGCCGAGGGCGACGAGCTGCGCATGCTCCTCGCCGCGCTGCGCCGCTTCACCAAGTACCCGCCCCTCAACACGGCGGCGCTCCGCGAGCGGCTCGCGGACCGGGTGGTCGAGGCGGGCGGGTACGTCCTGTGAGATCTCAAATTTGAAATCCGGAATTTGAGAGTGAGGCATGAGGATTGAACGAATCGTCGTCCCGACGCCGTTCCCGGTCGGGCCGATCAACCTGTACCTGATCGTCGATGACCCGCTGACGCTCCTCGACACAGGGCCGAAAACCGAGGAGGCGCTCGCGGCGCTCCGCGAGGGGCTGCGGGGGCTCGGGTTCCGGCCCGACGATCTGCAGCGCGTCGTCCTGACGCACACGCACGAGGACCACTGCGGGCTGGCCGGGGAGCTGCAGCGGCTCTCGGGCGCGCCCGTCTACGTCCACGAGTGGGAGTATGCCGCGATCGCCGAGCGCCGCGAGGGCCGCGTCCGGCGCGAGCTGCTCGAGCGCGCCGGCGTGCCCCCCGAAGCCGTCGCGGAGATCATGGAGCGCTACGCCCGGGTTAAGGGCTACGGCGACGCGGTCGAGGACGTCGAGTCCTACCGGGACGAACACGAGTTCACCTTCGCGAGCGGGGCGCTGCGCGTCGTCCACACGCCGGGGCACACGCCCGGGAGCTGCTGCCTCTGGCGCGAAGGCAGCCGGCTGTTGCTCGCGGGCGACACGATCCTCAAGACGATCACGCCCAACCCGGTCCTCAACCCCGACCCGATCGACCCCGCGCGCCGCTTTCCCTCGCTCGGCGAGTACCTCGTCTCGCTGGCCCGCATCCGCGCCCTCGCCCCGACCCTCATCAAAACCTCGCACGGCGAGGACGTGACCGACTACGAGGAGCACTTCAACCGCCTCGTCCGCCACGTCCGCGAGCGCCAGGCGCGCGTCCTCGCGCTCGTCCCCAAGGGCGGCGCGACGGCCTGGGGGGTGGCCCGGCAACTCTTCCCCCGCGCCGCCGACCTCCACCTCTTCCTCGCCGTCTCGGAGGCCGTTGCCCACCTCGACCTGGCCGTCGCCGACGGCAAGCTGAGGGTCGAGCCCGGAGATTCCGGAACCCCGGAGCTCTTTTTTTACAACTAGTTTACAAGACAGTGACGACTCTTTGATGAAACCTGGGGCATAATACGCCAGGGTTGAGAGGGAGATCAGATTTTGTAGCCCTCGCGCTGAAACTTTCCCGGGCGGGCGGTCACTACCTAAGTGAACCGGCCGGGAAAGTGAGAGAGAAAGAAATCGAACTTTCCTCGGGTCGGGTCGTTAAGGGTAAGCATCCGGCCCGGCAGTTTGATAAGAGACAGCAGATCGTGCACCGATCAACGAACGGAGTTTCCCCATGGCTCGCCAAGCAATCCAACGCGCACTGCTCGTCGTGGCGCTGATCGGTCTGGCCCACGCGCTCAAGCCGATTTCGGCCCGCAGCGTGGCCGACCACTTCCTGCAGACGACCCGCTCGCTCTCGTTCATCCTGCCGGAGTCGGCCGTCCACGGGGTCGAGCAGGCCAATTTCCTGGCCGCGGCCCTGGGCCACGGCTCGCGCGGCAGCGAGGCGCAGCCGGCACCGGATCCGGCGGCGAGCGTCGAGGCGGATTTGGCGGCATGGCAGGAGCCTGCGCCGGTCGAGGCCGGCCCCGCGCCGCGGGCGTCGGCGAAGCGGCAGGTGAGAGCCAAAAGGGAGCTGCGTCGCGAGCGCGGGGGCGAAGTGGCGTGCAGCCTGAAGGCGCCGGCCATCCCGGCGGGGCTCACCCTTCCGGTCGGCCTGGCGATCGAGAAGGCCCAGGCGCTCAACCTCCCGGCGATCGAGGCCGCCGTCCTGCCCCTCTACAGCCATCACCTGCTCTCTCGCCCGGTCAAAGCCCCGCGGCCGCCGCGGCGGGCTCTGGGGTGCGAGTCGCCCCGGCTCAAACAGATCCGGGTGGCGCTGCTCAGTGAGGAGGCTCAGCTGAAATTGAGGGCCAGTCTCCAGCACCTGATCGAGAGCGCCAGCTCGGGCAAAGTCCAGGTCAGGACCACGGCCACCACCACGACGAAGGCGAACGGCTTCAACCTCAAGTGCTCCTGAAGGTCTCTCTCCGCGGCGGGTTGCGTCACCGCCGCCGGATCCAGGCGCACAGTCTTATTGACCTTGCGATTCGTGAGCGGCGTCGACAGGGCGAGGGCCAGGATCAGCAGGCGGCAAACAGTTCCTCCCGCGCGCGAGGCATGCTCGGACTCGGCAGAGCGTCGGCGGAGTCGCATGTCTCACCTCTTTCCTGCGCAGCCTAATCCCTCGCCCGGCGGCGCGCCTGACGGGTTGTGACACTTCGGGCTGCTGTCACAGCGAAGAACTAGCCACAGTGACGCGGGGGCACAGAGAATTGCTGAATTCTTCTCCGCGCCTCCGCGCCTCTGTGGCTAGTTCCTGGTCTTCTATGGTTTGCCTTTCTGCTCCCGCTGCTGCTTGGCCTTCTGGGCTTCGGCGTAGGCAGCCTTGTCGGCCTCGCCCAACTTGAGTGCCAGGTCGTAGGCCGCCGCGGCGTCGTCAGCCTGCTCGAGGAAGTCAAGGATCTTGCCGGCGGCGACGTAGCTCCGCTGCGCGAGCCACTTCTCGGTTTCGGGCGAGGCGTTCTCGGCCGCGAGCTTGTAGTACTCGACCGCCGCGTAGAGCTGCTCGGCGAGCCGGTCCGAGTCGGTCTCCGCGCTCGCCTGCTTGCTCGTCACCTCGGCCAGCCCGAAGAGAGCGCGCGCGTTGGTCGGGCGCTCCCGGTGGACCCCGGCGAGGATCGCCCGGGCGTCGGCGTACTTCCGCTCGGTGATCAGCCGGTCGGCCTCCAGGATGCGCGCGACCACCTGATCGTCCGCATTCGAGATCGTCGCCGCCGGGGGCGGCGCCGCGGCCAGCTCAAGCCGGGCCTGCTTGTAGCGCGCCAGCCGCTGCGCGTACTCCTCCAGCCGCCCCGCCTCGCGCTCGAAGTCGATCTGCCTGAGCATGGCCCCGTAATAGTCCTTGAGGTTGACCCCGGCCGACTCGTAGGCCTTCATCTGGTCGTAGAAGTGGAAGACGAGCACCGCGCCGCGCTCGTAGGCGAGACTCAGGTCGTAGAGCGCGTCGGCCTCCTCGTACTTGCGCCGCGTCGCCATCCCGCGCACCGCCATGCGCGCGTCCGCGGCCCGGACCAGCGAGTCGGTGATCAAGTAGTAGGCGCTCCGCCCGTACTCGGGGTCGGCCTTCTCGCCGCGCTTCTCGAGCAGATTCCGGAGGTCGCCCCGGCCCGCCGCCACCTCCTTGACCTCCTGCTCGGTGAGCGGGTCGATGACGAATCGCAGGAAGCCGCGGCGCACCGCGTCGACGCTCGGCTCCGAGGTCGGGCCGAGGAGGAGCACGTAGATGTCGCGCACGACGCGCAGGTTGGCCGCCCCGGCCGCGTTGAGCAGGTCCGGCATGACCACGAAGTGGCGCTCGCGCATGGGCAACGGCTCGGGCTTCTCCGCAGCGCCCTTCTGGCCGCCACGCGCCGCCGGCCGCGACGTGTAGAGCGGGGGCAATTCCAGGATCGGCTCGGTGTGGAGGTAGGAGAGCACCGCCCCGACCGCCTGCGCGGTCGCCGGCGGGTAATTCTTCGCCGCCTCGACCGAGGCGTTGAAGTACTTCGGCAGGAGCCGCGAGAAGTTGGTCTCGTTGTAGAACTGCTCGAGCAGGAGCGGGAAGTCGGTCAACTCACGAACGTCTTCGGGCAGGCGCTCGACCGCGGTCTCGATAACGAAGGCCGGAGGCTCGGTGAGCGTCAGCGCAAGGCTCAGGTAGGGGGCGACGGCGGCCGCGTCGGTCCGGTCCTTGCGGTGCGCCAGGAAGTAGTCGCGCAGCTTGCGCACGAGCGCCGGGCTCGCCCCCTTGAGGTCCTCGCGTAACTGCCGCCGCAGCGGCGAGGGCGCCCGCCCGCCCGGCTCATAGTCGTAGCCCGCAAGGTTGAGCGCGGCCATCATGACGATGACGCGCTTGTCGACCCCGACGTCGGTCTTAAGGTCAGCGAGCGTCACCTGCTCGCGCTCCGAGAGCGGGGGCTTGCGCGCGGGCGGGGCCTGCGGCGCGGGCTGCTGCCAGGCGAGCAGCAACAAGAGACTAATCAGAAAATTCATGGTTAATGACTTCCGTCTTCTGAGATTTGCGGCGGTAGGCGCGCAGGATGTAAAGCATGAGCGGGTAGGAGATCGCCGCGCTCGCCGCCGAGAGGACCGTCGCCCCGACCGCGAAGGGGAGCAACTGTCGCCACTGGGCCGCGATCATCCGCCAGAACCCGGCCGTCGCCACGGCGCCGAGGCTCATCTCGGGGAGCGCGACTTCAGGCGCGCCGACGAGCGCGCGGCCGATCGCCCACGACGCCGCGACGATCGGGGCCAGCGTCCACGGGTTGTTGAGGTAAATGCCGGTGAAGATCGCCGGCTTGTTGAACCGCCAGACGACCGCGATGACGGCGGCGATCACCGTGTGCAGCCCGAGCAGCGGCGAAAACCCGATGAACGCCCCAACCGCGAACGCAAGCGCGGTGCGCTCCGGCGGGTCGTCGAGGTTGAGCAGATTCCTGAGCGCATTTCTGAACATAACCGCCAGGGTATTATAGCCCACGGATGACACGGATGCGACGGATCGGCACGGATCGGGCCCATGTCAATCCTACTCGTACCTCAGGGCCTCGATCGGGTCGAGCCGCGCCGCCTTCCACGCCGGCCAGAGGCCGAAGCCGACGCCGAGCCCGACCGAGACGACGAAGCCGACCATCGGGGCCCAGAGCGGGACGAAGGTCGGGAGGACGAGCTTGACCAGTTCGGCCGTCCCCCAGCCGAGCAGGATGCCGAGGACTCCGCCGAGCCCCGTGAGCGTCGCCGCCTCGACCAGGAACTGGAGAACGATGTCGCGGCGCCGCGCCCCGATCGCCTTGCGCACGCCGATCTCCTTGGTCCGCTCGGTGACCGAGACGAGCATGATGTTCATGACCCCGATCCCGCCAACCAGCAGCCCGACCGACGAGATCGCCACCATGAGCATGAAGACGCCGCCGGTGATCGCGCCGAACTGCGTGAGAATCTCGTCCGAGCTCTTGACGCCGAAGTTGTCCGGCTTGTCATAGGGCACGTTCCGCCGCCGGCGGAGCACCTGCCGGATCTCGTCGAGCGCCTCGGCCATCTTCCCCGGCGCCGCCTGCGCCATGATGAAGTTGTCCTTGACCTGCGGGTAGACCTTGCGCAGCGACTCGTAGGGCAGATAGACGGCCTTGTTCTCGTTGTTTGGGTCGTCGGCCCCGACGAGGAAAGTCTCGCGCTTGCCGAGCACCCCGACGACGCGGTAGTTGCGCCCATTGATCGAGACCGGCTTGTCGAGCGCCGTCTGGTCCGGGAAGAGCGTGTTGGCCACGTCTCGCCCGATGACCGCGACGTCGGCGCGCGTCTCGTTCTCGCCCTCGGTGAAGACCCGCCCCTCGGTGACCTCGATCGTCCCCATGCGGAAGTAGGCCGTGAGCGTTCCCTGGACCGTCGCGTTGGCCATCTCGGCGTCCCGGTAGCGCACCTTGACGCGCTCGACGAACGGCCCCTGGTCGAAGACCACCGGCGACATGAAGGGCGCGACGTTGAGGAGCGACGGGCACTCGGCGGCCAGGGCGAGCGCGTCCTCGTAGCTCAGCTCCTTGCGCATCCGCTCCTCGGGCGACGGGTTGAAGTTGAAGCCCGGGTCGAACTTGTAGATGAAGACCGAGTTGGTCCCGAAGGACTCGATCTCCTTCGAGACGCGCATGTCGATGCCCGAGACGAAGGCCGCGATGACGATCACCGTCATCGTCCCGATGACCACGCCGAGGATCGTCAGGAACGACCGCAGCTTGTGCTGCCTCAGCGTGTCGAAGGCCATCCAGACGTTTTCGAAGAGGTCGCTTCTACGCATAGCTGGTTGCTTTTTTCAATCGGCCCGCAGCGCCACGATCGGGTCCAATCGCGCCGCCTTCCAGGCCGGGTAGACGCCGGAGACCAGCCCGACGCTCCCCGAGACGAAGAGCGCCACGGCGACCGCGAGGAGCGGGAGCGAGGTCGGGATCGGCGTCAGCGACGAGACAGCGAGCGCGAGCAGGTAGGCGATCGTCACCCCGATCGCCCCGCCGACGAGCGCCAGCGCCGTCGACTCGGCGAGGAACTGCTTGAGGATGTCGGCGCGGCGGGCGCCCAGACTCTTGCGGATGCCGATCTCCTTGGTCCGCTCGGTGACCGAGACGAGCATGATGTTCATGATCACAATCCCGCCGACGACCAGCGCGATCGAGGTCACGCCGACGGCCACCGTCTGCACCGTCCCGAAGATCTTCTCGCGCAGGTTGTTGATCGCGCTCGGCGTGATCACCCCGAAGTTGTCCTTCTCGCCCGGCGGGAGCCGCCGCCGCGTCCGGACGACGACCCGCGCCTCGTCGACCGCGTCGAGGTAGGTTTCGGGGCCGGTCGAGACGACGCTGATCCCGATCGTCCGCCGCGACCCGTAGATCGCCATGAAGGTCGAGAGCGGGACGGCGACGAACTTGTCGCGCGACTGGCCGAAGACCGAGCCAAGCGACTTGAAGACGCCGATCACCTCAAACGGCCGCCCGTCGATCTTGACCGTCTTGCCGAGCGCCCCGCCGGCCGGGAAGAAGCGCTCGGCGATGTCGCCGCCGATGACGCAGACCGCCCGGTTGCGCGCCTCCTCGGCGGGCGTGAACGTACGCCCCTCGGCGACGCTCCGGTTCTCGATCTCCGTCATGTTGGCCGTCTGCGCCTCGAGCGCCACCCCGAAGAGCTCCTCCCCGCCGTACTTGACCTCGCACTGCTCGACCGCCTTCGCGCCCGCGTCCAGGATCGACCCGCCGCGCGAGCGCAGCGCGCGCAGGTCGTCGAGCGTCACGTCCTTGTTGCGCCGCCGCGCCTCGTCGTAGGCGGCGAGGCTGGCGAAGTCCTCGATCGAGAAGCGCTGGATGGCGAAGGCGTTGGTCCCGATGTTGGCGATCTTCTCGTCGACGTAGCGGTTGAACCCCTCGATCAGCGAGACGACAACGATTACCGTGGCGACGCCGAAGATGACACCGAGGAGGGTCAGGAATGACCGCAGGCGGTGTCCCCAGATCGCCGCCACCGCCAGCTTGAGCGCTTCCGTGTAATGCATGCCGACCTCGAATCTCGGGTCCGGGGTCTCAAATTTTTTCGAGGTAGACGCGGCGCATGACGACCTTCTGGCGCGGCTGGTCGTTCGCCTCGTCGCGCGGGGCCTTGGAGATCAGCTCGACCACGTTGAGGCCCTCGACGACGTCGCCGAAGACGGTGTAGCGGCCGTTCCACTCAGGGTGCGGCGCGAGGCAGATGAAGAATTGGCTCGTCGCGCTGTTGACGCTGTCGCCCCGGCGCGCCGCCCCGACGATCCCGCGCAGGAACGAGCGCTGGCTGAACTCGGCCGGGACCGTCGGCTGGCCCGGCTCGCCCAGGCCCCACTTCGACCGGTCGTTGCCGCGCGTTGTCGGGTCGCCGCCCTGGATAAGGTTCTCCGGAGCGATGCGGTGGAAGGCCAGACCGTTATAAAAGCCTTCGCGCGCCAGCTTCTTGAAGTGCTCGACGTGCCGCGGCGCGACCTCGGGGTAGAACTTGATCTTGATCTTGCCGAAGTCGGTCTCGATCACCGCCACCTCGTCGTTGACCACTGGAGTGGCCGGGGAGGGCGATGGCGACGGGGCCGGCGCCGGGTCCGAACAGGCGACCGCCAGGAGGCAGAGCGCGAGCGCGGGGATGAGTCTGAGGGAGTGGCGGAGCGTCATCTTAGCCTTCCAGTTTACGCTTCAAAATCTGGTTGACGACCTGCGGGTTGGCCTTGCCGCCGCTGGCCTTCATGACCTGACCGACGAAGAAGCCAAGGAGCGCCGTCTTGCCGGCGCGGTACTGCCCGAGCTCCTTCGGGTTGGCCTCGATTACCTTGTCGACGACTTGCCCGATCGCCCCCTCGTCGGTGATCTGGACGAGGCCCCTGGCCCTGACGATCTCGGCCGGCGCCGCGCCCGTGGCAAACATCTCGGCGAAGACCTCCTTGGCCATCTTGCCCGAGATCGTCCCGCCGTCGATGAGCTTGATCAGCGCGCCGAGGTCGGCGGCCGGGACCCGGGACGCGGTGACGTCGGCCGCCTTGAGCTCGCGCAGCAGCTCGGTGAGCACCCAGTTGGCCGCCGCGCGCGCGTTCCCCGAGACCGCGGCCGCCGCCTCGTAGTAGTCGGCCAGCTCGCGCTGCGCCGTCAGGGTGTGCGCGTCCTCGGCCGAAAGGTCGTAGTCGCGGATCAGCCGCCGCCGCCGCGCCTCGGGCAGCTCGGGCAGCTCGCCGCGCAAGGCCTCAATCCACTCCGCGCTGACCTCGAGCGGCGGCAGGTCGGGCTCGGGGAAGTAGCGGTAGTCGTGTGCGTTCTCCTTCGAGCGCATGCTGTAGGTCTTGCCCTCGCGCTCGTTCCAGAGCCGCGTCTCCTGGACGACCTCGCCGCCCGCTTCGAGGAGCGCGATCTGCCGCTCGATCTCGTAGTCGAGCGCCCGCTGGAGAAAGCGCAGCGAGTTGAGGTTCTTGACCTCGGCCTTGGTGCCGAATTTCTCCGCGCCCTGCCGCCGGACCGAGACGTTGGCGTCGCAGCGCAGGTTGCCCTCCTCCATGTTGCCGTCGCAGACGCCGAGGTACTGCAGCGTACGGCGGAGGAAACTGACGTAGTCGTAAGCCTCCCAGCTCGACCGGAAGTCCGGCTCGCTGACGATCTCCAGGAGCGGCGTCCCGCTGCGGTTGAGATTGACGTAGGACTTGGTCGGGTCGGCGACGCCCTCGTGGAGCGACTTGCCGGCGTCCTCCTCGATGTGCGCGCGGGTGATCCCGATCCGCCCGAGGCGCCACTCCCGGGGGTGACCTCCGGCGTCGCGCTCGCTGGTGAGAATCTCGACCACGCCGCGCTCGGAGAAGGGGCGGTCGTACTGCGAGATTTGATAGCCTTTGGGAAGATCCGGGTAGAAGTAGTTCTTGCGCGCGAAGATTGATTCGGGGTTGATCCGCAGGCCGAGGGCGAGCGCCGCCTTGCCCGCGAGGCGCACGGCCTCCCGGTTGAGCACCGGCAGCGCCCCGGGCAGCCCGAGACAGACCGGGCAGGTGTTGGCGTTCGGCTCGTCCCCGAAGGCGGTCGAGCAGGCGCAAAAGATCTTCGACGCGGTGCGCAGTTGCGCGTGGACTTCGAGGCCGATGACGGCCTCCCAACCTTCCTTCACTGCTGCCCCCCTCTCTCAAATGACGCCGCCGCGTCAAGCCCCGAATTATACCACAGGCGGGATCATTGCCTTAGCCGCGCCGGGGGGTAATAATGGCGGCCACAACCTGAAAGGATCCGCATCATGACGAGAAAACTGTCGACCGACATCTCGCGCCGGGAGTGGCTCGGGGGGGCTGCATCTCTCGGGGCGGCGGCCGTCATCCCGCCGGCCGCCGCCGGCGCCCGGCAGCGGCCCGCGCCGCGCCACCGCCTCGGCGTTTCGACCTACTCCTACTGGCACTTCCGCGGGCCGAAGTACCCGATCGAGAAGGTCATCGACGACGCCGCGCGGCTCGGCTTCGACGGGGTCGAGATCCTCCACCGGCAGATGGAGGAGGAGTCGCCCGCCTATCTCAACAAGCTCAAGCGCGCCGCCCTCGTCAACGGGCTGGATCTGATCATGCTCTCGATCCACCAGGACTTCGTCTCGCCGGACCCGGCCGAGCGCCGGAAGATGGTCGAGCACACGACGCGCTGCGTCGGGCTGGCGGCGCAGCTCGGCATCCCGTGCGTCCGGCTCAACTCGGGGCGGTGGAAGACGATCAAATCCTTCGACGACCTCATGAAAGCGCGGGGCAAGGAGCCGCCGCTCCCCGGGCACACCGACGACGACGCCTTCAAGTGGTGCATCGAGTCGATCGAGCAGTGCCTCCCGGCGGCCGAGCGCGCCGGCGTCGTCCTCGCCCTGGAGAACCACTGGGGGCTGACGACGCAGGTCGACGGGCTGCTGCGCATCTACCAGGCGATCAAGTCGCCGTGGCTCGGCGTCAACCTCGACACCGGCAACTTCGACGGCGACCCCTACCCGCAGCTCGAAAAACTGGCCCCGCACGCCCTCATCGTCCAGGCCAAGACCTACTACGGCGGGGGCGAGTGGTACACGCTCGACCTCGACTACCCGCGCATCGCCGAGATTCTCCGCCGCGCCGGCTTCAAGGGCTACGTCTCGCTCGAGATGGAGGGCAAGGAAGACCCCGCCGCCGCCGTCCCCAAGAGCCTCGCCGCGCTCCGCCAGGCCTTCGGCTGAATGGCCCACGGATGACCGGATCGGCCAAATCAGCAAGGATGTTCACGGACTGCTGATCCGTGCCGATGCGTGAGCTCCGCGTCATCCGTCGGCCGTCTCTTTCAAAAGTCAAACTTTGTGACGGGAGGTGAGTCGCGAGATGTGGAGTCCGAGAGCGATTGAGACACTGATGCAGGATGTACGCTACGGCGGGCGGGTCTTGCTCCGGAATCCGGGGTTCACGCTGGTAGTGGCACTCTCGCTGGCGCTCGGGATCGGGGCCAACACGGCGATCTTCAGCCTGCTCGACGCGGCGCTGCTGCGGCTGCTCCCGGTCGAGGCGCCGGAGCAGCTCTTCTTTCTCAAGAAGACCGGGCTCGGCGACAAGAATCAGCGCTTCTCCTACCCGTCCTTCGAGCGGCTGCGCGCGGCGCTGCCTGCGTCCTCGGGCCTGGCCGCGCTGGGCACCATCGCGCGCCTCAACGCGGTCTACGGCGACGGTCTGCCGGAGGCGGCGCAGGGCCAGATGGTCTCGGGCGAGTGGTTCGGTCTGCTCGGCGTCCGCCCGGCGATCGGCCGGGCGCTGGCGGCCGAGGACAACCGCGCGCTCGGCGGCCACCCGGTCGCCGTCCTGAGCCATGGTTACTGGCAGCGCCGGTTTGCGGGCGATCCGGGCGTGCTCGGGCGCACGGTCAAGCTCAACGGGGCCGCCTTCACCATCGTCGGCGTCGCGCCGCCCGGCTTCTTCGGCGTCTCGGTCGGCGACGCGCCCGACCTCTGGCTGCCGCTCATGATGCAGGCCGAGATCCGCTACGCGCAGAACGCGAGCAACCGCGACGCCGACCTGCGCCGGCCCTGGGTGCCGCAGGAGGGCATCGAGTGGCTGAGCGTCATGCTGCGGGTCGGCGACCCGCAGAGTGCGCCGGCCGTGGCCGACCGCCTCAACGCCGTCTTCCGGCGGGAGGTGGAGGAGCGCGCTGCGAAGGCCACCGACCCGCGCGAGCGGGAGCGGCAGCTCCGGGAGCGGATCGAGCTGGAGCCGGGCGGCAAGGGGCAGGCGCGTTTGCGCGAGCAGCTCTCGGCGCCGCTCGCGGTGCTCATGGCCATGGTCGCGCTCGTGCTGCTCGTCGCCTGCGCCAACATCGCCAACCTCTCGCTGGCCCGCGCCGCGGCTCGGGGGCAGGAGATGGCCGTGCGGCTGGCGATCGGGGCGGGCCGCGCGCGTCTCGTCCGCCAGCTGCTCACCGAAAGTCTTATGCTGGCGCTCGCGGGGGGCGCGTTGGGGTTGCTCGTCGCGCGCTGGGGCGGCAACCTGCTCCTGCGGCTGGCCTCGGGTGACGCGACGCCGGTCGCGCTCCAGTTGCGGCTCGACTACCGGGTGCTCGGGTTCGGGGCGGCCCTCTCGATCGCCACGGGGCTGGCCTTCGGGCTCTGGCCGGCGCTCCGGGCGACGCGCCTGGATCTGACGGCCGCGCTCAAGGACAACGCGCGCGCGGCCCGGGGCGGCTCGCGGCCGGCGTTCGGCCGGGCGCTGGTCGTCGGGCAGGTGGCGCTCTCTCTCGTCCTGCTCGCGGGCGCGGCGCTCTTCGCCCGCAGCCTGCAGAATTTGGCCCGGATCGACACGGGCTTTGACCAGGGACGCGTGCTCACGGCGCGGCTCGACCCGCGCGCGGCGGGCTACAGTGAGGAGCAGTTGCCGGGCCTCTACCAGCGCCTGCTCGACCGGGCGCGGGCGCTGCCGGGCGTGCGCCTGGCCTCGCTCTCGCTTTACAGCCTGGTGAGCGGTTCGGCGCGGACCAGCAGCATCCACGCCGCCGGCCGGCCGCATCAGCCCGGCGAGGAGAACTCGGGCCAGGAGAACTACGTCGGCCCGGACTACTTCGCGACGGTCGGCATGACCCTCGTCCGGGGGCGCGACTTCGGCCCTCAGGACGACGAAAAATCGCCCAAGGTGGCGATCGTCAACGAGAGCTTCGTCCGCCGCTTCTTCGGCGACGAGAATCCGCTCGGCCGCCGCTTCGGCTACGGCGGGCCGCCGGAGGACGCGGCCTACGAGGTCGTCGGCGTGGTCCGCGACGTCAAGGTCAACGACCTGCGCGAGCGGACGCCGCCGATGAGCTACTACCCGCTGCGCCAGCACCCGGCGGAGTACGCGCGGAGCCTCGACGTGCGGACCGTCGGGGATCCGCGCCGCGTGGCGGCGGAGCTGCGGCAGGCGCTCGGGGAGGTGGACCGCAATCTGCCGGTGCGCGAAGTCATCACGCTGGCCGAGCAGGTGGACCGGACGCTGACGCGGGAGAGGCTGGTGGCGCGGCTCACCGGGCTCTTCAGCCTGCTCGCGCTCGGGCTGGCGTGTCTCGGGCTCTACGGCGTCATGAGCTACGCGGTGGCGCGGCGCACGGGCGAGTTGGGCATCCGCATGGCGCTCGGGGCGACGCCGCGCGGGGTGCGGTGGATGGTCCTGCGCGAGGCGCTGCTGCTAGTCCTCATCGGGGTCGCGGCGGGGCTGCCGCTGGCGGTCGCGGCGGCGCGTCTTGCGGCCGGGCTGCTCTACGGGCTGAGCCCGACGGACCCGGCGACGCTCACCGCGGCGGCGCTCATCATGCTCGGCGTCGCCGGGCTGGCGGCTTACCTACCGGCGCGGCGGGCGTCGCGGGTCGACCCGATGGACGCGCTGCGGTACGAGTGAGAGGAATGGCCCACGGTTGACACGGAGAACACGGATGGGCACGGGTCTGATCCGCGCTCGAGGAGGTGAATCGCAAGATGCGAGGGTTCAGGGCGGTCGAGACGGCGGGGCAAGACTTGCGCTACGGGCTGCGCATGCTGCGCCGCAGTCCTGGCTTTACGGCCGCGGCGGTCGTCACGCTGGCGCTCGGGATCGGGGCCAACACGGCGATTTTCAGCGTCGTCAACGCGGTGCTCCTGCGCCCGCTGCCATTCCCCGACGCGGAACAACTGGTCATGGTGTGGGAGAGCTCCGCCCGCGCCGGCGGCGAGATTTCTGTCAGGCCCATCAACTTTCTCGCCTGGCGGGAGCAGAATCAAGTCTGCTCGCAGATGGCGGCCTTCCAGCACCGGGGCTTCAGCTACAGCGGGGGAGGCGCCCCGGAGCGACTGCAGGGCGTCGCCGTCTCGGCCGACATGTTCCCCTTGCTCGGGGTCCGGCCGCTGCTCGGGCGAACTTTCCTGCCCGCCGAGGACCGGCCCGGCGGCGGGCGCGTCGTGCTGGTGAGCTACGAGTTCTGGCGCGATCGCCTCGGCTCGGACGCGCGGGTCACCGGCCGCCCGCTGCGGCTCAACGGCGAGACCCATGAGGTGATCGGCGTCCTGCCTGAGAATTGCGAGATCGTGCGCGGCGGAGACATGCCGCGCGGCTTCGAGTTCGCGGCGCGGACCGACCTCTGGGTGCCGCTCGCGCCCCGGCCGGATGAGGTCGCCCGCCATCTCCACGTGCTCGCGCGACTCAAACCGGGAGTGACCCCGGCGCGGGCCGAGGCCGAGATCTCTCAGCTCGCCCGCCGGCTCGACCGGCCGGGCTCGCCTGCGGGCTCCGAAGAGAGCGTCAAGGTCACCCCGCTCGCCGAGCAACTGGTGAGGAAGACGCGGCCGGCGCTCCTGGCCCTGCTCGGCGCGGTCCTCCTGGTGTTGCTCGTGGCCTGCGCCAACATCGCCCACTTGCTGCTGGCGCGGGCCGCGTCCCGGCGCCGCGAGATCGCCGTCCGCACGGCGCTCGGGGCCGGCCGCCGGCGCGTGATCCGCCAGTTGCTCACCGAGAGCTTGCTCCTCGCGGCACTGGGCAGCGCCGCGGGCCTGCTGCTTGCCGCCTGGAGCGTGAAGCTGCTCGTCGCCTTCAGCCCCGCAGACCTCCCGCGCATGAAGGAGGTGACAGTCGACGCGCGAGTCCTCGGCCTGACGTGCCTGCTCTCCTGTCTGGCGGGCGTCGTCTGCGGCCTGGCCCCGGCGCTCCAGGCTTCGCGGCCGGATGTCAGAGAAGCGCTCCAGGATGGCGGGCGCGGGGCGGGCGGGGGTGCCGGGGCGGCCCGCCTGCGCGGCCTCCTGGTCTCCGCTGAGGTCGCGCTCTCGCTGGTCCTCCTGGTTTGCGCGGCCCTGCTGCTCAACAGCCTGGCGCGCCTCCAGGGCGTCAACCCGGGGTTCGACCCGGAGCACACTCTCACCATGCAGCTCGCCCTGCCCGAGCCGAAATACCCGGCGGCCCAGGGCATGGAGACCTTTCACCGGCAAGTGCTCGAGCGCGTCGGCCGCCTGCCCGGAGTCGCCGCCGCCGGGGTCGTCAGCTGGCTCCCGCTCGGCGGGCGGGACTCGGACTTCCCGCCGATCGAGGTCGCGGGGAGGCCGCCGCAGCGCGCGGGCGAGCCGCTGGCCAACAGCGCCGTCGCCATCAGCCCCGACTACTTTCGGGCGATGGGCATCCCGATGCTCAGGGGCCGGACCTTCACTGCGGCAGACGCGGGGGAGGGGGTTGGCGCGATTATCATTAACGAGACGCTGGCGCGCCGCCACTGGCCCGCCGCGGACCCGGTCGGCAGCCGAATCACTGTCCTTAACAACGCGCTCACCTTTAACGTCGTCGGGGTGGTCGCCGACGTCAGGCACGCGGGGCTCGAGCGGGAGCCGAATGCGCGGGTTTACCTGCCCTACACGCAAATCCCGCCGCGGGTGAGGGCCCTTCATCTGCGCGCCATGACGCTCGTCCTCCGCTCGGCTGCCGACCCCACCGCCCTCGTCGCCGCGGTGCGCGACGAGGTGCGGGCGGTGGACGCCGAGCAGCCGATCTCCAACATCAAGACCATGCGGCAGGTGACCTCGGATTCGGTCGCACCGCGCCGCTTCACGACGGCCCTGCTCGCCGCCTTCGCCGCGGCGGCGCTGGCGCTCGCGGCCGTGGGCCTGTACGGCGTCGTCGCTTACGGGGTCAGCTTGCGGAGGCACGAGATCGGCGTGCGGATGGCGCTCGGCGCTCAGCGGGGCGACGTGCTGCGCCTCGTCCTCGGCCAGGGCCTGAGGCCGGTAGTCGTCGGCCTCGTGGCGGGGCTCCTCGCGGCCTGGGCGGTGACGCCGCTCCTGGCGAGCATGCTCTACGGCGTCGGCCGGGCCGACCCGGCGACCTTCGCCGGCGTCGCCCTCATGCTCGCGCTCGTCGCGGCGCTCGCCGGCTACCTGCCGGCGCGGCGGGCGACGCGGGTCGACCCGGCCGTGGCCTTGCGCCAGGAATGAATCGGGCGGGTGATGTCACGCAAGTAAAGGTTTGGGCAATCCGGCTCGACCATGGACGAACCATAGGTCAAGCCGGATTGTTCCGGGTGCTTGACTCGGCCGGCGGCCTATTTGGCGGTCTTCGTTCGGGGCTGGTAAGTGCCCGCCACCGCCCGGAAAGCGATGGCCAGACGATTCCAACCATTGATGGTGACGACCGCGGTCGTCAGGTTGACCAACTCTTCGTCCGAGAATTGCGCCCGCGCTTGCTCAAAGACCGCGTCCGGCACATGCCCTTCGCTCACCAGCGTGACCGCCTCCGTCCAGGCCAGGGCGGCCCGCTCGCGGTCGGTGTAGAACGGGCTTTCGCGCCACGCGTCGAGGCCGTAGAGCCGCTGCTCGGTTTCGCCGTTCGCCCGCGCGTCCTTGGTGTGCATGTCAATACAATAGGCGCAGCCGTTGACCTGCGACGCCCGAGTTTTGATGAGCTCGAGCAAGGGTTTCTCCAGGCCGCAGTCTTCGACGTATTGCTGCAGCGAGGACATCGCCCGCAGGGCGCCCGGCGCCGCCTTCTCATGTTTCAATCGTGATTGCATGATCTTCTCCTTAATGTCGGCCGGTTCGTCCGGCATAGATCCTCCGACAGA
>Ga0075421_100003896_pt1 | contig 17941 bp, 12 predicted proteins | sample SoiMetdeltSBSDD5_FD_75292 | JGI IMG/M metagenome (GOLD analysis project Ga0075421, IMG submission 75292) | Bulk soil microbial communities from a Populus tree surrounding site in Tennessee, USA - Soil MetaG P. deltoides SBSDD5 | ecosystem: Environmental > Terrestrial > Soil > Tree plantation...
CGCGCGATGGATGAGGAACTGCAGTTCCACATCGACCGCGAAACCGAACAGCTCGTGCGCGCGGGACTGCCGCCTGACGAGGCGCGCCGTCGCGCGCGATTGTCGTTTGGCGGTGTGGAACAGGTGAAGGAAGCGGCGCGCGACGCGTGGGGGACGCGGATGATCGAACAGCTCCGCCGCGACGCAACGCAGGCCATGCGAGTGAGCCGGCAACAGCCGTGGTTCTCCGGCGTCGTGGTCGTATCGCTGGCACTCGGCCTCGCGGCCGCGCTGACGGTCGTCAACATCTCGTATAACGTCCTCTTCGCACCGCTCGCTCTCCCGCGACCAAACGAGCTCGTTACCGCGATGCGGTGGACGAACGAGGGGCGCGACAACGTGTTCACGTGGAGCGAGGTGCAGGTGCTGCGGGCGGCGCCCGGCGCCACCCTCGCCGCAATGCGCGGCGCGAGCTCGGTGGCATTTCGCGTCGGCGATCGACGCCTTTTCATCAACCTCGACTTCGTCGACGGAAACTTCTTCTCGCTGCTCGAAGCGCAGCCCCTCGCCGGTCGCCTGATTTCCGAGCGCGACGACGCCGAATCCGCGCCGGTCGTCGTGCTGTCGCGCGACTTCGCCGAACAGCTTTTCCCTGGGGATTCATCCATCGTCGGCAAGACGGTGGACATCCGCGGCACGTTCTTCACGGTGATCGGCGTGACGCCCAAGTCGTACCGCGGCGTCAAGTATCCGGCGTGGTTTTCCGCCGCCATTCCCATGGGCGCCGTTTCACTGCTCGGCGCGAACGGCGTGGGGAACGACAATCGCGGCACTCCATATGGACGCGGAGACGATCGGCTGACCGACCGGGCCATGTTCCAGGTCATCGGCCGTGTCACCGGCGACATGGCGACGGCCCGCAAGTCGCTTGGCCAGGCGTTCGAGCGTTGCTGTGGCGTGAACCGGTCACGTGAGCGGGAGTGGCTCGAGCTGGTGGACATGAGCCGTGGCATTCCGGGTGGGAAGGGCGATATCCGCCACGAAGTCGCCGGCACGCTGGCGATGATCCTCGCTGGGGTGGGCCTGATCCTCGTGGTCGTCTGCTGCAACGTCGCGAGTCTCCTGCTGGTCCGATCGACGACCAGGCAGCGCGAGATCGCCGTGCGGCTGTCGTTAGGCGCGTCGCGCGCACGCCTCTGCTGGCAGCTCGTCGCCGAGACGGTGCCACTGGCACTGGCCGGAGGTGTGGGCGGGTTCGTGATGGCGGCGTGGTTTACCAGCGGTTTCGTCCACGGGCTGCCGAGCGATTGGGTCGACATTGCCCCAATGTTCGCGTTCAACGTCAGCCCACTACTGGTCGCAATCGCCTTCGGCCTCACGGCGATCTGCGTGCTCGCGTTTGCGGTGTACCCCGCGTGGCGCGCAACGGCCCGGCCGCTGGCGCAGTCGCTGCGAATCGATGCGCGCGCATCGCGCTCTCGCGGCCAGGGGGCCGTGGCGAGGGGCGTGATCGTCGGGCAGGTTGCCGTGACCGTCGTGCTTGTCACCTCGGCCGCGCTGCTGTCGGCCACGCTGATCAATCTCTCGCGCGTGGACCCGGGCGTTTCAGCCGACCGGATGCTGCTGGCCGGCATCGGGACGCGCAGTACGAGCTACGAAGCGCGCGGCATCATTCCGGTGTCGGAGCAGATCGCGCGCTCGGTCGAGGCGGTCCCTGGGGTCCGCGCAGCCACCATGGCGACCCTGGTTCCTCTCTACGGCGGCGCCAACTACGAGGTGCGCGTGGAGATTCCGGGATTCGTGGCGGATCCGGAACGGATGCCGTCGGCGCGGCTCGTCGTGGCACGGACGGGCTACTTCGCGACCTCGGGGCTCAGGATCGTGGCCGGCCAGGAGTTCAGGGCCTCGAACGCGACGCAAAACATCGCCGTCGTCAACGAGGCGTTCGTCCGACGATACGTACGAAAGGGGAATCCGGTCGGCCTAACGATCAGCGCGGTGATCGACGGAAACGAGCGAGATCCTGCGACGCCGCTGCTCATCGTGGGCGTCTCTGCCGATGCGGCGTACGAGACCATGAAGTCGCCGCGCATTCCATACATCTACGTCCCGCTCGCGGCGACGGCGTCGAAGTGGTCCACGATGCAGCTCATCGTGCACACCGACGGCGCACCGGCAGAGATGACCAAGGCGGTACTGAGGGCGATCGAAGCGGCAGCGCCCGGAATCGAGGTGCGCCGAGTGCGGGACATGGAGACGCAGCTCGCCTATTCGACGATGATGGAGCGATTGACGGCGCGTCTCGCGGTCTTCGTGAGTGCGATGGCGCTGGTGCTCGCGACCATCGGTCTCTACGGCGTGGTGGCGTACGGCGTATCGCGCCGGGTGAGTGAAATCGGGGTCCGACTGGCACTTGGGGCGCAGACGCGGGCGATCCTCTGGCTCGTCACGCGCGAGACGGCTTTGCTCTTGGGACTCGGCATCGTGATCGGTACGATGCTGTCGTGGGTCGCGAACGGAGCCATGGCGTCACAGTTCTTCGGTGTCGCGCCGCGCGATACGCGTGCGGTCATGGGTGCCGCGATCCTGCTCGCGCTGGTTGGCCTCGTTGCCAGCGTCGTCCCGGCAGGGCGCGCGACGCGCATCGACCCGAGGATCGCGCTGAGCGCGGACTAGCTCAACCCGCCTGTATGGAGCCCCACGGCGCCCCGCCGTGAGAGCGCGCGGTGCATTATGAGGTGACTATGTTATGAGATGCCCTTACCGCTCAGCCTTAGGCATTAGGCGGTCAGTGGATAAGCGAGCTTCATCCGCGTGGGATCCGCCATGGAATCATCTGCCAGGAGCTCGCCGTCCAGCGTTCGGCCGGCCGGCGACAGTGACCGTGTCGTACACATCATCGGCGCCGGGCCGTAGGTCTCCTTCTCACCGCATTGCTGCAGTCGGTGACGGGGTTTTCCGTCCGCCTCTACGAAAAACGTCAGGAGTACACGCGGACCCGGATGGTCAGGCTTGCCTCGTACCTTGTCGCGGACTCCATCGAGAGCTATCGCGCCGATCACATCGATGCAGAGAACATCGATGCCGTCTTCGACCCATCGGAGCTCGACGAGGGCCTCGCGTTCAGGCAATCCATTCCAGAGGACCTGACGGCACTTCTTCATGAATGGACGCGCGGCTTCTGCCCACTCAACACCATCGAGCAATCCCTCAGCCATCTCATCAATACGCGTTCGAACCCCGTGCAGCGCACTGTCGGCGTCCTGACGGCGGAGGACGCGATGTCGATGCTCGAGCCGCGAGACATCCTCATCGACTGCACAGGCGCCAGGTCACTGATTCGCGACTACCTGGTACCGTTCGTGGGTACACCGAGCGCCGGCGCGAATACGGTCAACATCCGGCTCGAGTACGCGATCGTCATCACCTTCCTCTACGGCCAGCCCTACGACTGCAACGAATACTGCAAGTACTTCAAGAACATCGAGAACGCGCACTACAAGTTCGTCCCGATGGTGGACCGCACGCACTTCGACGGCAGCGTCAGTCACGTCACCGGCATCGTCAACATCAGCCCCGACGACTTCGGGGCGATGCCGTCCCGATTCGACGATGGGTGGCTTCGCAGCCACTTCCCGAACGTGGCGGAGTCCATGGACCGCTTCATCGACAAAATCAAGCAAGAGACGAAGGGCGAGATCGTCGGCGACATGGAGATTGTCCGGATCCCGTTGGACCTCTACCGGGCCCGCAACGCAACTAGCAGGAAGTGGCGAGCACCAGGGTTCGGCGACCACGTCTTCGCCAAGTCACCGGTGTTTCTCGCGGGTGATTCGGCGATCGGCTCGCCGTACTTTCAATCGATTTCGCTGGGCTTCGAGTGTGCGATGCACCTGGCCGGCCTCCTCAGCCAGCGTGGCCTGTCGATGACGGACATGCTCGATCGCTACGAACTGTACAACTACAAGCAGTGGCTGCGCGTCTACATGCGCAGCAAGATGATCAAGCACAACAAGGATCTGTTCGAGTGCGTGGATGACAGGTTCGCGCTCCTCGACAAGCTGCACATTTACTAACCTCTATACGGCTTAGGTGTAGTACGACGAGCCGTGCTCGGCGCTTGCACGCTCGAGCCCGATGATCCCATCGTTGCCGATGCTCCGACGGCAACGACAACACTGTTCTCGCACGGTCTGTGCGGCGCTGCTCCTGACAGGGAGCGCGCGACCGGCAGCTGCCCAAGCCGCCGATACCATCCGTCCCGTGCTGAGCGACACGGGTTTTCGCTTCCACGGCTACCTGCGGTCCGGCTTCGGAGTGGACGGTACCGGCAAGGGCCAGCAGCCCTTCATCGCTCCGCTCGCCGGCTCGAAGTACCGGCTGGGCAACGAGGCCGAGACGTACCTCGAGGCGCTGTTCGCCTACGATGCCAATTCGGAGGGAGAGGATCCGGCGTACTTCGACACGCAGATCCGATTCGCCTACGTGGCTCCGACGTCACAGTCCAACACGTTCGCGACGACATTCTCGCTGCGCGAGGCATACGCGCTGGCGCGCGGCGTCTGGGCGGCGCAGCCGACGGCCACCTTCTGGGCGGGCGCGCGCTTCTACGACCGCTACGACGTGCACCTTACCGACTTCTGGTTCCGCGATCCGAGCGGATTCGGGGGAGGCGTCGAGGACGTGGCGCTCGGCAGCCGTGCCAAGCTGGCGGTCGCCTGGATCGGCGGCACGCAGGACCAGCTCGATCCGAGCGGCTCCGTTCCCCCGGAGGATCTGTTCCGCCTGAACAAGAACACCCTGGATGTGCGCGTCTACTCGCTCGGCGTGGGCCGCGGCGTTGCGTCCATCGCGATCGACCTGTCGCACTTCAACGGCGACGAGGTGCCAACGGACGGCGCGCCGATCATCGCGGAGGACAGCTTCGGGGCGTCGGCTACCGGCGTCCTGGACTGGCCGTTCACGGGGGGGCGCAACCGGTTCGTGCTGCAGTACGGCAACGGCGCCGCGTTCGACTTTCGGTCGGTCCTCACGACGCCCGCGGGCCGAACGTTCTCGCCTGGCGAGCGCGTGAGCTTCGACGATGTCTGGCAATTCCGGGTCCTCAACGACTTCGTCGTCGATGAGCGGGGGCCATGGGCGCTGCAGACGCTCGCGCTCTACCAGGAGCTCGAGAACGGCGCTGCGGCGGACAGCCGGATTCGCTGGGTGTCACTCGGTGCGCGACCAGTGCGCCGGCTGGGGCGCTTCTTCTCGCTGGCGACCGAGGTCGGCTGGGACTACACCGTGCAGGGCGACCAGCCCGGCGGCTCCCTGGTCAAGGTGACGGTGGCCCCGCAGATCAAGCCCGCCCTGAAATACTTCAGCCGCCCTTCGCTGCGTGCGTTCGTGACGTGGGCGGGCTGGTCGGACTCGTTTCGCGGCCGCGTCGCCTCCGCGACGAACCCGGACGCCGTGCGCGGCAGCGCGGTCGGCGTGCAGATGGAAGCCTGGTGGTAAGCGCGCCCAATGCCGCGTGGTGCGCCTAACGCGGCGTTGCAGCGGCTCGCGTCAGAGACCGAACACGGTCGTCACACGCTTGGCGAGATCGTCCTCGGTCATCGTGGCGTCGACCTCGATGGCGGTCAGGCCCAGACGTGCCGTTTCCTCGCGGAGGATGTCCGTGAACATGCGATCGCGTTCGAGCAAGTTGTGCCAAGCTCGCTCGGGATCGGTGGTCCTCGCGAGAAACTGCCACGCCGATCCTCCCCGACTCTCGATCACGGCCTGACGGAATTCTGGCGTTGGAACCAGCCAGACCGCGTGCGTCGTTACCGTCAGAAGAGGCTCGACCAACCGCGGCAAGAGGCGGAACCCCTCGACCACGACACCGGGCTCGTGGGGAAAACGCAGGAGGTCTTCGATGATCAGGTCGAAGCCTTCACCCTGAAACCAGTGGAACGTCTCGAGCATCGTTTTCGGGGGGCGGTTTACCCATCGCGTGTCCATGTCCATGGCCATGAACGTGTGCAGCAACGGGGCGTCATCGTTCGTGCTGCGCCCCGCGTGGTCCGCCATCACGTCGTCGGTCGCGTAGAGCCGCAAACCATGCTGGGCCGCTAAGCGACGAGCGATCGTCGATTTGCCTGCACCGCTCCCACCGCCGATCCAGTAGACGTGCTGGAGTGGTTCCCGAAGTGCCGAGGCATCGGCAGTCCTTCTGTGCATAGATGATGGGAGCGTTGAGTCCCGAGCGAGCGGATGCGCTCGCTCGGGAGAAGGTCGCCGTCAGCGCGACCAGCGAGGTTGAAGGTTCGACTCGAACGACCCGGTGAGCTGGACGCTGGGGACGTACCCCAGGCGATACTTCCAGATCTCGACCTCCGCGCCCGGACCGTTGTATTTCGTGAACGTAATCCACTCGCCGTCCGGTGAATATGACGGCGACATCAGTTCCGCCTGCGGATTCTGGTCCCACATGACGTAGCCGAGGTCCGCGCCGGTCATCGTCGCCAGCTGGACGATCTGCGACTGCATCGACGGCAGAATCCGCCGGAAGATGACCTTCGAACCATCGCTGCTGACATTGAGGTCGAAGTCGTCGGCGTTGCCACTCGTCAGGCGCTTGATGCCGTTCCCACTCGTGTTCATGACGTACAAGTGCCAGTACCCGCTGCCGTCACGCGTGCTCGACGCGTAGATCGCCGAGCCGGTCTTGGACCATACGGGATCGCGATAGTCGAAATCGTCCTTCGTGACGCGGGTCAGCTGCGTGCCATCGACGTTCACCGTGTAGATCTGCATCGGCAGGTTCGGCGACGTGCGGTCGCTCATGAACACGAGGCTCTTGCCGTCCGGCGACCAGCTCGGGTTTCTGTCGTTCCCCGTGCCGAACGTCACCTGCTTCACGTCGGTGCCATCGGCATACATGGTATAGAGCTTACTGCTGCCCGTTCGAGAGCTCACGAATGCGATCCTCAACCGATCAGGAGACCAGGTCGGATCGCCATCGGGGCCGAAGCTGTAGGTAAGGCGCTTCTTGTCGGTGCCATCCGCCTTCATTGAATAGATCTCGCGGTTCTCGGGGGAGCCCAAAAGGCCCGGAATGACGCGGGTGTACACGATGCGCGCCGGTGGCGGGCAGCGAGTCTGGCACTCCGTGGCCAGGTGCGTGGGGCTAGGATCAGTCGTGGCCGGCGCCATCGTCGTCGGCGCGTCGGAGCAGGCCGCCGTGACGAACGCAATGAACGCGGCGGAGACGGAGAGTCGAGCGGAATTCATGGAAGTGAGTCCTCGTTATTCGTATGGTTGGCATGGGAGCGCTTGGGTTGCGACGCGCTGCCGTGTGGTGCGGCGCGAACCGTCGAATCGCCCTTCACGCAGGCGTCATCCGCGGCCAACACAGGACACGCCGTCACCGACATACTGCCGACTTGCTCTTGCGACTAACGACGGTGAATGAGTGAGACCGAGGAGCTTCGTCAGCCCGCGCTGATCGTCGTGACCGGGCGGCCTGGCGCAGGTAAAACGTCCCTCGCCCACGCCCTGGCGCGGGCGGTGCGCTGCCCAGCCGTTTGTCGCGACGAGATCTGGGAAGGTCTCGCGCGCACGATGGGCGACACGGGCGAGCAGCGCACGGGCCTCGCGCGACGCGCGACCGACGCGTTCTTCGACGCGCTCGCGCTTCTGCTCGATCGCGGTGTCACGGTCGTCGCGGAGGCCGCGTTCCAGCACAAGGTGTGGGCACCGAGGCTGGAGTCGCTGCGGGCAGTCGCCCGCGTGCGGATCGTGCTCTGTGAGATCGACGCGGAGCGCGCGCTCGCACGTCGTGTTGCGCGCGGCGTCGCCGACCCGGCCCGGCCGCGGTTCCATCCCGAGCGTCTGGCGAACGACGGCTCGGGCGCAGGCTATGACCCGCCGCGGCTCGACGTTCCCACGCTGCAGGTAGACACGTCGGACGGATACCAGCCGGCCTTCGAGACTGTCGTCGACTTTGCCCGCGGATAAGAGGCGACGGCTGCAGCGTGCGGCCTAACGTTGAAACGGGACAGCACTCGGCGCGCTTGTTCCACCCCGGTTCAGGAACGCCCCCTCAGTGCTGGCGCCTCCGCATGCAATGGCGCAATCTTCGAGTCCGCCTGTTCCGCTCACTCCTACGCTCCGAGCCGTCAGCATGCGCCGCCGACCCGTACTCCTCGCCGCCGCTCTCGTCGCCGCGTCCAGCACTGCCAGCGCCCAGCACATCGTCGGCGTGCGCGACGCCCGCGCGCTCCGCTCCGACAGCGTGTTCCAGCGCTTCGACCGCACCGACTCGCCCGGCTGCGCGCTCGGCGTCTATCAAGACGGAAAGGTTCTGTACGCCCGCGGCTATGGGATGGCGAGCCTCGAACATGGCGTGGCACTCTCGCCGCGGTCGGTGCTCGACATCGGGTCGATCTCGAAGCAGTTCACCGCGATGGCCATCCTCATGCTCGAGAAGGAGGGGAAGCTCTCGCTCGATGACCCGATCCGGAAATACATCCCGGAGATGCCCGCCTACGCGGACAAGATCACGTTCCGCCGCGCGCTCAGTCAGACGAGCGGTCTGCGCGACCTCTATACGATGATGGGGCAGACCGGGAGAACGTTCGGCGGCGATACGATCGACGCCCTCCGCGCCATCACGCGCTCGGCGGAGCCTAACTACGAGCCGGGCGCGCGGTACCTCTACACGAACTCGGGGTGGATCCTCGCGGCGCAGACTGTCTACCGTCTCACTGGCAAGACGCTCGCGCAGTTCGCCGAGGAGCGCATCTTCGGACCGCTCGGCATGCGCGACACGCGCTACCTCGACGACGTCACGACGATCATCCCGAGCGGCGCGGAGGGATACGCTCCGCGATCGGGCGGAGGCTTCCGCGTCGCACGCTCGACGTACGACGGCGCGATCGTCGGAGCAGGGGCGGTGCACACGTCGGTCGAGGACTTCGGTCGCTGGCTGAACAACTACGATGCGGCCACCGTCGGCGGGCGCGAGATCATCGAGAAGATGACGACGGCAACCAAGCTGAACGACGGCTCGCCGGCGAGATCAGGGCCGGGCCAAGCGTACGCGATCGGGCTCAGCGTCGGGACGCTACGCGGGCTGCGCGTCGTCGGGCACGGCGGGAGCTGGGCGGGCTATCGCGGGCAGTTCTACCGCTTCCCCGATCAACGCTTCGCCGTCGCGACGTTCTGCAACCTGACGACGTCCGGCCCGGACTCGCTCGCGCGGAAGGTGGCGGGGATCTATCTCGCCGAGAAAATGCAGCCCGACAGCGCCGCGGCATGGGTCGCGGCGCTGGCCGCCGCGCCGCGGGCCGATGTCCCCGCGGCAAGCCTTCGTACACTCGCGGGTGTGTGGCGCAACGTCGAGCGTGGCGAGGTGCGACGCACGCGAATGGTCGGTGACACGCTCTTCGCGATTGCCGGCGAGCGCACGCGCCTGGTACCCCTCAACGGTGGCCGCTTCCGCGCGGCCGCGACCGAGATCCGTTTCGAGGGCGATCCGCCAACACGGATGATCGTCCGCACGACGGGGGACGAAGTGACGTACACGCGCGCCGAGACTGCCACAGTCACCCCCGCGCAGCTCGCCGAGTACGCGGGTGACTACCGGAGCTCCGAGGTGGAGGCGACGCACAGCTGGAAGGTCGAGAAGGAGCAGCTCGTCCTCTACGTCAACGACCGGCGCCTCGGTGTGCTCGAGCCGACCTACAAGGATGGGTTCGTTCGCGGCGGAAACGTGATCGACGTGCAGCGTGACGCGAGGGGGCGCGTCACCGGCTTCGTGGTGGAGGCGGGGCGCGTGCGGCACCTGCGGTTCACGAGGGTCCGGTGAATGTCTACGCCGACATCCTCAGCCCCTCGTGCATGAACACAAAGCTCAACGCGAGCGTCAACACCTGGTCCATCACCACCCGCTGGCCCCCGTCTACGTCCGGCTGCTGGAGCGTATCGAGCGCCGCCACGACTTTCCTCTGATCCAGGAACGGCACGTTCGCCGCCGCCGAGCCACGGAGCGTGTCCTGCATCAGCGCGTGCAGCGGCTGCTCGGGATGCAGCGTAGCCGGCGGGCTGAGGAAGGGATGCTTCTGTCGCTGGTAGACGGTCTTCGTGACCACATCCTTGACCGCCTCGCGCAGGATGTACTTCTCCGTCATCCCGCGAATCTTGAGCGACACCGGCACGCGCTGCAGGTACTCGGCCACGTGGTGGTCCATGAACGGCACGCGCCCTTCGATCGAATGCGACATCTCCATCCGATCGCCGAGATTCGACAGGATGTAGTGAGGTAGGACGGTCTTGGCCCACAGGTAAAGCGCCGAGTGTACGGCGTTCCTGCCTTTGAGGCGGCGCTCGACATCGAGCGAGGAGAGCAGCGTTCCGACGACGTCCACCCGGCAGTGCGCCTCGAGGAAGTCGTCGCGCATCAGGCCGCGCGTGCGGCTCGCGGTCCCGATCATCGCCTCGAGCCACGACGGCACGCACCCGAGCAGCGTCTGGCAAATGGTCCCGGTGTCGGCGTCACCCTCGGGCAGGAGGAGTCCACGCGAGACCTGGTTGTTCTCGACCAGCTCGCGGAGCAGCCGACTCGTCTCCTCGGGATCCTGACCCGTGGTGTGATGCAGAAGCATGTCCCGCCGAAAGTGTGGGTAACCGGCGAGAATCTCATCCGAGCCTTCGCCCGTGAGCACTACCTTGTATCCGCTCTCGCGGACGGCGCGGCTCAGCATGTACTTGGCCACGGTGTGTCCGTTGATGAACGGGATCTCCGACTGGATCACCGCCGCGCGAAAGTTCGCCGCGAGGTCGGCTTGCGTCATCGGAATCGGCTGGTACGTGGCGCCGACGTGACGCGCCATCTCCTCTGCGATCACACTCTCGTCGTACTGCACGCGATCGAACGTCAGCGTGTACGCACGCACGGGACCATCGTGATGCCGTGATGCGAGGCCGAGCACCGAGCACGAGTCGATGCCGCCGCTCAGGTAGCATCCGACGGGCACGTCGGCGCGGAGGCGCGTCTTGACTGCCTCCTCGAGAACCGCACGGAAGCCTTCGATGTACTCGGCGTCGCTGCGTGGCGTACTCGGCGTGTCGTCGCGCGGGTAGTCGACATCCCAGTACTGATGCACGCGGTGCGCTTCACGCGTGGCGCGCAGGAAATGGCCTGGAGGAACGGCATACACGCCATGGAAGAGCGTCCGTTCGCCCGGGAGGATGAACCCGCCGGCGTACACGGCTTCTGCGCTCCAGCGCGCCGGCACGCCCATGGCAAAAAGCGCCTTTACCTCGGAGGCGAGATAGAGTGCCCCGTTGTGCTGCGCGTAGAAGAGTGGCTTCACACCGAACCGATCACGCCCGGCAATCATGCGCTGATTGCGCTCGTCCCAGACGACGAATGCGTACTCGCCGCGAAGGTGGTGCAGGCACTCGGGTCCGTACTCCTCGTACAGGTGAAGTGCGATCTCGCTATCGGATTTCGTGCGGAACCGATGCCCGTGTGCCTCGAGCTCGGCACGAATGCGCTCGAAGTCGTAGAACTCGCCGTTCACGACGATGTGGACGGTCCGATCTTCGTTCGAGATCGGCTGGTCGCCGGTGGTCAGATCGATGATCGACAGACGGGTATGGCCGAGTGCGGCGCGTCCGTCGTTCGCGATCCAATGCTGTCGTCCGTCGGGTCCGCGATGGTGGAGCACAGTCGTGCCGGCCAGCACCGTGCGGGGGTCGATGGTCGAGTGCCGCGAGAGTACAGCGGTGATTCCGCACATGGGTCGTCCTACGAGGCGGGATGGTGAGGCAGGGGATGCCCTGCGGCGGTGGGCACAGCAATATGTTGTCTGCAGGACGCGTTGGCCAAATGAGCAGAGGAACAATCGATGAGTGTCGCGACCCATCTCGGCATCGCCGTTCGCGAGTACGACCGGCGCATCCGGACGTTCATTCCGAATTACGCGGAGATGCTCGACGAGGTGGCGAGCGTGCTCGACGCATCCACAACGACCATCGTCGACCTCGGCGTGGGGACTGGCGCCCTGTCCGCGCGGTGTCTGCGGCATGCCCAGGCGGCTCGCGTGATCGGCATCGATGCCGACACCGAGATGCTGCCGCTCGCTCGACGGAGACTGGGGCGGCGTGCGATACTGCAGGAGGGAAACTTCCTCCGCGTTGCAGTGCCGCGTACCGATGCGGTGGTTGCGTCCCTCGCGCTTCATCACGTTCGGACGCGAAGTGCGAAGGCCAGGTTGTACGCGCGCATTCGCGACGCGTTGCGGCGCGGTGGAGTCCTCGTGAGTGGCGACTGCCATCCGTCCGAAAACAGACATCGAGGGCTGGCGCAGCGCGAACTGTGGCTGCAGCACCTCCGCATGACATACAGCTCGGCGGAGGCGGAGAAGTTGTTACGGGATTGGAGCCACGAAGACACCTATGTGCCGCTGCGCACCGAGGTAGCGTTGCTCGAGCAGGCCGGGTTCACGACCGTCGACGTGGCCTGGCGCCGAGGCGCTTTCGCGGTGATTGCGGCGAGTGCGTAGAGGCACTGACGGTCGAAGCGTTAGGCAGCGACACGCGCAGGGGGTGTGCGATGCGTATTCAGGCGGCATTCCGGAGCGTGGCCTACGGTCTCGCGACAGGGATCATCACTGGGTCGGTCTCAGCTCAGCAGGCCGCACCAAAGCCGGCGGTCCCCGTCGACCCTGTTCCGGCGATCATCGACGCCTTTCGATCCCACGAGATCGTCGCGCTCGGAGACGCGCACGGTACCGCACAGGCGCAGGCCTTTCTGAAGGCGCTCGTTCGCGATCCACGCTTCGCCGCCGCGGTCAGCGACATCGTCGTCGAGTTCGGTAACGCTCGCTACCAGCAGCTCGTCGATCGATTCGTGACGGGTGCCGATGTCCCGCCGGACTCGCTCCGGCTGGTGTGGCGGAACACCACGGTGGCCAATGAGATCCCGGTGGACGAGGAATTCTTCCACGTGGTGCGCGCGGTGAACGCCACGCTCCCGCCTGCGCGCCGACTCCGCGTTCTACTCGGCGACCCGCCTATCGAGTGGGCGGAGGTGCGTGACCGCGCTGATCATTACCGGTCGTTCGTGATGCGCGACAGTTACCCGGCGGCCCTGGTTCAGCTGGAGGTCCTCGCCAAAGAGCGCCGGGCGCTCCTCGTGTACGGCCAGCTCCACTTTCAGCGCCTGAACGTGATGTCGAATCTCGACATGCACGACTGGCGCATGCAGACGATCGTCAGCCTGCTCGAGCGGGCCACCCCCGCCCGGGTCTTCACCATCTGGAACGCCGACGATGGGCTGACGGCCGTGCAACCGGACGTTGCATCGTGGCCCGCCCCCAGCCTCGCGACTCTTCGCGGGACGGTGCTCGGCGCCGCCGACGCCACGGTCTTCGTGCCCTCGCCAGCGCGGTTCACATTTCGCGGCGACACTCAGGTCCAGGTACCGCGCGACCAATGGCGACCGCTACGCGCCGAGGACCAGCTCGATGCCGTACTGTACCTCGGACCGCGGTCGGCGTTGAAGCAGGTTCCCCTGAACGCGAGCATTTGTTCGGATCCGCGCTACATCGAGGAGCGACTTCGGCGGATTGCCCTGACCGGGATCCCCCGCGGTGAAGCCGATCGAGTGAAAGAGCTGTGTCGGATTACCCCGAAAAACTGAGTCGAGTCACGTTAGGCACGCGGATGTCGATGCCGCGAGGGTTCTGTCAGCCGTCCTGCTAGCGTACAGCTCTCACCGTCCTCGCGCGCTCAGAACGACCGTGCTGTCGATGCCGTTCAGTGTGTTCGCGACCCGGACCACATCACCGACGCTGTAGAAGTCCACCGCGATGATGTTGGGGATTCGTCGACGCTCGCGCTGGCAGGCGCGCGCTCGGCGCAGCAGGAAATCGTAGGCGTTGACGACTTCAGCGTTGCTTGCGCGCGGCGCCGGCGTGGTCTCGATCCAGTGGTTGATCAGGAACAGCGATCCCTCGGTGCCGCCTCGGTTAGGTCGGCAGCTGAAGTCTTCAGGCTTCTTGAACGTGTATGGCGTTTCCTGAATGACCCCGGTGGTGGTATGCAGCCAGGGCACGCCGGTCTGTCCGGACTCGATGAACACGATGAGTCGCTGGTTGGCCGCAACCATCTCGCCGAGCGTCGGCCACGTGCTCACCGATCCCGTGTAGACGTAGTCGAACAGCCCGGTCGCCTTGAACAGGCTGTCCGTCACGTTGGCCTGCAGGTAGTCCTCGAGCACCAGGATCACGACTTCGCCGGGGTTCGCCGCCAGGAACTCGCGAACCTGCACGAGCGCGGGCCCGACGTCGTAGGCGCCCAGCTCGCAGAATCCATGGCAGAAGTAGACGCTTCGTTGCCCGTCCTCGCCGCCGACCAGGCGGTTGCGAATCCGCATGGCCGCCGCGACACCTTCGGTGCCCAGCGCCTCTTCGATCTTGCTGGTGCCGCCGACCTCGTGGTCGAGGTCCGTCTTGACCCGCCCGCCGGTCGGGATGCCGAAGTGGAGGTCAAGGGCGAGCATGCGCACGCCATCATCGAGCATCCGCGCGATGTCATACGGATGATGCGGGAACATCCAATCGCGGATGGACGCGTTGGACATCGCGTTATGCGCGCCGGGGAAGACCACCTTGTCGACCGATCGGTCGCACAGCAGCGCGGACCCGTTGCAGGTCGATGGTACGCCACTGGCGGCCAGGGCGACCTCACCGCCGCGCGACAGCCGCCACGCTCCGAAGCTGCCGATGCCGAGGATGACAACGGCCGGGATGGCGATGGCCGACCAGCCTCCGGCGCCCACCCGTGCCCCGGTAGGCTGGAGCTCCGCCGCGCGGCCGCGGATCATGAGAAACAGCTCGCGGAGCCCGATATGCACGAGACCCAGGCCCACGAGGAGCGTGACGCCGCGCAGGAACTCGACCGGCCAGAGCAGCGCGACCGTCCCCAGTAGCAGCAGCGAGAAGGCCCACAGCACTTTGTGCCCGCGGCGCTCTGGTGCCGTGGTGAGCAGCGCGAGGCCGCGGCGGGCCACGATCGCGGGGTCGAACCGGTCGAGCGTCGCGGTGCCCGCAGCCAGGAAGAGCAAGCCCGGCACGCCGACGAATAGGGCGCCGACCTGGAGGCGTCGGAGGAAGGACTTTACCAGTCCGTGAACGAACCCGGCCAGCTGGTTGTCCTGCAGCCCCGCATAGATCACCAGCCGCGAAGCCGGCACCATCGCGACGTAGGCGACACCCACGATGACCAGCGCGAGGCCCGCGTGCGCCAGGGCGCGTTGCCGGTCGGAGGCGAACGCGATCCCACCGACGACCATCAGCAGGCCGACGTAGAAGAACAGCCAGGACAGCACGAGCAGCCGGTCACCGAACTGCCACAGACGGATGAATCCCGTGATCGCCTTCTCCGCCTTGCCCGTTGCGAGCTGCGCTTCCAGGCCTGGAGGGATCTTGGCAGCCAGCTCGGGGCTCGCCTGCGACAACGCGCTGCGCACCACGGCGCCGACGTCAGGCAGCGACAGCACGATCCGCGAGCCGGCCTGTTCGAAGAAGAAGCGATGCGTGGTGCGGGCTGAGCGCGCGACGATCGCGCGGAACGGCGTGGAGCGGACGATGGACTGGACGGCGCTCAACAGCATCGGACGCACCGCCAGCAGGTTGGGGCGCTGGGCGATGATGGCGTCGGTCAGCTCGTCGGCGACGTAGCTGGCGACGCGGTCGTCACCGAGGCTTGCGGCGACGTTGGCGCCGAAGCGGGTGGGGTCCAGGACGCTGCGGGTGGTAATGACGAAGAACCCGCTCACCCCAGCCACGATGGCGCCGAGGAGGATGAGCAGCTTCCACGCGGACCGTCCACGCCCTGGTGCAGTCATACGTTCCTGCTGCAATACTATTGAAGAACGGTGGCGCGGTCTGCTTCCACCTTCGTCCGATATCGCACGATCTTCGTGAGGACTTGCCGATAGAGGAACCCATGATCCAAGCGACTACGGCGGCAGGAGTGCTGCTGAAGCTCTATGAGCTTCGCACCGAGCCGGCATTGCGCCAGGCACGTGCCTGGTTCGCCTTCGAGTTCCACCCAAAGAGCGCGCGCGATGTCCTCGGCACATGGCTCGGTCCGGGGCACGAGAGTGCTCCGTACCGTATGGTGACGAGCTACTGGGACATGGCGGCGTCGCTCGTGGTGCAGGGCGCGATCCCGGCCGAGATGTTCAATGCCGCGAATACCGAACACATCGCGCTCTACGCGAAGCTGCGCCCGTTCCTCGCTGAGATTCGAGGGGCGACGAACTACCCGGACTACTTGATGAACGTGGAGCGGCTCGTCGCCACGCTTCCTGACGCGGAGGAGCGCGTCGCGATCTTCGAGCGGTACATGGCGCGGCAGCGCGCACTCGCTGCGGAGGGGAGGCAACGGCCGACGTATCAACCGGCCCAATGACACGTTCTCTTATCTCCCTGGTGTTCGCGGTCGCTCCAGCACTGCACGCGCAGATCGCGAGACCGACCCTCCTGCCGCTACCCACGGGACCGTCGCACGTCGGCAGAATCACCTACACCTGGGTCGACTCATCCCGCGCTGCGTTCCTCGACTCGGCGGAAGCCACGCGTCGCGAAATCCTCGTCGACGTCTGGTATCCGACCACCGCGGAAGGCGGCTCTGCTGGCTACCTGCCGAACCTCGCGGACTTCCGCGTCACCATGAGCGACTCCGTTGCGCGCCGGCGGTTCGCGCCGGAGCTCGCGGCCATCGAAGCCGGCGCTCTGCGCACGCATGCCACTGAGGGTGGCGCCGTGCACTGCCCTGCGGAGGGATGCCCCCTCCTGATCTTTTCGCACGGCGGCGGCGTCGATCGCTCGCTCTACTCGGCTCAATACGAGGATCTCGCGAGCCACGGCTACATCGTTGCGGCCATCGCGCACACCGGCAGCACGCATCGGGTCGTTTTTCCTGGCGGGCGGTCGATCGCCGCCGTCGCGCTGCCGCCAATCGAGGAGCCACCCGAATGGAAATCGCTGCCGGCGTGGCGCCGAGACTTCGCGCGGTCCGTTGCGCGCGCCAACCAGCGACGGCGCATACGTCGCGTCGAAGCCGCAGACATACGATTCGTCATCGACCGGATGACGCGCCTCGCGCGCACGAACAGCTCCCCGTTCGCGTCGAAGGTCGATCTCGCACGAGTGGGTGCGCTCGGCCACTCGGCGGGCGGTATGGCTGCCGCGCTCGCGTGTCAACTCGACGCGCGCATTCGAGCCTGTCTCAATCAGGACGGCGCGATGGCCAACTTGCCGTTCGACCGCGACGCCTCGGGTAGGACCATGGCGCAGCCGTTCATGTACCTCACGCGCACGTATGCTCGGCCGGTCGACTCGGACAGCATGCTCAAGGTCCTCGAGATGACCCGCGCCGAAAACGATTCATTCCTCAACGCACTCCAGTTTCGGCCCGACACGCTGCTTGCCGATATGCCCGGTGGCGCTTGGCGCGTCACCGTTCGTGTTGCCGGTATGACACACATGGGATTCAGCGACGAGCCGCTCATCCTTGCGGCGGGTGATTCCGCGAAGTCCCGCACGGCGTTAGAAGGGCTGCGTCTCACGAACATCTATACGAGAGCCTTCTTCGACATGACGCTTCGTGGCGCCCGCGATACTGCCCTCGGCAAGGCGGTCGACTCATCTGTCGTCACCGTCGAACGCTTTCGGCCTTTCCGCCGATAGACGTGTGTCGCGGCGGCACCGAGGCGCTGATGCCGCCGCGACGCGGACTCACTCCCGCTTGAGGATGTAGTAGGCCGCTCCGCCCACGAAGCGCAGCTCGGTCGCTGGACCGCTGTTCCCGACACGCCGGAAGGTCAGGAGCGAATTGCCCTGCTGGAACGTCAATCCGTCCACCCACGGGAGTGTGCGGGCCGGGGAGCCGTTCACCGAGAACGCGACCCCCTGCG
>Ga0075421_100003899_pt1 | contig 17935 bp, 15 predicted proteins | sample SoiMetdeltSBSDD5_FD_75292 | JGI IMG/M metagenome (GOLD analysis project Ga0075421, IMG submission 75292) | Bulk soil microbial communities from a Populus tree surrounding site in Tennessee, USA - Soil MetaG P. deltoides SBSDD5 | ecosystem: Environmental > Terrestrial > Soil > Tree plantation...
ACGATGCGGCGAACCTCTGCCTGCTGCTCCTCGATCGACCGCGTTGCATCGACAGCGACAAGACTAAACTCGTCGACCATCTTTTCATATTCATCGATGATGCGGCTTTGAAAGAGCCGAAAGCTCTCCTCGATGTCGTCGCTTAGTCCGAGGTCCATGCCCGCCTCGTAATACTTGATCGCATCGCGCCCGCCCAGAATACGTTTCATGGCGACATCGAGCGGCGTGCGAAAATAAAAAGCGACGGTGGGTTTGACCGCGAAAGCATAAAGGTCGCGCACCCACTTGGGGCTCACGCCGCGCACGACGTCGCGCGCAAATGCAGTATAAATGTATCGGTCGGCTAGAACCACAGCGCCCGCCTTCATCGGTGGAATAATATCGTGCTCGGTTCGGTCGCCGAAGTCGGTGGCGTGAATCAGACTGAATGTGATCGGCGTGAGCATCTTCTTTTTCTTGCCGCGCTTGGTCACCTCGTGCACCAGCGGCGAGGAGTTCCACTCGCTCAAGTAAACGACGTAACCCTCGGCTTCGAGCCATTTCTTCAGCAGCGAAAGCTGGGTGCTCTTGCCCGAACCGTCTATGCCTTCGACGATAAACAAACGCCCGGGAAAGCGGTGCTTGCCGTACATTTTCATTCCGCCTGCCATGGGTATCCTTCCTTCCGTTATAGCACCGCCTTGGCCAGGTAACCTAACAAACGATTGCTCCGTTTGCCTAGCAAGGACCCGCAATAAACATGTTAAATCTATGTTAAGGCGACCCCCGCCTGGGCCATTTTGGTGATTAACCGTTTCTTAACAACCGCTTAACCGTCAATTCACGGGCGCAAGTTACTAGTACCGTCCAACTAGTAATGAAACCCAATTCCTTTGAGTCGTCCAAATCCCGCTCACGCTGCCGCAGCCCCTGCGCCGGTTCACCCAACGTTCATTGTTTCGTAACCTTTCCGTAACATTGAATTTTTATAAGAACAAAAGGAGAAATAACATGAAAAACACCCTATTTTCAGTCGCCTTTGTCGGGCTCTTAGGGTTGATACCCAGGATGGCCGCAGCCCAGCTAATACAGATTGACGGCTCCAGCACCGTATTTCCAGTAACCGAGGCTGTAGCCGAGGAGTTTCAAAAGTCCAAGAAAGGCAAGGTCAAAGTCACCGTTGGAATCGCCGGAACCGGCGGCGGCTTCAAAAAGTTCTGCCGCGGTGAAACCGATATCAGCAATGCCTCCCGTCCCATTCTTAAGGCCGAGATGGAAACGTGCAAACAAAGCGGCATGCAATATTTTGAGCTACCCGTCGCTTACGATGCTCTTACAGTAATCGTCAACCCGAAGAACGATTGGGTGAAATCCCTGACCGTGCCGGATCTCAAGAAAATGTGGGAGCCTGGCGCCCAAGGCAAGGTGAGTAGCTGGAATCAAGTGCGCACCGAATGGCCCAACAACCCTTTAAAACTCTTCGGTCCCGGAGCTGACTCCGGCACCTTCGACTATTTTACCGAGGCAATCGTCGGCAAAGCCAAGTCGAGCCGCGGTGATTTTACGGCCAGTGAGGACGATAATGTGCTCGTTCAAGGCGTCGCCAACGATCGCAACGCTTTAGGCTATTTCGGATTTGCCTATTACATCGAGAACCAGGGAAAGCTCAAAGCGGTGGCGATTGACAAAGGCAAGGGAGCGATTTTGCCTTCGGCTAAAACCGTGGAAGACGGTACCTATCAGCCGCTTTCGCGACCCATTTTTATTTATGTGAGCAAGAAAGCCTATGATGCAAAGTCGGAGCTGAAAGAGTTCGTGGAGTATTACCTCAAACAGGGCCCGCAGTTAATTCGTCAGGTCAAGTATGTGCCGCTGCCACAGAGCGCATACCAAATGAATATGGAACACATGAAGAAAGGCAAAGTGGGAACGGTTTTTGGCGGCGAAGCGGAAGTCGGTGTCAAAATCGAGGATCTGTTAAAGCGCGAGGCCAAGTTCTAAAGAGGAACGATAGTGTCCGTCAATCAAACTGACGCCGGATATCTAGCCGCACAGAACCAGGTCAGCTCGCGAGCGCACGGCGGGACTGGCAGAAAACTTCGCGAGCGCGCAATCGAATTCGTCCTGTTTCTATGCGCCCTGTCTTCGGTCGCGATTACTCTGGGCATCGTTTGGGTTTTGCTCTACGAGTCATGGCACTTCTTCGCGAACGTTTCGCTCATCGATTTCCTCACCGATACCCAGTGGACGGTTTTGTTCGAAAACCCGCATTACGGCATCATGCCGCTTGTAACCGGAACGCTGGTGACCTCCGGAATCGCTCTCCTGGTGGCCTTGCCGCTCGGAACCACGATAGCGATCTACTTGAGCGAATACGCCGGCGTCAATGCGCGCGAAGTCTTGAAGCCGATTCTTGAGCTGCTGAGCGCCGTGCCGACGGTGGTTTTCGGATATTTTGCTTTACTTTTCATTACACCGCTTTTGCAAAGTCTTCTGCCTAATCTGCCCGGTTTCAACATGCTGAGCGCGGGAATCGTCATCGGCATCATGATCATTCCCTATGTGAGCTCGCTCAGCGAAGACGCCATAAGGGCGGTGCCGGTGCACATCCGCGAAGGCTCGTATGCGATGGGAGCGACTCGACTGCAGACATCATTGCGCGTGCTCGTTCCCGCGGCGTTTTCCGGCATCGCCTCCGCCTACGTTCTAGGTTTCTCCCGGGCCGTCGGCGAGACCATGGTCGTCGCGCTAGCGGCTGGAACGCAACCCAATCTCACGCTCAATCCGCTGGAAGGCGCCGCCACCATTACCGCCTATATTGTGCAGGTGAGCCTGGGCGATTTGCCGCACGGCAGCGTTGCCTACCAGAGCATTTTTGCCGCGGGGCTGACCTTGATGTGCATAACACTGATTTTCAACATCGGCGGATACTTGCTCAGAAAACGCTTCCGGGAAATCTACTGAAATGGAACAATCTTCTCAGGCCAATTTTTCAAAGGCGGTCAGCCGCAACAAAAATCGCGACAAACTCTTCGCCGTGCTCGGTCTGCTCGCGACTTTCATCGGCATGCTAACCCTGGCGGCATTGCTCGGCGATCTGGCGATGGACGGCTTGGCGCGCCTAAAACCGCATTTCTTCACTTCGTTCCCTTCGCGATTTCCCGGTCAGGCGGGCATTCTCTCCGCGTGGGTCGGCACGACCCTGGTCATGACCGTAACCGCTCTCACGGCGGTGCCGATGGGTATCGCGGCCGGTGTTTACCTGGAGGAATATGCCCAGAAGAACTGGCTGACCGCCATTATCGAAATCAATATTGCCAACCTCGCCGGCGTGCCTTCCATCGTCTACGGCCTGATGGCGCTGGGATTGTTCGTCTATCAGTTCGGCTTCGGCCAGAGTATCCTCTCTGCGGGGCTTACGCTGGCGCTGCTCATCTTGCCCATCGTCATAGTGGCCACCCGCGAGGCCATCCGGGCCGTTCCGGCAAGCATGCGCGAAGCCGCTTACGCTCTCGGCGCGACCAAATGGCAAACCACCAGCGATCATGTGCTACCCTATTCCCTCGGCGGTATTTTGACCGGCGTCATCATCGCCCTCTCGCGAGCCATCGGCGAAACGGCGCCCTTGATCACGATCGGCGCCCTTACGTTCATTGCCTTTCTACCGGACGCGCCGATCAAAGCAGAGTTTCCTTTCATCTCTTTTGAATGGCTGTGGTCGCCGTTTTCGGTGATGCCCATTCAAATGTTCAACTGGGTGTCGCGGCCCCAACACGAATTTCATCTTAACGCCGCCGCAACCGGCTTAGTGCTCATGGTCATGACTTTGGTCATGAACGGCATCGCGATCTATTGCCGCTACCGGTTCCGCAAGCGCATTAAGTGGTAGGTTGGCTCAGGTGAAAAATAGCGTCGCCGGAGGTACCATGAGCGTTCAAGAAGCACAGGAAAGCGCAGGTTCGAGCCCGCCTTCCATGAGGGCTATGGACACATCTTTGATCCAGACAAAAACCACCGGACTTGTGCACAATATTTTCACCGTTGAGAATGTCGATTTTTTTTACGGAGACGCGCGCGCTCTGAAATCGATTAACCTCGGCATCGCCCAAAAGAAGGCCACCGCTTTGATCGGGCCTTCCGGTTGCGGCAAGACGACATTGCTGCGCTGCCTCAACCGAATGAACGATCTGGTGCTGAATACGAAGGTGACCGGTGAGATCAAGCTTGACGGCAAGAATATCTACGCTTCCTCCATGGATGTCATCAATCTGCGCCGCCGGGTTGGCATGATCTTCCAGAAATGGAATCCCTTTCCGAAAAGTATTTACGAAAATATCGTTTACGGCTTGCGCATCATCGGCGTAAACAACCGGAGCTATCTGGACGAAGTGGTCGAAAAGAACCTGCGGCGGGCCGCCATCTGGGATGAGGTCAAGGACAACTTGCACAAGAGCGCCGCCGACCTGTCCGGCGGGCAGCAGCAACGGCTCTGCATCGCAAGGGCGCTTGCGGTGGAGCCTGAGGTCCTGCTCATGGACGAGCCCTGCTCGGCTCTGGATCCGATCTCGACCGCAAAGATTGAGGAGTTGATCCACGAGCTCAAGGACACCTTTACCATCGTCATCGTGACCCACAATATGCAGCAAGCCGCCCGCGTCTCGGACTACACCGCTTTTTTCTACCTGGGCGAGTTGATAGAATTCGGCGACACAGGGAAACTGTTCACGGCGCCGGAGAAACGCCAGACCGAAGACTACATCACCGGCCGTTTCGGTTAGGACGGGGAAATACCATGCCGACTGAACATACCGACAAAAGATACGAAGAAGACCTTAAGAAGCTGCGCGAAGAAATCCTTTACATGGGCGGCCTGGTAGAGGACCAGATTCAGAAAGCGGTGAAGTCTTTGGTGGACCGCGATTCCGAGTTGGCGCAGGTCATTATCGAGCGCGATCACGAGGTGAACCGCCTCGATGTCAATATCGACGATCTGTGCATCAAGTTGCTGGCGCTCCACCAACCGGCCGGGCGCGACCTGCGCTTTATCACCACCGGTTTGAAAATCACCACGGATCTGGAACGGATCGGCGACATGGCAGTCAACATTTGCGAGCGCGCGCTGGAGCTTAATCAGGAGCCCCAACTCAAACCGTATATCGACATTCCGCGCATGGCGCGGATCTCCCAGCGGATGATCCGCGAGAGTCTCGACGCTTTCGTGCGCGAGGACACCGAGCTTGCGCTCAAGGTTTGTAAAGACGATGATGAAGTCGACCTCCTCAATACCCAAATATTCAGAGAGACGATCTCGTTTATGCTGGAAAACGTCCAGACCATCAGCCGAGCCACCAAGATCAGCTCCGTATCGAAATACCTGGAACGGATCGCCGATCACGCCACCAATATAGCCGAGATGGTGATCTTCATGGTCAAAGGCAAGAGCATCCGGCATATGAAAGAATTGCCCCCTTCGGTTTGAGGCTATGGCTGCCAACGGACAAAAGATTCTTGTGGTCGAAGACGAGCCGGATATTTCCAAGCTCGTGAGCTACAACTTGACGCAGGAGCACTTCAAGGTGCTGACCGCCGAGGACGGCGAGCAAGCGCTCAAGGTTATTCAACGAGAGAAGCCCAACCTGGTGGTTTTAGATCTGATGTTGCCGGGACTCTCCGGTATCGAAGTATGCAAAATACTACGAGACCGTCCTGAAACCGCCAAGCTGCCGATTCTTATGTTGACGGCCAAGGCGGGCGAGTCGGATCGCATCGTCGGTCTCGAGCTGGGCGCGGACGACTATCTGACGAAACCCTTCAGCCCGCGAGAAATGGTCGCGCGCGTGCGCGCCATTCTGCGGCGCGCTAACCTAGCGGCCAGTAACGACGCGCCCATCGCTTACGACAAAGGTGGTCTCAAGATCGACTTTACGACCTACGAAGTCAGCGCCCGCGGCACTACCGTAAAGCTGACTTTAAAAGAGTTTGAGCTTCTGCGTTTCCTGGTTCAAAATCCAAACAGAGTGCTCAGCCGCGATCAACTCCTCGATCGCGTATGGGGCGGAGAGACTTTCGTCACGCCGCGCACGGTCGACGTGCACATCCGGCGCTTGCGCAAGGCGATCGAAAAGGACGACAGTAATCCTAAATGGATTCTGACGCTTCGCGGGGTCGGTTATAAATTCGATGAAAAGGCTTTGGACCAGTAGTCTCGTCACCAAGGTTTTTCTTTCCTATCTTGCCGTCATCGTACTGCTATTTGCATGCTTCTACATTTATTCGAGCGCTGAGCTAAGAAAACTGCAAATCTCCGCCACTAGCGAGCGCATGGGGCAACAGGCGCGTTTCCTTGCGCGGGTCCTGCCCATCGGAGAAGAAGGGTCCACCCTCGACGCGTTGTGCCGGCAATGGGGTAATGATCTCGGCACGCGTATCACGGTTATCGCTCCCGACGGCAAGGTGCTGGGCGACTCGGCCGAACCTTCTGTAAAGATGGAGACTCATGCCGGTCGGCCCGAAGTCATGGAAGCCATGCGGCGGGGCTCCGGCAGCGCCACGCGCTACAGCACCACGGTGAGTCATGAGATGGTCTACCACGCCGTTTACCAAAGTAGCCCGGGCACGCAGCGCATCGTGCGCCTTGCCAAGCCTCTCACCGATGTGGAAAGCGCGACTCAGGCGATTCGCTGGTCCATTCTTAACGGCTTTTCTTTCGCATCCGGTTTCGGTTTGCTCCTGGCCTGGTTTTTCTCGCGCCAGCTCAGCAGGCGCTTTCGACGCCTGGAGCAGTTTACCGATCAGGTCGCGCAAGGATCATTTCCGCAGAATTTTTTTCCCAACCGCGCCCGCGATGAGATCTCCGTGCTCGAGCAGCGGTTGAATGACATGAGCGCCAGAATCCGCGACAACCTGCACCAGGTCATCGCCGAAAAGGAAAAGGCCGATTCGATATTGCGTTGCATGATCGAAGGAGTTTTGGTGCTCGATCCCAAGGGTGATGTTCTGGTGATGAACGCGCAGGCCAAAGTAATGTTTCATGTGCCGCAAGGAAGAGAGATTTTTGGCGTGTCGATGCTGGAAATTTCCCGACATCCTGAAGTCCACCGGATATTGGAAGAGGTGTTGGCTTTTGATTTTTCCGATTCCCGCTATTCGACGGAAGTCGAGCTCGACGATGAGCGCTGGTTCCGTGTCAACGCCGTAAGACTTCGCAACCCCCAAGGCCAATCCCTCGGTTCGATCCTGGTATTTCACGATGTGACGGACATCAGGCGTTTTGAATCGATGCGCTCTGATTTCGTGGCAAACGTCTCCCACGAACTGCGCACCCCCCTCACCGCCATTCGCGGTTATGTCGAAACGTTGCTGGATACTCCGCCATCGAATCCTGAAGATAGCCGGCAGTTTCTCGAAATCATCGACCGCCACTCAGAGCGGCTGAGCCGCCTTACCGAGGATTTATTGACTCTTTCCGATCTCGAATCCGGTAACATCCAACTCGCCCTTCAGCCGATAGATCCGAACCAACTGATTCAGCGGGTTTTGGAAATATTTTGGGATCACGCGGCCAAGAAAGACGTCCGTCTCACTCACCGGGTCGTGGCCAACTTGCCGAAACTTCGGGGCGACCTCGACCGTTTGCAGCAGCTCTTTATCAATCTCGTAGACAATGCGATCAAATACACGCCGGCCGGCGGCACAGTCACTCTGACGGCAACTCGGAGTGCCGCAACCAACGGTTCACCGCCGCAAGTTGAAATCGCCGTAAGCGACACCGGTCCGGGAATTCCGGAAAAGGATTTGCCGCGCCTCACCGAACGCTTCTATAGAGTTGATAAAGCGCGCTCGCACGATCTCGGCGGAACCGGATTGGGATTGGCCATCGTAAAACACATCGTGCAGGCGCATAAGGGCGAGTTAAAGATCGAAAGCGAGATTAACAAAGGCACGACCGTGCGGGTTTGTATGCCGGAAGCTCAGTCAAACGGCAAAGGCCGCAAAACGATTCTCTTCTTGTGCTCCGGCAATTCCTGCCGTAGCCAGATGGCAGAAGGCTTTGCGCGGCATTTCGGCGCTGCCTCACACCAAGTATTTAGTGCCGGCACCGAGCCCAAGGAAATGAATCCCCTGGCGGTACGCGTCATGCTGGAAGCCGGGGTCGATATCACCCATCAGCGCTCGAAAAGCTTAGCCGAGGTGCCACTCGAAGCTGTCGATCGGATCATAACCCTCTGCGGCGACGCCCACGAAAAGTGCCCAACGTTGGGAGATCAGGCGCAACATTCTCACTGGCCGCTCGCTGATCCTGCGCTGACGCAGGGAAGTGAAGAAGAAGTTTTGGCGGCTTTTCGCCAGGTTCGAGATGAAATACGTTCGCGTGTTCGCGAACTATTCCAAGCTGACACTGTAACGAGTTTGTTTCGATCGAAGCATCCGTAACATTTCAGTAATATTTTTGTAACATTTCATTGACAACGGCTTTACCCGCCTGTTAATTACAAGCCTGCTTGATGCGAAAGGCCGGCTTGCATGTTTAACTTCGTTCCGCACAAAGAAAAGTTTTTCGACCTTTTCAAAGAGTCGGCGCAAAACGCCCTCGCCGGCGCCAAGGCCCTTAAGGAAATGTTCGATCGTTACGATCACCCTCAGGAATCATGGAAAAAACTGAAAGATCTCGAACACGAGGGCGACCGGATCACTCACCGTACCATCCGCAGCTTGAACCAAACTTTTCTGACTCCGATCGATGCCGAAGACATTCACGCCCTCACGACCGCGCTCGACAACGTCATGGATGCCATCGAGGCCGCCGGCGCGCGCATGGTGCTATTTAGAATCGAGAGCCCGACTGCGGAAGCCAAGGAGTTGTGCGAGATCATCGTGACCTCCACCGAACAGTTGTTGAAGGCCGTATCGCATATGCCCCGCCTCGATGACATCGACGAGTACTGCATCGAGATCAATCGTCTTGAAAACGCCGCCGACGATATCTACCGCAAAGCGATTGGGCGCTTGTTTGAAGACGGCACTTCGCCGATGGACGTGATCAAATGGTTGGACATCTACGAGATACTTGAATCGGCCACCGACAGGTGTGAAGACGTCGCGAACACCCTTGAAACCATCGGCTTGAAAAACTCCTGAGCCTCACCTTTCTCTCCCATGCTCGACGGCAACCTCCTCCTTTACTGCGTCTTTGCGCTTATCCTGGCCGCTGAATTCGTCAACGGTTGGACCGATTCGCCGAATGCCATCGCGACGGTGGTCTCGACTCGGGTGTTATCGCCGTATCAGGCATTGATTATGGCGACCGTGCTCAACGCCGTCGGTGCTATGTCAGGCACCGCCGTTGCCGCAACCATCGGTAAGGATATCGTGCGACCGGATGTGATCAACCTGACTACTGTCGCGGCCGCCATGATCGGCATTATTTTTTGGAGCACACTGGCATGGTATTGGGGTTTACCGACGAGCGAGAGTCATGCTTTAATCGCCGGCCTCACCGGCGCGGGTTTGGCTACGGCTGGGCCGGAAAGCCTGCTCTGGGCAGGTTGGAGCAAGGTGCTCATCGGTCTCATATTTTCTACTTTTTTGGGTTTTTTCGGCGGGTTGTTGTTGATGGCGCTGCTTTACCGGATGCTGGCCAATAGCCGGCCCGGAACGGTGCGGCGGGTTTTCGGCCGTCTACAGATCGTTTCCGCCGGTTTTATGGCATTTAGCCATGGCTCCAATGACGGCCAAAAATTCATCGGCGTATTCACTCTGGCGCTTCTACTAGGCGGGATTTTACCCAGCTTCGAGGTGCCCCTATGGGTCATCCTACTGTGCGCCTTGACCATGGGACTCGGCACCGCGGTCGGCGGTTGGCGCATCGTAAAAACGATGGGGCTGCGGCTGACCAAACTTGAGCCCGTTCATGGCTTCGCGGCCGAAACGGCCGCAGCGCTGACGATCGAGCTCGCTACCCGTTTAGGCATCCCGCTCAGCACCACTCACACGATCAATACCGCCATCGTCGGCGTCGGCGCCACGAGAAGGTTTTCCGCGGTGCGTTGGGGAGTGACGTTTGAAATTGTCACCGCGTGGATACTTACTTTTCCCGTATGCGGTGCGATCGGTTGGGGCGCCGCGAAAATTCTGTTGCTGCTGACCGCCGCGTAGATCTAACGGTTTACCAGCCGTGCAGCCGAAGAGCAGCTCAGCTAACTAAATCTCCCGCCTGCCTTCCAGCGCCTTTCCGAGTGTCACGGCATCGGTATATTCGAGATCTCCGCCCATCGGCAGGCCGCGCGCGATCCGCGTCACCGCGACTCCCATGGGTTTGATCACCTTGGAAAGATAAAGCGCGGTCGCTTCGCCGTCCATGGTCGGATTGGTGGCGACGATCACTTCCTTTACCGTGCCGTCACGCAGCCGCTCGAGCAACTCTTTGATGCGCAAGGCGTCGGGACCGATGCCGTCCAGCGGCGAAATCGTGCCGTGAATAACGTGATAAAGGCCGCGATACTCTTGAGATTTTTCTACCGCGATCAGATCGGCCGGCTCTTCGACGACGCAAATCTTGTCCGCCTCCCGCTCGGCGTTGCGGCAAATCCCGCAAAGCGTGCCGTCTCCGTTCTCGCCGGTCACTTCGCTAAAACCAAAGCAGCAACGGCAAAGCCCCATCGCTTGACGCAACTTGCCGATGCTGTCGGCGAGCCGCAATACATCGTCCTTGTTGCTTTTCAGCATGTGAAACGCCAGACGCGCCGCGGTTTTTTCGCCGATGCCGGGCAGCCTTGAAAGTTCTTGTACTAAACGCGCGAGAGGGGCGGGATACAACGTCATGGCATCAGTCCCGGAATCTTCAGTCCTCCGGTGAGCTTGCTCATTTCGCTCGACGCCAATTCGCGGGCTTTGCGCATTCCGTCATTAACTGCCGCAAGGATGAGATCCTCCAACATCTCCTTTTCGCTCGGGTTCACTACCGACGGCTCGATTTGCACCGCGGTGAGATTGAACTGCCCGTTGATCGTGACTTGAACCATGCCTCCGCCGGCGGAGCCCTGCACCGTTTTATTCGCCAACTCTTCCTGAATCTTGGCCATCCGTGCTTGCATTTCTTGCGCTTGTTTTAAGAGATCACCCATTGCTCCTATGCTCGCCATCGTGGATTCTCCTTCTTCTATTCTGCCAAATCGCCGGCTAATCCCGTCGCACCGTGCGCACCGAGCCGCCAAAAATGCGCAGCGCTTCATTGACCATCGGGCTTCGGTCATCCGCTGGGTTGACCGAAAACCCGGAGTCGCGGGGTTCGGCCACGCTGTCGGAAATCAGACTGACGATCTGAACATTCACATCCTGACCAAAAAACTTTGCCGCTTGCTCCTTCAGCGTCGCCAGATTGTCGCCGTCGAGCAAGAAGGCAAGATGTTGCCGTTCCGAGACGCCGATTTTCAGACGTCCTGGCGGTAATTCCAGCGGCTTCGCGTTGTCGAGGTTCGATGCGAGAAATTTCTTCTCCTTGCCGATGGCGGCGATAAAGTCGCGCCAGGCGTCCGTAGCTGGGACGGGCGCTGAAGTCGCCGCCGCGGCCACCGTCGCTGTCGGCCGGATGGGCGGCGTCGCTCGCTCTTGCACGGGTGGCGCAACACGCTCTTTTACACTACCGGCGGCCGAAGGCTTCCCCTCCAATCGCTCTAACCGTTCAATTAACTCCGTTACCGGCAGCGTCTGCGGCAATCCGGCGAGGCGAATCAAAAGACTCTCGAGGGCGAAGCGCGGCGTGGCTGAACGAGTAATTTCTTCGTCGCCCGCGGCCATAAAATCGAAATAGTCGAGCAACGTCTCAATCGAGAGCGTTCGCGATTGGGCGGCTAGATCGACGATTTCCTGGTCGGGCAAGTCGAGCAGCGATATGGTTTGCTGCGCTCCGTTGGCACCGCCCTTGGCCGTCAAACGCGCTACCAAGAGATTTCTGAAATGTTCGACCAGATCACGGGACAGGCGATTTAGGTCGCGGCCCCGACTAACCACTTCCGCCACCAGTTCCACGCATCTTTGCGCCTGGCCGCCGAGCACCGCTGCGGAAATCTCATAAAGCGTGCTCCGCTCGGCAAGTCCCAAAACCTCCTGCAGCAAAACTTCATCGGCCGGAATCTTCTTACCGCTGGCGTCCGCCGGCGCCGCCATCGCGAGCACCTGCTCCAGCAGCGACTGCGCGTCGCGCATGCTGCCGTCGGCCTCCCGCGCCAGCAAGACCAGCGCTCCCTCGGTAATATCCAGCCCTTCGCTTTTGGCGATCGCGCCCAGGCGCTGGACGATCTCGCGCAGATTGATGCGGCGAAAGTCGTAACGCTGGCAACGCGACAGGATCGTTGCGGGCAGCCGGTGCGGCTCGGTCGTGGCTAGAATGAATTTGACCGAGGGCGGCGGCTCCTCCAGGGTTTTCAGCAGCGCGTTGAAGGCATCCTTCGTGACCTGATGCACCTCGTCGATGATATAAACTTTGAACCTGCTGTTGGCCGGCTGGTAGCGCACATTGTCGATGATCTGGCGAATCTCATCGATGCCGCGGTTTGAGGCGCCGTCGATTTCCAGCACGTCGATCGAACTCCCCTGGGCGATCTCTTCGCACTGGCTACATTGACCGCAGGGGTTGGGAGTCGGCCCCTTTTCGCAATTCAGCGCCTTGGCAAGAACACGCGCGGCCGTTGTCTTGCCGACTCCCCGGACGCCGGTGAAAAGGTAGGCATGGGCGATACGGTCTGCGCTGATGGCGTTTTGCAGCGTTCGGGTAATATGCTCCTGCCCCGCAATATCGACGAAAGCCTGCGGACGCCATTTACGCGCGATTACCAGGTAAGACATATACTCGTTGAAGCGGTACGGAGATGCACCGGTCGTCTAAACACCGTCACAACACGTGAATCTCGGGGTGCCCATTGCTGACAGCTAGGTTGCCCCGTGGCACAGGGGCTGTTCCGTTACCGCTGCTTCCTTCCGGACCTGACGGAGTTCACGGTGCCGCCTTGCACAGGACCTAACTATCAGCAATCGACATCCCTCGGTGGAGTACTGGCGGAGAGGGAGGGATTCGAACCCTCGGTACCCTTATTAGGAGTACACACGATTTCCAGTCGTGCACCTTCAACCGCTCGGTCACCTCTCCTGTGTGGAAAATCAGTATTTACGCGCCCTGCCCTCGATCTTTCAAATGTCAATGTCTCCACGGCGCGATTTTCGGTCGTTTCGCTCTTTGGTCAACCTAACACACAAAATATCAGGGGCAAAGATGAAACACCAAGTTTTTGGGGGAAACTTAAATCACTATGGCTAGACTAAAACATTTGCGGGATATGCCTTCCCCGACCAGATCCGCACCTCCCACATTCGACAAGATTTGTAACGGAGTTTATTCTGCCGCTAATAAAGCATCTATCGCAGCCTTGAACGCGGGATAGTTCTGAGCTCCAACAATTTGTCTCACCGCCTTTATTTCAATTCCCTTAGGGTCGGAGAGTCCAATGAAGAAGGTGGGTGTGCCCGTGATTCCATTTTTCTGTGCGTCAGCCTGGTCCTTGCGCACTTTCGCGGCGTATTTGCCGCCGTCCAGGCATTGCATAAATTTAGCTGAATCCAGCCCAAGCGCTTGCGCATGGGTTAGTAAATCTTTTGCCGCTAAAGCATTTTGATTGGCAAACAGATGGTCGTGCATTTCCCAATACTTGCTTTGCTCCCCAGAGCAATTGGCTGCCTCAGCAGCTTTGAAGGCGAGGGGATGAATCGATTCTAAAGGAAAATCGCGAAGCACATATTGGATCTTTCCAGTTTTCACGTAATCGTTGTCAATTTGAGGCATGGTGTCACGGAAATGACGCGTGCAGAACGGACATTGATAATCGGTGAACTCGACAAGCGTTATTTTCGCATTCCTATTTCCTTTAATGGCGCCACCTTGGAGACTTACCACCGTTGGATTATCCGTTGTGGGTCCAAGAGCATGCGGAGGTGCTATTGGACCTTGCTTTGCCTGGAGTATGTTTTTAATCGTTTGAAGATCTTTCTCCATGCCGGTTTGCGCCGCTTTCAGTGTCTCGATCTCCTGTTTGAATTTATTTAATTCTTTCGCCGTCTGGGAAAAGCTCTTATCAGTATAGAATAAACTCAATGCTACAGTGACTGCTAAGACTAATATCTTCATTTCGATAATCCCTTCTTGGTTGTTCATAGGTGCAACTCGGACCTTGCTATGCCGGGTTCTGGATTGAGACGGCATCAGTTAGAGAGAACTCGTTGTGGCGCACGAAGAGGGCCAATTGAGTACGGCTCGACAGCCCCAACTTCTTAAAAATATTTGTCAGATGCGCCTTGACTGTTTTTTCGCTGATACTAAGGTGATTTGAAATGGTTTTATTTTGGTCGCCGGTCGCAATCATTGCGGCAACGTCGCGCTCCCGCGGACTCAGCAAAATGGTGTCCGGTGAGGTGAATTGATCCGGCTTGCTGTACTTCGTGCAAACTTCTTCCCTGCAATGGTGCGAGCTAAATGTAGTCCTGATCAAGAGAGAAATAACTCGTCGCTCTGCCCAGACCTCTCCCTTCCTAACTGCATCGACAGCCTTTATTAGCGAGGCGACGGTAAAAGTTTTTGAACAATACCCGCTTGCGCCCGCTTTTAGGACAGCGATAGCTTCGTGATCATTGACCTGTTCTGTAAAGAAGATAATTCGAGTGTGGAGGCTTGCTTGCAGTAAATTCCTTACCTGCCGAAGACCACGGTGGTGAGTTACATCGCAGTCGAGCAGCAAAACGTCCGGTTTATATTTACCAAGCGATTGACGCAATCCAATTTGATCCGCGACTTCATGAACTGGGCAAGAGCCTCTAAGCGCCTGCTGCCAACGCTTTTGGAGGGTTGGAGACGGACTAGCAGTTACAATCATAAGCGTTTTGAATTGTGTTGACCACGTCGGGCCCGAATGTTGTTGGATCCATTGAGGTGCCGTCTTGAGCAAAGCACGTACCGTAGCGTCGAGGGTACATAAATTCCAATGCTGGATACCGAATCAAAGAATCGCCGGTTGGACTAGCTTTACAACGCCTCAAATGCAGCTTGAGGGCTGCAAACAGGCATAGCTGCCCGCTGCAGAATTAAAGTTGGTAAACTTGTGCCTGCGAGAAGCGCAAAGATACCGGCTTCGTAGTGGCGCCTGGATTAAGTACAATACCAACCCTCACAGGAATTTGGATTCAGACCCTGCGAGCCTTTCTTTCGGCACCCACTAAATAATGTTTGTCGGACTCTCTTCGAAAATAACTGCTTAGACCTCATAGGAGGCAAAAGAGCGAAATCGAGATTGTCACGACTAGCAGGATAAAATCTTGAGATCAGGCACCTAACTCTCTCTATAAAAAACTCCTTCCAACTAATTTTGTAGTCGTCCCGTTCCAAGCAAAGATCCCAAGAGCCAGAAGTATCTTTGTCGTGAAGCGCCTGATTGGCCTCCCTAGTCGATGAACAAACTCTGCAGATTCGTTCAGAAGTTTCAGTCCGGGGAGTTGGACCAAAGTCCAATGCGACTAAAATCCAATTGTTGAGCACAGCGCCTTTCGGTAAAAAGACGATCGCTTGCGCAAGCCCGCCTCAGATACTGGACGCGTGGCCCGATATTTTTAGAGACCGTCCCTCGTGAAACCATGGTCGCAAGCACGCGGGCAATAATGAAAGGAGTAATGAATGTGTAGTGATAAGAAAAGATGGGCTAGTTTCAGAAGACTCTCCCTGATGCTTTGTATATTGGCGCTGGGAGGGTTAGTCCTGACTGACCGGCCCGCCTCTGCACAGACTTGCATCCAGCAAGGCAGCAAATCACTCGTGTGTACGGCCAACGACATCCAGGTTGCGTTCGCGGACAACATCAGGGACACCTCGGGTAACCCCCTGAGCCAGTGCCTCAGCGGCGAGACGTTCTCATTTGTTGCAGACTTTCATGTCACCACGACTGCAACGGCGCGTTATGACGTTGGACTCTATTTCGCTACCGACGGTGATCCAAACCGTGATGGAGCCAGAACCGGGGTATGCTCGGCTAATATTATTACTCCTCCTCACATCGACCCTGCGTCTCCCGGGCTTGTAACCCTCGGATCCGCCGACGCAGTGAATAAAGATGGTGATACCTGTCGTGACGTCACTACCGAGGCAGGGTGGGGTAAGCCCAATGGTAAGGTTGTTACCGTTCGTGTCGACAACGTTGTGTGCCAAGCAGGCACCAATGGATTTTTAAGTCTCCCTAACTGTACGAGTTGGTCGCAAAACACGGGCGATGTTTGCAGTACTCCGAGCGGTGCTCTCCCTGGCTCGCCATCGAAATGCAGTTGCGACACGGGTTTCACAGTACCGATTTTTGTCGAGACCGGGAGCATTCAAGTTGCGAAAGATGTGAGTCCGGCCTCGCTGCCTGAGCCAGGGGGAGAGTTTACCTTCACAGTACAGATAGGAAACACGGCGCAATTTACCTCCCTAACTGTGGACCGGATCTGTGACGATCAGCATGGCACCATCGCCAATAACACGGCAACGGCATGCGCCACGGGGGCACTGGGTTCTATTAACAGCACGACCTGCTCGCTTCCTCAGACGATTGCGCCTCAGAGCAGCTACTCATGTACCTTTAAGGCAAACGTTAACTCGACTATCCCTAAAACCGTTACGGATGTGGTGAGCGTGATGGGACACGACCAGAACAGTCAGCCGGTGTCTGGTAGCGATAGCGCCCAAGTCGCGATCACGAATGTGCCGCCGACAGCGACTGTCGTCAAATCTCTGGTTGATTTGGCGTGCGCAGATGTAAACTACCGGGTTCGAGTGAACAACACCGCGTCGGCCGAGTCCCTGAGCTTGACTGTGCTCAACGACAGTGGCTTCGGGTCCATCACTTCGGTGCACGACAACGTTCTAGCCACTACTTGCTCGGTGCCACAGACGATTGCCGCGAGCGGCAATTACGAGTGTGAGTTCCGGGCGCATTTTTGCGGAGCGTCGCATACGAATACGGTGACCGCAACTCTCAACGACAATGACGGCAGTCAGCCGATTAACCCGCAGTCCAACAGCCTCACAATTGACGTGGGGGCTGTACTGCAGCCGTAGCGGTAAGTTATCGCCCGCGCTTTGGGAAGCCCATGCACCTTCCGGTGATCTGGCTCTTTGCACGGCAGATCACCGGGAGGATGGGAACGACTGATGCTGTAGATTGAGGGTCGATGTCGTCACCGTCGAACCCTTGCTGGCCTCTGAGAGTTGCAGCTTTCAGGGGCCTTTATTTTTCAATCCCGTCGGTTTCCGAAATGGAAATGACAGAAATCATCCAGAGTCTACGTCCACCAATCAGCACGCAAGAGTTTGGATCTAGAAACGAGGGCGCGGCTCGCCTTTATAGTCTCGACGATTATAACGACCGAGATCGTGTGAGATCGGCGGGAAAGAAAAACCTTTATTTATGAGGTCAAATGAGTCAGGAGAGATCTAACGTCACATTTTCCAGTCGTGCGACGCGTGTTTAGAAACTAACATAGCGCTCGCAAATTATCTACAAAACCAACCGGTGCACGCTGAATATCTTGCCGATGTGCGCATTTATGGATTGTCCCGTACCCGCTGTTAAAACTTTTAACGCTTTTGAGATATTTTCGCTCAACTTTTAAATACCGCCAAAGCTCAGATTATCATAGATAATTCGCTGGGACCTCACGCATCATCCATCGTACTTGTTTGTTTGTTAATTAGTTTTACGCAATCGTCGCCGAATGGGGCTCTTAGCTCCGCCCGTAACTCCATGTTAATTCGTCAATTTGATTTGCTGGCACCATGATTGCCTTCTGGCTTAAAAGCCTTGCAGGGGCGAATTGTTCACAACATTTTCCTTAAAAGAGAGGGTATGTGGGACGATACCGCGATTTCAGTCGCGGCGAGACCGCT
>Ga0075421_100003901_pt1 | contig 17931 bp, 17 predicted proteins | sample SoiMetdeltSBSDD5_FD_75292 | JGI IMG/M metagenome (GOLD analysis project Ga0075421, IMG submission 75292) | Bulk soil microbial communities from a Populus tree surrounding site in Tennessee, USA - Soil MetaG P. deltoides SBSDD5 | ecosystem: Environmental > Terrestrial > Soil > Tree plantation...
TGAGGACGTGAGCCCCCGCGCGCGAGCCCCACAACAGGCCTTCGACCTGCGCCAGCAGCACGGCGTGGAGACACCGGAGCACGTCACGCTGTCGTTCGAGTTGGCCGGTCTCGGGACGCGGGCGGCGGCGGCGGCCCTCGACCTCGGCCTGATCGCGCTCGCGTACCTGGCGATCACGATGTTCTTCATCGCGGCAGGGTTGTCGGATTCCTGGGGGTCCGATTGGGCCAGCTGGGGCACCGCAATCGTAGTCCTCGTCTCCGGCCTTGGCTTCTTCCTTTACTACACGCTGTTCGAGACCCTGTGGGATGGGCACACACCGGGGAAACGCGCGCTCGGTGTCCGCGTCGTACTGGACACCGGGCGCCCGCTCACTGCCAATGCCGCCGCGGTCCGCAACCTGATCCGCATCGTGGATTTTCTGGTTCCCTTGGGCCCGCTTCCTGGCCTGGTCATGGTTTTCGCTCATCCCTCCAACAAGCGGCTCGGCGACCTCGCGGCGGGCACGATCGTGGTGCGGGAGCGCGTGACGGCGTGGGGACTGGCGCCGGCTCCACCTCCCGCCGCTCAGGAAACCGTCGAGATGGGCCCGCCGGAGCTGTCGAATCAGGAATTCGCCTTACTGGACCGGTTTCTGGCACGGGCGGACGGGCTCGCCCCAGTGGTGCGCATCCGGATGGGCGCCGAGCTGGCCCGCCGCTTCGAGTCACGCATCCCCAGGCGCTCCGAGGATGCCGAATCCTACCTCGCCACCGTGTTTGCCGACGAACAGCAGAAGCGGCGCGGCCGGTTCGCCACGCGCGCCACCGCCGGCGCCGGCCGCACCACGGTGACCGCGGAGCGATTCGTGGCGCGGAAGCGCGATTCGTGGGAAGCGTTTCGTGCGGCGGCCCAGCGCCTCGAGCGTTTCGGGTTGACGCGGCTGCCGGCCGAGGAGATTCCGGGATTCGCCGCGCGATACCGCGAGGTGGCGGCCGACCTGGCCCGCGCGCGCACCTACGGCGTGGACCCACAGGTGACCGTGTATCTCGAGCGCCTGGTGGCGGCGGGACATTCGGCCCTGTACCACGGTCGGGCGACGCGCCGCCGCCCGTTCGCGCAGTACCTGTTGGCGGATTTTCCCGCCGCCGTCGTCTCGTCCTGGGGGTACGTCCTGGCCGCGTTTCTTCTTTTCATGGTCCCCGCCCTGGTGGGATTCGTGATCCTGCGGGAACGCCCCCAGCTGGCCCAGGAAATCGTGTCACCCGTGATGGTGAGCCGGGCGGAGCAGGCGGCCGAGCGGCAAGCCCAGGGCCTGGGCTATGCGCAGGCGGAAAGCGGTGAACGGCCGGTGATCGCCGCGGCCATCATTTCCAACAACATCCGGGTGTGCATCATGGCGTTCGCCGGGGGCATGCTGGCCGGCATCCTGACGGTGTTCGCGCTGGTCTTCAACGGGCTGGCCATCGGTACCGGGTTCGGTGTCTTCGCCAACTACGGCGCCGCCGGTTACTTGGCGACCTTCATCGCCGGCCATGGTGTGCTCGAATTGACCGCAATCTTCATTTCCGGAGGCGCCGGCCTGCGCCTCGCCCACGCCTTCATCGCCCCGGGGGACCGCACGCGGATCGACGCGCTCGTCGTGGACGGGCGCATCGCCATGCGGATGATGGGTGCCGTGGTGTTCCTGCTCGCGATCGCCGGCTCGATCGAGGGGCTGCTCTCGGCGAGCGACGCGCCCGCCGCGATGAAGTTCGCCGTCAGCGCCGCGAGCGCCGTGTTCCTGGGCCTCTACTTCCTGAACGGATTCCGATATCTGAAGGCGCCCGAAGCACGAAGCCGTCCGCCCCGGTAACGAGCATACCACCACCACGGCGGAGCCGTGAACCGGGCGCGGTGCCGCCGACTCACAGGCGGGACTGTCTACAATAGCGAACGATACAGATCGCGGAGATGGTGGTCCCGCAGATCGCGCACGGCGAGCCACAGGTCCTGTTCGGAGTTGGCGCAGAAGATTTCGGCCGTCGTGCGCTCGTGCTCGGTCTCCTCAGCGCCGAAATGAATCCGGCCGCGCCATACCCCATCCTCGGCGCGCCTCAAGGCGAGCCGAACGGCGACACTTTGACCATCAAAGCGAATGGGGGGGAGATCGTGAACGACTGCTTCGGTTACCGCCAGGCCGTGTGACCGTGCCGGTTGTGCGGGCATTCAGTGCCGGGGGCTGGTTTGGGGAAAGATTGTATGGAGCTTCGAGTTACGCAATACTTGAAGCAGGTGTCAGGTGTCAGGTGTTGGGTGTTGGGTGTCAGGTGGCGCCTGTCGAATAACCCCTGACACCTAAAACCCGACACCTAAGTCTTGAATGGCACCGGCGCAAACGTGAGCACGAAGAGCGCGAACGCCACCAACGCCAGCCACTCGCGTGACTCGGGGAGCGGCCGTTCGGGGACCAGCACATTGGGATGATCGAGCCGGCCGCGAGACAACACCAGCACGAGCCCGGCCCACACGTACCAGCCGATCCAGAAGTACCCGAGACCCAGGACCAGAATCCAGAATCCGAGGGCGGCGCGCTGGTGCCATGCCGGCTGCGCGGCGTACAGGATGTGCCCGCCGTCCAGCTGCGCCATCGGAAGCATGTTGATCATGGTCACGAACATGCCGAGCACGCCGACCAACCCGAGGGGATGGAGCGCCAGTGGACCGCGATTGCCCCACACGAGCAGGCGCACCAGCAGCGTGACCGGCGAATCTCCGAGCAGCAGTCGTTCTCCGCCGACCAGCAGCACCATGCCCTTGACCCCGTCCACCGCCGGCAGCGGATGCGAGAGGCGCACGCCGGCGTACAGCACCGGGAGCGCGAGGACGAAACCGGCGATCGGCCCCGCGACGCCGACGTCGAACAACTGACGGCGGTCGGTCAGTATGGTGCGTAACCGGATGAACGCTCCCATGGTCCCGATGAAGGAAGGCCACAACGGAACCGGAAGGAAATACGGTGGCGACACGTCCAGCTGATAGCGCCGCGCCACGAAATAGTGACCCAGCTCGTGCGCCAGAAGGATTCCGACCAGGGGGACCGAAAAGACGAAGCCCGACGCGAAGGCCGCGACGGGCTCACCGATCACCGTGAAGCGACCGCGCAAGAGTCCCCACGCGTCGTCGATCATCACGTGGCCGCGCAGTACGCTGCCGGCGATGGTGGTCGTCACGAGTGTCAGCAGGAGCAGCGCCAGGTGCAGCCACCACCGCTCCCGGCGCTGCACCCGGCGGCGGCTCAGAATCAGCCAGCGTCCGTTCGCATCGTCGGCCCAGTAGAAGTGACCGGGCCACTGCGACAGGGCCTGGGCCAGCGCCGGGGAAGGACCGGCATGAGCCGGATCTACAAGCGCATCAATGACTTCCCGATCGCGCAACAACAGGGTGCGCCACCCCATGACGAAGGGCGCGAGCTCGGCGGGAAGCGGTTGATCTTGACTAGACACCACGCAAACCCCTATGATAGCGACTGCACACCGGCACAACCCTTAACGCTTCCATAGATCCAGACATTCACCATCCTGCCACGGGCCTCTCTGCCCGCCTGTAGCCCAACGGAGTCTCTGCACACGTGGATATCGCCGAGTTGAAACGAAAGTCCGTCGCGGAACTGCACGCGATGGCGGAGAGCCTCAACATTCAAAACTACTCGGGGCTCCGGAAGCAGGACCTCATCTTCCGGATCGAGCAATCGCTGCTCGACACCGACACCGTCCTGCGTGGTGAAGGGGTGCTCGAAATCCTGCCCGAGGGCTACGGCTTCCTCAGGAGCCCCGACTGGAACTACCTGTACGGACCCGACGACATCTACGTCAGTCCGAGCCAGATCAAGCGCTTCGATCTGCGCACCGGGGACACCATCCTCGGCCAGGTGCGCCCGCCCAAGGAAGGGGAGCGCTACCTGGCGCTCCTCAAGGTCGAGACCGTCAACAGCGAAGAGCCGGAGAAGGCGAAGCATCGCGTCGCCTTCGACAACCTCCGGCCGCGCTACCCCGAGGAGCGCATCCGGCTCGAGCGCAAGGACGGGGACCTGTCGATGCGGGTGATGGACATTCTCTGCCCGATCGGCAAGGGTCAACGCGGTCTGATCGTGTCGCCGCCCAAGGCCGGCAAGACGATCCTGATGCAAAAGCTCGCCAACTCCATCATCGAAAACCATCCCGAGGTCTACCTCATCGTGTTGCTGATCGACGAGCGGCCCGAAGAAGTGACCGATATGGAGGAGAACGTCAAGAGCGCCGAGGTGATTTCCTCGACGTTCGACGAGCCCGCCGATCGCCACGTGCAGGTCGCCGACATGGTGATCGAGAAGGCGAAGCGCATGGTGGAGCACGGCAAGGACGTCGTCATCCTGCTCGATTCGATCACCCGGCTGGGCCGGGCGCACAACGTCGTCGTGCCCCATTCGGGCAAGATCCTGTCGGGCGGCGTGGACGCCAACGCCCTCCAGAAGCCGAAGCGGTTCTTCGGCGCCGCCCGCAACATCGAAGGAGGCGGATCGCTCACCATTCTGGCCACCGCCCTGATCGACACCGGGTCGCGCATGGACGAGGTGATCTTCGAGGAGTTCAAAGGCACCGGCAACATGGAAGTCATCCTCGACCGCCGCATCGCCGACCGCCGGGTGTATCCCGCCATCGACGTGCAGCGCACCTCCACACGCAAAGAGGAGCTGCTGCTCGCCAAGGAAGAGCTCAACAAGGTCTACCTGCTGCGCAACTTCCTCGCCGACATGCCGCCGGTCGAAGCGATCGAGTTCCTGCTCGAGCGCATGAAGCGCACCAAGTCGAACCAGGAGTTCTTCGCGACGATGTCGCAGGGTTAGGCGGATGGACGGGCAACCGCCTCTCGAGGGGCGGTTACTGGGCGTGGACTGGGGCGAGCGCCGCATCGGGCTCGCCCTCTCGGATGAATCGCAGACCCTGGCCCAGCCGCTCGGCACCCTCACCCGCCGGCGCGGCAAGCGTTTTCCGATGACCGAGCTGATCGCCAACGTGAGCCGCCACGCCGTGGTCGGGGTCGTGGTCGGTCTGCCGCTCGAGGCGTCCGGCGACGAGGGCGAGCCGGCGCGCGCGGCCCGGACGCTGGCGCAGGACATTGCGCGGCGCGCGGAACGCCCGGTGGCGATGTGGGACGAACGCTTCACCACGGCACGGGTCCGGCGCGCGGTGCACGAGATGGGCGGTACCCCCCGGGATCGGCCGGGCGATGTGGACGCGCTCGCGGCGACGCTCCTGCTGCAACATTATCTCGACGGCCGCCGCGGAACGGCGACATGAAGCCGCTCGCGGTCCTGATCAGCCTGGCGGTCCTCGTCGCCTGTCAATCGGGCGCGCCCGCCCCGCCCCCGTGTGACGCGGGCGCGGAGTGCGTCGCCGTGACCGTGCCCCGCGGCGCGACGCTTCGCTCCGCCACTGATTCCCTCGCCGCGCACGGTCTCGTCCGCAGTCGTTTCTGGTTCACGGTGTACGCGCGGATCCGGGGACTCGGCAGCTCCCTGAAAAGCGGCAGCTACGCGTTTCATCACGATGCCGCTTGGAGCGAGATCGTGGCGGCCTTGAGCCTCGGTCGCGGCACGCTGGTCCGTTTTACCGTACCCGAAGGACTGATGCGTGACGAGATCGGTCAGCTGGCGGCTTCGGAGCTCGGGGTACCGCAGGATTCGTTTCGAACGGCCACGGAGGATCCGGTACTGTTGCGCGATCTCGGGCTCATTCCCCTGGCCGAGAGCGCGGAAGGCTACCTGTATCCCACCACCTACACCGTCCATCCGCATCCGACGGCGCGCGAGCTGGCGCGGTTGATGGCCGCCGAGTTCGAGGGGCGCTGGCTCTCCGCGTGGCAACGGCGACTCGATACGCTTCGCATGACACGCCACGAGGTCGTCACGCTCGCGTCCATCATCCAGGCGGAAGTGCGCTACGGGCCGGACCGCGAGTACGTCTCCGCGGTCTATCACAACCGGCTGCGGCAGGGGATGCCGCTCCAGGCCGATCCGACGATCGTGTACGCGCTGGGCCGGCGCCCCAGACGGGTGTACGAAAAAAACCTCACCATCGCCTCCCCCTACAACACGTATCTCCACCCGGGTTTACCACCGGGACCCATTTGCCAGCCCGACAGCGCGTCGATCGTGGCAGCGCTCTATCCCGCGAACACACCGTTCTTGTATTTCGTGGCCCAACCGGACGGGAAGCACATCTTTTCGGCGACGTACTCGGAGCACCTCGCGGCCATCCGCCGCGTCAGGGAGATGGAGACCGGGAGGGCGCCGGTCCGAGTGCCGTCCTGAGCTGGCGCGTCGCGGCCTCGACATCCTCCGCACCGAGCACCGCCCCGATGACTGCGACGCCCGTGGCGCCCGCGGTCACGATCGCGCCGGCATTCGAAGCGTTGATGCCGCCGATGCCGATCACCGGTATCCCGGGCGGGGTGAGGCGACACAGGGCGGCGAATCCGCCGGGTCCGAGCGGGACACCCGCGTCCGGCTTGTTCGCAGTGACATAGCAGGAGCCGATGCTCCAGTAGTCGACCGGCCAATCGCGAGCGCGGCCGGCTTCCGCGGGGTTGCCGACGGAAGTCCCGAGGAGGAATCCCGGCGGTGTCCGCGCGCGAATCGCGGGCGGCGGGACGTCGTCCTGTCCCAGGTGGGCGCCGGCCGCACCGGCCGCCAGGGCCACATCGACGCGGTCGTTCACCAGGACCGGCACCGAGGGGGGAAGCGCGCCGATCAATGCCTGGGTGAGGGCAAGCAGGTCCCTCGCCGAGCCGTCCTTCCACCGGACCTGCACCATTGTGGCGCCGCCCCGGACGGCGGCGAGACCGAGGGCCACGGCGTCGCGCCCCTTGAGGAACGCGGCATCCGTGATCACCATCAGGCGCAGCCGATCGACGAGGCTCATGAGCACCGACAAGCTAACCGCCGTCGTGAGCGCCAAGGGCGCGGCCCGCTGGGCGGCCGGTCATCCGTGGATCTATCGCAGCGACGTGCTCGACGCGCCACGAGGCGAGCCCGGTATCGTGCGGGTCGGCGATCGGCGCGGCGCGTTCCTGGGCCAGGCACTGTATTCGCCGCGCAGTGAGATCCGCCTCCGGCTGCTCACCACGGAGGACGCGCCGATCGACGTGGCCTGGTGGGCGGGCCGGATCGGGGCGGCCGCGGGGCGCCGCACCGGGATCGACGCCACGGCGTGGCGTGTGGTGCACGCCGAGGGTGATGGGCTCCCATCCCTCGTCATCGATCGGTACGGGCCGTACGTCGTGGCGCAGCTCTTGTCGGCCGGCCTCGAAGCCGTGCGCTCGGATGTGATCGCCGCCATCAGGACCGTGCTCTCCCCCGAAGGGATCCTGCTGCGCAACGACACCGCCATCCGTCGCCACGAAGGACTGCCGCTCGAGACCTCGACCGTACTCGGCAGCGTTCCGGAGGAAATCGAGGTCACCGAGCATACCGTGCGTTACCTCGCGGGGGTGCAACACGGGCAGAAGACTGGTGCGTTTCTCGATCAACGTGACAACCGGGCGTCGATCGCGTCGCTCACGCGGGCCGGCGGGCGCGCGCTCGATCTCTTTACCTACCATGGCTCCTTCGCGCTCCACCTCGCCCGGCGGGCTGGGAGCGTGATGGCGGTAGACCAGAGTCCGGAGGCGCTGGCGCGCGGCAGTCGCAACGCCGCGCTCAACGGGCTCACCAACATCGCCTGGCGCGAAGCCAATGCCTTCGACTTCCTGCGGTCGCTGGAGCGCGCGCGGGAGCAGTTCGATGCCGTCGTGCTCGATCCCCCGGCGTTCGCCAAGACCAGGGAGAGCGTGCCCCGCGCGCGCGCGGGCTACAAGGAGATCAACCTGCGGGCCATGCGCCTGCTCGCTCCGGACGGAGTGCTGCTGACCTGCTCCTGCTCCTATCACGTTCATCGGGCGGATTTCATGGACATGCTCACCGATGCCGCCAGGGACAGCGGGCGCCGGCTCGAACTGGTGCGGCTGACCGGGGCCGCCGCCGACCACCCCGAGGTCCTGACGATTCCGGAGACGGCGTACCTGAAAGGGGCGATCCTGAGGGCCCTGGACTGAGACGCCCCCAACCCACTGGGCACAACGTACTGTGGGGTAAAGGGTTGACTCCTGACGCCCGTCTTACAACCTTGCACCCATGCCAACCGCCAGGCCCCAGGCGCACGACCGGACTGCCCTGATCCGGCGCGTGCTGATGGGCCTCCTGTTTGCCAACCTGGCCGTCGTGGTCGCCAAGCTCGTCGTCGGGCTCGCGTCCCGCTCGCTCGCCGTTCTTGGAGACGCGCTGCACTCTTCCGTCGATGCCTTGAACAACGTCCTGGCGCTGGTCGTGGTCCGCGTGGCCGAGCAGGCCCCGGACGAAGAGCATCCCTACGGGCACCGCAAGTTCGAGACGCTCGGTGCCCTGGCCATCGTCGGCTTTCTGTCCATCACCTGCTTCGAGCTGACCCGCGACGCCCTCACGCGCCTGTTCGGCGCGCATGACGCGCCCGTCGTCACCACGGGCCAGCTCGGCATCCTGCTGGGCGGTCTCGGGATCAACGCGTTGGTCGCCTGGTACGAGCGGCGGCGCGGCAAGGAGCTGGGCAGCGATCTGCTCGTCTGGGATGCCGCCCACACGCAGAGCGACGTCTACATCACCACCGGAGTCATCGCCGGGTTGCTGTTGTCCCGGGTCGGTTGGTGGTGGGCGGACCCGGCTATCGCGCTCGTCATCGCCATGCTGATCGTCCGCGTCGGCTATCAGATCACCCAGCGGACCGTGCCCGAGCTGGTGGACCAGCGCGCACTTCCTCAGTCGGATATCCAGTCGCTGGTCGAGGGCGTTTCCGGGGTCCGTGGGGCGTACGACATCCGCTCGCGCGGTGGCCCGCACGTTCGCTACGCCGAAGTGACGATCGCCGTCGACCGCGACACCAATGTCGCGCAAGCGCATGCCATCGCGGACGAAGTGGAGCACCGCCTGAAGCGCGACCTCCAGATGGCCGAGGTCACGGTGCACGTCGAGCCATGTTGAGCTCCCTGGATCGAGGCGCCCGCGGCCGCCCGCGGCAGCCGTCCCGCTCGCTGCGCCAGGAGTACGAGGAATTCCTGTTCCAGCGCATCGAGGAATACAAGAACAGTCTGTCGCGCGCCCATCTGCTGGAAATCGGCGACGAGGCGGTGCGCGAGCTGGAGATCGCGGGCGCCGATCAATACCTGCTCACCGAAGTGCTGCTGCTCGAGCATGTGGATCGGGTCATCTCGCGCCGTTTGCGCCTCCCCAGCTTCCAGCGCTGGGTGCGCAGTCACCGCGCGCTCCGCTCAGCCCAACGCGCGCCGACGCACTGGGAGCTGGAGTCGGCCGGGCCGCTGGTGGCCTGCGCCCGGCGTCTCGAACCCGGAGACGCGGCACTCGTGATCGGCGCGGCGGCCCTTCCGGCGGCGCTGTTCATCGCCGCCCATGACGTGGAGGTGTTGCTGCTGGACCAGGATCTCGCCGCGGTCGAGGCCGCCGAGGGTCGCGCGGTGGCCGAGCAGCTCGCCGGGCGATTCCACGCCCTGGTGGTCCAGTTCGGCAATTGGATGCCCGACGTCCCTGTCACGGTCGCCGTGCTGCACCCCACCGCCCTGGCGAGCATCGAACCCGACGCGCGTCATGCGCTGGTGAGCGACCTGCAACGGCGCACACCGCCCGGCGGCATGCATGTGATCCTGCCATGGAGCGGCGATGAGCCCAACAAGGTGATCCCCATCGGCACGGACACGCTACTCAGTCTCTATGAGGAGTGGCAGATCGACCGACGGCCCCGAGGGCGTCGCGGCGGATTCGCCGCCTCGAAGAATCCGCGTCAGTCCGACACGCAGGCGAACGTGTCGGAATAGCGATTTCGCATTCCGAGCCAATCACACAAGTAATTGCACTGTAACGATTTAGACAACTCGCTCGTGTGGTCCTCGTCTTGCCTTTACTTAGGCCGACATGCCACGAGTTCGAGCGAGATCATGACCAGTCTGCCTATCGTCCTAGACGACGAACCTATCGGGATCGTACTCAGCGCCGGCCAGCGCGTCCTGCGACCGGCCAGGATCTGGGCCTATTGCTGGTGCGACGATGATCTGGAACCGGGGGATCACGTGCATCGCCACCTCCCCGTGGACCCGCACCGATGACCTGAAGCGATTCGCATCGACCTGAAACACCAGCGGGACCGGATTTCACACCGGTCCCGCTTTGCTTTCCGTACTCCCCGCGTCTAGTCTATTGCCCGTCTCCTACCGAAGCCCTTCATGCCCGAAACGATGCAAGCCGTGGTGAAGGACAAACGTGCCCCGGGTTTGACGGTGACCCGGGTTCCGAAGCCGGCACCAGGCCCCGGCGAGGTGTTGATCGCCGTGCGGCACGCCGGCGTGTGCGGGACCGACCTCCACATCGCCGACTGGGATCCATGGGCGCAGGGGCGCATCAAGCCGCCGGTCGTGATCGGCCACGAGTTTGCGGGGGAAATCGTCCAGAGCGGCGCGGAAGTCACGGGACTTTCGGTGGGTCAGATCGTCACGGCCGAAGGACACATCGTGTGCGGGCATTGCCTGCAATGCCGCACCGGAAACAGTCACATCTGCAAGAACACCCGGATCATCGGCGTGGACCGGGATGGCGCGTTCGCCGAGTTCATCACCATGCCGACGAGCAACGTGCTCCCGTTGCAGGGGATCCCGACCGAGATCGGCGCCATCATGGATCCCATGGGCAACGCGTTTCATACGGTCCTCACCGCCGAGATTCCGGGCAGCACGGTGCTGGTCGTAGGCTGCGGTCCGATCGGGTGTTTCGCGGTCGGGATCGCCCGCGCCGCCGGAGCCGCGCGGGTCATCGCGACCGACATCAACCCCAAGCGGCTGGCGCTCGCGTCGCGAGTCGGCGCCCATGTCGTCGTCAATGCCGCTACCGAGGACGTGGTGCAGACGGTGACCGCGGAAACGGCGGGCGAGGGCGCGGACGTGGTGTGCGAGATGTCCGGCGTCCCATCGGCCCTGCACCAGGCGTTCCGCGCCGTCCGCCTGGGTGGACGAGTCCAGCTGCTGGGCATTCCCAAAGGCGAAGTTTCGATCGACTTCGCGAACGAGATCATCTTCAAAGGCATCACCGTGTACGGCGTCATCGGCCGCAAGATGTATGAGACCTGGCATCTGATGCGCCGCTTCCTCACCGCTGGACTGCTGGACCCCCGCCCGGTTGTTACGCACCGCTTCCCACTCGCCCGGATTGATGACGCCCTCGCGGCGATCCGCTCGGGCGACGCGGGCAAAGTCATCCTGGAGATCGCATGAGCCTGGCCGGCAGCCTGGAGACCGAGCTGGAGCAATTCAAGCGCGATGGCGTGTACAAGCGCCTCAACCATCTGGAGGGCCCCCAGGGAGCGCGGACGCGGATGGAGGGACGGGGCGAGGTCGTGATCCTGTCTTCCAACAACTACCTCGGGCTGTGCAACGAGCCGGAAGTAGTGGCCGCCGGCAAGGCCGCGCTGGATCAGTTCGGCGCCGGAACCGGGTCCGTGCGCTTCATCTGCGGGACCTTTACCATTCACCGCGAGCTCGAGGCGGCGCTGGCGCGCCTGGTCGGCTGCGAATCCGCGTTGTCCTATGTCAGCTGCTGGAACGCCAACGAAGGACTCTGCCCCACGATCCTGAGCGAGCAGGACATCGTCATATCAGACCAGCTGAATCATGCGTCGATCATCGACTCGATCCGTATCGCCAAGACGATCGCCAAATGCCAGACGGCCGTCTATCGCCACTCCGACATGGCCGACCTGGAAGAAAAGCTGGCGGCGGCCCGGGCGGCCCGGCGCCGTCTGGTGTTCACCGACGGCATCTTCTCCATGGAGGGCGACATCGCCCGGCTGCCGGACATTTTGACCATCGCCCGGACCTACGATGCCATCGTCGCCGTCGATGATTCGCATGCGACCGGCGTCCTGGGCAAGAACGGACGGGGCACGGCGGAGCACTTCGGCGTGCTCGGAGCGGTCGACATCATTACCTCGACGCTGGGCAAGGCGTTGGGCGGCGCCGCCGGAGGGTTCACGGCCGGCCCCCTGGCCCTTACGGACTATCTGACCCAACGGTCTCGGCCCCAGCTGTTCAGCAATGCCTTACCACCTACGGTCGCGGCCAGCGCTCTCGCGGCGGTGCGCGTGCTCGGGGCGCAGCCCGAGCGCGTCGCCCGGCTCCACCAGAACGCCGCCTATTTCCGAGACCAGCTACAGGGCCTGGGCTTCAAGCCGCTCGCTGGTGAGACGCCGATCGTGCCGGTGATTCTCGGGGAAACGGCCAAGGCGATCGAGATGAGCGACCGGTTGCTCGAGGAAGGCGTCTTCGTGACCGGCTTCGGCTACCCCGTCGTGCCCCAAGGGCACGCGCGGGTTCGCTGCCAGCTGTCGGCGGCGCACTCGCGTGACGATCTGGACTTCGCGCTGCGGGCGTTCACGAAGGTGGGCAAGCAGCTTCGCTTGATATAGACACTATTAAGCCACAATAAGCACACTTCAAACAGTTGATTATCGGTATATTTTCGGTATCTGAGAAGGGACCTAAAGTAGTTTCACGGCTCACCGCCTTAACCGACACTCCTGCAACATGCTAGCGTGACGGGCGCTGCTTGCCAAACCGCGCCCGATCCCTATTTTGGGGGTCCCGGCAGCCACCCGTGGGCCGGCCACCTAGTGGAGGAGTGCGATGAAGCCGCTGTCCCGTTTGGCGCTGTGCGCCCTGTTCGTGGCTCCGCTCGTCTCGGCACGACCCGCGGCGGCCCAGATATACGATCACTCGTATCGCTGGTACTGGGGTGCCCAGGCGGGCGGGTACCTGTACCAGACCAACTCCCAGGGTTACCACCTCGACCCGATTATTGGAGGCCATTGGCTGATCACGGCCAAGCGCACCGGCCTCTACATCGGCGCGGAGCAGGCGTTCTTCCTGTCCGACGCCCGGGCCGCTGTCTTCGACCCCAACTCAGGCACCGGGCTGCGCGACGCGACCTTCAACCAGGTCCGCCGCCTGTTCTTCGGGCTGCTCGCGTTCCCGCTCCAGAAGCGCATCGAGCCCTACGTCGGCGGTGGCTTCGCCCTCGTGACGATCCAGGGACCGGTCGTGGACTGCACCAACACGACGCCCAACTCGCAGTGCGCGACCGCCAACGACCAGTTCGCGGCGCAGAATCAGGTCGACGACGCGGGCAGCACGGCCGTGGGCTGGTTCATGGGCGGGTTCCAGATCAACATCGGGAAGATGGGCGTCTACGGGCAGTATATGCTGACGTCGGCCTCGCAGAACTTCCTCATCTCGGGCTCCACCCATTCCATCCAGGGTGGGATTCGCTATTCGCTCGGGAGCTCCAAGGAAGACGTCAACACCGCGCACTAGCGCGACAGCCACTCCGACCCCGAGATCACGAAGCGTAGCGGCCAGTCCGCGGCGTCCGTGATCCCGACCCGACCGGTGACCGCGACCGGCGCTCGACGGCGCCGGTCGCGTACTATCCGGAGCCTGCCCTTGGTCAGCAGCCCGCCGTTTTCCCTTCCCGTGATCCCCAGCGCCTGGCACAGGCGCGCCGGGCCGGCACACAGATCGGCATCGCGCACCCCCCCACGGCCGCGGCGCCGCCGCATGACGGGTAACCCCTCGAGCGGCTCGAGCGCGCGGATCAGCACTGCCGCCGGGAACCCCAACCGCTCGGTGACCGCGTTCAGACACCAGTGCATGCCGTAGGTGAAGTAGACGTATGCCGTGCCGGGCCGTCCGTACATCACTTCGGTCCGCGCCGTGCGGCGATGGCCGAAGGCGTGGCTGGCCGGGTCGTGGGGACCCAGGTAGGCCTCCGTCTCTACGATGCGGCCCGCGGTCCGGCGGCCGCCGATATCGCTGACCAGGATCTGCCCCAAAAGACCACGCGCGACCTGGATCGTAGGTCGCGCGTAGAATGACGCCGGGAGCGGCGAACCGGTCATTCGCCGCCGATCAACCCGCGCTTCACACGACTCCAGAAGGAGCCGCCCTCGTCAGGGTGTGACTGCGGTGGTGCCGGAGGCGGCGAGGCGGGGGCCGCCGGCTCAGGGGCTCGCGTCGGAGCAGCCGACCGCGTCTGCTCGCGACGGTCCTCGCTGCTACGCTCGGGGCGCTCGCCCCCGCTCCGTTCACCGCGCCCACGACCCCCACGGCCACGCCCACCGCGCCGCCCGCGGGAGCCGCCGCGCGATCCCTCGACCGCTTCGCCGGACCCGGACCGGTCTTCACGGCCAGCAACGCCCCCCTCACGATCCTCGCCCTGATTCCATCCGGTGCGGGACTCGCTGCTTCCCCCTTCACGCGAGCCACCACGGCTCCCGCCCCGACCACGGCCCCCCCGACCACGCCCGCCGCGCTCGCCACGTTCGCGACGTGGACGCTCACTCTCCTCCCGACCAGCGGGCGGCTCGCCCGCGGGCGTCTGGGGTTGGCGCGGCGGTAGCAGCTCGATTTTAGAGCGGAAATTGGGATCGACTTCGACGACGCCCACCTTGGGAACGCCGGGAGCCTGCGGGCGCGGACCGCGAGACCCGCGCCGGAACCGGGCACTCCGCATCGGGACGCCCGCTGGAGAGCCCTGGGAATAGGGCGGCGGAGGCGCGGACGACGCCGGCTGCGGCGGCTCATACTCTTCTTCTTCGACTGCTCGTGCCGCGGGCGCCCGCTCGACCGGCTCGGGCGGGGGCGTTTCCTCGTGACGGACGCGGACGGCATAGTCGCCGGATTCGTCCTTGGAGAGGTCGATCAGGTCGGCATCGTGGGCTTGCCGGAGCAGTTTTGGCATGCTGCGGGCTTCAACTTGCTTGGCGCCTTCCGGCGTCAGCTCGTTCATCACTTCACGCACGGTGTCGACAGTCACCGGCTGCTCGCCGCCCATACGTCCCAGGGCCTGTTTCAGGAGGCCGAACGCATCGCCGACCAGCGATCCACGCCGCCCACTGGATGCGGCCCTGACAGGAGCGGCGGGGGCGGAGGCAGCGGCGGGGGGGGCAGCGGCGGGGGCGGGGGCTTCGACCGAGTCCGGGCCAGGGGTGGCCGCCGCGGCCAGTGACGCGGTGCCGAGCATGATCTCGTATTGACCGTTGTCGAGCCGAGTGGTCTTGATGAACCCGCGGTGCGCCGCTTCCTGCACGAATTTGCTGAAGCGGGAGAACCCGGCGTTCTTCTCGTCGAACGTCGGATCGATCTCCTGCATCACCTGTTTCAGGCGATCGGAGCGCATCACGTCGTTGTGCGCCGTCATCTGCTTCACCGCCTCGACCACGAGCTCCCAGGGATCGCGGCGCACGTGCTCGATGTCGCTCTCCTTGGTCAGGCCGGCCAGCTCGTTGTACGAGTAGTATTCGTCGCAATTCTGGATCAACAGGTCCGAGGACGATTCGCGGATCCCCACCCCGATGACGTACTTGCCGTACTCCTTGAGCTTGAGCACCAGCGACGAGAAGTCGCTGTCCCCCGAGAGCAGGATGAACGTGCCGATCTCCGGTCGCGTAAACACCAGCTCCAGGGCATCGATGGCCAGGCGGATGTCGGTCGCATTCTTCTTGCTCGACCCGTAGGCCGGAGCGAAGATGAGATCGATCGAGGATTCCGAGAGTGGAACGATGTACTGCGGATACCGGCGCCAATCGGCATAGGCCCGTTGGACGGCGACTTTCCCCCTGATGATTTCAGACTGCAACAGCCGCTTCAACTCCGATTGCAGATCGGAGCGGATTCCCATCGTCACATTGTCGAAATCGATCATCAATGCAGCGTTAGGAGCGTGAGCGGGGGGTTCTTTGTGCGTGGGCCGGGCGAGGTGTGCGTGCGGCTGGGTTACCATGATGTGTTTTTCTGACTCCTGAGACCTGTTCCCGCGCGCTTCCAGGGCGGCACTCTCCACTCCCGATCGGTGGACAGGCGCCTTGCGCGCTGGTGACGGTAGTCTCGAAACGTTACAGGCAGGGCCATCGCGCGGTGCGCGTCTGGTGAGCTGCCACTTGGCTGCGCCTCGCCAGCGTTTGACGGCGGCAAGGGGAGTCCAAGAGCCTGGAGCAGGGAGCGGGGAGCACGGCGATTGGAGCTTCCTGCTCCCCGCTACATGCTCCGGTTCCATGCTCCCGACGGTTTCCAGGACTCCATCGGGAACCATTGATACTAAACAACTTGCACGCAAATAGGAAGTGGTCAGTCGCCCAGGACCTTGATAATCACCCGTTTCTTGCGCTGTCCGTCCCATTCTCCGTAGAACACGCGCTGCCAGGGGCCGAAATCCAGCTTCCCATCGGTTATCGGGACCAGCACCTCGTGCCCGATCGTGAGGCTGCGCAGGTGCGCTGCCGCGTTGTCTTCTCCCGTCTCGTTATGCCGATAACGACCGGGATCCCATGGAGCGACCGTCCCTTCGAGCCAGGCCAGAATATCGTGCCACAGCCCTGACTCGTGGTCGTTCACGAAGACCGAAGCCGAGATATGCATCGCCGAAACGAGCACCAGCCCTTCCTTCACGCCGCTCGTCGCAACCTGATCGGCGACTTCATTCGTGATATCGATGATCTCCTGACGGGACTTGGTGTTGAACCACAGGTAGTGGGTGTGACTCTTCATCGACCCTCCCGCCGTGTCAGTTTGTTGCACTCGACTCAAGCTCCTAGATTGCGCCAAGATATGGCGCTCCCATTTCGCCGCCGGATCTTCGTGATCCTGGTCCTCATGGCCGCCGTCCCGACCGGGCTGGCGGTAGTGGGCTGGGTGCTCACGGTCCGCACCTTCGGGCCGACCACGGGCGCGCGTGCCTCGCTCGAGGAGGTTGCCGCCTCCGCGCGGGGGATGCTGGAGCGGGTGGATACGACACGGCTCGACGCACCGGCGCGCGCCGCGATGCGTGACCATCTGGAGTCGTTGTCACGCGGCGTCAGCCTCGCCCGCCGCGCCGATCGTTTTCTCCGCTACTACACGGCCGGCCTCGCCACCGTGGTGGTCGCCCTGGGCGGGTTCGTGCTGTTCGCCGCGGTCCGGGTGGCGGGCCATTTGTCCCGCCAGCTGTCGCGGCCGATCGACGAGCTGATCGGCTGGACCCGATTGATCCGCCAGCACGAGCCGCTGCCGGCGGGGCCCCCGACGCGCGGCGCTCCCGAGTTCGCCTCGTTGCGCCTGGCGCTCCGCGACATGGCCGGCGTGCTCGATACCGCCCGGGCGCGCGAGCTCGAGGCCGAGCGCCTGCGCGCGTTCCGTGAAGTGGCGCGACGCGTCGCCCACGAAATCAAGAACCCGCTGACCGCGATGCGGATCGCCGTGGACCAGCTCGGCCATCACAAGGACGCCGTGGCCGCCCGTACCGCGCTCGCGGTGGACGTGCTCCGCGCCGAGACCGATCGCCTCGAGCGGCTGGCCCAGGAATTCTCCGACTTCGGCCGGCTGCCTGAAGGGCCGAAGAGCGAAGTGGACATCGTGGAGCTGCTCGAAGAGCTGGGGCGAACCGCCGTCACCGCGGACGTCCGGGTGCAGGTGGCGGCCAACGGCGGGCGCCGCTCGATCCAGGGTCACTACGAGCCGCTGCGGCGCGCGTTCAGCAATCTGTTCCGGAACGCCGCGGAAGCGATGGGCGGGCACGGGACCATCGACGTCTCGGTATCGGGCGAAGGCCGCGGCATCGTGGTGGCGGTCGCCGATCACGGCCCGGGGATTCCGGCCGAGCTGCGCGGTCGCGTGCTCGAGCCCTACGTCACGACCAAGCCGGGCGGAACCGGGTTGGGCCTCGCCCTGGTGCGCCAGACCGTCGACGCCCATCAAGGAACCATTGCCGTGTCGGAAACCGTGGGTGGCGGAGCCACTTTCACGCTGGTGTTCCCCACATGAGCCCCCGCATCC
>Ga0075421_100003902_pt1 | contig 17928 bp, 15 predicted proteins | sample SoiMetdeltSBSDD5_FD_75292 | JGI IMG/M metagenome (GOLD analysis project Ga0075421, IMG submission 75292) | Bulk soil microbial communities from a Populus tree surrounding site in Tennessee, USA - Soil MetaG P. deltoides SBSDD5 | ecosystem: Environmental > Terrestrial > Soil > Tree plantation...
TCGAGCGGATGATCACGTTGCTGTTTCGCTACAACCTCAACGCGCCGCCGTTCATGGAGCAGGTGACGAAGCTGGTGATCACCGGCAACGTCGACCGCGCGGTGAAGCTGTGCGGCGCCGCGCCGCACGCGCCGCTGGCGAAGGTGATCCGCGCCGGGCTGACCCGCGCCAACCGGGGCGAGCTGGAGGTGGCCAAGGCGATGGAGGAGGCCATCCTGGAGCACACCCCGCCGGTGTCCACGCGCATCCAGTGGCTGTGGTCCCTGGCGAACATCGCCACCCTGGTGGGCCTGATCGGCACCATCGTCGGCCTGATCGGCACCTTCCGGTCGCTGGGCAACGTGCCCGCGGACCAGAAGCAGGCGCTGCTCTCCGCCGGCATCTCCGAGGCGATGAACAACACCGCCTTCGGCCTCTCCATCGCGGTGACCTGCATCGTCTTCCACCTCTTCCTCACCGCGTACGCCAAGCGGATGGTGGAGGTGGTGGAGCTGAACGCGCTCAAGCTGGAGAACCTGCTCTCGCGGAGGCAGGCCGGCGAGATCTCGGCGATGGACTTCGACAAGAACGGCTGAGAGGGCCTTTTCCGGTGGCGTTCTACTTCTCCAAGCGCAAGACCCGCCCGCGCGAGTCCGACGAGGTCGGCGAGCTGAACATCGTCCCCTACCTCGACATCATGATGAACCTCATCATGTTCATGCTGCTGTCGATGACCGGGCTGGCGGTGTTCGGGATCCTGAACGTGAACGCGCCCAGCTACGGCGGGCCGTCCGCGGGGGTGGGGGAGACGACGGACCAGCCCAAGCTGCTGCTCTCCGTGCTGATCTCCAAGAAGGGCTACTTCATCGCCGGCGCGGGCGCGGTGCTGGGGCAGGAGACGCCCACCGGCGAGGCCACCGCCGGCACCGAGGGGGAGCCCACGGTCCCCAAGAAGGGCGACGGGACGTACGACACCGCCGCGCTGACCGCCAAGATGGTGCAGATCAAGACCGCCTTCCCGTCGGAGTCCAAGGTGATCGTGGGGGCGGAGGCGGACATCTCCTACGAGACGCTGATCGACACCATGGACGCCATCCGCGAGACCGGCGGCGGCGACCGGAAGATCCTCTTCTCCGACGTCACCCTGGCCGCGATGTGACGTAGCCCAGAGCCCATGGCCCGCGCCCCCGCCCAGGACGACCAGATCTCCGACGAGGACCGCCAGCGGATGATGTTCCGCAAGGCGGTGTCGCGGAAGAAGCGCAAGGAGCGCGAGGCGGAAGGGGAGATCCGGGAGCTGAACATCACCGCGATGATGGACATGATGACCATCATCCTGGTGTTCCTGCTCAAGTCGTATTCGGCCTCGAGCGTGTCGATGACCGCGTCCGAGGACGTCCGCCCGCCGATCTCCACCACCCGCGCCACCCCGCGCGACACGGTGGCGGTCACCATCACCCCCAAGCACATCCTGGTTGGCGACAGGACGGTGGTCACGCTGGCCGGCGGGCAGATCCCGGCGGAGCTGCTCACCGGGCGGCTGGTGGTGCCGCTGGACGCGGCGCTGAAGAAGGAAGTGGACAAGCTGAAGTTCATCGCCGACCGGAACCCCAACGCGCCCTTCTCGCGCGAGATGTCCGTGATCGGCGACCGGAAGATCCCCTACGACCTGCTGCTGACCGTGCTCTACACCGCCGGCCAGAACGAGCTGGAGAACTACCGCTTCGTGGTGATCCAGAAGGAAGGCGGCGGCTAGAGCGTCGGCATCGCCTCCACCGCGGTGCGGTGGCGCGTGAGCTCCTCGTGCTCGGTGGCGTCCTCCTCGCAGCGGATGGCGAAGGGCAGCGCCGCCAGCCGCTCGAACGGGATGTCCGCGCCGCAGTCCACGCATTCGCCGAAGAGGCCCTGGTCCATCCGGACGAGCGCGGCGTCGATCTGGATCAGCTCGCGGCGCTGGGTCTCCATCAGGCTGGAGAGCGTGTAGTCGGCCAGCTCGATCTGGGCGTTCTCCTCGAACTCCGGGTCCCGGTCCTGAGCCTTGAGGCTCTCCGCCTCGCTCCTCGCCGCCATGGCGGTGGAGAGGAGATCACGCCGGCGCCGCTGCAAGAGCGCCCGGATGTGGCCGATGTCCTGCTCTCGAGTCATGTCGAGCTCCTCACGCTTCCCCGTGAAAAACAACGGGTGAAACGTAGGGGCCGGGGTGCCGTGGGGGTCCCCATGGCGACGGGGCGCCCGCGCGCCAGCTTGCCGGGGAGCAGGCGGCGGGGCGGCTAGAAGGACGCCTGGATCAGCAGCCCGTTCGTCGCCGGCAGCAGGGAGAGCTGGAGCCCGGGCGCGGCCGCGCCGAGCGCGCCGTGGATCTCCCCGCGCTTGAGCTTCTGGTTGTACTCGTCCGCCAGCCTCCGGTTCTCCTCCATGCCCAGCACCATGGGGTGGATGCCGGCGCTCCACAGCCCGAAGACGGTGGCGCCCAGGATGCCCCCCACGAAGAGCACCGGGCCCACGATGCCCGGCTGGAAGGTCGACTGGAGCGAGATGTAGGAGATGAAGCCGCCGGCGAAGCTCGCCGCCGCGCACCCGACGGCGGCCAGCGCGAGGGTGATCTTCATCGAGCCCAGGGCCGCGCTGCGGCCGGCCAGGTCCTCCCGGCCGACGGTCCGGTAGAACTCGTCCCACCACAGGCCCTGGCGCTGGTCGCCGCGGATGGGCGAGGCGTAGTGCCCCACCTTGACGCCCTCCTGGAGGGCCACCGTCTCCTGGAAGTCCAGGTAGTGCGAGCGCACGAACGCCTCGTCCACGTAGCGGGCCACGCCCTCCACCGGGCTGGCGCCGCCGCCCGGGACCAGAGGGGGCGCGCGCACCACGGGCTGTCCCTGCGGCACGTAGAAGGACCTCAGCGGCGACCGGTCCCGCCGGTAGATCGCCACCGTGCAGAGCTGAGCCCCTCCCTGGGCGCCCGGGTAGACGCGGACCACCGCCACCTGGTCCGCGCCGGAGCGGCCGGCGGCTTCCAGGGCCATCTCGTCGGTCCAGTGGCCGGTGGAGGGCCGGGGCGCGTCGATCACGCGCAGCGGCCGGGACGAGCGCCGGAGGGCGTCCGCCAGCGCCGACGCCGGGGCGACCGCGGAGGGGGACCCCGGGACCACCGCCACCGGCCCGTCGAGGAAGGCGGCGCGCACCGCCTCCGGGGAGAAGCTGGCCGCCCACCCGGCGGGTGCGGGCGCGGGCGCGGGCGCGGCCGGGGCGGCGGCGGCGACCGCCAGGGCCAGCGCGGTGAGGAGGCGGCGGCGGTCAGAACGAGGCACGGAGCACCAGCCCCCGGTCGTCCGGGCCCAGCGAGAGGAGCGGCCCGCCGGCGCCGGGGAGGTCGAGCCCGGAGCGCCCGCCGCGAAGCGACGCGTTGTAGTCGTCGGCGATCTTCTTGCGCTCCTCCAGCGACGCCGGCTGGGGATCGATGACGTAGCCCAGCACCCAGCAGACGACGGCGGCGGCGCCGATCGCGATGCCGAGCGGCTGGTTGACGAACAGCAGCACCACCAGGGCGCCGGGGACGCCCACGAAGGCGACGATGCCCAGCACGTTCTTGAGCACGCGCCCGGCGGCCAGCCGCGCCGCCAGGTCCTTGTGGCCGGTGATCTCGTAGAAGTGCTCCCAGCCGATCTCGCGCTTGTACTTGCCCAGGTACGGCTGGGCGTACCCCACCGACCGGCCGAGGCCGAAGAACCCCATCGAGTAGAACTCCTGGATCCCGACCATCTTCTGGTCGTACGCGTCGCTGGCGGCGCGGGCGATCTCCGCCACCTCCTCGGAGGCGCGCTGGCCGGCGGTGCGCTGCACGGTGGCGGCGGCGTCCATCGGCGCGCCCGCCCTGGCGGAGAAGCCGAAGGCGGCGGCGCCGCGGCGGTCGTAGGCGGCCACCACCGCGGTGGGCGGCTCGGCGCCCGAGCGGAACACCCGCACCACCACCACCGCGTTCACCGGCTGGTTGGCGGCGCGCTGGACGATCGCCGCGTCCTCCATCCGGGCCGCGCTGCCCAGCGGCGCGTCGTCCATCACCAGCTCCACCCGCCCGGTGCCGCGCAGCGCCGCCTGGAGCTCCTGGGCCGCCTCCGCGGACTCCGGGCCTCCGGGCACCACCAGCAGCGAGAGCTTGTCGCCCTCCGGCAGGTGCGACGCCAGCCGGTCCGGGAGGAAGGTGGACGACCAGTCGCCCGCCGCCGCCGGGAGCGGCGCGAGCACGGCCAGCGCTGCGATCAGCCGGAGCACCCTCGAGCCCCCTTCGGGCAGACGGGCGGATGCTCTCGCGGGGTCGTTCGCCCGTCAACGGCCTTCCCGGGCGTGGGCGGTTCCCCGGGAGCGGGCAAGCTGGTAGAGCCGTGGGACGTGGGAGAGGTCACCGTCATCGGCGGCGGGCTCGCCGGCACCGAATGCGCCTACCAGCTGGCCAGGCTGGGGCACCGGGTGGCGCTGCGCGAGATGAAGCCGCTGAAGCGGTCGCCGGCGCACAAGAGCGACCGGCTGGCGGAGCTGGTGTGCTCCAACTCCTTCCGCTCCGACAACCCGGAGAGCGCGATCGGCATGCTCCACCAGGAGCTGCGCTGGGCGGGGTCGATGATCCTGGCCTCCGCGGACGCGCACCGGGTGCCGGCCGGCGACGCGCTGGCGGTGGACCGGGAGGGGTTCGCCGCCGCGGTCACCGGAGCGCTGGCGTCGGAGGCGGGCGTCCAGCTCGTCCCGGGCGAGGTGACGGAACTTCCGGAGGGCGTGGTGGTCATAGCCACCGGGCCACTCACTACGGATGCGCTGACGCGGGCGCTGGCGCCCCTGGTCGGCGAGAAGCTCTATTTCTACGATGCCATCGCCCCCATCGTCTCCGCGGACTCCATCGACCTCTCCATCGCCTTCCGGCAAAGCCGCTACGGCAAGGGCGGCGGCGACGACTACCTCAACCTCCCGATGACCGAGGCCGAATACGAGGCGTTCGTGAACGAGGTCGTCCACGGGCAGCAGGTGGTCCCCCACGAGTTCGAGGAGGCCCGCTTCTTCGAGGGCTGCCTGCCGATCGAGGTGATGGCCGGCCGGGGGAGGGACGTGCTGGCGTTCGGGCCGATGAAGCCGGTGGGCCTGACGGACCCGCGCACCGGGAAGCGGCCGCACGCGGTGGTGCAGCTGCGGATGGAGGACCGGGCGGGGACCGCCTACAACCTGGTGGGCTTCCAGACGCGGCTGTCGTGGCCGGAGCAGAAGCGGATCTTCCGGGAGCGCATCCCGGGCCTGAAGGACGCGGAGTTCCTCCGGATGGGGCAGATCCACCGGAACACGTTCATCGACTCGCCGCGGCTGCTGTCGAAGGACCTCTCGCTGCGGGCGCTGCCGCGGCTGTTCTTCGCCGGGCAGATCTCCGGGGTGGAGGGGTACGTGGAGTCGGCGGCGTGCGGGTACCTGGTCTCGCAGATGGTGCACGCGCGGCTCTCCGGCGAGGAGGTGCCGGCGCCGCCGCCGGCCACGTCGGCCATGGGCGCGCTCTACCGGCACGTCACCGGCGAGGCGCATCCGGAGGGGTACGTGTACCAGCCGTCGAACGTGATCTTCGGGTTGTTCCCGCCGCTGCCGGGGCGGGTGAAGAAGGCGGAGAAGCGCGCCCGCTACGCGGAGCGCGGCCGCCGGGACTTTCTGGCGTGGCTCGGCTCGCGGCCGGGCCGCGCCCCCAGGGGAGAGGCGCTCACCGCATGAAGAGGGGGATGGTCGCGGCGTTGAAGTGGCTGGGGCTGGGGCTGGTGCTGCTGGGCCCTGGCGCGGCGTGCAGCAAGAGCGGCGCGGAGAAGGGCACGGCCTCCCGGATCGGGATCGGCGTGCCGGTCGCGCCCGGGAAGGTCTCGGACGTGCGGGTGACGCCGGACGGGTCCGCGGCGGTGTTCCTGGTGGACGGGCAGAAGCCGCACCTGGAAGGCATCCCGCCGCAGATGGTGGTGGGCCGGCTGCGGGCGGTGCGCCTGGACGACTCCGGCTCCGCCGAGCGCGAGCTGGGCGAGGGCATCACCAACGTCCCGGGCGGCTTCGTGCTGTCGCGGGACTCCAGCTGGGTGGCGTTCCTGGCCAACTACAACCCGGCCAGCCAGGTGGGGACGCTGCACCTGGGGCACCTGCGCGACGCGAAGCGGGGGTCCGCGAAGGTGGCGGAAGGGGTGAGCTGGGTGGTGCTGAGCCCGGACTCGAAGTGGGTGGCGTTCGTGGCGGGCGGCGTGCTGCGGGCGGGGCCGCTGGACGGCGGGCCGTACCTGGAGGTGGCCGGGCAGGTGGCGCTGGCGGACTTCGCGCCGTCGTCCGCGTTCCTGCTGGCGAAGCGCACCGGCGCGGCGGGCGGGGCGCTGCTGCTGGTGGAGGTGGGGAAGTGGGAGGCGCCGAAGAAGCTGGGCGACCAGGTGGGGGACTTCGCGGTGTCGGCGGACTCGGCGCGGGTGGCGCTGGGGGTGCGGAGCCCGAGGGTGGCGGCGGCGTATGACCTGCTGGTGGCGTCGGCGCCGCAGTTCGCCGCCGTGAAGGTGGCGGAGGGGGTGGGGTCGTTCGCGTTCTCCGCGGACTCCAGGCACCTGGCGCGCATCCAGAACCAGCCGCCGGGGCCGGACCAGCTGGGCGACCTCTACGTGGGGCCGGCGGACGGGACCGGGGCGCACCTGGTGGCGGCCAAGGCGCACGAGTTCACCTTCGCGCCGGACTCGCGCGCCATCGGGTACCTGGCCGAGTACCGGCAGCAGAACCACGCGGGCAAGCTGGGGCTGGCGCCGCTCCCGGAGGGGCCGGCCAGGGAGCTGGGCGACCTGGTGCCGAACTTCGAGTGGAGCTCGGACAGCAAGTCGGTGGCGTTCCTGCAGCGCTTCCTGCGGCCGGACTTCTCGGTGGACCTGATGCTGTACCGGACGGGGGAGCCGGCGGCGGTGAAGGTGGAGCGGGGGGTGTACGGGTACTCGTTCACGACGGACGGGAAGCGGCTGCTGTACCGGTCCGCGTGCATCCGCGACGGGCGCGCCTGCGACCTCTACGCGCGCGAGCTGGAGGCGCCGCTGCAGACCAACGACGCCGGGATGCTGGAGGTCAAGGGCAAGAAGGTGGCGGACGGGGTGTACGGCTACTTCAAGTCGTCCGAGAAGGGCCCGCGCGTGCTGGTGACGATGGCGCGGATCGACTCGCCGCTCTACGACCTGGGCCTGGTCAACCTGGAGACCGGCCAGTACAAGACGCTGCAGGAGCGGACGCTGCTCCCGCCCGCCTTCACCAACCCCGACGGCACCCGCGTGGTCTACGCGGTGGCCGAGCGCGCCCGCCCCGGCGTGTACGTGGCCGAAGGGGTGCCCTGAACGGCCAGGCGGAGCGCGCTCATGGCCGCGCCGCGTACGTCCTGGTTGGGATCTCGGGTGAGTCGCCGGAGCGCCTGCACCAAGGATGGCCTCAGGGAGAGCTTCTTGGCTCGTTCCGAGAGTTCCTTCGACTCCAGGAGCCACTGGATTCCGAGCGCCAGGTTGACGCGCTTCTCCCAGGATTTGCTCCGGGAGCAATGAATCAAGCGCTGGAGCTCATCCTCTCTCATCGGGGCGAGGTAGCGGACCATGGCGAGCCCACGGAGAGCGGACTCGTGTCTCGAGTCGAACAAGAGTCCTCGGATCAGCGGACGGTATCTTTGACCTTCGCCGGGATTTCTCCCGAGGAAGCTCTCGAGGGTCAGCGCGAGCCGGGAGCGCAGGACGGCAGATCTGCTCCAGCGCCTCCATGCGCGGCTGAAGGCGGGGCGAAAGTGGCGCGTTGGGAGGCGGGCGAATGGGGCCTCAGTGACGATGCGATGCCCTTCGTCGCCGTAGTCCTGGACGAGCTTGAGCACCAAGCTGGAGTCGATCTCGACCTCGCCGCTATCCACCGCCTCGATGGCGGCGGAAAACAGGTCGTAATCAGGCTGAAGCATCAATGCGGTGGTGAGCGTGGACCGCACGGAGGCAGGCAGGCGCTCGTCCCTCACCAACATCATGAGTGGGCTCTCCCGGGCCTTGGTCACAGGTCCCAGACCTTTCCATCGCCACACTTGTATCGGTAGGCATGGAGCGCCTTGCAGTCGCGGCGGCAATCGCCGTGTGTCTTGCGCTGCCCGAGACTGCCGGCGGCTCCGATGCAGTAGCAGGAGCCACACTTGTCCCCGTCCTTCGGACGATCTTCGCGAGGAAGTGCTGCCGCGCTCGTGTTGCCGTCCGGAGGCTTCTTCGCAGCTTCTGATCCGGGGTTTGAGGAAGGCTTGGGCTCCTTGGGCCGATCGGCTTCTGTCGGACTGGCAGGATCTGATGCGTTGCTCGTTCGCCGCTCATACCCGGTGCGTCGATCGATCTCATCGCCAGGGTACGGCGCGAGCGTCCGGCTCAGCGTGTCGCACTGTTCCTTGGTGAAGGGCCGCTTCCAGCCGTTCGGAAGGATGAGCGAGCAGGCGCAATTCTTGCCAAGAGCGTCGCAATCGACGACGGAGCAGGAGGGGCCCACCGAGCAAACGTCGGTTGGATTCGGCGAGTAATAGTACTGGCGGCCGGCGCCTTGCCCGAGGGCGGAGGACGCGGCGAGCGCGAGCGTCAGGATGACCAGTCCTCGCATTGCGCCAAGTCTACCTTGCGAACCCGAGCTCCTCCTCCAATTCGGACGCCGCACGAGCAGGGGAAGCACTCCTGCACCATCCTCTGTACTATCGGCCCGCTCTGCAAAGGAGGGGTCCATGGGTTCGTGGTTCCGGGTGCTGCTGGTCGCCGCCGTCGCTGCCGGTCTCGCGTGCAAGGGGGACCCGGGAGCCGCGGGTGCACGGGGTGAGCAGGGGCCGCCGGGCGACCCGGGCGTGGCGTTCGCTACTCCGCCGCTCGCCCTCTCCGGCGCCAGCAACGCCACCATCTCCCTCACCCGGCCCATGCGCTCGAATGGGGGCGGGAACCTGCTGGACTGGAGGTCGGAGCTCCCGCTCTGGGCGAACAAATGCGGGGTCGCCCCCGCGGTCTCGATCGCCACGGCGGACGCGCAGGAGGGTGACACCTCCTTCGAGTTCAACGTCTCCACGCCGAACACCGCCGGGTCGTGCGAGGAGTACGGCGATCTGATCGAGATCGATCCCACCTCCTCATACTCCGGCCAGGTGTGGGCCAAGCTGGTGGGCGGCGCAGGCAACTTCTCCGCGGGGTTCGCCACCTACGACGCCACCAAGACCTTCATCGACAACCGCTACTTCATCGCCAACAACGTGACGCTCACGTCGAGCACCTGGCTGCAGTTCGCCGGGGCCATCGGCGGCGTGGGCACCGTCAACAACACGTTCCCGGCCAACGCGCGGTTCGCCCGGCCCATCGTCAACCCGAACATCAACAACATCGGCATCACCCGCGTCGACGGGTTCAAGATCTTCGACAGCGCGCGGCGCTTGCCGACGCTGTACCGACAGGGTCTCAGCGTGGGCAGCCAGACCCTGCCCAATACCGACAACAGTTGTGGCGTGGCGCCCGGTTCTCCGTGGACGGTGCTCACCGGGATGAGCGTCAGCTTCTCCCTCTCCGCGCCCACCGAGATCGAGCTCGATTTGGCCGGCGGGATGGGAGATCGAGGGACGAGGACGGAGGGGCTGCATTGTGGAGTGCGCTACCTGATCGATGGTGTGGTGCTCGGGGGCGCCTCGGCTGACTGGGGCCATTTCGGGTGGTCGACGAACCTCTGGCAGTGGCATGGAATCAGCGCGCGCCGCCGCGCGATGGTGGGCGCCGGGAATCACACGGTGACCGTGCAGGCCCGCTCCGGCCTCTGCAGCACCCCAGCCGGTTCGGATACAGGGTACTGCGAAGCGTCAAGTGACCTCGCCCTCGGCCTGTTCCTGGAAGTCCTGGTGCCCTGACCTAGAGTGCCGCTCGTGCTCCCGCTCGAGCGATTCCAGGCCCACCTCGAAGCGAAGGGCGCCTCCCCCCACACGGTGAAGGCGTACCTCGCCGACCTCCGACAGTTCGAGCAGTACCTCCAGACCCGCGGGCTCTCCCTGGAGTCCGCCACCCGGGAGTCCATCCGCGGCTGGCAGGGAGTGCTGGGCGTGGACCACAAGGCGACCTCGCGCGCGCGCAAGCTGGCCAGCGTGAAGTCCTTCTTCAAGCTCATGGTCCGCGCCCAGGAGCTGCCACAGAGCCCCGCCGGGAAGGTGCGCTCCCCGAAGCTGCCCCAGCCCCTCCCCAAGGTGCTCCCGGTGGACGAGGTGTTCGCCATCCTCCGCGCGCCGCCGGACCGCTCCGTCCTCGGCCTGCGCGACCGCGCCATCCTCGAGCTGCTCTACGGCGCCGGGCTCCGCGCCAGCGAGCTGTGCGGCCTCTCCACCGACGACGCCGACCTCCGCGGCCGCGTGGTCCGCGCCCTGGGCAAGGGCCGCAAGGAACGCCTGGTCCCGTTCAACGAATACGCCGCCGACGCCATCGCCGCCTACCTGGAGCGCCGCGGCGAGCTCCTCGCCAAGGTCCACCCTGCCGCCGACCCCTCCGCCCTGTTCCTCAACCACCGCGGCGGCCGCCTCACCCCGCGCAGCGTGGCCCGCAACCTGGACCGCTACGTCCTGCAGTGCGCGCTCGCCCGCAAGGTGAGCCCGCACGCCCTCCGCCACTCCTTCGCCACCCATCTCCTCGCCGGCGGGGCGGACGTGCGCAGCATCCAGGAGCTCCTGGGCCACGCCAGCCTGTCCACCACCCAGCGCTACACCCACGTGGGCTGGGAGCAGCTCCAGAAGATCTACGACACCGCCCACCCGCGGGCGTGACCCTCTCCGGGCTGGCACCTGTCATTTCCGGCTCCTGGATGCTCCTGGCACATGGCGGTCCGGGGGCCGCCCTGTTAAACGGAGCCTGATGTTCCATGGCACGACCATCCTCTGCGTCCGCCGCGACGGAAAGGTGGTGCTCGCCGGAGACGGCCAGGTCACCCTGGAGAAGACGGTGCTCAAGGGCACCGCCAGGAAGGTCCGGCGGCTGGCCGACGGGCAGGTGATCGCCGGTTTCGCGGGCAGCACCGCGGACGCCTTCACCCTCTTCGAACGCTTCGAGGGCAAGCTCAAGGAGCACCAGAAGAACCTCGCCCGCGCCTGCGTCGAGCTGGGCAAGGACTGGCGCACCGACAAGTACCTCCAGAAGCTGGAGGCGCTGCTGCTGGTGGCGGACAAGGAGAAGACCTTCATCCTCTCCGGCGCCGGGGACGTGGTGGAGCCGGACCACGGCGTGGCGGCGGTCGGCTCCGGCGGCCACTACGCGCTCGCCGCGGCGCGGGCGCTGCTCACCCACAGCTCGCTCTCCGCCAAGGAGATCGCCCAGGCCGCCATGTCCATCGCCGCGGACATCTGCATCTACACCAACGCCAACCTCAGCTTCGAGGAGCTCTGACGTGACGATGCGCGGCCTGACGCCACGGGAGATCGTCTCGGAGCTGGACCGCTACATCGTGGGCCAGGACAAGGCCAAGCGCGCGGTGGCCATCGCGCTGCGCAACCGCTGGCGCCGGCAGCAGGTGAAGGACGACCTGCGCGACGAGATCTTCCCCAAGAACATCATCCTCATCGGCCCCACCGGGGTGGGGAAGACGGAGATCGCCCGCCGCCTGGCGAAGCTGGCCCAGGCGCCGTTCGTGAAGGTGGAGGCCTCCAAGTTCACCGAGGTCGGCTACGTGGGCCGCGACGTGGAGTCCATGATCCGCGACCTGGTGGAGGCCGCCATCTCCCTCGTCCGCGAGGAGGAGACGGAGAAGGTGCAGGAGCGCGCCGCCGAGCTGGCCGAGGACCGGCTGGCGGAGCTGCTCCACCAGGGCGCCCGCTCCGGGCCGACCTTCGGCTTCAGCAGCCAGTCCTCCCCCGAGAAGCTGTCGGACGCGGAGCGGGAGAAGCTCCGCGCCCAGATCCGCACCGGCACCCTGGACGACCAGTACGTGGAGGTGGACGTCGCCGACTCCGGGATGACCTTCCTCCGCAACTTCTCCGGGCAGGGGATGGAGGAGATCGGCCTCAACATGCAGGAGATGTTCAAGAACCTGCCCGGCTACAACAAGACCCGGAAGAAGAAGGCCAAGGTCCCGGACGCGCTCAAGCTCCTCGCCCAGGAGGAGGCGCAGAAGCTGGTGGACATGGACCGGGTCAACCGCGAGGCCATCACCCGCGCGGAGCTCTCCGGGATCATCTTCATCGACGAGATCGACAAGATCGCCTCGCGCGAGGGCGCCCGTTCGGTGGGGCCGGACGTGTCGCGGGAGGGCGTGCAGCGGGACATCCTCCCCATCGTGGAGGGCTCCACCGTCACCACCAAGTACGGCCCGGTGAAGACGGACCACATGCTCTTCATCGCCGCCGGCGCCTTCCACGTCACCAAGCCCTCCGACCTCATCCCGGAGCTGCAGGGCCGCTTCCCCATCCGGGTGGCGCTGGAGCCGCTCACCGGCGCGGACCTGGTGCGGATCCTCAAGGAGCCGAAGAACTCGCTGCTCAAGCAGTACACCGCGCTCCTGGCCACCGAGGGCGTGCGCCTGCACTTCGCGGACGACGCGGTGGCGGAGATCGCCCGGCTGGCCCAGACCGTGAACGAGCGCTCCCAGAACATCGGCGCGCGGCGGCTGCACACCGTGATGGAGAAGCTGCTGGACGAGGTCTCCTTCACCGCCTCCGAACGCACCGAGAAGGACCGCGACGTGGCCGTCGACGCCGCCTACGTCCGCGACCGGCTGGCGGAGCTCATCCAGGACGAGGACCTGTCCCGCTACATCCTCTAGAGAACAAGGACGCACCACATGGCCCAGGAAGCGATCATCGAACGCGCCAAGGCGCACCTCCTGCAGAACTACCGCACCCAGCCGGTGGTGATCGACCGCGGGCTGGGGACGCGGGTGTGGGACACGGACGGCAAGAGCTACCTGGACCTGCTGGGCGGGATCGCCACCTGCGCGCTGGGCCACTGCCACCCGGAGGTGGTGAAGGCGCTCAAGGCGCAGGCGGACAAGCTGTGGCACATCTCCAACGTCTTCTACAGCCAGCCGCAGATCGACCTGGCGGAGCTGTTGACCTCCGCCACCGGCCTGGAGCGCGCCTTCTTCTGCAACTCCGGCGCGGAGGCCAACGAGGCGATGCTCAAGCTCGCCCGCAAGGTGCAGAAGGACCGCGGCCAGGCGGACCGGTTCGAGGTGATCTGCTTCGAGAACTCCTTCCACGGCCGCACCCTGGCCACCGTCACCGCCACCGGGCAGACCAAGTACCAGAAGGGGTTCGAGCCGCTCCCGGCCGGCTTCCTCCACGTCCCCTACGGCGAGCTGGAGGCGGTCAAGGGCGCGATCTCGCCCCGCACCGCCGCCATCCTGGTGGAGCCGATCCAGGGCGAGGGCGGGGTGCGCCCGGCGCCGGAGGGCTTCCTGCGCGGGCTGCGCGCGCTCTGCGACCAGCAGGGGCTGCTGCTGCTGGTGGACGAGATCCAGACCGGCATGGGCCGGACCGGCAAGCTCTTCGCCTTCCAGCACGAAGACGTGCGCCCGGACGCCATCTCCGTCGCCAAGGCCCTGGGCAACGGCATCCCCATCGGCGCCATGCTCTGCAGCGAGGCCGCCGGGAAGTCGCTCCCCGCGGGGACGCACGGGACCACCTTCGGCGGAAACTTGCTGGCGGTGGAGGCGGCCAAGGCGACGTTCCGGTTGATCGCCGACCCGAAGATGCTCCAGCAGGTGGCGGAGAAGGGCGAGTACCTGCTGGGCCAGGCGCGCCAGCTCCTGCAGAAGCACCCCCAGCGCCTCGCCGCCGTCCGCGGGCGCGGGCTGCTGGTCGGGGTGGAGGTCACAGGCGACGCCGGGCAGGTGGTGACCCGCTGCCGCGAGGGCGGGCTGCTGGTGAACCTGGCCGGTGACAGGACCGTCCGCTTCGCCCCCCCGTTCATCGTCACCCGTGAAGAGCTGGACGAAGGGCTCCGGATCTTCGAGGCCGCAGCGACAGCCTGAGCGGTCGCCTGGTAGTATTGCAGCCGTCGTGAACGCTCCTTCGGAACCCATCGTAGGGCTGGGTGCCCGAACGGATTACCTGGCGCTGGCGCCGGGCGCGAAGCTCGACCAGATCACCCTCATCGCGGAGGAGCGCTTCGTGCTGGCGGCCATGGGGCGGGCGGCCACCATCGAGGAGATCGTCGCGCGCGTCGACCTCCCGGAGTCGAAGACCATCTCGCTGCTGCTGGGCCTGCGCGCCAAGGGCGTGGTGGTGCCGGCCAAGGCCGCCGCGCCGCCTCCCTCCGGCGCGGTGAACGCCTCCACGCTGGAGGAGGTGGACCTGGAGGCGGACCGGAAGGCGGAGATCCTGGCGCTGGAGGGGCTGATCGACTCCGCCACCCACTACGACATCCTGGGCGTGGCCCCCACCGCCGGGCCGGACGAGATCCGCCGCGCCTACCACGAGGCGTCGCGGCGCTATCACCCGGACCGCTACTTCCAGAAGAACCTGGGGAGCTTCCGGGCCCGCATCGAACGGCTGTTCCGGCGCGTGACCGAGGCCAACTCCGTCCTCTCCAGCGCGGAGCGGCGGATGGCGTACGACCGGGCGCACCCGGAGCTGTTCGACTTCGGGCGCGCCACGCCCATGCCCTACGGGAGCACGCCCGCCACGCCCGCCAGGCCCATGCCCGCCACCGACCCGGAGTCGGCCAGGCGCGCGGAGGAGCGGCGGTCCCGCCTGGCGCGCCACCCGTACTTCGCGCGCGGCCGGCAGCTCCGCGACCTCTCCAAGGACGCGAAGGAGGCGGCGGGAAAAGGAGACCTGACGCGCGCGCTCTCGCTGCTCAGCCAGGCGGTGCAGCTGGAGCCGGACAACCAGGAGCTCCGGGAGGAGCTGGCGGGCCTGCGGCGCAGGCAGGACCTGGCCCGCGTCCGCGAGGAGCTGGCGCGCGGCGCGGAGCTGGAGGCCAAGGGCGAGCTGGAGAAGGCCGCCGTCCAGTACCAGCTGGCGGCCGCCGCGGACCCCAGGAACGCGGAGGCGGCCTCGAAGGCGGCCGCGGTCCTGCTCCGGCTGGGCGGGGACCCCAACCTCAAGGAGGCCAAGGCCCTGGCGCAGCGCGCGGTGGAGCTGCTGCCCCGGAGCGCCAACCACCGGGTGCTCCTGGCCAAGGTGCTGCTCCAGGCGGACATGAAGAAGCTGGCCCGGCGGGAGCTGGAGGAGGCGGTCCGTCTCGACCCGGAGAATTCGGAAGCCCGGGCGCTGCTCAAGAAGCTGAAGTGGCCCTTCTGACGTTATAACCATCAGCCGGGGAGCATGGCTGAGCGGGATCCTGTCATCGGCATCGATCTGGGCACCACCAACAGCGTGGTGGCGACGGTCCACGGCAATCAGCCGGTGGTGATCAAGAACCGCAGCGGCCAGGTCCTCACCCCGTCGGTGGTGGCGGTGACCAAGCAGGGGAAGCGGCTGGTGGGGCAGATCGCCAAGCGCCAGGCGATCACCAACCCCATGGATACGGTGTACGCCTCCAAGCGGCTGATCGGCCGGAAGTACTCCTCGGCGGAGGTGCAGGCGGCCCTCAAGGTGTTGCCCTACGAGGTGGTCCCCGGCGACCACGACGACGTGCGGGTCATGCTGGGCGGGCAGCGCGTCTCCCTTCCGGAGATCGCCAGCCTGGTGCTCAACGAGCTCAAGCAGGACGCGGAGACCTACTTCGGCCGCCCGGTTTCACGCGCGGTGATCACCGTGCCCGCCTACTTCAACGACGGGCAGCGCCAGGCCACCAAGGACGCGGGGAAGATCGCGGGGCTGGAGGTGCTCCGGATCATCAACGAGCCCACCGCGGCGGCGCTCGCCTACGGCTTCGGCAAGAACGTCCACGGGAAGATCGCCGTCTTCGACCTGGGCGGCGGCACCTTCGACATCTCGGTGCTGGAGGTGGGGGGCGACGTCTTCGACGTGATCGCCGTGGGCGGCGACACCTACCTGGGCGGGGAGGACCTCGACAACCGGCTGATCGACTCCCTGGTGCAGGCCTTCGCCAAGGAGCACGGCATCGACCTGCGCAAGGACCGGATGGCGCTCCAGCGCCTCAAGGACGCCGCGGAGAAGGCGAAGATCGAGCTCTCCAGCACCCGCGAGACGCAGATCAACCTGCCGTTCATCGTCACCCCGCCGGGCGGCGGCGCGGCGCTGCACCTGCAGTACGCGCTCACCCGCGAGAAGCTGGAGGAGCTGACCTCGGACCTGGTGAACCGGGCGGTGAGCATCACCGAGACGGTGCTCAGGGACGCCAAGGTCCGGCCCGCCGACCTCAAGGAGCTCATCCTGGTGGGCGGCCAGACCCGCATGCCGCTGGTGACGGAGCGGCTGAAGGCCTTCTTCCACAAGGACCCCTGCAAGGGCGTTCACCCGGACGAGGTGGTGGCGCTGGGCGCGGCCATCCAGGCCCACTCGCTCACCTCCGCCGAGGCGGGGCAGGTGCTGCTGCTGGACGTGACGCCCCAGAGCCTGGGGATGGCCATCGCCGGGGGATACTCGCGGGCGCTGATCCCCAGAAATACCACCGTGCCCACCGCGGCCACCGAGGTGTTTCACACTTCGAAGGACTTCCAGACCACGGTGAAGATCATGGTCCTCCAGGGGGAGAACGAGCTGGCCCACCAGAACGAGCTGCTGGGCGAGTTCGTGCTCTCCGGCCTCCGGGAGGCGCCGCGCGGGGTGGTGGAGATCGAGGTGACGTTCGACATCAACGCCGAGGGCATCGTCTCCGTCTCCGCCCGGGACCGCGAGACTGGCCAGCGGCAGTCGATCACCGTCACCGCCTCCGGCAAGCTGACCGAGGAGGAGCTGCAGAAGATCATGGAGTCGCAGCGCGACTACATGCTGGAGGCGCGGTCGGCCGAGGTGGCGGCGCAGCGCAAGGCGGAGGTGGGGACGCTGGTGAGGGAGCTGCGGGGGATGATCCCCAGGCTCCAGGACCTCACCGGCGGCTCGGAGTTCGGGATGGATGCCATCGCCCGGGCGCAGAAGGTGATCGCCTCCGCGGAGGCCGCCATGTCCGGCAAGGACCTCAAGCTGCTTACGGACGCCGTGGACCAGCTCAACCGCACCTCGTCGCTCTTCAGGGGCATGATCGAGCGCATCGGGGCGAACGGGCCATGAAGGGGAAGAAGCGCGCCACCCAGCTCGTCGAAGCCGCCGTGTGGCTGGAGGCCACCGGCGACGTGGACGGCGCGCGGAAGCTCTACCAGCAGGCCCTCAAGCTGGACCCCGGGAACTCCCGCGCCAAGAAGGCGCTGGAGCTGGACAAGGCCCGGCGGACGAAGGCGTCCCAGGGCGGCGCGAAGGGGCAGGTCGCCAAGGCCGGGCCAACGCCGCCGCCCCTCAAGACCCCGGCGCCGGCGCCGGCCAAGGCGCCGGAGCCCAGGGAGCCCAAAAGGACGCTCCTGCAGTACCCGTCCGCCCACGACACGCTGCCTCCGGCGGACAGGGAGGACCTCCTCCCGCTCATCTCGCCCCACGACACGCTCCCCCCCGTTCCGGGCCACGAGCTCCTCCCCGCCATCGACCCGGACGAGCCCGAGGACATGGCCACGGTCGTGGACACCTCGCTGCACGGGCAGCAACAGCCACCGCCACCGCCGCAGGCTCGACCCCCGCCGCTGCCGCCGCCGGTGCCCGAGGAACCTCCGGGTGCGGGTCATCCGACGCTCCTGGAGTCCCATCCGCTGGAAGAAGAGCCGAACCAGACGATGGTGCAGTACCCGGAGCAGCTGGCGGCGCCACCGCCGCTGCCGCCGCCCGAGCCCGCACCGGCGCCCAGGGCCGTACCGCCCGGCCTCGTCCCCCGCGTCCCCACGTCGCCCTCGGCCAGGGCCGTCCCACCGCCGCTGCCCCCCAGGCCGCCCCCGGCGCCCCGGGACGTGCCGATCCGGGAGGAGATGGAGGACCTGGAGCCGGAGCCGAAG